>Ga0315271_10002546_pt1 | contig 11431 bp, 15 predicted proteins | sample C3_top_MG_FD_204664 | JGI IMG/M metagenome (GOLD analysis project Ga0315271, IMG submission 204664) | Sediment microbial communities from Yellowstone Lake, YNP, Wyoming, USA - C3_top | ecosystem: Environmental > Aquatic > Freshwater > Lake > Sediment | place: USA: Wyoming | collected 2017-08-01
CGTTCGCCCTGAGCTTGTCGAAGGGCTGCCCTTCGACAAGCTCAGGGCGAACGGCTCAGGGGCTAAGTAAACAGCATTGCAGCTAGCCGTTAAGGCGATTCAGCAGCAGCGCCGTCTTGTCCGGATCGGTGTTCTTCAACAGCCGCTGCGCAGCGGGTGTCAGCTCGTCCAGGTGAGATTTCAGCACCTGCTGCTTGACCTGCAGCAGGCTGGCTGGCTGCATCGAAAACGTCCGCAGCCCCAACCCCAGCAGCAATCGCGTCAACTGCGGATCGCCCGCCATTTCGCCGCACACCGATACCGGCTTGCCCGCTTTGTCGCCGGCGCGAATCGTGTGCTGAATCAGGTGGAGCACCGCCGGGTGCAGCGGGTCGTACAGATGCGCCACGCTGTCGTCGGCGCGGTCGATCGCCAGCGTGTACTGGATCAGGTCGTTGGTGCCGATCGACAGAAAATCCAGTTGTTCGGCGAAGAACGCGGCTGCCAGGGCGGCAGCCGGTATTTCGATCATGCCGCCGACGGGAATGCTCTCATCGAATTTCAGGCCATCGCGGCGCAGCGACTCTTTGGCCACATCGATGTGTTGCAGGGTTTGCCGCAGCTCGATAAAGCTGGCCAGCATCGGAATGAGAATGCTCACCCGGCCGTGGTGAGAGGCGCGCAAAATCGCGCGTAGCTGAGTCTGGAACAACCCCGGCTCGGCCAGACACAAACGGATTGCGCGCAGACCCAGCGCCGGATTGTCGGCCACGGTATGACCCCACGGCGCCTGCTTGTCGGCACCCAGATCGAGGGTGCGAATGGTGACCGGCTTGCCGTCGAGCGCCTCGGCCACCGCTTTATAGAATTCGTATTGTTCGTCCTCGCTCGGCAGGTCGCTGCGGTTCATAAACAGAAATTCGCTGCGGAACAGGCCGATGCCTTGCGCGCCTGCTGCTTTCACTGCATCGATATCGCCCAGCAGTTCGATGTTCGCCAGCAGTTCGATCGGCGTGCCGTCGAGCGTGCCTGATTTGCTGGTTTTCAGCCGTTTCAGCTTGTCGGTATCGATGCGCCACTGGTTTTGCCGCAGCCGGTATTCGGCCAGCGCCGATTCATCTGGATTGACGATGACCACGCCTTCGCGGCCGTCGACGATCAGCAGATCGTGGTCGCGGATCAGGCCGCGCGCATTGTGCAGCGCCATCACCGACGGCATCGCCATGCCGCGCGCCAGGATCGCGGTGTGCGACGTGGTGCCGCCGAGATCGGTGATGAAAGCGGCGAAGCGCACGTTCTTGAACAGGATCATGTCAGCCGGCGACAGTTCGTGCGCGACCAGAATGCGCTCGACATCGAAGTCGACGTCCAGCGGCAGATGGCTGGGGTGGCCGAGCAGCGCCTTCAACACGCGCTGCACCACCTGCACCACATCGTCCTGGCGGCTACGCAGATAGGCGTCTTCGATTTCCTCGAAGCGCGCCACCAGTGCTTCCATCTGTTGCGCCAGCGCCCATTCGGCATTGCATTGGGTTTCGCTGATCAGGCGCTTGGGTTCCTCGGCGATCATCGAATCGCCAAGGAACATCAGGTGCATGTCGAGAAACGCCGACAGTTCGGCCGGCGCGTTGGCCGGGATGTGGCTGCGCAGCGTTTCCAGCTCGGCGCGGGTGGTGAGGATGGCCTCGTCGAAACGCGCCAGTTCCTCCGGGATATATTTGTGGTCGAGCATGTACTGCGGCACTTCGACCCGCGCGCTCGAGGTGATGTGCGCATAGCCGATGGCGATACCGCCGGAAACGCCGATGCCGTGCAGTGAGAAGCTCATGCCAGTTCTTCTCCGAAGCCGCTGGAAATCAAGCCGACCAGCGCGTCCATCGCTTCTGTTTCGTCCTCGCCTTCGGTTTCCAGCGTAATGGTGCTGCCCTTGGCGGCGGCCAGCATCATCACCCCCATGATGCTTTTTGCGTTGATGCGGCGACCGTTGCGCGACATGAACACATTGCTCTTGAAGCTGGATACCAGCTGGGTCAGCTTGGCTGACGGCCGCGCATGCAGCCCCAGTTTGTTGACGATCTCAACGTCCCGTTGCTGCATGGCACATAGTCTCGGAAATATGGTTGATGCTGTTGCGCCCGCCTTCGACAATGCGCACGACGAGTTGCGGCAGGGACAGCGTGTCACGGTAATTCAGCGCCTTCAGCAGCATCGGCAGGTTGACGCCGGAGACGCCTTCGATATGAGCTGGCTCGAGCAGCCGGCACAACGTGTTGCTGGGGGTGGCACCATACACATCGGTCAACACCAGAATGCCGTCGCTCTCGCTGTTGTCAAGCGTGGCCAGCTCGGCCAGCCGTGCTTGCAACGCCTTCTGCCGCTCGTCGGGGTCGGCATGGCCGATGAAATCCAGCGTGGCGAGACCACGCGGGCGCTGCCCCAGCACATGGGTGGCGCATTCGACCAGACTGTCGGCGAGCGAACCGTGGGCGACGATGAGGATGCCTATCATTGTTTGAACGTCAGACCAAAAGCAGCATTCTAGCGAAGGCGAGGCGCGAGTGCAGGCGAGATGTGCGTTTTGCCTGCGGCGTCCACTGCCAGATAGTCGTCGATGCCAAGGCGCGCCGCGTTGTCCGCCAGCCGTGCCACACCGTCGATAAACAACGGTTTAGACAGCGCATCCGAGCGCGTACCCGCATGCGCGCCGCGCACCAGGATCGTCACCGACTGCATCCCGGTCGCCGGCCATCCGCTGCGCGGATCGATCAGATGGCTATAGCGGCGTCCGCCCACCTCGAAATAGCGCTGGTAGTCACCCGAAGTGCCGATCGCCTCGCCGTCCAGCAAATCCAGCGTCGCCAGCGTGCCCGCTTTGCGCGGATGCTGGATGCCGACGCGCCACGGGCGGTCGCCGTGCTGGCCCAGCGCGATCACATTGCCGCCGATGTTGACCAGCGCGTTGTGAACGCCATGTGCTTTCAGGATACGGACTGCCTCATCAAGCGCGAAGCCTTTGGCGTAGCCGCCGAGGTCGAGTTGCACCGCCGGGTTGCTGCTTGATACCGCATTGTTTTCGATCGTGAGATCGGCCATACGCGGCCGCTTGCTCACCCACCCGTCAATCGCGGCGGTATCCGGCACCCGCGCCTGCGGCGTGTCGGCATGAAAGCCCCACAACGCAATCAACCCGCCGATGGCTGGGTTGAACAGATGGTTCGACTGCATCGACAGCGTTTGCGCATCGCGCAGCATCGCCGCGAGTTCGGGGGTGACGGTGGCGCGTCGGCCTTGCGCCAGCGTGGCATTCAGCCGGGATAAATCGCTCGGTTGCCAGGCGTGCAAGGTGCGATGCAACTCATCGAACCGCGTCAGCACCGCAGCGGTCGCCTGCCTGGCCTGCGCGTCCGGCGCGCCGAAAACGCTGACTTCCACCAGCGTGCCAAAGACGTAGGCCTGCTGCTGAACCAGCGGCGGCGGGCTGCACGCGACTAGCGCCCACAGCAGCACCAGCCATAGACCGGATCGCGCGGCCTTCATGCGCACTCAAGCGCGGCGATGAACTGCGCCGCCACGTCGTGCCCGGTCTGTGCGGCGATTTCCTGAAACCCGGTGGGGCTGGTGACGTTGATTTCGGTGAGGCAGTCGCCGATCACGTCGAGCCCGGCGAGGAAGATGCCGTTGGCCTGCGCCCATGGCGCGATGGTGTCGGCGATTTCGCGGTCGCGCGCCGACAGCGGCTGCGCGCGGGCGGTGCCACCGGCGGCGAGGTTGCCGCGTGTTTCGCCGGGTTGGGGGATGCGTGCGAGCGCCCACGGAACGACTTTGCCGGCTATCAGCAGGATGCGTTTGTCGCCCTCCGCAATCGCGGGTAGATAGCGTTGCGCCATGATGGCGCGGCGACCGTGGTGAGTGAGCGTTTCCAGAATGGCGTTGCGGTTGGGGTCGGAAAGCAGAAGGCGGAAGATGCCGCTGCCGCCCATTTCGGTGAGCGGTTTGACGATGATGTCGCCGTGCTCGGCGAGGAAACCGCCAATTTCAAGCGCGTCGGCAGCAACCAGGGTGGGGGCGACGAACTGCGGAAAGTTGAGGATCGCCAGTTTTTCGTTGAAGTCGCGCAAACATGCCGGGCGGTTCAGCACGCGCGCGCCGTTGGTTTGGGCGATGCCGAGCAAATGGGTGGCCAATAAATAATCGGTATCGACCGGCGGGTCGGTGCGCATGACTACGGCGTCGAAATCCTTCAATACGCAGTCGCTGGTTTCGACTACGCGATACCAGTCGTTGTCGGCGCGCACCTCGAGCTTGGCGCACGTGGCGCGAGTGATGCCTTCTTTCACAAACAGCTGCCGCGCTTCGGTGCCGAACACGGCATGGCCGCGCGTCACGGCTGCGCGCATCATCGCCACGCTCGAATCCTTGTAAGGCTTGAGCCCGGCCAGCGGGTCGATGATGAAGAGCAGTTTCATGCGGCGGCGTTCAAGGCGTCGTCGAGTTCGATGCTGGCCGCCAGCATCGCCAGCCGTGCGATGACGCCGTAGGCGTAAAAACGATTGGGGCTGGCGTCGGGGTTGGCGCTGCGGTCGGGCATCACACAGGTTTCATCGAACGCCAGCGGCACAAAGTGCATGCCGGGGCTGTTGAGGTTTTCGTCGATTCCGCGTCCGGTATGGACGCGGTAAAAACCGCCGACGACAAAGTTGTCGAGCATGTAGACCACCGGCTCGGCAATGGCATCGTTGATGCTCTCGAAGGTGTAGACGCCTTCCTGGATCAACACTTCGCTAACCTCGACGCCTTCTTTGCCGACCGCCATTTTGTTGCGCTGTTTGCGGTTGAGTTCGCGCACGTCGTCGGGGGATTTCACCGTCATGATGCCCATGCCGTAGGTTCCCGCGTCGGCCTTGACGATGACGAAAGGCGGCTGGTCGATGCCGTATTCGGCATATTTAATGCGAATTTTATCGAGCAGTTTTTCCACTTTATTCGCCAGGCAATCCTCACCCTGACGCGCGTGAAAATCGATCTTGCCGCAGTGGTCGAAATAGGGGTCGATCAGCCACGGGTCGATCCCCACCAGCCGCGCGAATTCGCTGGCGATGTGCTGATACGCCTTGAAATGCAGCGACTTGCGACGCGTCGCCCAGCCCGCGTGCAGCGGCGGCATGATGGCTTGCTCGATGTTTTTCAGAATGTCCGGCACCCCGGCAGACAGGTCGTTGTTCAACAGCACCGCGCAAGGATCGAAGCCTTCCAGCCCGATACGATCGCCTGTGCGCACCAGCGGTTCCAGCGTGAGCCGCCCGCCGCCCGGCAGTTCCAGCGTGGTCGGCTGGGTGATCTCGGGAATCAGCGTGCCGATGCGCACGACCAGCCCGGTCTGGCGCAGGATGTGCGCGAGCACTGCGACATTTTGCAGATAGAACGTATTGCGTGTGTGGTTCTCGGGAATCAGCAGCAAACGCTGTGCATCGGGGCAGATTTTTTCCACCGCGCCCATCGCCGCGTGGATCGAGAGTGACATGAACGCCGGATTGAGGTTGTTGAAGCCGCCGGGAAACAGATTGGTGTCGACCGGCGCCAGTTTGAAGCCCGCGTTGCGGATGTCCACCGAAGTGTAAAACGGCGCCGCCTGCTCTTTCCATTGCTGGCGAAACCAGTGCTCGATGGTCGGCTGCGCGTCGAGCAGGCGTTTTTCCAGTTCGAGCAGCGGGCCGGTGAGTGCGGTGGTGAGGTAGGGAACCATACAATGCGCTTTATTGAAGAGCTTTTATTCTAGGGCATTGCCGATGTTTGACATCGTTTTATACCAACCCGAAATCCCGCCCAACACCGGCAACCTCATCCGCCTGGCGGCCAACACCGGCTGTCGCCTGCACCTGGTCGAACCGTTGGGGTTTGATCTTTCCGACAAGCAGGTGGCGCGCGCCGGGCTGGATTATCACGACATGGCTAGCGTGCGGGTGCATGCCGACTGGGATGCGGTGCAGGGCGCGCTGCCCGGCCGGCGCTGGTTTGCGCTCACCACCAAGGGCAGCCGTCATTACGCCACAGCGAAATTTGAGCCGGACGATGTGCTGCTGTTCGGCCCCGAATCGCGCGGCCTGCCGTCCGACATCCTCGCGCCGTTCGATGCCGAACATCGCCTGCGCTTGCCGATGCTGCCCGCTTCGCGCAGCATGAATCTGTCCAATGCGGTCAGCGTGGTGGTGTTCGAAGCCTGGCGGCAAAACGGTTTTTCGGGAGGGGTGTGAATGAGCGGACTCGAATGGCTGGAAGCGGCCAGCTACATCGTCACCATCGTCGGCCTGCCGCTCGCCATCGGCGTTTATATCTTCGACCGGCGCCGCGACCAGCAGACCGACGAGGAGGAAATTTTCTTGCGGCTGTCGGACGAATACGCCAACTTCATGCGGCTGGTGATCGACAATGCCGACCTGCATTTGCTGTCGCCAGCGGTGAAAGGCGTACTCGCGTACTGAGTTTTCCGGAAATCATGACAAAGCATTCGTTCGCCCTGAGCTTGTCGAAGGGCTGTTTGAATCGCGACGGGGCTTCGATCGTTCGACAAGTTCACGATCAGCCCGAACGGACATAGATAACCGTCATGTTTTCCGGAAAGCTCAATAGCCGCATCGCCTGCCGTATTGCGTGCCTGGCTCAGCCCTCGTCGTAGCCCTCGTCCGTTGGGTTGTCGACCAGATGAAACGGGTGGTCGATCGGCATATCCATAAATTCTTTCCGGGTGGCATCGGTCTCGAAATATATCGTGACGTTGCCATCGACCAGGTAAGGATGGCCGGCCAGATCCTCGATTTCCACCCCGGTCATCGGGTCGGTGCTGCTGAGGATTTGCGCGGGCTCATGCAGGCGCCCGCTTTGCGTCAGATCGCGCGGCAGCGGCTCGGTGGCGATATAGTTGGCGACAGTGGAATTGTGAACGGTGAAACCTTGATTTGCGGTGTCCATGACTGACTCCTTGGAGTGAATTGGGTGGCTCCGGCCGACTGGCCGAACCCGTGCAGCGGATGAGTCCAGGCTGTCACCTATTCATAGATCATGGCTACCGGGAAACAATGAAACAGCGCAAGAAAGCGGGCGCGTTTACGCCGAATCTGGCACGGGGCGGGCAAACAGCGGGTCAAGTGCAGGAACGAACCCGTTACGCCCTGCACAAGCCGACTTCAGGTGGTTACGCAGTGACGCCTTTTGGGTTGGGGCCGTATTGATTTTCGCCGGGCTTGCTGTCTTGCAACACAAAAACAAGCAGAACAATTGCGCCGATCAGAGGGATCAGGGCGATCAGCAGCCACCAGCCACTGTGGTCGGTGTCATGCAGTCGCCGCACCGACACAGCCAGGCTTGGAATCAAAACGGCCAGGGCATAGATGCCGCTCAACAAGCCTGTGCCAAGCGCGGCATCGAAACTGCCGGTTATATAGTCGATCACGCTGAGCACGATACTGGCGAGGAGGTTGAACAAGGCAAAGAACCAATACTCCTTGCGCCGCGCTCGCCCGCTAAATACTGCGTATTTCTTCAGAACACCGAGATACCAGTTCATGTGTTTCTCCTGTTTGTGTGAGCCCGGATGGGCACGCTGTGCCGCATCACAGCGACACGCCACACACCATGCGCGCCCCGCCCCCACCCAGCGCGGCGGGATGGTCGGAATGGTTATCGCCGCCGGCATGAACCATCAGCGAACGCCCTTTCATGTCCGCCATTTTCAGACGCGGCGCCAGAACCGGCTGGTTGGCATTGCCGCTGGCATCGACATACAGTGGCGGCAAATCGCCCAGGTGACCATCGCCCCACGGCGTGCCGTGGCGCTTGGTGTCCTGCGGATCGTAATGACCGCCCGCGCCCAGCGCCGGAACCATCTTGCCGTCCTTTTCCTTGGGCATGCAGTCGGGATTGGCATGGACATGAAAGCCATGCAAGCCCGGCGCCAGGCCGGTGAGAGCGGGGGTGAAAACCAGGCCATAGGCCGATTCGCTGATCGTGACCTGGCCGACGGATGCGCCAATGCCCTTGTCATCAACCAGCGTCATCGGCACAACGATGTCCGCCAGCGCTGAAAACGACGCAACGCTGAACAGGACTGCGGCAACACTAACTTGAACCTTCATGAGTCTCTCTCCTTGGGTGGGTGGAACAACATGGCGTTGACTTCAAGGTAAGGGTTGGCCGACGATGCGATGCTGGCGCCCCGTTTTGTGGCTATACGGGCTGACAGGACGCCACCTATCGGCCCGCTCCGCATGAGGTGATACTGAAGGCTCGGCTTGGCCGCTTGGGTTTTCCAAATCGTGAACTCCATTTTTAGACTACCCGGGGGTTCTGGTAAATGGTGGCCTGTCCCCGATAGCTAGGAACCGTGGTCTGTCCCCTGTTGTTTCAATGGCGGAATATAGCATCATCATGATGCAGGGATTGGGGACAAGCCCGCGGACAGGCGGCATGCGGCGCCGCATTCCTGCACCGGTTCAACGTCCGCCTCCCTCGGGTGATGGGGCCTTCAGAAAACCGAGGTCTGATCGGTTGTTAAAAACCATGCGACGCCGACCTCTTTAGTGCTTTAGTGGTAAATGGTGGTCTGCCCTCAATTGTTCCAGCGTCTAAAGATTCCACGTCCAAGGTTGCGAGCTAATCGAAATAAGCTATTCAGCCAGGAGTTTTCTCTTCTGGGATTCGAACTCGGGTTCAGTAATGATTCCGCGTTTTCGAAGATCATCCAGCTTGAGCAGTTCTGCGTAGATGTCGTTCTTTTGGGGCTGAGTCAATCGGGGCGCTTCGGAGGGCTTGACTTCGACAACCGTGTCCGGAGTTTTTTGGAGCTTCGGCCTACCAAGTTCGGGGTCGTTAGCATCAAGGCACATAAACTGAACCTCGGCCTTGGGGAAGTTGGCAAGAATGAATGGAGGCTGGGCCTCCTGCGTACTCACGACTTGAAGAGTCTTCTTCCGGCTCTCGCAGAAATCTGTGGCCTCGCGTATGGCATCACCTTTCAGCGTTCCAGATCCTGTGAATCCGGTTGCCGCTTGCCTAGACACCAGGTAAGTATCTTTTCCGATTGGTACAACTCCGGAGTTCGAGGCGCAACTCGCAAGGGCGAGCGTTGATAAGAGCAGGCTTAGTCGCACTGATAGTACTCCAAAGAATTTTTGCGAAAGCAGAGAGCCGGCACAATGCTATTTGAAGCGGCCTAACGAAATTTCCCGATGCCGGCGGTCGGGTTGAATGAATTGTTAGGGGGCTACTCTAGCGCTGAAACTGTTTCCGAGATACTTGACTCTAGCTCGGCTGCTTTTTGATCTACTTCATCTGCTGCATCTTGAATGTCAGGGACGACAGTCCTCCAATTTTCGTTACTAAAGCCGCCCGTCGCGTTCTGTAAGTCAGCGATGGAAGTCTTGAGTTCTACCATGTTTGACTCAGCGTCGTTCGCTTTTTGCTGAGCATCGTCGAGCTTCTCTTGGAGCGTGTTCACTTGGGATTGCAGGTCATCTACTTGACCCTCCAATTCTTCAACGCGGGACTTTCCGCAGGCTGTAAGCAACAGAAACGCGAGAAGAAAAATGGAGTGGCGCAAGCGAATTAAAAGGGGACAGACCACGATTTATTCGCCCTGACCTGTTCATACATCCAGCCCGGATCCATATCCGCCCCATTGGGCCAGGTCACCACGCCCAAATCGAGATGCACCTGATAGAAACACGCCTTGTCCTTGAGTGCTTCGAAGATTCCACATTCCCCGGCAGTCAACACGGCTGAAAAATCCACGATGCCGTTTGTGCCGTCCTGAAACGTCACCGCCAAACGATAATCCGGCAGCACGGACAGGGCTTTTATCCGCCAGGGTGCGGCGGGAATTACTCCAGCGGTTTGATCCGCTTCGGGTGTTGTTTGGATTGACATAGATTCCAGTCCTCCATCAGTTCTTCGCGATGTTCGATGGCCCATTCTATCGTCAGACTGAGCGCCCGCCGGGGCAGGCTGCCGCCGATGACTTCAAGGGTACGAATGTCAATCAAGGCCTCATGTTCCGCATACATTGCATGAAAATGCGGCGGCGCATGTTCGCGCCAGAACATTTGAATCACGATGCCGAAGAACTGGCTGATGGTAGGCATGGTTTACCTCGGCATCACATTGTTTTAGCGGACGTGTACGCCCGATACCACTCCACCCACTTCCCGATCCCATATTCCAGCGTCGTCGCCGGCTTGAATCCCGTATCGCGAACCAGCTCGTCGATATCCGCATAAGTCGCCTGCACGTCGCCGTCCTGCATCGGCAGGAAGTTCTTTTTCGCGGTTTGGCCGAGCGCGGCCTCGATGGTGCCGATGAAGTCCATCAGTTGCACCGGGGTGTGGTTGCCGATGTTGTAGACGCGGTAGGGCGCGTGGCTCGATGCCGGGTCCGGATGCTTGTGGTCGAAATCGGGGTTGCCCTGCGGGATGCGGTCGAGCACTTTGACGGTGCCGTCGGCGATGTCGTCGATGTAGGTGAAGTCGCGCATCATGTCGCCGTGGTTGAAGACGTCGATGGTGCGGCCTTCGAGGATGGCGCTGGTGAACAACCACGGCGACATGTCGGGCCGGCCCCATGGGCCGTAGACGGTGAAGTAGCGCAGGCCGGTGGTCGGCAGGCCGTAGAGGTGCGAGTAGGTGTGCGCCATCAGCTCGTTGGCCTTCTTGCTGGCGGCGTACAGGCTGACCGGGTGGTTGACCGGGTCATGGGTGGAAAACGGAATCTTGGTGTTGGCGCCGTAGACGCTGGACGAGCTGGCGTAGACGAAGTGCTTGACGCCGTGATGGCGGCAGCCTTCGAGTAGGTTGGCGAAGCCGACTATGTTCGACTGCACGTAGGCGTGCGGATTCTTCAGCGAGTAGCGCACGCCGGCCTGGGCGGCGAGGTTGATGACGGCGTCGAAGTGGCCTTTTTCGAACAGGTCTTCCAGCGTCATGCGGTCGGAAATGTCGCCGTGAATGAAGTGGAAATTGGGGTAGGGCTTGAGCTGCTCCAGCCGCGCGAGCTTCAGCGCCGTGTCGTAATAATCGTTGAGGTTGTCGATCCCGACGACCTCGTCGCCGCGCTTGAGCAGAATTTGCGCGACGTGCATGCCGATAAAACCGGCCGCGCCGGTGAGCAGGATTTTCATTGTGTTGTCTCCAAAAGTGGCGTCGATTCTAGCACCTGACACAATGTCGTTCACTTAGCCCCTGAGCCGTTCGCCCTGATCGTGAGCCTGTCGAATGATCGAAGGGCTGCCCCCATTCGGCTAGCTCAGGACAGGCTTCGACCAGCTCAGGGCGAACGGCACGAAGTGGACACGTTCAAATCGAACAGTATTGGCACCCGATAGCCTTCAGCTTGGGCACGAGCACCGCGCCGCTTACAATCCGCTGATGCCCAACCCGCGCCTGATTCTCGACTGGACGCTCTATCG
>Ga0315271_10002547_pt1 | contig 11431 bp, 16 predicted proteins | sample C3_top_MG_FD_204664 | JGI IMG/M metagenome (GOLD analysis project Ga0315271, IMG submission 204664) | Sediment microbial communities from Yellowstone Lake, YNP, Wyoming, USA - C3_top | ecosystem: Environmental > Aquatic > Freshwater > Lake > Sediment | place: USA: Wyoming | collected 2017-08-01
AGGATTTGCGGTAGATGAACACCGTCATCGCCTTACTGTCCCTCAAGTATATCGGCGGGGAGGGGCGTGTGTGCTTGTCGAGATTTTTATTCACGCAGTTATTCGTAGTGTAAAGGAGCAAAGAAACCGATGCGCATAAAACATCTCATTTTTGTTGCTGGGTCTTTGGTCGCGGTTCTGGGGTGGTCTTCGGTCGGTCCAGCTCAGGCCGAATGGATACATGAGGGGCAGGCCAATGAAGGTAAATGGACACTCGGGGCTCGGACTGGCTTCAATATCCCGACGCAAAGCTGGGCGGATAATACATAGACCAGCGTCGGTCCAACGCCAATCAATTTTCACACAATGTAGGGATTAGTAAGTGGATACGTCTCGGCGTCATGATGGAGTGGGAGCACCGATCGATTGACGATCGCAACCCAAACGCCGACCTTGGTACCTGGCGCCCAATCTTATGCTCAATAAGGAAGCTGCATGGAAACGGAATCGCGGCGGGCTTGAAATCAATAATCAAGATGCCGGCTCGTTCGATGCCTCTTCAATCAGCCTCTTAGTCGGTGCTCGCTACACCTTCTAATATCCTTCTGTATGCCGCATCGAGCGTCTGCTCGATGCGGCATACAGATTCTTTTGATACACCCACCCCACCGAGAAGATTGTCACGGATACGAAATCGAACGTCGTAGGGGGCATCAATAACAGAGAGTTGGCATTCTTCTCATGGCAGGACTGTCAATGGACATCTATTGCTCAGCGAGCTCCATTGTCAGGCCTAAGGCCGCGTACTCAGGATGTCCGAGTTTCCTTGTACAGAGCGAACGTGAGCGATTGGATTATTCGAGGCGGGATTGGTTGGTGCGTGACCAGACCATGCCGGTTTGTTCGTTGGAGCTGAACCCAAGTTTTTCGTAAAAGCCCGGTCGGCGTGTGCAGAGCCAAAACAGCTCAACTTTTTTGAGTCGAGGATGGTTCAAGATGCGTTGGACGATATCCGAGCCGACACCGTGCCCCTGGTAGGCCTTATCGACAATGACATCCCAGATGGTCGCTCGGTAGACATAGTCTGTTAATACTCGCCCAAATCCGATCAACAGATCACTGTTCCACGCCGTCACAGCGATATCGGTGTGACGCAGCATCTCGCGTGCATCTTCAAGCGTCCGCCCTTTGGCCCATGGCGCTTGCTGGTAGAGGCGAACGAGCTTGGCGGGGTCGAGGTCCTTCTTTTCGGCAAAGATGATGGCGGGCTTGAGGGTTGGGGGCATCTTGTACTAGATTATCTCCCAGTCACAGCAATTCATTCACACGGAGTGTACGAGGAACGTCATGGCAACGCAAGTCCGTAGCTGTCCCAAGTGTTCTCAACTCATGTGGCTCACCGAGAGCCAATATGAATTTCTCGATGAGTCAACCATTCGAGCCAAATGTCCTCACTGTGAGTCAGTCGTTCGTTTCATGCTCGTCTCGCAGGGAGATAACGCGGCCGGTCCCAAGATGGGCCATTGAACGGGAAGTAGGTAGGGTGTCTCGGCCAATCCATCGAATCGCGAATAGAATTCCTCCCACGCCCGATCGTCTGTGACGCAGCGTGAATCATTGTCCGGTAGAACCGGTGCGTCCCACACCTCTTGCGCTATGTTGAGGTTCTTCGCCTGAACGCAGGCGTGTATCATTGCTCGAATTTCAGAATGGGCCAATACGGCCATTCGCCGGGTAAGGTATTGTTTTCTCGTCGTCACACGTCTCACTCATCAAGCCCCTCTCATCGCAGACTGATTCCGGATAGTTCAAGCCATCTTTCTGCCCCGACGCTGGTAGCTGTCGGTTCTGACTCGATGTAGATTACGAGGTTTTCATTCCATGCACGATTGAATTGGCTATACTGCGATCAGGATCTTCTTAACTCTTCATTCGGATTGCTCCTCGTGAGGAAAGTGGGCCAACAAGTCGTTCGGTGCGAACCTTTCATGGTCGATCTATTTCTTTTCCAGCTGATTGAGAGAAAGGATGTGCGCAGTGGCCGAGAAGGATCCCAGGTCCACCAGGGCATCAAGCCCTGACCACGAGGCCGCGATGGCCGAACGTCGGGGCCGCCGCCTCAGCCTGAGTTGCCGCCTATTCTTTTTTGGAGAGGATGACTTTGAGGGCGAGGCGACGGTCCTCGATCTTTCCACGAACGGTTGTCAGGCGACGTCCCTTATCCAGGTGCACGTCGGCATGACGCTCCGCCTATCCCTGTTTCTTCACGACCAGCAATGGCCTCTGCGCATCGACGAAGCCCTGGTACGGTGGGTCAGCGGCGCAGCGTTCGGCCTCGAGTTTACAGGGATCAGACCGGCCCAACGTGAACGAGTTCGAGCCATCATTATGAAGGCCAATCTCTGACAGGATGCTGAAGAGATTTCGCTTCTCACCCGTTTGGCCCATTCGGGACCAGAGGCGTCCGCTACAAGATATATCTGGGTGCCAGAGCGTGGCGATATAGAGGGTGGGGTTGAGCTAGAGCAGGTCGCCGATCAGCTTCACGGCTTCTTCGGGCGAGGCAGCGGCATGCACAAGATGCGGTGCGAGATTTTTGAAGAGGCCCACCCCGTCCTTGTTGGCCCCCAGCAGTATCACGGTCTTCTTTGCTTTCAGTGCCAACGCAACTTCTGAGACCGTTCCGGTACCGCCGAGCCCACAGGCCACGATGATATCACTGGACATGACGTTCACGTTGTTGCGTGCCTGACCCAGGTCCGTGACGATCGCTACGTCCACATACCGAGACACCTGTGCTTTGCCATCCGGAAGAATCCCGATCGTCAAGCTGCCGGGCACAGACTTCGCTCCCTCACTGGCTGCGTCCATCACACCGCTCGCGCGCCCTCCGGTCAACACCACCCATCCTTGGCGTGCGATGAGCTCTCCCAATGTTTTCGCGTCAGACAATTCTCGGGCACCGGCCTTGGCTGGACCCATGACACCGATCACTGGTTTTCTGGTCGACTGCCTGACTGGATGTTTCACAGACTGGATCTCACAGGGTAAAGATATCCGCGGAGGTTACTCGGGATAGAAATATACACTGAGGGTTAGAGACTTGTCGCGGGATTCTTGCGAAGGGTCTTGGCGTTCGAATAAACGCGCACAGCGTAGGTTATGGTTTCCCCCACAACGTTTCTAATCGCTGGGCACGGCCGCAATTATATTTGTAGAATTTGTAGCGGATAGGGTTCTTTTTATAGAAGTCTTGATGGTATTCCTCGGCCGGGTAGAACTGCGAGGCCATGACAATTTGTGTAACAATCTGGTCTTTGAATCGACTCGATTGCTCGATCGCCTGTTTAGAGGTTTCGGACATACGCTTCTCTTCGTCGGTCTGAAAGAAAATGGCGGAGCGATATTGGCTACCGTGATCGCAAAACTGCGCATTCGGTGTGATGGGGTCAACGTTCAGCCAAAAGGCATCCAACAGCTTCTGGTAACTTACTTTGGCTGGGTCATAGACTACTTCGACCGATTCCGCATGCCCCGTTCGTCCCGCGGACACCTCTTCATAGCTCGGGCGAGCGACCGCCCCTCCCATATATCCCGAAGTCACAGACAGCACCCCCTCAACGTTCTCAAAGACTTCCTCCATGCACCAGAAACAACCTCCGGCGAAGTAGGCCTTGCCCTGAGTTGCGTTCGCTGCAGCCTGGCTGATTGTCTGAACACTCAAGGTTCCGATGAAAAGAATGGCTATGGAAAGGACGGATAGAACGGCTTGTCTTCTCATGAAACGACCCTCCTCACTGATTCAGTCGAATAGCGTGATGAATTCTTACACGTACTACGGGCCTGGCGCCGCTTCGGATGTTCCTGTATGATTTGAAAATCATGCGGACGGTTGCCCATTCTCTCGTGTGTGTGTTCCTCGTCACTCTGGTCGGGTGCGCGTCTTGGCTGATGAAAGGCGAACCTCCGGAGGTGCTCGTCACAAATATCACGCCCTTAGAGGGAACCGCGTTCGAACAACGATTGCAAGTAGACCTCCGTATCCGCAATCCAAACGATTTCGACCTGCTCGCGACGGGCATCGATTTTACACTCAACCTCAACGGGAAACGGCTGGCGCGAGGATTGGGTAATACCGCCATCACAGTTCCCAGACTCAGCGATACCGTCGTCTCAGTTCAGACCAGCACCTCGACCTTCGATGTCGTACGCCAGCTTCTCAGCTTTTCCGAGACGCAAGACCTCTCGTACGACATCACGGGCCGGCTTCACCTGAAAGACGGCCGCATGCCCTTCGATCACTCCGGCATCCTCCTCGAAAAAGGCCAGCTTTCGGGTACACCCTCTCCATAGCCTGCATGATTCATGAAGATTCTGCTGCAAGCGCGGATACGCGGCTCCGAGTGCTCGTCTCGCTTCGCCTCTGCGCGCTTTCGCGACGCACCTTCATAAATCATGCGGGCTAGCCCATTACATTCGAGACGCAGCCGGAATGAAGTCGGCATGGGCCCAGGCTTTCTTGAACCGATCTTCGGCCTCAGCCGCCTGATCGTCCTTTCGTTGGGCTCGCAGGCTCTGGAGCAATCCAATCAGCGCCCAGCCGTTGTCCGGATGCCGCAGAAGATCCGTGTGATAGACCGCTTCTGCTTCAGACGGGCGATCGGCCAACAAGAGCGCCGCCCCCAAATGATGCCGAACGGACAATGGCCAGAGCGACGGTTCCGAGTAGGGAAGCGCCGCCTCGATGTTGACCGCGTCCTCGAATAGCCGAATCGCGTCATCGTAGCGCTGGCGGCGGACAGCGATCTCTCCTGACAGAATCCGTTCAGCAATCTTGAGAAGTGCCCGTTCGGTCTTTTCTTCCGTCGTGCGATCCCGCCGGATCTGCTTCGTGAGGCCAGCAAGGGCGGCGTGTTCACCCTCAGCTCCGGGGAGCCGGCCGGTCCCAACGAGGGCGAGTCCTCGCCCCAGCCTCCACATCCCTTCCATTAAACGCAGTCCTTTGGGAGGCACAGGTTCCTTGAGTAACTCATCCCATCGGCCGAATCGAATCATCGAAAAGATCGGGGTTGGAAGGTAGATCTCTTTCCCGCGGTCTTTGCGGGCTTCCTCCTCTGTGATCGTTGCCGTCAAGTCGCGAGCCACTTTCATCGCCTCGACATTACGTCCCTCCATGGCCAAGGACGCCCAGAGAAAATGTAGATTATGAGTGTAATAACCATCGGGGTACTCGCCGGGTGGATGTGAATCTGCCAAGTATTGCTCATCGACATGGGCGGCTTGCTGATTCTGTTCAACCGCTTCGTGGTACTTTCCGACTCGCATATAAATATGGGCAGGCATATGAACGAGGTGGCCTGCTCCCGGCATGAGACCTGGCAGCCGCTCCGCACAGGGCAGGGCTCGTTCCGGTTGCGACGACGCCTCGACTGCGTGCAGATAGTAGTGGCAGGCCCCCGGGTGATCGGGGTTTCGCGCGAGTACGGCCTCGAGTGTGGTGACGATCTCGTCGGTGCCTGGCTGCGGTCGCCCATCCGGTTTCCAAAAGTCCCAGGGCCGCAGATCCATCAGTGATTCCACAAACAACGTGGCTGCATCATCATCCTCGGGGAATTGCTGCGCCACCGATCGCATGGCCTTCGCGTAGGCCTCATCGAGTCCCTTGCGTTTGATCCCCTTTCGGCTCACGTACCGTGCGGTTAATGCCTCGATGTACGCGTGCTCCCCACGAGTCTTGTGGTCCACCAGCTGCCGGGCCTTCTGGACCATCTCGACGGCGCGGCGTTCGTGCGTCTTGTCCATCGGACGATTGATGTTGGGGCCGAGCGCCAGTGCAATGCCCCAATAGGGCATTGCCGCCTGAGGATCCTGTTGGATTGCAACCTCGAATGACCGGATCGCTTCTTCATGGTTGAAGGCATACACGAGTCGGAGCCCTTGATCGAAATACCGTTGGGCCTGTTCCGATGTGGTGGTGATAGGATGGTGGAGAGAGCCGAGATTGTCGAAGAGCGCCGGAGCGTCGGCCTGGTCAGTAGGCATAGCTTCCGTCGATGAGAACAGCGCAGCCCAACACGTCATGCCGACAACCAAGAGTATCACGAACGTCAATTCTTTTATCATTCGCATTCGTCTGGGCCTCCGTCAAAGTCTGATACCATCTTGGTCTACTGAGATCGTTCGTCCTGATCAATGTTTCGAATAAGGACTGCGCGGCCTCTGTCATCCACGAAGGCCTCGACCCGATCCCCGACATGAGCCGGTCGATCGATTCGAGTATTTTCGTCATGCGCCACGCGCCGTTCTATACCACGGACTTCCTGAAGCACATAGGCCCCACCCTCCACCGCCGTGACGTGGCCTGTGAAAGAAACGGTATGCGCCGGTATTGGGAGCCGAACGTTGTGAGCCAATTGGGCGCCCAGCGTGCCCCGCACGATCCCTCGCCCAAGGTCCTCTTGCCCAGACGTTTCTGCGGTGGTGCAACCGGCACCCAATAGGCCCACTCCCAGCGCACTCATGAGACACCACCGTGTCATATCCATGCCTATTTCCCTCTCTCTTGTCTACCCGTGCTGTCCCGTCGAGTCAACAAACCGATGGGAACGTATCCTCATGGCCGACGAATTTCAGAATCGAGTGACGCTGGAAAAGTTGAAGTCGTGGAGCGTCATTGCCGGCACGAGGAGCTTGCCGGTTTCGGACGTGATCGCTTCAGCCGGGTTGGTGTAGGCCGCGATTCGGTTGAAGACTCGTAGCGGGCTCTCGTGAAACCGAAAGTTCTTGACCGCCGAGACGATCTTTCCATTCTCGACGAGAAACGTGCCGTCTCTCGTCATACCGGTCAGAGTGAGATCGGTCGGATTGACCGTCCGAATGTACCAGAAGTTCGTCACGAGGATGGCGCGCTCCGTGTGCTTGATCAATTCTTGTAGCGTCGGCAAGGACGGTCCTGTTCCTGAGAGGCAGGGGGCGTCGAGCGTGGGGATCTTATCGAGCCCTCGCTCCTTCGCCGTGAACCGATCGTATGAAAGCTGTGTGAGCACTCCCGCTGCAATCCAATCGGATGCCACGGTCGGCAATCCATTGCTGGTGAACCCGATGCCCAAGAGATCCTCGTGCGTCGGCAAATTACGAAACGTCAGTCGTGCGTCGACGATCGGCTGGCCCAGCTTCCCGGTCAATGCACTCGTGCCTTTCTCGTAGGACTTCGCATCGAGCGTCCAGAGCAACGAGGACCACAGCCCCGCGACGGCAGCCGGCTCAAGAATCACGGTATAGCGCCCTGGCGGCATCTCGCGTACGTCCAGACCCCGCTTAGCCTTATCGATCGCGGTGAGTGTCCGCTCCTGGACCCTGAGATGGTCGATGGACCGATGGGCTGCGGCACCCCAGCCGGTGGCCTCGCCGGTCTGAACCGTGAGACTAAATCGTGCATCGGTCCGTTCCTCGTGGGCGAAGAGTCCCGTATTTGCGGCCATTCCAACCGTCGCAATCGACGAGGTCACAATCCCGGCTGCGCCAAGATTTTCCATCCGGCATTGCCCGATCGCCTCGTTCGTGTATTCCAGTCGACGGGCCGGCCCGGCAGCGGCAGTTTCAGCTCGCGTTGTCGGAGGCGTCAGATACGACTGTGGCTCCACCGGCGGGAGGTATTCCGGATCGTCCGGCGATACATGCGCGATCTGCGTGGCTCTGGCCACCGTCTCTTGCACCGCCCCCGCAGAAAGGTCCGTCGTACCGGCGGTGCCGTGACGCCGCCCGAACGCCACCGTCACACGCAAAGACCCGCGCCTCGTATCGACGTTCTGGACGATCTGATTGTTCGCAAACCGCGTCGTCCCACTCTGCTGATCCTGCAACGACACCAGCGTGTGGTCGCCGGTCGAACGTTTCAGAACCAGCTCCGCGAGAAACTGGAACTCGTCCCGGCCCGTCAGCTTCGGCCAGGTCTTGTGGCTGGTCGTACTCATGATCCCGCCTGACCTCCGATGACGTTCACGTTGCGGAACCGGGCATGGGACGCTGCGTGGGTCATCCATCCGGCCTGGCTCGGCTGGCCCTTGCCGCACGTAATGAACCCATACCGCCGACGGTGTGACCGATCTGCGACTCCGTCGCAGCTGTTCCAGAACTCCGGCGTGATCCCATGATAGATGACATCACGAACCATGTGTGTCCGCTTCCCGTTCTCGATCATCCAAAATGCGTCGCCACCGAATTGGAAATTATACCGTCGTTGATCGATGCTGTAGGACCCGTGGCCTTCGATGTAGATACCGTGCTTCACATCGGCGAGCAACTCGTCGAGGGTGGCGGTGCCCGGCTCAAGGCCGATGTTGGCGATGCGCACAATCGGGACGCTGCCCCAGCTATCCGCCCGATTCGACCCGCGGGAGCGGGTTTCGCCGATTTTCGGCGCGACCTCGCGGTTGGTGCAATAGCCGACAAAGATGCCGTCGCGCACAATGTCCCATCGCTGGCAGGCCACGCCATCATCGTCGTAACCGGTCGCGGCGAGGGTTTCCGGTTCGCAGTTGTCGGCCACGAGATTCACGTGCGGAGAGCCGTATCGAAAGGTTCCTCGTTTTTCGGTCGTGAGAAAGCTGGTGCCGGCATAGTTGGCCTCGTACCCAAGCGCGCGGTCGAGTTCGCTCGGATGACCACACGATTCATGCATGGTGAGCGACAGATGTTCAGGATCGAGGACGAGATCGTACAGACCGGGCTCGGTGGTGGGCGCCCTCACTTTCTCAACGGCCTGAAACGCGATGCGCGGGGCCTCAACCAGGAAATTGGCGTCCTCGATCAATTCATAGCCCATCCGAAGAAGCGGCGTATTGAAGCTCCGCGAGGCGAATCGCCCATCATGAACCGCCGTGGCATCGAAATCACCGTTCACGGCCAGGAGGTCGAATTCCAGGCGCGATCCTTCGGTCGACACAAAGAGCTTGCGGTCCCGACGGGCCCACAGGCTCGCACTGCTCCGCACGATGCCAGGCTGCCGGTGGACAGACTCCATCGTCTCAAGGAGTAGCGCCGTTTTGTTGTCGAGCGCGACAGCAAACGGATCGATCCGCTGCGCCGTCACGATGCGGTCACGATGGACCGGCTCATCGGCGAGCTTCACTTTTTCGATCACCAAAGACGCCGAGCCTTTCGCAATCTCGATGGCCAACTCAGCCACACGCGGGGCTTCTTCCAGCGACAGCACCGAACTGGCCGCAAACCCCCAGGCGCCGTGATAGAGGACGCGGATCCCAATCCCTCTGTCCTGCATGTCTTGAATGGACGCGATACGGCGGTCTTCCCCGCGAATGGTCTGGGTCGTACTGTCGAGGAAGCGAACATCGCCGTACTCAGCCCCGGAGGCCACCACGCGTTTCAGCGCGAGTTCGGCGAGTTCGTCCCAACTGGGAGCGCTCATCGCGTGACCGCCTTTGTGAGGAGTGAACGAATCTCGAACGGGGTCAGTATAACAGGATCAAGGGGAAGATCGCAGAGGATCAGAAGGAAGCGGTGCGATCGAGATCGGCTAGAACAATCCGGCAATACCGGTCGAGATTTTTTCTTGAATGATCGGGGTGGCTTCAGGAATATCGAGATCCTTCTGGCGGACGTGACCCACCATCCGCATCTGCTGCACTTTCGGTCCGGCCGTGGCTTGCCCCGCCATGGGTTGGCCTAAGGGTTTGCCCATTTTGCGATCGGTAATTTGCACATCGGTCACGCAGAGATAGGTGTCGCCCTCTTCTTTCGGAGCCTGTTGCATCTGCATACCGGGGAAGCCTCCTCGCCCGCCGCTCATGGCCATAGCCTGAGCCATCAGGGCGTTCATGTCGGGCATCCCGCCACCCATTGGCATCGCGCCCATGCCGCCGGGCTTCACTCCCCCTATGTGATCGCTGCCCATTGAATTTACGGAAGTCATAGGGGTTCCCCCACTGCTGACACCGGCGCCGAAGTTCGCCATCGCAACAGATTCCGGCGTGACGCCGTCGGCGCCCTTATGGCAATACACGACCTTGGCTTGAATCCAATAATTCGCCTGTTCTGGATCTTTGGTGATTTGGTAGCCCTTGGTCGTGAGTTTGGCCTGAACAGCGGTGAGCGTGATCTGTTGATTCTCCGAGATGTTCCGCAGTTGGAGATAGGCCGTGCGATTCATGCTGGGATCGAGGAACACCGTATTGCTGTTCATCAGGCCGGAGCGAATGATGTTGGAGCAGCCAGTGGCCAGGCTGCACAAGAACAATGCAACGAGCAGCCTCGTGAAACGTGACACGTAAGGCGTGAGGCGATCAGACGAACAGCTCATCTCAAAAATTTCCTGCCACGGCGGCGCTCAAGCGTTGCTGCAACAAGGGTGTGGCTTCCGCTTCATCGAGTTTCTTTTGATGCACGTCGGCGGCGAGACGAGTTTGATAGACGCCTGGCTGCTGGGCGGTTCCCGATTTAGCCGGTGCAGGGGCTGACGCCGCGGTTCCTTGTTCAGTGATTTGCAGGTCGGCGACACAGGCATAGTTCACGTCATCGTGCATCTTCGGTGTTGAGGGCCCACTGAATAGACTGCCAACCGCACTGCCGATCCCTTCAATAGCACCGAGACCCATATCTGCGACGGTACCGACAATCATGCCTTGAGGGCCTGCCATGCTGGCCATGCCTGTCAGACCGTGCAGACCACCCATGATCGAAGATCCGATGCCCGACCCATATCCCCCTGCCACGATATTTTCCACCGGCATCTCCGGCTTCGTCACATTGCAATAGACGATGTTGGCCAGCACGATGTAGTGCGCCGCACTGGGATCCTGGATGATCTGATAGCCCTTGGCCGTCAGGCGAGTACCGAGGTCGGTGAGCGATACGCTCTCGTTGTCGGAGGAATTGCGCGCTTGGATGAAGACGGTATTTGCCGTCGAAGGGGGAAGGAAGAAGGTGTTACTGGTGATCAGGTCAGTGTCTTTGATGTTGCCGGCGTAGGCGGTGAGTGGGAGTAGTAGCAAGATGTGGAATGCCAGGTATCGCACGGACACCCCATGCTGAAGGAAGGCTGGATTCTACGAGAAGATTCGCGCTCAAACAAGGACAAAATCCGGCTTAGTTCCTGTTCAGTCTGCGTCTTTTGAGGAGATGAGTGTGACGCTGATGATGTTTCTCCCCGGCCCAAACGAAAAGTTGCACTGCTGTTGGATATCGTTGGCCGCGGGCAAGGAAAATCCGTCGAAAGGGGTGTGGCTGCTGTCGCTCTGAAAGCCGGGATGTGTCGTCGAAGCGGATCGATTGGGGTCGGTGATCTGACTCTGCCTCGGACTTTGCAGGAATCGCAACTTGACGGTCACGTGATTGGCCTCGTCGTCGAAGGTCGCGCGGGCTTCCCTATTCACGCTGATGGAGGGAGACTGCCCAGCCAACGTGGGCATCGACCATGGTTTCATCGACGCTTCTT
>Ga0315271_10002548_pt1 | contig 11429 bp, 10 predicted proteins | sample C3_top_MG_FD_204664 | JGI IMG/M metagenome (GOLD analysis project Ga0315271, IMG submission 204664) | Sediment microbial communities from Yellowstone Lake, YNP, Wyoming, USA - C3_top | ecosystem: Environmental > Aquatic > Freshwater > Lake > Sediment | place: USA: Wyoming | collected 2017-08-01
GGATGGCAAAGCCGGTGCCGTGATTGTGCGCAGCAGCGCCGGCGAAACACGGCTTGACAGTGCCTATGCCGCAGCAGAGGTGGCCCAGTCGGGCGCAATCGTCGGGCGCCGTGAGAATGCCGCTTCAGTGGCACAGCGTTATGGGGCGTTGCTGGCTGCGCAGCCACCGCGTCCGGTCTCCTTCACGGTTCATTTTACGATGGGCTCGGCGACCAATCTGACGCCGGAGTCCAGGCCGGTGATTGATGCGATCAAGACCGAACTCGCTGGACGCCCTGCGCCCGAAATCACCGTCATCGGGCACACCGACCGGGTCGGCGGTGCCGATGCCAATGACAAACTCTCGGTCAGGCGCGCCGAAACCGTCAAGGACATCCTGATTGCGGAAGGTGCCAGGCCTCTCAGTCTGGAGGCGACCGGGCGCGGCGAACGCGAGCCCATTGTGCCGACAGCCGACGGTGTCGCCGAGCCGCGGAATCGCCGGGTCGAAATCAGCGTGCGTTGACCTGAACTGAAACGCCGGACCTGCAAAGCGGCCGACAGGCAGGCGGAGTTTCCAGGCCTCCACAACCAAGCAAGGATCAGTCCATGAAGATTCGTTTTTGGGGTACGCGCGGCTCAATTCCGGTCTCACTGACCACCCAGGATATCCGCCACAAACTTGTTGCCACGCTGCAGGCCGCCGACGGGAGGGCATTCGCCGACCGTGCCGAGATGGACCGCTTCATTGCCTCCTTGGGTTTCGACATCTCGGGCACTTTCGGCGGTCACTCCAGTTGCGTGCAGTTGATCACGGACCGCCCTGAGCACTTCATCCTGGACCTTGGGAGCGGTGCACGAGCGCTGGGACAGCAGATGCTCGCCCACCATGGAGCGGACAAGCCGCAGACCTACCATGTCTTCCTGTCCCATCTGCATTGGGATCACATCATGGGACTGCCGTTCTTCACACCGGCCTATATTCCGGGCAATCGTGTCATCATCCATTCAGGACATGAAAACGCCGAATATGCGCTGCGTCGACAGCAGGAGCAACCTTCTTTTCCGGTCGACTTCAGTTATTTTGGCGCCGCCATGGAGTTTGTCGTTCACTCGCCCGGCGTACCGCAAGTCGTTGCCGGCATGACGGTCGACATCATGAAGCAACGCCACGGGGGTGATTCCTATGGTTGGCGCTTCGGCTACCAGGGGTCACGCGTCGTCTACAGCACTGACTCGGAACATCGTGTGGACGACCTCGCAGAACGAGAGAGCTTTGTCGAATTCTTCCAGGATGCCGACCTTGTCGTTTTCGATGCCATGTATTCGCTGACCGAAGCGATCTCGGTGAAGGCCGACTGGGGCCATTCCTCCAACCTTGTCGCCGTGGAAATGTGTCATGCGGCTCAGGTCAGGCGTCTGTTTCTTTTTCATCACGAGCCGTCGCACAGCGATGCCCAGATCGAGCAGATATTGCGGGAATCCAGGCGCTACGAAGAAATTGCCCGCGACGGGCATCCGCTGGAGGTCCACGCCGCGTGGGACGGGCTTGAGGTCAGCGTCTAATCCTGACCGCCAGGCGTCCAGCGAATCACCAGCAGGGTCATGTCGTCCGAGGGTTCGGCACCGCCGACGTGTTTGCCAACGTCGACCCGGATGCGTTCGATCATGTCTCGTGCGGTGAGCGTTCGGGTGTCCTGCAAGGCGCCTTCGAGGCGTTCGCCGCCATAGATCTCGTGCTCGGCGTTCATCGCTTCCGTGATGCCGTCGGTGTACATCACAAGCGTATCTCCGGGTTCCAATTGCGCTTGTTGCGCGCCGTAGGCGAAGTCGTCCACCATGCAAAGCGGTGGCCCGCCGGCATCGGGCGGACTTTCGAGGTGCTCCAGGCTGCCATTCTTGCGGATCAGCCAGGGCCCATCGTGCCCGGCGTTGACCAGGGTCAGCTGGCCACTCTCGACATCGAGCACGCCGACCAGCAAGGTCACGAAAAGAGCCTCGGGGTTCATGCTGGCGAGTTCGGCATTGGCCAGTTCAGCGACCGCTGCCGGTCCGGCGTCCACGTGCTTTGCGATGGTGCGTGTCAGCGTCTGGGTCACCGCCATGAACAAGCTTGCCGGCAGACCCTTGCCCGAGACGTCGCCAATCACAAAGCCCAGACGCCGCGCGTCGATCATGAAGAAATCGTACAGGTCGCCGCCCACGTCCTTGACCGGTTCCAGCAGCGTTGCGAGATCAACGCGCGACTCCTTGAGCAACAGCTGTTCTGCTTTCGGCAGCGAACCCAATTGAATGCGCCAGGCTGCCGATCGCTCGCCGGCCGCGACCGCCGCCGCCTCGCGCATGAGTTGCTGCTCCCGGGCCAGCGCCTCATTGTGCCGGCTGATTTGGATCATGGCGCTCAGCAGCAGGCTGCCCATCACGACTGCCAGGATGACAAAGTTGGCCGATGGATCGAATAGTTGACCGCCGTAGATGAACGCCGCAAAGCCGGCGGCGCCAAGGGTGAGATTCAATGACAGTGTCAGCCACACGGACGCAAGAGGCAGGGTCTGGGAAGGCACTGCGCGGGACGCCTGCGCGCGCGGCATGAACCAGATCAACAGCGCGCCTATCGTGGCGGTCAGCAAAGTCTCGAGCCACCTCATCCACCACGGGCGCAGGATCATGCGGCCGTCAAACAGTGCCTCGACCGACTGCGCCTGAATTTCAATGCCGGGCACCCGTTCACCGAGTGCCGTCGTTGGCTGGTCGGAAAGACCTGCGCCGGTCAACCCGACCATTACCAGCTTGCCGGCCAGCAGATCCGGAGCGACCTTGCCTGCAAGAATGGCGGTGGCTGAGACGTAGCGCGCCGCCCCCGAGCGAGCCTCGGCAAAATGCAGCCAGATCTCGCCGTTGGATTGGGTAGGCACGCTCAGGTCGGCAACCTCCACGCTCTTCACACCACGCGAATTCAGCGCAACCTGAATGGCCGGTGAACCCGTGGCCACGCGCAACATTTCGATCCCGAAGCCAGGTACCAGGTGCCCATTGACAGCCATCACCATGGGCATGCGACGCACGACGCCGGACTGCAGCTCGACCGTCAGCAAGGCTTGCCCGGTGGCAGCCGCCTGCAACTCAGGCAGACTGGCAAGCACCCAAGGATAGTTGCGCACGTGCAGCAGCGGGTCCGGGCCGCCGCTCGATTGAAGCGGCACTGTCCGAAATCCGGCACTGGTGCTGAGCGTCTGAAAGTCAAAACCAGCAGCTCCCAGCACGGTGGGCGCGCCGCGCAAAGCCGATGTCAATTGCGCATCATGGCTGGGCAGGCGGCGCAGCGCAGCGGCCAGATCAGTGTTGCCGTTGGGCAGGTTGTCAGCCACCCTGGCCGGCGACGTCTGGTCTTCCTCGGGCATGTAGATGTCAAGCCCGATGGCCGCGGGCTGCTGTGATGCGATCGCGTTGATCAGGGCCGCGGTGCGGTTGCGCGGCCAGGGCCATTGGCCGATCTGTTTCAGGCTGGCTTCGTCAATCGCAACAATCGTGACGGGCGCACTCCTGCGCTGTCGCGGATGGAGCCTCTGATAGCCGTCGAACAGTGCCTGACGGCCCGCGCGCAAGGGACTGCCAAGGAAATCGCCCACCTTTTGCATCGCCGCGGGCTGTTGATTTGCCGACCAGTCCACTTCGGAAAGGACGTTGATGAGCAACAGCCAGCCCAGAATGAGCAGTGCTGCCGGACGGCCCTGTCCGGCAAAAAAAATCCGCTGAAGAAAGTCAAGCGATTTCCTGATCATGGCTGGTCATCCGTTGATGGGACATGCGCACGGTTGCTCAGCAAGAAATCAACTCAGGCTGGCCACTGCCGTGGCGACATCGGGATGCACGGGAAAAACCAGGTGGAAACGGCTGATCTGGAAGACCTCCGTCACAACTGGCGTGAGCGCGGCAATGGCAATCTTGCCCTGCTGCGCCTTGACCTGCTTGGCGGCCAGCATCAGCACCCGCAGTCCGACACTGCTGATGTAGTCGACGCCAGAAAAGTCAAGCAGCACGGGCGCTTCGCCCGCCTTGCTTTGCGCCAGCCAGGGTGCCAGCTTCTCCTGAAACGCGGCAGCGCTCGCCTGATCGATGCGACCCGTCACCGTGACGACTTTCACGACGCCATTCAATTTTTCAACAAGTTCCATAAACGCTCCAAGTCAAAGGGGAGAAAACTGCGTTTGCCGTGCCAGGGCAAAGTGTCGGGGGGCGGCAGCCCGTTTGAGGGGAATTCATGCTGCCAGCGGGTAAAAAAATTGGCTGCTATCGACCTCATCCATCTGTTCCGGCTTCTTGAACCGTTGAATCAGCATCAGGAAGAGTGTCGTAATGTCAACGTGAAGCGGGAAGCGTTGCTTCATGTTTCCCGGTTTCCAAGTCTTGCATCCTGCCATGTTATCGCTGCGGCATGTCCTTGATCACGTAGCCCAGGCTGACGATCGCGTCAGGCGGGATCGGCGGCATGCTGGCGTTCCAGTTCTCCCAGGCTTCGCGCATGGCCCGCATGCGCAAAGGCTCGCGCCGGCCCAGGTTGGCGCGCTCGCGTTCATCCGCAGGGATGTTGAACAAATAGTCGTTGTCGTCGACGCGCAAATACTTCCAGTCGCCATCGCGCAAGGCGCGCTGGCCGCGGTGTTTCATGCGCCAGTGCAATGGGCGGTGAAAGCTGTAACCAGCGTCGCGCAACACGGGCAGCAGCGAAATCCCATCCAATGGGTAGGCCGGATCGGCTGCTGCGCTGGCACCATCGAGCAGCGTGGCCGACCAGTCCATCGTCATGCACTGCTGGGCGCTGACGCCGCCGGGCGCGATGACGCCGGGCCAGTGGGCGATCCAAGGCACGCGGATACCGCCCTCGGTCAGGTCCATCTTGCCGCCCACCAGCGGCCAGTTGTCGGAGAAGCGTTCACCGCCGTTGTCGCTGGTGAAGACGATCAGCGTGTTGGCCAACAGCCCCTGCAGGCGCAGCGCCTCGACCACTTTCCCGATGCCTTCGTCCATGTGCCGGATCATGCGCTGGTAAGTGTGGATGTTGCCGCCGCTCAAGTGAAGAATGTCGTCCTTGATGCTCTGCGCCAGCACCGCGTCATCGCGCGTCTCCCAGGGCCAGTGCGGGGCGGTGTAGTGCAGGCTCAGAAAGAACGGCCGCCCCGTTCTGGCTCCGGCTGCCATGCGCTGCACGTAGTCCGCGGCACGGTCGGACAGCAGATCGGTCAGGTACCCTTCCTCGGCCCGCTCCTCTTCGCCAGACCACAGATCGTGGACGCCGGTCGAAGCGCAATGGGTGAAGTAATCGACCCCGCCCGCCATCGGGCCAAAGAACTCCTCATAGCCGGAACGCAGGGGGCCAAAGGCGGGCGGATAGCCAAGGTGCCACTTGCCAATCAGCGCGGTGCGGTAGCCGCTGGCGCGCAGCAGCGATGGCAGCGTAGGGTGCTGCGGCGGCAGCCCGAGCGTCGTGCTGTTGCGGGTCTTGCTGTTGATCGGCTCTTCGGCCGCGCCGCGCAGGCGGTACTGGTAGCGCCCCGTCATGAGGGCAAAACGCGTGGGCGAGCAGACCGGCGAGTTGGCGTAGCCCTGGGTGAACCTGATGCCGTTCGCCGCCAGCTGGTCCAGCACCGGCGAGACTTCGCCAAAGCGCGCCTGACGCCCCCCGTAGCAGCCCAGGTCCGCGAAGCCGAGGTCATCTGCAACAATGAAAATGATGTTGGGTCGCTGCTTCGAACTGTCGTCTGTTTGTGTCGGCATGCTTGTTTTTTCCTGGACCGGTTGTTTGCCAATTTGTCTGTTTACTGTATCGTCTGGCAGATGATTGATCAAATCAATTGTTCTGCGGGATTACCCGAGCGGCCCCGACCCCACTTTTTTACCGGAGACAAGCAATGAGGAAAATGATGACACGCCTGGCCATGCTGGCCGCGGCCCTGCTGCTGGCGACTTCCGCGCAAGCCCAGATCGACAAGCCGGTGCGGATTCTGGTGGGTTTTCCGGCCGGGGGCTCGGGCGATATCGCTGCGCGACTGCTCGGCGAGCGCCTGGCCGGCGAATTGAAGCAACCGGTTGTGGTCGAGAATCGGCCCGGCGCAGGCGGTCGCATCGCCGCCGAAGCATTGAAGAACGCGGTGCCGGACGGATCGACCATCATGCTGGCACCGATCGTGGTGCCGGTACTGGCGCCCCTGGTGTTCAGCAAACTGCCCTACAACCCGGGCACCGATTTCATGCCGGTAATCCACGTCGTCAACTTTCAGTTCGGTCTTTCGATCAACGCCGGCCACCCGGCCAGGAATCTGGGCGAGCTGCTGGCCTGGTTCAAGGCGAACCCGACGCAGGCCAATTTTGGCAGTCCGGCGCCAGGCAGCCTGCCGCACTTCTTTGGCGTCATGATCGCAACCGGGGCCGGGCTGGATCTGGTCCATGTGCCTTTCAGCGGCGGAGCGCCGCTGATGAACGCCCTGGTCGGCAACCAGGTCAGTTCGGGGATCGACACCGTGGCGGATCAGATAGAGATGTTTCGCGGCGGCAAGACACGCATCCTGGCCACGTCCGGCGCCGCGCGCAGCCCGCTGTTGCCCGAAGTTCCCACCTTCGCCGAAGCCGGCCTGAAGGGCGTCGAAGGGACAGGCTGGTTCGCCGTCTTTGCACCGGCCAAGACACCGGCGGCGGCGATCGAGCAGATCAATGCCGGACTCAACAAGGCGCTGAAGACGCCCGAGCTGCGCGAAAGGTTCATCAAACTGGGCTTTGAGCCGACCGGCGGCACGCCGGCCGAGCTGGCGGCGATCATGAAGCGCGACACCGAGCGCTGGTCGCCCGTGGTCAAGGCATCGGGTTTTCGCGCCGACTGAATTCGAGGACAAGCACCATGACCGATCTGTTCGAGAACCCCATGGGCCTGATGGGGTTCGAGTTTGTCGAATTTGCATCACCGACGCCCGACACGGTCGAGCCCTTGCTCGAGAAACTCGGTTTCTCGCTGGTGGCGCGGCATCGCTCCAAGGATGTGCTGCTGTACCGCCAGGGTGACATCAATTTCATCGTCAATCGGGAACCCAAGAGCCCTGCTGCCTACTTTGCCGCCGAGCACGGCCCGTGCGCCTGCGGCATGGCCTTTCGCGTGCGGGACTCGCATTTTGCCTACAACCGTGCGCTCGAACTCGGCGCCCAGCCGGTGGAGATGGCGACCGGCCCGATGGAGCTGCGCCTGCCCGCGATCAAGGGCATCGGTGGCGCGCCGCTCTATCTGATCGATCGCTTCGAGGACGGCAAATCGGTCTATGACATCGACTTCGCCTTTCTTGATGGCGTCGATCGACACCCGATCGGCCATGGCCTCAAACTGATAGATCACCTGACCCACAACGTCTACCGCGGCCGCATGGGTTTTTGGGGCGCTTTCTATGAGCGGCTGTTCAACTTTCGCGAGATCCGCTATTTCGATATCAAGGGTGAATACACCGGCCTGACCTCGCGCGCCATGACCGCGCCGGACGGCAAGATCCGCATCCCGTTGAACGAAGAGTCCGGCAAGGCCAGCGGCCAGATCGAGGAATTCCTGATGCAGTTCAACGGCGAGGGCATTCAACACGTGGCCCTGATCTGCGATGACCTGTGCGCCACCATCGACAAGCTCGCGCTGGCCGGCGTACCCCTGCTCAGTGCGCCCAACGACATCTATTACGAGATGCTGGAGGCGCGCCTGCCGGGCCATGCCCAGCCGGTGAGCGAACTGCAGACCCGCGGCATCCTGCTCGACGGCTCGACTGCGGGCGGCCAGCCGCGCCTGCTGTTGCAGATCTTCTCGCAAACGCTGCTGGGACCGGTGTTCTTCGAGTTCATCCAGCGCAAGGGTGACGACGGCTTTGGCGAGGGCAACTTCAAGGCGCTGTTCGAGTCGCTCGAGCGTGACCAGATCCGCCGGGGTGTGCTGGCATGAAGATCGATCGCATTCACCATGTCGCCTACCGCTGCAAGGACGCCAAGGAGACCGTGCTCTGGTACCAGAAGATGCTGCGCATGGATTTTGTGCTGGCGATCGCCGAAGACCAGGTGCCCTCGACCAAGGCGCCCGATCCCTATATGCATGTCTTCCTCGATGCGGGAGCAGGCAATGTGCTGGCCTTCTTCGAGCTGCCGACGCAGGCGGCTATGGGGCGCGACCCCAACACCCCCGAGTGGGTGCAGCACATTGCGTTCAAGGTCAAGGACCGCGCGACCCTGATCGAGTTCCGCACCCATCTGCAAGCCAACGGTGTCGAGGTGCTCGGCATCACCGACCACGGCGCCTTTCATTCGATCTACTTCTTCGACCCCAACGGACACCGGCTCGAACTCGCGTGTCCCGACCCTGACGAAGAGACCATGCTCAAGAAGCTCGATGCCGTCAAGTGGGACATGCTGGAGGAATGGTCGAGGACCCGGCGCGCACCGCGGCATGCCGCTTTTCTACACCAGCGCGAGTTTGGAAATGAACAGCCGGATCGATGAGACACACAGCCCGGACCTGAAGAGCTGGGTTGAATCGGCTAACGATCCCGCCACTGACTTCCCGATCCAGAACCTGCCCTTCGGGCGCTTTCGCCCGGAGGCTGCGGGAGACTGGCGAATCGGCGTTGCGATCGGCGATCAGGTGCTCGATCTGCAGCGCGCCGCCCTGCTGGCGACGCAGGATGTGAACCAGTTGCTGCGCCAGACCAGGCCGCAGCGGCAGGCCCTGCGGCTGGCGCTCTCCAAGGGCTTGCGTTATGGCAGTGCAGATGAGGCCCGATTTCGCGGCGCGCTCGTTGCGCAAGGATCGGTTGAAATGGGCTTGCCCTGCGACATTGGCGACTACACCGATTTCTACACCAGCATCCATCACGCCAGCACCGTCGGTCGACAATTCCGTCCCGACAATCCGCTGTTGCCCAACTACAAATGGGTTCCGATCGGCTACCACGGCCGGGTTTCCTCGATCGGCGTCAGCCAGGCCGGCCTGGGTCAGACCTTTCGCCGTCCGCGCGGCCAGATCAAGCCGGCGGAAGCGGCCGAGCCGCGTCTCGCTGCCAGCCAGCGACTGGACTACGAACTGGAAATCGGCGCCTTTGTATCGTGTCCGAACGCCCTGGGCGAGCCGATTTCGATGAGCGCAGCCGAGGATCACATTTTCGGCTTGACGCTCTTCAATGACTGGAGCGCGCGCGACATCCAGGCCTGGGAATACCAGCCGCTGGGCCCCTTCCTGTCCAAGAATTTCGCCAGCACCGTCTCGCCCTGGATGGTGACGCTCGAGGCGCTGGCGCCGTTCAGGACATCCTGGCAACGCGCGGCCGCTGATCCGGCGCCGCTGCCCTATCTCGATTCGCCCGCGAACCGGCAGCAGGGTGCGTTCGACATCGAGCTCGAAGTCTGGCTGCAATCCGGGCAGATGCGCGCTGCGGGTTACGCCGGCGATCGGCTCAGCGCATCAAACTACAGCGACGCCTACTGGACGCTGGCGCAGTTGCTGACCCATCACACGGTCAACGGCTGCAATCTGCGCAGCGGCGACCTGCTCGGAACCGGAACGCTGTCAGGCCCCGGGCCCGAGCAGGCCGGCTCCCTGCTCGAACTCAGCGCGGGCGGGAAGAAGCCGATTCGCCTGTCCAACGGCGAGACACGCAGCTTTCTTGCAGACGGCGACACCGTCATCCTGCGCGGCCATTGCCAGCGCGAGGGCTTCAGGCGCATCGGATTTGGCGAATGTCGCGGCACCGTGCTGCCCGCGATCGGTGCCTGAGGGGTACCTGCCATGCTGCAGCTTCACAGCTACTTTCGCAGTTCGGCCTCCTACCGCGTGCGCATCGCGCTGGCCTTGAAGGGCTTGCCCTACACCACGCTGCCAGTGCATCTGGTTCGCGACGGCGGCGAGCAGCATCTGCCGTCGTTCGCCCGCCTCAACCCGGCGCAATTGATTCCGGTGCTGGTCGACGGGCCGGCCACCCTGACACAGTCGCTGCCGATCATCGAGTACCTCGAAGAGACCCATCCGATGCCAGCGCTGCTGCCGAGTGATGCGGTCGGACGAGCGCGCGTGCGCGCCATTGCGCAGTCCATCGCCTGCGAGATTCACCCGCTCAACAATCTGCGCGTGCTGCAATATCTGGAGCTGACGCTGGGAGCCGACGCTCAGGCGCGCAAGGCCTGGTACGCGCACTGGGTCAAGCTTGGATTTTCAGCGCTGGAGGTCATGCTGCGCGACAGCGCCAGCACCGGTGTTTTTTGCCATGGCGACGCGCCGACGCTGGCCGATTGCTGCCTGGTGCCGCAGATCCACAACGCCGAGCGTTTCGCCATTTCGCTGTCCGACTACCCGACCGTTCGCCGGATTGGCGAGGCCTGCCTGCGACTGCCAGCCTTTCAAGCGGCGGCGCCGGCGGCCCAGGCGGACGCCACTTGAGGCAGCCCGGGCCGGCTGCCCGGCGGGCGCCAGACGGCGAGCGGCCGCCAGAATCAAGGGCCAGCTTCTCCGGGCATTTCCCAGGCGCGCAGCGCCCGCAGCAGGGGGCGCTTCTTGGTCTGGTGCGCCTGCATACGGCGCAGGATGTCGTCCAGCGTGCGCATCGCCTCGGTGATGTGCGGCCCCTTGTTGAGCATCACGCATTCGGCGCGCTCGCCCATCGCCGCATCGGTGATTTCGGCGCGCGAGGGCAGGCCCGTCTTGGCCAGCGTCTCCAGCACCTGGGTCGCCCAGATCACGGGCATGTGCGAGGCCTCGGCCGCCCAGAGGATCTCTTCCTGCACCTCCGCCAGCCGTTCGTAGCCGCATTCGACGGCCAGATCGCCGCGCGCGATCATGATGCCGGCGGTCTTGCTGGCCATCGCTGAAAACAGCAGTTCCGGCAGGTTTTCAAAGGCGCGCCGGGTCTCGATCTTGAGGACGATGCCCAGGTTCGGCTTGCCGAGTTCGAGCAGGCGCTTGCGCAGGGTCTGAACATCGGACGCCTGCTGCACGAACGACAGGCCGACCATATCGGACTCTCGGGCAGCCACCGCCAGGTCCTCGATGTCCTTGTCAGTCAGGGCCGGCAGACGCAGCTGGCTGTCGGGCAGGTTGATGCCCTTGTCGCCGGCCAGCTTTTCGCCGCTGTCGCGCGCGTGGGTGATTTCCACCTCGAGCCAATCCTTCTCGATGCGCCGGATCACGCCGCCAATGCGGCCATCGTCGAACCATATGCGTTCACCGACACAGACCTGCTCGAACACCTCGGGCAGGGTGCAGGCCACAGTCGGTATCGGGCGCTGCGCTTTTGACTTGCCTTTGCGCGCAATCGGAGCGGCCGTTCCGCGGGTCAGTCGCAAGGACCCGCCGCGCTCCAGATGCAGCAGACCCTCCTTGCACGGCAGATCGGACAGTCCGCCCCTCGCCGGCGCGCCAGGCGGCTTCTGCCGCCTGAGCTCTGTTT
>Ga0315271_10002549_pt1 | contig 11425 bp, 9 predicted proteins | sample C3_top_MG_FD_204664 | JGI IMG/M metagenome (GOLD analysis project Ga0315271, IMG submission 204664) | Sediment microbial communities from Yellowstone Lake, YNP, Wyoming, USA - C3_top | ecosystem: Environmental > Aquatic > Freshwater > Lake > Sediment | place: USA: Wyoming | collected 2017-08-01
AGCCCGGCCAGCCGGTAGGTCACGGTGGCCGGCACGGTCCGCGGCAGCGGCCCGGGGAGCGGCACCCTCGACATGGCGAAGAGGTCGATGGCCTCGAGCTTGCGCGCGGCGTCGGCGCTCTCGGGCCGGGCCACGATCGAGCCGCCGATGCGGATCTCCACGATGCGGCCGTCGTCGGCCACGCGGTACTCGGTGACCAGGCGATCGCCGATCTCCGCCTCCGAGACCACCGAGACCTCGGCCTCGACGCCGGCGCCGGCCACCCGCTCCCGGCCCACGAAGCGGTGCTCCAGCTCGCGGACCCGCAGCTTCTCGAGATCGAGCTGCGGGCCGCGCACGGTGACCCGCCGCGCCGCGGCGAGGCGCACCCCCTCGGCCTGGTCGAACGTCTCCGCCACCAGGCCGAGCGGCTTCTCCTGGGACGGCCCGGCGCCCGAGGTGAGCCGCGCGCTGCAGCCGGAGGGGGCGCAGCGGCCGGTGACCGTCCGCTCGCCGCCGTCCCCGCTCCACTCGGCGCGGAAGGAGAGGAGCCGGCCGGCCGGCCGGGCCTCGTAGGTCCGCTGCTCCACCACCTTGCGGGAGACGGTCTTGTCCCCGACCGTGGCCGAGAGCAGCGTCTCGCTGGTCGACACCATCACGTCGCGGCCGTCGCGCGGCTCCCGCCTCAGCTCGGTGCGGGTCCAGCCGGCCTTCTTGCCCATCAGGTAGAGGCCGAACCACTCCGGACCGGCCGGGCGGCGCAGGGCCAGCGCGTCGATGGAGGCCGGACTGGTGGAGCGGGTCCCGGGCAGCGTGGGGCCGGGGGCCTGGGGGGCGTGCTGGCCGGCCGCCTCAGGGCAGGCGACGAGCCCCATGGCGAGGCCGAGTGCGGCGGCGAGGCGGGTGAAGCGCATGGCCCGTTTGTACCAAAAACTGGCCGCCGGCACCCCTCCGGTCGAGGATCTCCGGCCATGGGACTGGTCTGGACCTTCCTGGTCGTCTCCGCGCTGGTGACCGCCGCCTTCACCGGGTCGGTGGCGGCGCTGACCGGCGCCATCGCCGACTCGGCCGGAATGGCGGTCACCGTCGCCCTCGGGCTGGTCGGCGTGATGACGCTCTGGCTCGGCCTGATGAAGGTGGCCGAGGAGGCGGGGCTGGTCAACCAGGTGGCGCGGCTGGTGCGGCCGCTGATGCGGCGGCTCTTCCCCGAGGTGCCGGCCGGCCACCCGGCGCTCGGCTCGATGGTGCTCAACCTCTCGGCCAACCTGCTCGGCCTCGGTAACGCCGCCACCCCGTTCGGCGTGCGCGCCATGCAGGAACTGGAGACGCTCAACCCGCGCAAGGGGGTGGCCACCGACGCCCAGGCCCTCTTCGCCGCCATGAACACCGCCTCGCTCCAGCTGGTCCCGGCCACCGTCATCGCCTTGCGGGCCGGCGCCGGCTCGCGCGCCCCGGCCGAGATCCTCGGCGCCACGCTGGTGGCCAGCGCCTGCGGCCTGGTGGTGGCGGTGGTGGTCGCCAAGCTGCTGGCCCGGCTCCACCTCGGTGACGCACGGTGAAGATGGTCCTCGACACGCTCTCGGCCTGGGCCGTGCCGCTGCTGGTGGCCGGCATCCCGCTCTACGCGCTGACGCGCAAGGTGAACGTCTATGCCGCCTTCCTGGAGGGGGCCAAGGGCGGCTTCGAGACCGGCATCCGCATCGTGCCGCCACTGGTGGCGGTGCTGGTGGCGCTGGGGATGCTGCGCGCCTCGGGGGCGCTCGACGCCGTGGCGCGGGCGCTGGCGCCGCTGCTCGAGCCCATCGGCCTGCCGGCCAGCGTGCTGCCGCTGGTCGTGATCCGGCCGCTCTCGGGCGGGGCGGCGCTCGGCGTGGTCGGCGACGTGCTGCGGACGGAGGGGCCGGACTCGTATGCCGGACGGCTGGTCTCGGTGATGTGCGGCTCGACCGAGACCACCTTCTACGTGCTGGCCGTCTACTTCGGCGCCGCCGGGATCACCCGCTACCGGCACGCCCTGCCGGCCGCCCTGCTGGCGGATCTCGCCGGCATGACGGCCGCGCTGGTGGTGGTGCGGCTGCTCTTCGGCGGGTAGTCCCGCCAGGGCCGGGCGCCGCCCAGCCCGGTTCCGTCCCCCTAGTTCGCGGCCTTCTTGCCCGGGTCGAAGGTGCCGGAGGCGCGCAGCACCCGCACCCCGGCCAGCTGCGCCTGCAGCGACTCGGTGGCCAGCTGGATCTCGGCGTTGCGCAGCGCCGCGGTGGCGTCGGCCTGCTCCACCGCGGTGGCGGCCCCGGCCTTGAAGGAGACGTCGACCAGCCGCTGGTTCTCGGCCGCCAGGTCGCGCTGCTCCCTGGCCTTGATGGCGTTGGCCCGCGCCGACTCGAGGTCGAGCAGCGCGTTGCGCACCTCGGCGACGCTTCGGTTCTCGAGGGCGCGCCGGCTGTACTCCGCCTCGGCCATCTTGGCGCTGGTGTCGCGCAGCTCGGCCTCGCGCAGGCCGCCGTCGAGGATGGTCCAGTTGAGCGAGAGGCCGATGGTCCAGGCCTCCTTCTGGCCGGTCAGGCCGGCCGGATCGGCATAGGTGGCGCGGCCGAAGGCGGCCACGGTCGGCAGGTAGCGCATCGCAGAGGCGAGGCGCTGCGACGAGTAGACCCCCTCGAGGCTGCGGGCCGCCTTGAGGTCGAAGCGGTTCTCGAGCGCCGCCTGCTCCAGCTTGCTGGTGTCGGCCGGCAGCGGCGGCTCGGCCGGCTCCACCACCTCGAAGTCGGGCTGGCGGTCGAGCAGCACCGCCAGCGCCAGCCGGGCCCCCTCGTAGCTGTTCCTGGCCCTGATCAGGTCCTGGTCGGCGCGGGCGAGATCGATGTCGGCGCGGAGCTTGGCCACCTTGGCGATGGTGCCGGCCTTGAAGCGGATCTCGGCGTCCCTGGCCTGCCGACCGGCGATCTCCTGCAGCTGCACGGCGACGTCCATCAGCCGCTTCATCGAGGCCACCCCGTAATAGGTCTGGGCCACGCCAAAGAGGATGTCGCGCCGGGCGTTCTCCACGCTGTAGACGGTGGCGTCCTCGGCCCGGTAGGCGCTCTGGATGGCGAACCAGAGCTGCGGCGCCAGCAGCACCTGGGTGGCCTGGACCTGCCCGGCCAGCTGGGTCCGGGGCTGGACGGTGACGTTGAAGCCGCCCAGCGGGAACTCGACGAGCCGGTCGTTCTGGTTCCAGGACCCCGCCACCCCGATCTGGAGCAGGTGGCCGCTCCAGGCCTTCCAGACGGTGGCCTTGGCCTGGGTCACCCTGGTCCGGGCCGCCTGCAGGTCGAGGTTGACCTCGTCGGCGCGGATGAGCGCCTGCTGGAGGGTCAGGGTCTGCGGGGCCTGCGCCAGCGAGAGCGCCAGCAGGGCCGTGGTCAGGGTCGTCATGCGTTCTGCTCCTCGGTGATGGACGTCAGCTTGCCGATGATTCGAAAGAGATCGCGCCGGTCGGCGGCGTCGAGCAGCCCCATGAGCCGGCCGAGCTGCTCCAGCACCTCGGCGTCGAGCCGCCTGGCCAGCCTGGCGCCGCGAGTGGTCAGCTTGACCCGCACCACCCGGCGGTCGGCGTCGTCGCGGACGCGCTGCACCAGCCGGTCGCGCTCCAGCCGGTCGACCAGCCCGGTGATGGTCTTCTCGGTCACCGCCACGCGCCGCGCCAGGTCGCCCATGGGGAGCGGGCCGTCGTGGCCCAGCGAGAGCAGGGTGTGGACCTGCGGCGCCGAGAGCTCCAGCTCGGCGCAGGTGGCCGAGATGGGATCGCGCAGCGAGCGGTGGCGCATCAGCTCCACCAGCATGGCGTGGAGCCGACCGGCGTCGGCGCCGGCGGCGCCCCGCTGCCCGGCCTCCCGATGCCCGATCTCGGAGATAGTCCGCATTGCGGAGCTTCAGTAGCCTCGCGCGCCACACCTGTCAAGCCGATCGGTGAAGGGCGCCGGCCGGGTGTCCCGGCCTCGATCTCAAGGCGTGCCGCCCAGGTCCTCGATCTCCCGCCGGATGTCCTCCTTGTCCTCGGCGTCCGGCTTGAGGGCCAGGTAGGCCTTGAACTCGGTCACGGCCCGGGCCCGGGTCCCCTTCTCCTTGTAGAGGTAGCCCAGGTAGTAGTGGGGCATGGGGTTCACCTTGTCCGCCACCGCCGCCTTCTCGTACCAGGGGAGGGCCGCTGCCGCCCCCTGCGTCTCGTGGAGCGCCCGGGCCAGCTTGTAGAGCACCGCCACCTCGGCCGGGTCCGACTTGAGCACCTCGCGGTAGAGCCGGAGAGCCTCGGCCCCCTTGCGCTCCTTGAGGCGGCAGTCGGCCAGCGCCACCTTGATGCGCGAGGCCCTGGGGGCGATCGACAGCGCCTTCTCGAAGTACGGGACCGCCTCGGGGCAGTTGCCGGCGGCGGCGTAGAGCATACCGAGCCGCTCCAGCGGCTCGGTGAACTTCGGATCGGCCGCGGCCGACTCCTTGTAGACCTCGACCGCCTCGCCGGGGGCGTTGGTCCGCTCCAGCGCGATGCCGAGGTGGAGCCGGTAGACGGCGTTCCCCGGCTCCATCTCGACGGCGCGGCGCAGGCGCGCCAGCGCGCCGGGGTTCTCCCCCTTGGCCAGCAGCGCCCGGCCCAGCCAGTGCTGCCCCTCCGCCAGGTTCTGGTCCAGCCCGGTGCCAAGGTTGAGCGCCTCGAGCGCGCCGGTGGCATCACCGCGGAGGAGCTTCACGGCGCCCAGCCGGATCTGCGCCAGCGCATTCTTGGGGGCGAGCTGCACCGCGGTGGCGTAGCTCTTCTCGGCGCCTTCCAGGTCGTTGGCCTTCCAGCGCAGCAGCCCGAGCGCGGCGTGGGCCGGCGCGTTGCGCGGCTCGAGGGCCAGCACCTTCTCCAGCCCGGCGCGGGAGGCGGCCACGTCGCCTCGGGCCGCCGCCAGCTGGGCCAGGCCGAGCTCGGCGCCGGTGTATTCGGGGTCGAGCCGCAGCGCCGCCTGGTAGGCGGCCTCGGCGCCGGCGGCGTCGCCCTTGACCGCCTTCAGGTCGCCGAGGGCCGACTGCGCCCCCGGATCGCGCGGCCCTTTCTCGGCGGCGGCGGCCAGCGCCACCTCGGCGGCCGGCAGGTCCTTCTCCGCCAGCGCCAGGCGGCCCAGCGCCACCCGCGGCGCCAGGTCGTTCGGGGCCTTGGCCACGGCCTCCTCGTAGAGCTTGCGGGCCTCGGGGACCTTGGCCTGGGCCTCCAGCACCACCCCCTTGGCCACCAGCAGCGGCGGGTTTCCCGGGGAGCGCAGCAGGGCCGCCTCGACCAGCTGCGAGGCGTCGAGCACACGGCCGGCGGCCGCCAGGGCACGGACCCGCAGCTCGGCCAGCGCCGGATCCCCGGCCGCCTGGCCGGCCAGCGGCTCCAGCGCCGCCACCGCCCGGGTCGGATCACCCCGGCGCAGCCGGAGCCGGGCCAGCGCCATCCGCAGCGACGGCTGGCGCGGGTCGAGCGCCAGCGCCGCCTCGTAGGTCTCGTCGGCGGCGTCGGCCGTGGCCGCGTGCCGCCCCAGCAGCGCCGCGCTGATGCCGAGCGCGCGGGCCCGCTCGGCCGGGCCGAGGCGTGGCTCGCTCTCCTTGGCCAGCACCGGGCCGAGCGCCTTGCCGGCCGCCTCGAGCTCGCCAGCCGCCTCCTCGAGCGCCGCCACCTCCAGCAGGGTGGGGAGGTGGTTGGGCGAGCGCGCCAGCGCCTTCTCGAACCAGCCACGGGCACCGGCCAGGTCACCCCGGGCGGCGGCCGCCCGGCCGAGCGAGCGCGCCGCGCGCACCGTGTTGGGCTGGGCGGCCTCGAGCCGCTGGAAGAGCCCGGCCGCCCGGCTGGCGTCGCCGCGCGACATGGCCGCCTCACCGAGCAGGTCGAGCGCGTCGGGCGTTGGCCCCCCCTTCACCTTCTCGACGGCCGCCTCGGGAGCGGCCAGCGCCGCGCCACCGTCGATGGTCGCCACCGCCAGCGCCGCCAGCGCCGTGGCCGGGTCCTCCGGCTCTCGCGACGCGAGGCTGGCCGCGAGCGTGCGGGCCTGCTGCACGGCCGGCGCGGGGGCGGCGTGGCGCCGATCGAGCGAGGCCACCGCCACGGCGTAGATCGCGGCCGGGAACGGCTCGCGATCGTCGGCGCGGAACCCCTGCTCGGCCGCGGCCAGGGCCGCCTGGTCCGAGACCAGCTCGTCCCGCGACAGCAGGTCGGTGGCCTGGCTGGCCAGCTGGGCGACGCGGGCCCGCTCGCCGGAGCCGCGCAGCGCCTTGTAGTAGAAGAAGCCGTGGCGGGTGAGCAGCCCGGTGGCGCCGACGCCGAGGAGCAGCAGCACCGCCCCGGCCCCGATGGCCGCCTTGATCCAGTGCCTCTTCAGGCCGGGCTCGGGCTCTCCCTCCATCACCTTGGAGGACGCCATCCGGTCGCCGAACGGGACGCCGGCCATTCCACCCGGCCGCCTCGGCTGGTTGCCGCCCAGCTCCTCGGGGGTGGCGGTGAGCGTCCGCATGGCCTCGGCGAAGCGGGGCACCGACCCGATCGCCTCCCAGGCACCGCCGCCGTCCGAGGAGACGTCCTCGTTGCCGAGCAGTTCACCCTTGGTGACCATGGCGACTATCTGCTCGGCCTCGAACGGGCCGAAGACCTTGCCCGAGCGGCGGCGCACCTTGAACCCTGCGGAGGAGGAGGCCGGGCCGGGCTGCGACATCGCCCCAGGCTCGCCGAAGAGCGGCTCGAGCTCGTCGCCCCCGGCGTCGCGGGCGGACGGCGGCCGGGAGGGCGGCGGCGCGGAGCCGGCGGGCGCCGCAGGCGGCAGTGGCGGTGGCGCGAAGTCGATCGACGCGAAGGGGTCGTCGGCCGGTGCCGGCACCTGGAAAGGGTCGGACACGGGTGGCGGGGGCGGCAGTGGCGGAGGCGGCGCTTCCGGCGGCGCGCCGAAGTCCACCTCTCCGAACCCGAGCGGCTGGGACGGCACCGGGAAGGGCTCCCCCGGCTCGGCCGGGGAGATATGGGCCGGCGCAGGCGCCTGGATCGACGCGGCGAACGGGGTGTCGATGGGGGCGAAGGGGCTGTCGGCGCCGGCGAAGGCGTCGTCGGTCGCCGCGAACGGTGAGCCGGCTGGAGCGGACGGAGCCTCGCTGGGCGCGAAAGGTGAGTCGCTGGCAGCGAACGGCGAGTCGCTGGCGGCGAACGGCGAGTCGCTCGCCGCGAACGGACCGTCACCGGCCGCGGAGGGCGCCTCGAATGGCTCCGGTGCCGCCGGCATCGGCGGCGGTGTGATGACCCGCGGCGGTGCCGCCGGGGCTGCGAAGACCGGTGGCGCCACGGCGGGGCGCGGCGGCGTTGCCGGCGAGGGAAGCGGGACGGCGCCCTGCACGGCCGTGCGCGGCACCGGGAGTGGCACGGCCCCCGCCACCGAGGGACGGGGGAGGGGCGGCGGGGCGACGGGCGCGGGAGCGGGAGCGGGAGCAGCGCTGGCCGGAGCGGGCAGCGGGACCGCCGTCGAGGCGGCCTCACCGCCTCCGCCTCGGCGAACCGGGAAGGAGTTCTGGCACTTGGGGCAGCGCACGTTGCTGCCGGCCTCCGGGATGCGGGCCTCGTCGACGTGGTAGGCGGCGCTGCAGTGCGGGCAGGTGACCTTCATGTTCGGTTACCCCTCGGGCTCGAAGCGACGCTTCAGATCCAGGTAGGTGAGGTAGTCGTCGGCAAGCGCCGAGTCCCGCCCCACGCTCCCCTCCGGGAGGAGCCGGGCGTGGAGCAGCTCGGAGACCACGCGGGAAGGCTGCTCCACCGAGAGCTCGCCGACCTCGGAGATCTCCCCGGCGGCCAGCGCGGCGAAGCGCGGCTTGAGCTCGGCGTAGCGCAGGAAGGCGTCGACCACCTCGGCGGGGGCCAGCTGGGAGCTCGAGCCGACCTCGCGCACCAGCCGATCGTGGCGGAGCCGCTGCCAGAGGGTCTCGCCATCGACCTCGGCGCCGGCCCGCGCCGCCAGCGCCGCGCCGTCGAGCCCGGCCGGGATGGGCCGGAAGCCGTCCTCGCCGGGTGGGCCCGCCAGGGCGCGCAGCAGCGCCACCGACCGGCAGGCGTCGTCGGCGGAGAGAAAGTCGCGGATCTGCCGGTTGGCCTCGCGGAGCCGGCGCGACAGCCGCCGCAGGATGCGGAGCGCGACCTCGCCGCGCTCGGTCACCATGCGCTCGAAGGCCGCCTCGTCCAGCTCCAGCACCCGGGCCGGTTCGTCGACCACGGCCGAGGCCGAGCGCGGCTGGTGGTCGAGCAGCGCCATCTCGCCGAAGAACTCGCCGGGGCCGAGCCGGGCCAGCGTCACCTGGCGCGGGCCGTTGCGCTTGACGATGCGGACCTGGCCCGACTGGATGACGTAGAGCCGGCTGCCGGGATCGCCCTCGTCGAAGATGACCGCCCCGGCGGGGAAGTCCTTGCCGTAGAGTTCGGCGGCGGCGAGATGAGGAGTCGAGGTGACCATACGGGGGAGGCTCTGCCGGCGCGGAGACGCTGAAAACCGTGGAGATCCGGGACGCTACACCCGGAACACCGACCGTTCAAGGCACCGGCCGGCGCGCCCGCGAGAGGCCGGAGGACCATCCACGTGCTAGATCCGAGGCGTGTCGTCCCCAAGCGAGAGCCTGCAGCAGAAGCTGCGCGATTGGACCTACGAGCTGGGCGGCCCCGGAACCCGGGAGCGGCTGGCCAAGCTCACCCCGCCGCGCAACGAGTACGGGGTCGATCCCTACGGCTTCGACGTCGACTTCGCCATCGCCGCGGTGGCGCCCTTCGCCTGGCTCTACCGCAACTACTTCCGCGTCACGCTCCACGGCATCGAGCGCGTCCCGGCCGACGGCCGCGTCCTGCTCATCGCCAACCACTCCGGCCAGCTCCCCTTCGACGCCGCCATGCTCGAGGTGGCGCTGCTGCTCGACATGGACCCACCGCGCATCGCCCGCGCCCTGGTGGAGCGCTGGGTCCCGACCCTCCCCTTCATCTCGCCGTTCTTCGCCCGCATCGGCCAGGTGGTGGGGACGCCGGAGAACTGCCGGCGGCTGCTGGCCGCCGACGAGGCGCTGCTGGTCTTCCCGGAGGGGGTGCGCGGCCTCAACAAGGTCTTCTCGGAGCGCTACAAGCTGCGCAGCTTCTCCTCCGGGTTCATGCGCCTGGCGCTCGAGGCCAACGCGCCCATCGTCCCCATCGGCGTGGTGGGGGCCGAGGAGCAGGCGCCGGCGCTGGTCGACCTGAAGCCGCTGGCGAAGATGCTGGGGATGCCGGCGCTCCCCATCACACCCTACCTCCTGCCGCTGCCGCTGCCGGTCCACTACCACGTCTACTTTGGCGAGCCGCTGCGCTTCACCGGCTCGCCCGACGCCGACGACGCCGAGCTGGAGCGCCAGGCCGGCGAGGTGCAGGCCGCCGTGCAGTCGCTGGTGGACCAGGGGCTGGCCGAGCGGCCCGGGGTCTTCCTGTGACCGCCCCCGAGACCGCCCCGCTCCCCGGCCCGGTGCTGGTGACCGGCATCGCCGGCAACCTCGGCCGCGCCCTGGCCAAGCAGCTCCACCTCGAGACCACCGTGATCGGCGTGGACCGTCGCCCCTTCCCCGATCGACCCAAGGACGTCGAGCACCACCAGCTCGACCTGCGCAAGGCCCGGGTGGACGACCTGTTCCGCCACCGCCGGCCCAAGGCGCTCATCCACCTCGGCATCTCCCACGACCCGCGCATGCCGTTCTCGGAGGCCCACAACTTCAACGTGGTCGGGACCCAGAAGATCCTCGACCTGTGCGTCCGCCACGGCGTCAAGAAGGCGGTGGTGCTCTCCAGCGCCAACGTCTACGGGCCGCTCCCCAACAACTCCAACTTCCTGGCCGAGGAGACGCCGCTCATGGCGGCCGATCGTTACTCGGGCGTGCGCGACCTGATCGAGCTCGACATGTACGCGCAGTCCTTCGTCTGGCGCCACCCCGAGGTGGAGACGGTCATCCTGCGCCCCTGCAACATCGTCGGCCCCACCGTGCGCAACGCCCCCTCCAACTACCTGCGCCTGCAGCGGCCGCTCACGGTGATGGGCTTCGACCCCATGATCCAGCTGATCCACGAGGACGACGTGGCCAGCGCGCTGCTGCAGGCCCTCCGACCCGGCTCACGCGGCGTCTACAACGTGGTGGGACCGGGCGAGGTGCCGCTCTCGGCGGTGATGCGCGAGCTGGGTCGGGAGCCGGTGCCGGTCCCCGACTTCCTGCTGCGCCCGGCGCTGCGCCGGCTCTTCCAGGCCGGGGTGGTCTCCTTCCCGCCCGAGGAGCTCGACCACCTCCAGTACCTCTGCGTGGTGGACGGCTCACGGGCCCGGCGCGAGCTCGGCTGGTCGCCCCGCTTCTCGCTGCGCGAGACCATCCGGAGCATCCTGGCGTGATCGACCGGCTCTCACGGGCCCTCCAGCCGACCCGCGGCCTGCGCGCCCTGGTGGTGCGGGTCGGCGACCTCGCCCGCATGACCCGGCTGCTCCACGGGCTGGCCCCGACCAGCGCCCAGCTCTTCGGCGAGGGGCTGGCGGCGGCCGCGCTGGTGGGGGCCCTGCAGAAGGACGAGGAGCGCATCAACCTGCAGCTGGAGTGCGCCGGCCCCCTGCGCGGCCTCTTCGTCGACGCCGACTCGGCCGGCAACCTGCGCGGCTACGTGCGCGGCGCCGACGTCTCCCTGCCAGGCGATCCCTCGGCGGCGGCGGTGGCCGCGCTGGGCGGGAGCGGCTTCCTCTCCATGCTGCGGGTCCGCACCAACGGCACCTTCTACCGGAGCTCGGTGGAGCTGCAGCGGGAGCGGCTGGCCGGGGCCCTGCGCCGCTGGTTCAGGGCCAGCGAGCAGGTGGAGACGGCGCTGGGGCTCGAGGTGGTCCCGCGCGGCGAGGAGCCGCTCGGGCAGGTGGCCGGGCTGCTGGTGCAGCGGCTGCCAGACGGCGACGCCGAGGCGGTGGCGGCGGCGCGCCAGGCCATCGAGGCCGGGGCCTTCGCGGCGGCGCTGGTGGCCGAGGCCCCGGCGCTGGGGCTGGTGGAGGCGGTGGCCGGACCGGGCTGGGAGCTGCTGGGCGAGCAGGAGGTGGCCTACCGCTGCGGCTGCAGCGTGGAGCGGGTGCGCAACGCCGTCACCGCGCTGGGCGCCGACGGGATCGCCGACCTGGCGGCCACGGTGGGGCGCGCCGAGGTCGACTGCGAGTTCTGCCACGCCCACTACGTGCTGGAGGCCCCCGAGCTGCTCGACCTGGAGCGGCGGATGCGGGCGGCGCAGGGCGAGCCGTAAGCGCCCTCTTGCCTGGGGCGCGGCGCCGCGGTTTACCGATTCCGCTCGAAGTGCGAGCCTTTCTCATGCGCCTCGTCCTCGCCGGTCTCGTCGCCTCGGCCCTGCTCGGCTGCGCCGCCCACCGCGCCGTCCCGTCGTCGCCCGCCACCGCGGCGC
>Ga0315271_10002550_pt1 | contig 11425 bp, 8 predicted proteins | sample C3_top_MG_FD_204664 | JGI IMG/M metagenome (GOLD analysis project Ga0315271, IMG submission 204664) | Sediment microbial communities from Yellowstone Lake, YNP, Wyoming, USA - C3_top | ecosystem: Environmental > Aquatic > Freshwater > Lake > Sediment | place: USA: Wyoming | collected 2017-08-01
GGTCTTTCCGACGTGATGCAGGGTGAAATGCTGGAATTTCCCGGCAACACCTTCGGCCTTGCGCTTAACCTTGAGCGGGATTCTGTCGGTGCTGTGGTGCTTGGTGAATATGAGCACATCACCGAAGGTGACACCGTCAAATGTACCGGCCGCATTCTGGAAGTGCCGGTTGGTCCGGAGTTGTGCGGACGTGTGGTGAATGCACTGGGCCAGCCGATCGACGGCAAGGGCCCAGTCAATGCCAAGATGACCGACAAGATCGAAAAAGTCGCGCCGGGCGTGATTTCGCGTAAGTCTGTTGATCAACCAGTGCAGACCGGTTTGAAATCCATCGACTCCATGGTTCCGATTGGTCGCGGTCAGCGCGAATTGATCATTGGCGACCGCCAGACCGGCAAGTCAGCCGTGGCGGTAGATACCATCATCAACCAAAAGGGTCAGAACATGACCTGCATATACGTTGCGATTGGTCAAAAAGCATCGACCATCGCCAACGTGGTACGCAAACTGGAAGAACATGGTGCACTGAGCTACACCATCGTGGTTGCAGCGACTGCTTCGGATTCAGCAGCGATGCAGTTCCTGGCGCCGTATGCCGGGTGCACGATGGGCGAATATTTCCGCGACCGCGGCCAGGACGCTCTGATCGTTTATGATGACTTGACCAAGCAAGCCTGGGCATATCGTCAAATCTCCCTGTTGCTGCGCCGTCCGCCCGGCCGCGAAGCGTACCCAGGCGACGTGTTTTATCTGCACTCCCGTTTGCTGGAACGCGCGGCGCGCGTGAATGCCGACTACGTGGAAGCGTTCACCAAAGGTGCTGTCAAAGGAAAGACCGGATCGCTGACCGCCTTGCCCATCATCGAGACGCAGGCTGGCGACGTGTCCGCCTTCGTTCCGACCAACGTAATCTCGATCACCGACGGCCAGATATTTCTGGAAACCGATCTGTTCAATGCTGGTATCCGTCCTGCGATCAATGCCGGTGTATCGGTGTCCCGCGTGGGTGGCGCAGCGCAAACCAAAGTGATCAAGAAGCTCGGCGGTGGCGTACGTCTGGCATTGGCGCAATATCGTGAACTGGCGGCCTTTGCGCAGTTCGCATCCGACCTGGACGAAGCGACCCGCAAGCAGCTGGACCGCGGCCGTCTGGTCACCGAACTGATGAAGCAACTGCAATACGCTCCTCTGTCAGTGGCAACTATGGCAGTCACATTGTTCTCGGTCAACAAGGGCTATTTCGACGACGTTCCGGTGAATAAAGCGCTGGCGTTCGAGGCGGCGCTGCACACCTACCTGAAATCCAATAGCAAAACATTGCTGGATGCGATCGAGTCCAGCAAGGACCTGAATGCCGATAACGAAAAACTGTTGTCTGCAGCGATTGAGAAATTCAAGGCTACGGCTGTTTATTAAGGCGGGGTGAAAAATGGCTGGCAGTAAAGAGATCCGCGCAAAGATCAAGAGTGTAGAAAATACACGCAAGATCACGCGCGCCATGGAAATGGTCGCCGCTGCCAAGATGCGTAAAGCACAGGATCGCATGCGCGCAGCGCGCCCTTATGCGGAAAAGATACGCGCGGTGGCTGCACACTTGTCACGCGCCAACCCGGAATACAAACATCCCTTCTTGGTGAAGCGCGTAGAAAACCGGAACATCGGCCTGATTGTGGTGACTTCGGACAAGGGTTTGTGCGGCGGACTCAACACCAACATCCTGCGGCTCGCGGTTAACCGCATGAAGGACTGGGAAGGCGAAGGCAAAGGCATCCTGGTGTGTCCGATTGGCAACAAGGGTCTGGGCTTCATGTCGCGCATCGGTGCCAAGGTCAAATCCAATCTGACCGGTCTGGGTGATACACCGCATATCGAGAAACTCATAGGCGCGGTGAAGGTGATGCTGGATGCATACACGGCCGGAGAGATCGACGCGATACATATCAGCTACAACCATTTCGTCAACACGATGAAACAGGAGCCGTGCGTTGAGCAATTGCTTCCTCTGAGCGGCGAGCAAATGGGAACCGCCGAGGGCAGCTGGGACTATATCTATGAACCTGATGCCAAGCAGGTGATTGATGAACTGCTGGTGCGCTACATTGAGTCGCTGGTTTATCAGGCCGTCGTGGAAAACATGGCTTCCGAACAAAGCGCGCGTATGGTGGCGATGAAGGCCGCGTCGGATAACGCCAAGAGCGTGATCAGCGAGCTTAAGCTGGTATACAACAAGGCGCGCCAGGCGGCCATCACCCGCGAGATTTCAGAGATCGTGAGCGGTGCTGCAGCGGTTGGCTAAGTATTGAGCTGCAAAATACAAAATTAATTTAGACGGGGAACAAAAAATGAATCAAGGAAAGATTGTTCAGTGTATCGGTGCGGTGGTCGACATCGAATTTCCACGCGATCAAATGCCCAAAGTGTATGAAGCACTGCAACTGGTAGATGTTGGCTCTTCAACCGCAGAGGCGGGTTTGACTTTTGAAGTGGAACAGCAACTTGGTGACGGCGTGGTACGTACCATCGCAATGGGATCCTCCGACGGATTGCGCCGAGGCATGATTGTGAATTCCACAGGAGGCGGAATCAAAGTTCCTGTTGGCAGCGGTACGCTGGGACGCATCATGGATGTACTGGGTCGTCCAATCGACGATGCAGGTGAAATCAAGTGCAAAGAACGGCGCGAAATTCACCAGAAGGCGCCAAAGTTCGACGAATTGTCACCATCAGTTGATTTGCTTGAGACCGGCATCAAGGTGATCGACCTCGTTTGTCCATTTGCCAAGGGCGGCAAAGTTGGCCTATTTGGTGGTGCGGGGGTGGGCAAGACCGTGAACATGCTGGAACTGATCAACAACATCGCCAAGCAGCACGCAGGCTTGTCCGTGTTCGCCGGAGTTGGCGAACGCACTCGTGAAGGCAACGATTTCTACCACGAAATGTCGGAAGCGGGCGTCATCCAGTTGGACAATCTGCCAGAATCCAAAGTGGCCATGGTGTTCGGCCAGATGAACGAACCGCCCGGCAACCGTTTGCGCGTAGCGCTGTCCGGCTTGACCATGGCGGAGTATTTCCGTGATGAAGGACGCGACATCCTGTTCTTTGTCGACAACATCTATCGTTTCACACTGGCCGGCACTGAAGTATCCGCGCTGTTGGGCCGTATGCCTTCCGCTGTGGGTTACCAACCGACATTGGCTGAAGAAATGGGCCGTTTGCAAGAGCGTATCACCTCGACTAAGGTTGGCTCGATCACATCTATCCAGGCCGTTTACGTGCCGGCGGATGACTTGACTGATCCGTCTCCTGCGACCACCTTCTTGCATCTGGACTCCACCGTCGTGTTGAGCCGCGATATCGCTTCGCTGGGTATCTATCCCGCGGTCGATCCTCTGGACTCCACTTCCCGCCAGCTGGATCCGCTGGTCGTGGGCGAAGAACATTACAACGTGGCACGAGGTGTCCAGCAAACTCTGCAGCGCTACAAGGAATTGCGCGACATCATCGCGATCCTGGGTATGGACGAGTTGGCACCGGAAGACAAATTGGCAGTAGCTCGCGCCCGCAAGATTCAGCGTTTCTTGTCACAACCGTTCCACGTGGCTGAAGTATTCACCGGCAGCCCGGGCAAATATGTCACACTGAAAGAAACGATCAAGGGCTTCAAGGGCATAGTCAATGGTGAATACGACCACTTGCCTGAGCAGGCCTTCTACATGGTCGGCGGTATCGAAGAAGCGGTTGAAAAGGCCAAGACACTGTAGGAACAATGGGGATAACCATGGCAATGACCGTACATGTAGACGTAGTTAGCGCAGAAGCGTCCATTTTCTCAGGGCTGGCTGAAATGGTAGTGGTTCCTGGCGAAATGGGCGAGTTGGGTATTTATCCGCGGCACACTGCATTGATGACGCGCATCAAACCGGGCTCGGTGAGGATCAAGCGTCCCGACCAGGAACAGGAAGAACTTATCTATGTGTCCGGCGGCATGCTCGAGATACAGCCTGGTGTCGTAACCATATTGGCAGATACTGCGATACGCGGCGGTGATCTGGATGAAGTACGTGCGACGCAAGCCAAGCAAGAAGCTGAAGAAGCGATGAAGAATCGGACTTCCGATATAGACTACGCTGAAGCGCAAGCCGAATTGGCCGAAGCCATAGCCCAACTTGCAGCGATCAAACATCTGCGCAAGAGAAGCGGGCATTAAGGTTTGAGCGGAATAAACAAAAAAGCAGCTTCGGCTGCTTTTTTGTTGACGCTAACATATAAAACATCACTGTCGGATTTGAATCCGATCTAAGTCACCGGGCAGTAAGTATTCTTATCAAACGTGCAAGAACGTACCAAACTGCGAAGAATACCAACCAAACGGTAACGCCCACGATAAATGCGAATATGACACTTTCCGCAGTCAAATTAAAAGCGGGCAAAAAGGCGTCCCATGTTGCGCGAGCAATGGGTGGATCGATCTTGGTGATCAAATAAACCAGCTGATGAAACAAGTCTGTATTGAGCGCTTCCAGCGCGCGCCTCAATTGTTCGGCAGAATTGACCATCGCCAGTATCGCAGCACCCTCGTTATGAAAAGTCGAATCAGTACTGGCCAAATGATGCTGGATAAGCTCTTGAAGGCTGCCATGATGGAACTGATTGGCAATCTCCTGGAATGGAGCCAGATCCTGAATCACCTGATCCAGACGACCACCAACGCGTTGCCGGTATTGGGCGATGAAGCTCGGTATGCAGCCCGCAGCAACAATACTTGACACCAAAACAATACGATCCAAAATCCCGCGCACGAAATCCATGAACACCTAACAAAGAAGATTGAACACAAATGAAACGAGCCAAAATTCTAACATAACCACCTGATGGGATTGTAAAAACCAAATCAAGCAGTCAGGAAAAAGAATTAACAAATATCACGGGAATCGATTGCCAGCCAATCGGGTCAAGACAGTCAAAATGGAAGAAGAAAAGCAAAGCATCAGGCGCTACGCGAAAATCAATCCCGTTCAACCTGCCCGTCTAGCGCGAGCTTGTAACGCTCTTGTCGTCAGCTGCAACCGTCTTGTCGATGCTGTAATAACGTTTGCGGTTGGTGTTGACCGTGGGCAAATAATTGCGGGTTTCTTCATAAGGCAGCTTCTCGTGCAGCGTCTGAAACACTTGCGACGGACTGAGGCTGTTGATGCGCTGCAAGCCGTCCTCGAAACGTTGCTTGCCTTTGGCATCGGTAAATGCCTTCATCACATTGCTCGGCCCGGTGTTATAGGCGGATATCACGCAGTAGTCACGCGACATCCTGTCATCCACTCCATCCAGTTGGTCATAAGTAAGGACACTCAGATAAGCCGCGCCAAGCTCGATGTTGTTTTCCGCGTCGAACAGGTAATCCTTGGATGGGGCGGTGTCCTGATTTTTCGCCCGACGGTATGCTTCGCGCCCGCCGCTGCTCGGCACCAGCTGCATCAAGCCGTAGGCGGGAGCGCTACTGACCGCAAGAGGATTGAAACTGCTCTCGGTGCGTATGACGCCAAGCACCAGGCTCGGGCTGACATTGTAAAGTTTGGCATATTTTCGCACGGCTTGGAGATACTTCTGCGCCTTTTGGTCCTCAAAGTTGGCGACCATCTGGAAGGTGACATATCGAACCGGCTTTTCGCCATTTTCGGTTTGGATCTGTCGTGTCTTGGCCAGTGGCAATAACTTGTCGGCAAAGCCGGCAGCCAATTCAGGAGTTGATATCTCCTGTCCTGCGTCGTTCAACACCAGCCCCAGCAGAAATGGGCTGCGTTTGCTGTTCAGATCGACGGCGCTGTCGGAAAACACATCCACAGAAGCCGGGTCATCAGGTGTGAGCAATGTGGAAACAATTGCACTCTTCAAACTGGCGGCAGCATTGTCGTCCAGTGTTTCCACGCTGATCTCGCCATGCTCGAAATCAACGATGGCGCGGCTTTTATACTGCTTGGAATATTTGACATAGGTTTTGCGCTCGGGCAGCCTGGTTTCCTTCTTGCCCCATTTCTTTTTCACATTACCGGAAAGCGCATCCATCAGGTTATCAAAGTCATGCTTAGCAACTTTCAAATCTCGAGCCAGTTGCGTGGGGTCGTGTTCCCACTGGGTGCGCTTATGTTCGAGCAGTGATTTTGCGGTAGCTTTGGGATCGCTGCTGGAAGCGATTTTGGCGAGATTTTTGCTGCTAGTGCTATTTGCTACGCTTAACAGGCTGTCCAGCTTAGCGCTGTCCCGAGAAGAGCATGATGGAAGCAGCACAAGCACGAGCAACGCAAACAGAATATTCTTCATGGCAAGCTTCATATCCTGGCAACCCGATTCAGTTAAAATAAACAAACAGACCGACCGATTAAGTTATCCGCAAAGAAATCATCCGCTGTTGCGTAATCCCGTGGCAATGCCGTTGATGGTGAGATGGATCGCTCGTTTTACCAGTACGTCATTATTTCCGGCGCGGTGGCGCTGCAGTAATGCGACCTGCAAGTGGTTAAGCGGGTCGATGTAGGGAGTGCGGGTCAGCAAACTGCGGGCAAACGCAGGGTTGTCTTGCAGAAGCGTAGCGTTGCCGGTCACGGCGAACAGCATTTCCACAGTGCTTTCCCATTCGCCGTTGATAGCGCCGAAGATCCGTTCACGCAAAGCAACGTCCTCAACCAGTTCGGCATAGCTCGATGCGATACCCATGTCAGTCTTGGAAAGCACCATGTCCATGTTGGACATCAATCCGCGGAAGAACGCCCAGTTCTTGCACATCTCCTGCAGTTGTGCGATTCCGGAATCACCTTCGCGAGCGATGAATTGTTTTACCGCGCTGCCGAAGCCGAACCAGCCCGGCAACAAAGTGCGGTTCAAGCCCCAACTGAACACCCATGGAATCGCGCGCAAGTCTTCGATGCGGTCAGATGCCTTGCGCGCCGAGGGACGGCTGCCGATGTTGAGTTCGGCGATTTCGCGTATCGGCGTAGCAGCGAAAAAAAATTCGGTGAAACCGGGAGTTTCATACACCAGCTTGCGGTAGGCGGCGAAGGCATCCAGACTCAGCGCTTCCATGATGCGATGGTATTCCGGCATCGTGCTGTCCGCGCCGTGATGATGCAGCAGCGTGGCTTCCATGGTTGCCGCAATCAGTGTTTCCAGATTGCGCCGGCCAATCTCGGGATTGGAGTATTTGCTGGAAATAACCTCACCTTGTTCGGTGATTCGGATCTGCCCGTTCACACTGCCTGGAGGTTGAGCCAGGATCGCATCGTAGCTTGGTCCGCCGCCGCGGCCGACAGTGCCGCCGCGACCGTGGAACAATCGCAGTTCCACGCCGTGTTTGGCGAACACTTGTACCAGTTCGACTTCGGCCTTGTAAAGTTCCCAGTTGGCGGTGAGGTAGCCTCCGTCCTTGTTGCTGTCGGAATAGCCGAGCATCACTTCCTGGGTATTGCCGCGGCTGCTCAGCAGATTGCGGTAATACGGGATGGCGAACAGCTCGTCCATTATCTTGCCGCAACCGCGCAGGTCCTCGATGGTCTCGAACAGAGGAATGATGTTGATATGCAACTGATGTGAGCCCCTTTCCAGCAGGTCGACCTGTTGCAGCATCAGCGCGAGTTCGAGCATGTCGCTGACCGACTCGGTCATCGAGATGATATGGTTGGGCAGTGCTGCACGGCCAAAACGCCGATGGATCTCAGCGGCAGCCTTCATGATGCGCAACTCGCTTTGCGCCACCGCGCCGTACTGTTCAATATCGCCGAGCAATGTCTTTCCGGATTTCAACGCGGCCAGCAGTACTTCGCGACGAGCGGACTCGTCCAGGTCCCTGTAATCGGCTTTGCCGCTGTCGTGCGAGAACAATTCGCTGACGGTCTGTTCGATGACGGCACTGTGCTGGCGCATGTCCAAGGGAGCGAGATGGAAGCCGAACACCTCTGCGGAGCGGCGCAGATAAGCCAGGCGTCCGCGTGCCAGATACACCGCACCGTGTTTGAACAGCGAGTCGATCAGCACATCCAGATCGTTGATGAAATCCTGGGGAGTGGCATAAGGAAGCGAGTGCTTGTCGACCGGTGAAAGGTGCGAGGTCTTCAGGCCAAGCTGGCTGGCGGTCGACGTCAGGCGAGAATAGATCAGGATCAATGCGCGCCGATAGGGCTCATCGGCTCGGCTCTCGGCCTTGTCCGGCGAAGCATCGGAAAGTTTGCGCAGTTCGTCGTTGACTTCCACCAGCCTATCGGTCAGGCTCAGGCGGGTTCCGAGCAGATGCGTCTCGTTCAAGTAGTGCTCGAATGCCAAAGATGAATGCTGATGCATCGCGTCCAGCATCACATCGTGGGTAACGAACGGGTTGCCGTCGCGGTCGCCGCCGATCCAGCTGCCCACGCGGAGCAGCGGCGGTATGCGGATATCCTTGTCGAAGCGGGCCTCAAGCTGCTTCTCCAGGTGCGCGTAGATCCGGGGGATCTCGGTGAGAAAGGTGTAGCGGTAAAACTCCAGACCGTTCTTGATCTCGTCGCGCACGGTAAGCTTGGCAGTGCGCAGCATGCGCGTTTGCCACAGGATCAGCACGAAGCGATGCAGGGTCTCTTCGTTATAGTCCAGTTCATCCGGGGTCATGTCGACACGATCCCGATCCGAGAGCAGTTGGGAAATGATCAGTTGGCAATCGAGTATGCTTTTGCGCTGCACTTCAGTGGGGTGCGCGGTCAATACCGGCGAGATCAGTGCGCTGTCCAAAAATGAGCGCAGCGTTTCCTTGCTGATGTGCTTCTCCCCAATACGCTCCAGAGCCAACAGCAGGCTGCCGTCCTTGGGCGGACTCCCGGCCTTGAGGTGGGCGCGATGCCTGCGATTATGGTGCAGGTCTTCCGCAATGTTGGAAAGTTGTGAAAAGTAGCTGAAGGCCCGCACGACAAGCAGCGCCTCGCCGGGAGACAGTGCATCCAGGGTTTGTTCGAGTTGTACCCGGTCGCGGTCATCCTGTGTCTTGCGGAATCGAACCGCGGCGCGGCGCACGTTCTCGATCAGTTGGAAAGTTTCTTCGCCTTCCTGCTCGCGCAACGTGTCGCCGAGAATGCGGCCAAGCAGGCGCACATCATCGCGCAGTGGCAAATCCTTGCTGGAAATATCGGTAGGGGCGGCAATCAAATTCATAACGTTCTCGGGACAAAAGCACGGCGCACCTTATGTTAGAATGCGCCGAAGATTATTCACAAATTTCAGGAAAACTTATGAGTCAGAAATCCCATCAAGGCCCCGCTCGTTTGGTAATAGCTTCGCGTGAAAGCGCGCTTGCAATGTGGCAGGCCGAGCATATCCGGGACAGGTTGCGCGCATTATATCCGCAAACCGAGGTCAGTATATTGGGCATGACCACGCAAGGAGACCAGATTCTTGATGTCACGCTGTCCAAGATCGGCGGCAAGGGCTTGTTCGTGAAAGAGCTGGAAACCGCGTTGGAAGACGGGCGCGCAGACCTCGCCGTGCATTCACTGAAAGACGTTCCGATGAATCTGCCTGAAGGATTTGTCCTGGCCGCGATTGGTGAACGCGAAGACCCGCACGATGCGTTTGTGTCGAACAAACATGAGAATCTCGCTTCACTGCCCGCTGGCAGCGTGGTGGGCACCTCCAGCCTGCGCCGCGAGAGTCAGTTGCGTGCGCGCTTTCCGCATCTCAAGATCGAACCGCTGCGCGGAAATGTGCAGACCCGTTTGCGCAAATTGGACGAGGGACAATATGCCGCGATCATCCTCGCCGCCGCCGGCCTGAAACGCCTCGGACTGGGCAACCGCATTCGCGGCATCATCTCCAGCGAAGATAGTCTGCCCGCAGTGGGCCAGGGCGCGCTCGGCATCGAATGCCGCACCGATCGTGCCGACGTGATAGCTTGCCTGCAACCGCTGCATCATCCCGACACCGCTGCCTGTGTGCTGGCAGAGCGTGCGCTGAGCCGCGCGCTGGGCGGCAGCTGCCAGGTGCCGCTGGGCGGATTCGCCGAAGTGAAGAGTGGCAAACTGCGCATGCGCGGCTTCGTCGCCAGCCCGGACGGCAAGCGCATGATGCAATCCGAGATGACCGGCGATGTCGCTCATCCTGAAGCATTGGGTAACAAGATCGCAGATGAGCTGCGCGCGCAGGGTGCGGACGTGATCCTTGCCGAACTTGCCCTCTAAGTCCGCCGGCGAAAGGTTATAGCCGTATCGGTCTTGCGCGGCTAAATCACTCCCGGAAACCAATGGCATTTCTAACGAAAAATGGAATGGGATGCGCTTGCGGGAAATGACTATCAATCCACCGCTGACCGGACTGAAGATCGCCATCACACGACCGCGCGAACAAGCCGTGCAATTGGCACAGCGCATCGAACAGGCGGGCGGGAATGCGCTGCTGTTCCCGTTACTGGATATCACGGCGGTGCAGGATACCCGCGGGCTGAATGAACAAATTTTCCGGCTTTCCCAATTCGATCTCGCAATCTTTATAAGCCCGAACGCAGTGCGCTATGGCATTGCGGCCATACGCGTTGCGGGCAGTCTGCCGCCGAAACTAAAAATCGCCACGGTCGGCCAGGGCAGTGCAAAAGCGTTGCACGAATTGGGTATCGCCAAAGTCATCGCTCCCAAGGAACGTTTCGACAGCGAGGGTTTGCTGGCCATGCCGGAATTGCAGGATATCGACGGATGGCGAGTGATGATCTTTCGCGGTGACGGCGGGCGCGAACTGCTGGGTGATACGCTCAAGGCGCGCGGCGCGACGGTGGAATATGCCGCCTGCTACCAGCGCAGCAAGCCGCAGCAAGATGCCGGCGTGCTGCTTTCCGCAGCACCGGACGCGATCACGGTTACCAGCAGCGAGGCGTTAGGCTATCTGTGGCAAATGCTGGATAGCAAGGCCCAGCAGGCGATGCGCCTGATACCGATATTTGTGCCGCATCCGCGTATCGCAGAACTGGCGATCCAGCAAGGTTGGAAGAAAGTCAAATTGACCGGTTCAGGTGATGACGGGTTGCTGACCGCCTTGATTGCATGGGCAGAGAAGAAAGGTCCAATATGAACGGGCAAACACCACAGCAGCAGGGTAGCGTGCCGGATGCTTCGTCATCACCGGGCACACTAAAGACGGCGCGAAAGACTCCGTTCGCCGATATATTCGCGCGCACCAGCCTGACACAGTTGACCTTGGCGGTGCTGGTTCTGGTATTCCTGTGGCAATGGCTGGATGGACACCGTGCCATCAGCGATATGCAGCAGCAACTGGCGAAGAAGATCGCCGAGATGGACGGCAACAGCAAAGCCAATCAGATGTTGCTGGCGCAGAATCAGGAACAGGTTCGCGAACTTTTCGCAAAGGTGACGATGCTGGAAACACGCTATGCCGAATCGCAAAACCAGCGCGCTGCACTGGAAGCTTT
>Ga0315271_10002552_pt1 | contig 11419 bp, 9 predicted proteins | sample C3_top_MG_FD_204664 | JGI IMG/M metagenome (GOLD analysis project Ga0315271, IMG submission 204664) | Sediment microbial communities from Yellowstone Lake, YNP, Wyoming, USA - C3_top | ecosystem: Environmental > Aquatic > Freshwater > Lake > Sediment | place: USA: Wyoming | collected 2017-08-01
AGGCCTACCGCGAGATCCGCGAGCTCGACCCGCTCCTCCCCATCGTGATGGTTACGAAGAGCGAGGAGGACGCTACCCTCCGCGAGGCGATCGGGGTGGACGTGCGCGACTACCTGGTGAAGCCGATCAACCCCCGCCAGGTGCTCACCGTCATCACCCGCGTCCTCGAGGGGCCCCGCATCCGCGCCCAGGCGCTCTCGCGCTCCTTCGTCGAGCGCTTCCGCGAGATGGAGCTCGACGACAAGCGCACCCTCGATTGGCGCGGCTGGATCGCGCGCTGGTCCGAGCTCTGCGACTGGGACATCGCCCTCGCCGACGCACACGAGCAGAGCCTCTACGATTCGCTCCAGGGGATGTATCCGGCGCTCCGCAAGCAGTTCGCCGAGTGGATGCGCGTCGAGTATCCGCGCTGGCTGCGCGAACTCGAAGGGGACCGGCCGCCCCTGTCCGTGGATGTCGTCTCCGAATTCCTCGTCCCCATTCTCGAGCGCTCGCGCGCCGCGGTCTTCATCGTCATCGACTGCCTGCGCCTCGACCAGTGGCTGGTGCTCCAGCCCCTGCTCGCCCCCTGGTTCGACGTCGAGGTCACGCACCATTTCTCGGTGCTCCCGACGGCCACGCCCTACTCGCGGAACTCGCTCTTCTCGGGGCTCTTCCCCGGCGAGATCGCGGCCCGCTTCCCCGACTGGTGGGGAGAGCGCGAGGACGAATCGCTCAACGCGCACGAGAAGGAGTTGCTCGAGGCGCATCTCGCGGAGCTCAAGCTCGAAGTGCCCGTGCGCTACGACAAGATCTCCTCGAACGCCGATGTCGCCGAGCTCGAGCGGCGCGTCTCCGGCGCGATCGCGCACGAGGGAGTGAGCGCCTTCGTCTTCAACTTCGTGGACCTGCTCACGCACAGCCGCTCCGAGTCCGCCATCCTGTACGAGGTCGCGAAGGATGAGATCGCCCTCCGCGCCCTCACCAAGCAGTGGTTCGAGCGTTCGGTGATCCTCACCCTGCTCAAGGAAGCGGCGCGGCGCCGGATCCCGGTGCTCGTCACGAGCGACCACGGTTCGATCCACTGCCACACGCCGGCGACCGTGTTCGCCAAGCGCGACGCGACCGCGAACCTCCGCTACAAGTTCGGCGAGGACCTGCGCGCCGAACGCCCGGAGCACGCGCTCATGTTCCCGAACGCCGATGACCTTCGCCTCCCGCGCCGCGGGCTCGGCGGCAACACCCTGCTCGCGGTGGGGGACACCTTCTTCGTGTATCCGACCAAGCTCCGCGAGTACCAGTCCCGCTACCGCGGATCATTCCTCCACGGCGGCGTGACCCCGGAGGAATGCATCCTCCCGGTGGCGCTCCTCACCCCCAAGCGCTGATGCGGGCTCGCGTCTTCTATCCCCGCCTCCTCGGCTTCCTCCGCCCGCACGCGTGGCGGATGGGGGGCAACATCCTGTTCAACCTCATCGGCGCAGCGCTCGACGGTTACGCTTTCGCCCTGCTCATCCCCTTCCTGAACGCGCTCTTCAGTCAGCCCGAGCTCCCGATGGGGCATGGCTGGGTGAACGACTTCCTCCATCGCACCATCGGGCATCTGCTCGACCCGAACGATCCGATGGGTTCGCTCCGCAACGTGATCCTGATCATCCTGGTCACGGTCGCGGTGAAGAATTTCTTCATCTGGATGGCGGGCACCCTCGGCGCGCAGCTCCAGGAGTTCGTCACGCGCGATCTGCGCGATGCGGTGTACCGCCACCTGCAGCGCCTGCCGATCCGCTACTTCACCTCCACGAAGGTCGGGCAGATCCTGTCGCGCGTGCTCAGCGACACCGAGCAGACGAAGACGCTCGTCACCGAGCTCGTCACCAAGGCCGTCTCGAGCGGCGCGCTCATCGTCATCTACATCGCGTACCTGTTCGGCATCTCCTGGAAGCTGACCCTCATCGCGCTCATCGTCGCGCCGCTGCTCACCCTCATGCTGCAGCCGGTGCTCCGCCGCCTGCGCCATGGCTACCGGGTGCTCCGCAACGACCACGGCGAGATGATGAGCGTCCTCCAGGAGAGCGTGAGCGGCATCCGCCTCGTGAAGTCCTTCGCCGCCGAGGACTACGAGGATGCGCGCTTCACCGGCGCGAGCCACAAGTACTCGGGCGGCCTGGTGCGGATGGCGAAGATCGCCCTCATCGCCCAGCCGATCACCGAGACGCTCGGCACGGTCATCGTCACCCTCCTCCTGTGGATCGGCGCGCGCGAGGTCTTCGCCGGCGAACTCCAGGCGGCGCAGTTCCTGGTCTTCCTCGCGTTCGTGATGCGGCTCCTCCAGCCGATGAAGCAGCTCTCGCAGATCCCGGCGGTGGCGCAGAACTCCTTCGCCAGCGCCGAGCGGATCTTCCAGGTGCTCGACCACCCGACGGAACGCGACCTCGACAAGGGGACACGAACGGCCGGGGCCTTCACGAAGAACATCGTCTTCGACGACGTCTCCTTCGCCTACGACGATGAACCGGTGCTCGACGGGATCGCCTTCGCCGCGAAGAAGGGCGACGTCATCGCGTTGGTCGGGGCGAGCGGAGCGGGGAAGAGCACCCTCGTGGACCTCATCCCCCGTTTCTATGAGCCGACGCGCGGGCGCATCCTGCTCGACGGCGTGGACACGCGCGAGATCACCCTCGAGTCCCTCCGTGCCCTCACCGGCATCGTGAGCCAGGAGACGGTGATCTTCAACGACACGGTCCGCGCGAACATCGCCTACGGCCGCGGCGGGCGGTATACAGACTCACAGATCGAGGCGGCCGCGCGCGCGGCCAACGCGCACGCCTTCATCACCGAACTCCCCCTCGGTTACGCCACGATCCTCGGCGAACGCGGCGCTCGACTCTCCGGCGGCCAACGCCAACGGATCGCGATCGCGCGCGCGCTGCTCGTCGACCCGCCGATCCTCATCCTCGACGAGGCCACGAGCGCACTCGACACCGAGTCGGAACGCCTCGTCCAGGAAGCGATCGACCGTCTCCTCGCCGGCCGCACGGTGTTCGTGATCGCGCACCGCCTCTCGACCATCCAGAACGCCTCCGAGATCCTCGTCCTCGACCGCGGGCGCGTCGTCGAACGCGGCACGCACGAGGAACTGCTCGCGCGCCGCGGTGCCTACTCGCGCCTGCACGCGCTCCAGTTCGGCGATCGCGAGCGGCCCGTCCCCGCCTGATGTGAAGGGCCCCACTCTCGCGCACCGGCTCGAGTACGGCGCGCTGCGCATCCTGCTTGGCGCCTTCGCGGTCCTCCCCTGGCGTGTTGCCGTCGCGGCGGGCGCGGTCCTCGGACGGCTCGGCTACTTCCCCTTCCGCATCCGCCGCCGCGTCGTCGAGAAGCAGATCGCCGCCGCCTTCCCCGCACTCACCGACGCCGACGTCGCACGCATCGCGCGCGAGTCGTACGGGAATCTCGGCAAGGTCGCCATCGAGGCCGCGCTCCTCTCGCACCTCGGCCCCGACCAAGTGCTCGCCCTCTTCGAAGAAGTCACCGGTTGGGCCGACGTCGAACGCGCCAAGGCGCAGGGGAAGGGGATCATCTTCCTCGCCGCCCACCTCGGCAACTGGGAGCTCGCCGGCGCCTTCGTCGCCGCCAAGGGCTATGCCTTCGACGCGATCGCCCGTCGCATGGCGAATCCGCTCTTCGATGCCTACCTCACGCGCACCCGCCGCCGCCTCGGAATGAACATCGTCCCCGACGCCGAAGCGGTGCGCCGCGTCCCGCGCACCCTGCGCGCCGGCGGATCCGTGGCCTTCCTCGCCGACCAGTCGGGGCTCAATCTCGCCTCGACCTACGTCCCCTTCTTCGGCCGCCCCGCGAAGACCCCGCGCGGCCCTGCCGTCTTCGCCCTCCGCTTCGACGTGCCCGTGGTCTGCGGCGTCGCCACACATCTCCCGTCCGGCCGCTTCCGCATGGCCTTCGTGCCGATCGAGATCGCACGCACCGGCGACCTCGAGCGCGACACCGACGCGCTCCTCAGCGCGTACTCGAGCGCGCTCGAGCGCTTCGTGCGCGCCGACCCCGGGCAGTACTTCTGGCAGCACCGGCGCTGGAAGCGTCCTCCCGAGGGAACGCCCCCCGAACTCGGCGACCCGACGCTGTGACCGGCGGCGGCGCCCCGCGCGCCCAGCGCGCCCCGCGCCCCGTGCACCGCGAGCGCTTCGTCTCCGCCTCCGAACTCGCTGAGTACGCCTACTGCCGCCGCGCCTGGTGGCTGCGCGCCGTCGCCGGCGCGTCCGGGGAAGGGGAGACCCGCGTCTTCGCCGAGGGCCAGGCCGCGCACCGCCGCCATGGCTACGGCATCCTGGTCGCTCGCGCCCTCGGCTCCGTCGCGCTCCTCGCGCTCGCGATCGCCGCCGCCCTCTGGCTCACCGCCCGATGACGCTCGCCCTCGCCGCGCTCGCGCTCGCCCTGGTGCTCGGCGCCATCAGCATCGCGCTCCAGTGGCGCGCCGGCGTGCCCGGGCGGATCGTCGAGAGCGATGGCCCGGTAGCTCGCCCCGCGCGCGTGCTCCGCTCGGCGAACTACGGCATCGCCGGCAAGCCGGACTACCTGATCCTCGAGCACGGGAAGGTCGCGCCGGTGGAGGTGAAGCCCACGCGCCAGAGCGACCGCCCCTGGCTGCGCGATGTGGTGCAGCTCGCCGCTTACTGCCTGCTGGTGGATGAGACGCACCTGCACTTCGCCGGCTATGGCTATCTCCGCTACGCCAACCGTACCTTCAAGATCGACTTCACCGAGACGATGCGCGCCGAGCTCCTGCGCACCGCCGAGCGCCTGCGGGCCGACCTGGCCGCGGACGACGTGGATCCCGATCATGACGATCCCCGGCGCTGTGCCCGCTGTCCCGTGCGCGTTCCCTGTGGCCGTCCCGTAACCGGTTGAGGCTGTCGTGAGCTACGATGTCCGCGCGCTGCGCGCGAGCGAGTACCCGTGGGCCGAGCGCGGCGACGCCATCTATCTCAACAACGCCTCCACGGGCGCGCTGCCGCTGCGCACGCTGCGCGCGGTCGAGGAGTTCCACGCGCTGCGCGGCGAGCCGTGGAAGATGACCGACGAGATCCAGTTCGGGACCCTGCGCCGTACGCGCGAGCTCGCCGCGGCGATGATCGGCGCCGGCACCGATGAGATCGCGTGCATGTCGAACACGACGTACGGGATCAATGTCGCCGCGCGTTGTCTTCCGCTGACGGCCGGGGATGTGGTGCTGACCTTCGACCGCGAGTTCCCGGCGAACGTCTATCCATGGATGGCGCTCGCGAAACGCGGCATCACCCTCACGCGCATCCCCTGCCGCGACAAATTGCCGGATGAAGAGGCGCTCCTCGCGGCGCTGGACGGCAAGAACGTGAAGGTCGTCGCGATCGGATGGGTGAACTTCGCCACCGGCTACAAGGCCGACCTCGCGCGCATCGGGAAGGCCTGCCGCGAGCGCGGCATCTATTTCGTGGTGGACGCGATGCAGGGACTCGGCGCCACCTATCTCGACGCGCGCGCGTGCCAGATCGACATCCTCGCCTGCGGCGGGCAGAAGTGGCTCCTCGGTCCGTGGGGCTCCGGCTTCACCTATGTGCGCCGTGAGCTGGTGCGTGAACTTGAGCCCGAGGCCGTCGGCTGGATGGCGATGCGCGCGTCGGATGACTTCACCCGCCTCGTGGACTACGAGTTCGCCTACCACGATGACGCGCGCCGCTTCGAAGTGATCACTGTTCCCTTCCAGGACTTCGCGGGGCTGAATGCGAGTCTCGAGATGATCGCCGGGCTCGGCTTCGGCAACGTCGAGATCCACATCGCCGGGCTGGTCGCGATGGCGGTCGAGTGGGCGCGGTCGCGGAAGGACATGAGGCTCGTCACCCCCGCCGACCCGGCGAAGCGCGCCGGCATCGTCTCGATCGCGCCCCCCGATCCACCGGCGACCTCGGCGCGCCTCACGGCGGCGAAGGTCATCCACTCGCTGCGGGAGGGGGCGATCCGCCTGTCGCCCCATTGCTACAACACGCGCGAGGAGATGACGCGCGCGTTGGAGATCCTCGGCGGCTAGAGCCGCACCTTGAGCCAGCGCCGCGCGGCGTAGACGCCGCCGGCAAGGATCGCGCCCTGTCCGAAGAACTGCACGAGCCCGAAGGGGAAGGTCGGGCCGTAAGGCTGGTCCGCCTTCTTCTGGCCGGGTGCCGGGGCGGCCGGCGGGCCGGCGATCTCGATCGTCGCCATGGAGATCACGCCGATGGCGCCGAGCATGAGCGCCATTCTATAGAGCCCGTGCGCCAGCGAGGGCGCGAGCCGTACGCGGCTAGCCACGGGACACCTCGGCCGCCGGATCCTCGTCGTCCTCGTTCGCTTCCAGCTCCTCGGCGGTGAAGGAACGCTTGCGCAGCGCCGCGAGCACCCAGCCCCAGTTCATCGCGAGATGCAGCACGATCACCGCGAACAGCACGTTCGAGGAGCCGTCGTGCAGCTCGAAGCGGTCGAGGTCGAAGACCGTCGCGATCCCGAGCTGCGGCATCGCGATGCGCGACACGATCCCGCCGCTGACGATCGCGACGATCATGGAGCCGAAGAGCACGACGTTGATCAGATAGTTGATCCGCGTCCGCGGACTCCCCTTCGTCCACATCCACTTCGCCTTCGTCGCGATCCAGTGCCAGGAGAGCAGCAGGTGGACGAGGAGCGGGACCGCGATCGCGAAGCCGAGCCATTCGTGGGCGGCGACACCGGTGATGCGCGGCGACTGGATCAGCATGAAGAAGAGGAGCAGGAGCACGTCGAGCCAGAGCGCGAACGCGGTGCGCCCGGCGCCCGCGCCGGTCCTCGATGATGTCGGGGCTGCCATAGTGGAAATATACGTTCCACCGCGATTTTCGTTGCACGCATTGACAGTGCGGTTCCGGCGCCATATTCCCACCCGTCCACAATCTTGAGGATCTTCTTGCTCCGGTTCGGCCCCCGCTCGTTCGTCGTGCTCGCGTGCGTCCTGCTTGCGGCTCCTTCTCCCGCTTCCCTCCCGGAAGCGGCGCCGAACACCAATCGCAAGGCCGCCGGCCGCCTGTCACACGACACGCTCTTCGTGTCGCTCGAAGCGCGCCCCGCGCTCTGGCGTCCGGACGAGCAGGAGAGCCCGCCCGTCGAGATCCAGGCCTTCTCCGAAGCCGGCGGTGCGCCGAGCATTCCGGGGCCGCTCCTCCGCGTTCGCGAGGGGGCCACGATCGTCGCGACGATCAGGAACTCGGTTCCCGATTCCACGCTCGTGGTGCACGGCTTCCTTCCGCACCCGGCCGCGAAGGACGACACGATCCAGGTGAAGGCGGGTGCCGAGCGCACCGTCACCTTCAGCGCGGGGGCGAAGGGCACGTATGCCTACTGGGCGACGACCACCGGCGCTCCGACGATGGTCGATCGTGGCGGTCGCGACGCGACCTTGGGCGGCGCGCTCGTGGTGGATCCCGCCCGTGGCCCCATCGCCGAGGACCGGATCTTCGTCATCACGCAGATCGATCTCGACGGCGACTCCACGAAGCCGAAGCCGAACTATGAGCGCTTCCAGGTCGCGATCAATGGCCGCGCTTGGCCGCACACCGAACGCCTGTCGTACACGCAGGGTGACTCCGTCCGCATGCGCTGGGTGAACACGGGGTTCGAGTTCCATCCCATGCACCTGCACGGCTTCTACTTCCGGATCGACAGCCGGAGCGGCGGCCTCGCCGACACGCTCTATTCGCTCGCCGAGCGTCGCATGGTCGTCACCGAGCGGATCAACCCCGGTACCACGATGAGCATGACCTGGGTCCCCGAGCGGCCCGGCAACTGGCTCATGCATTGCCACATCTTCGCGCATGTCGAGCCGGATCTTCTCTATCCCTTCCCGGGCGACACGCTCCCGCATTTCGCGTCGCCGACGGGGATGCACCCGATGGCGATGTCCGGGCTCATCCTCGGCATCCAGGTGAAGCCGCGCGCCGGCTACGTCGCTACCGCGCCGGTGGCGCGGCGCACGGTGCGGATGGTGATCGGCCACCTCCCCTTCCTGGTCGATGCATCGCCGGCGATCTCGGTCGCCTTCGGCGACACGGCGACGTTCGGCCGTACTTCCGGGCCGCACGACGTCCCGGTACCGACGCTCTACCTCACGAAGGATGAGCCGGTGCGCATCTGGGTGGTGAATCACCTGCCGACGCCGACCGCGGTGCATTGGCACGGGATCGAGCTCGAGAGCTACTACGACGGCGTCCCCGGGTGGAGCGGGATGGGCAAGCACCTCGAACCGATGATCGCTGCGGGAGATTCCTTCGAAGTGCAGATGACCCCGCCGCGCGCCGGCACGTTCATCTATCACTCGCACATGGAGAACGGCCACGATCTCGCCGCCGGTCTCTACGGTGCGCTCGTGGTGCAGGACCCCGCAACGCGCGACACGGCGAAGGAGATCATCCTGCTCGCCGGTGGCGGCGATCCGCCGCTCTACCGGAGCGTGTATCTCAACGGTTCGCTCACGCCGGCCCCGCGTGCACTGACGGTCGGCGTCACCTACCGGGTGCGGGCCATCGATATCGCCGAGAACTTCGGCGTGAATGGAGTCCTCACGCACAGCGCACGCCCCGTCCAATGGAAGCGCGTCGCGAAGGATGGCTTCGATCTTCCCGAAACCGCCCGCACGACAGGCGACGCGGCATTCACGCTGATGGTCGGCGAGACGGCTGATTTCGAGTTCACTCCGACGCAGCCCGGAGACTATTTCCTGGAACTCGTCCGCGGCACCGGCGTCGTGAACCGCCAGCTCTGGCGCGTGAGCGCTCCGAAGAAACCCTAGCCCTTCACCCGCACCAGCGCGTAGTCGCGCGCACCCTTCTTGAGGAGCAGGTGCCGTCCGGCGAGCATCGCGTCCACCCCGATGCTCCGCTCATCGGCGCCGAGCTTCCGCCCGTTCACCGAGAGCCCGCCCTGCTCGAGCAGCCGCCGCGCCGCGCCCTTGCTCGGTGCGAGCTGCGCGCCCACGAAGAGGTCGAGCGCGTCGAACGATCCCTCGGCGGGCGCCGCGATCTCGGCGAAGGGCACCTCCGCCGCGAGCGCCGCCAGCGCCGCCGGCGACAGTGACGCGGCATCCCCCTTCCCGAAGAGCAGCCCCGAGACCTCGATCGCCGCGCGCACCGCCTCCGCGCCGTGCACCCGCTCCGTCACTTCGCGCGCCAGCGCCTGCTGCGCTTCACGCTTCTCCGGCCGCTCCGCGATCGCTCCGTCGAGCGCCTCGATCTCCGCGCGCGGCATCAGCGTGAAGAAGCGCAGGAAGCGGCCCGCGTCCCGGTCGTCCGCGTTCACCCAGTACTGGTAGAAGCGGTACGGGCTCGTGACCTTCGGGTCGAGGTACACCGCCCCCGACTCCGTCTTCCCGAACTTCGTCCCGCTGGCCGTCGTCACCAGCGGCAGCGTCAGCGCGTGCGCCTCGTGCGCATCGACCTTCCGGATGAGCTCGATCCCGGCGGTGATGTTCCCCCACTGGTCGCTCCCGCCGATCTGCAGCGTGCATCCCTCGCGCCGGTGCAGCTGCAGATAATCGTACGCCTGCAGGAGCATGTAGCTGAACTCGGTGTACGAGATGCCGCTCTCCAGCCGCGACTTCACCGAGTCCTTCTGCAGCATGTAGTTGATCGAGAAATGCTTCCCCACATCGCGCATGAACTCCACCGCCTTCAGCGGCAGCAGCCACTCGGCGTTGTCCCGCATGAGCGCACCGCGCGGGCCCGGCGTGAAATCGAGGAATCGCGAGAGCTGCTCCCGGATCGCGTCGGAGTTCGCCTTCACCACTTCGGGAGTGTTCAACTGGCGCTCCGCCGTCTTGCCGCTCGGATCGCCGATCATCCCGGTGCCGCCGCCCACGAGCGCCACCGGCCGGTGTCCCTGCCGCTGCAAGTGCGCGAGCGCCATCACCGGCACGAGGTTCCCGACGTGCAGGCTGGGCGCCGTCGGATCGAAGCCGCAGTAGGCCGTCACGACGCCGGCGCCGAGCGCCGCGCCCAGCGTCTCCGTCTGCTGGTAGAGCAGCCCGCGCCAGGTGAGTTCCTCGAGCACCGCATGCGTTCCGGTCATGCGACAAACATAGACTTCACTGCGCCCCCTGTCATCTCGCGCCCCGCCGGGCGCCCCACTAGCTTCCCGAAATGTTCCTCCGCTCGAAGGCCCTGAGACGCAAGCTCCTCCTGGGGCTCACCTTCGCGGTGTGCTTCGGCTTCGGCCTCGCCGTCGCCGGCTGGACGCTCGTCTGCCGCGGCGGCGCCTGCCCCGACCCGCGCCAGCTCGACCAGTTCGCCCCCCGGCAGACCTCCAAGCTCTACGCCGCGGACGGCCGCTTCATCTCCGAGATCGGCCTCGAGCGCCGCACCCTCGTGCCGCTCAAGGAGATCCCGAAGACGGTGCAGGACGCCTTCATCATCACGGAGGACAAGCGCTTCTTCGAGCACCGCGGCATCGACTGGGTGCGCGTCTTCGGCGCTGCCGCGCACAACATCGTCTCGCGTGGCTTCGGACAGGGCTTCTCCACCCTCACCATGCAGCTCGCCCGCAACATCTTCCCCGAGAAGATCTCGCGCGAGAAGACGCTCGTCCGGAAGCTCCGCGAGACGAAGGTCGCCTTGCAGATCGAAGCGATCTATCCGAAGGAGAAGATCCTCGAGCTGTACCTGAATCAGATCTACCTCGGCAATGGCGCCTACGGCGTCGAGACCGCGGCGCAGCGCTACTTCGGCAAGTCCGTCCGCGATGTGAACGTCGCCGAGGCGGCGATGCTCGCCGCGCTCCCGAAGGCCCCCGAGCGCTACAACCCGCGCCGGTATCCGGACCGTGCCATCCAGCGCCGCAACACCATCATCGGGCTCATGCGGCACGAAGGGGTCGTGACGGAGCTCGACGCGCGTCTGGCGCAGTCGTATCCGCTCGACCTCGCGCGTCGCAGCGAGGCCGGCGAACTCGCGCCGTACTTCGTCGAGTGGGTGCGCCAGCAGCTCGAGGAGCAGTTCGGCGACAAGCTCTACTCCGATGGTCTCAAGATCTACACCACGCTCGACATCGACATCCAGCAGGCCGCGGAGCGGAATCTCGAACGCCAGCTCCGCGCGGTCGAGGCCGGCAAGTACGGCCGCTACACGCACACCACCTTCGAGCAGTACATCATGCGCGCCGCCGCCGACAGCGAAGGCGCGGAGTCCTCGCCGTATCTCCAGGGCGCGCTCGTCGCGATGGACCCGCGCAATGGCGCGGTGCGCGCCATGATCGGCGGCCGCGACTTCGACGACTCCAAGTTCAATCGCGCGACCCAGGCGCTCCGCCAGCCGGGATCGACGTTCAAGCCGATCGTCTACGCCGACGCGATCCATCACGGGCTCCCGGCGTCGAAGCTCCTCGACGACTCGCCGCT
>Ga0315271_10002554_pt1 | contig 11416 bp, 8 predicted proteins | sample C3_top_MG_FD_204664 | JGI IMG/M metagenome (GOLD analysis project Ga0315271, IMG submission 204664) | Sediment microbial communities from Yellowstone Lake, YNP, Wyoming, USA - C3_top | ecosystem: Environmental > Aquatic > Freshwater > Lake > Sediment | place: USA: Wyoming | collected 2017-08-01
AGAGACCGGACTCCTTCGTGTGGACTCCATGGAACATTGCGGCGACATCGTGGCGATCAGCCGGCTCGACCCCGGAACCGGCGAGGTCGCCGCGTTCGAGGAACTCATCGGGTCGCACGGCGGCCTGGGTGGTCCACAGACCAAGCCGTTGATCATGCACCCGGCCGCGTGGACGATCGATGAGCCGATCATCGGCGCGGAGGCCGTCTATCGGCAGATCCGGCACTGGCTGTCAGACCTCGGCATCGAGCTGGGGCCGCAGGCCGCGACCGAACCGGCGGCTGCCACGGCTGCCACGGCTGCCCCGGCCGCGACGGCAGCAGCCACACCGGACTGACCTGGACCGGACCGACCAAAGCCGCGCCGCACGATGCCTGACGAGCGGTCCATCGCGACGCGCCTGCGCACGCTCGGGTCCAGCTTCTCGGACTCGCTGACCCAGTCCGGCCAGCCGCTGGCCTGGACGCTGCGCGGGTACCGCCGGACGCAGCTGCCCAAGGACGGGATCGGTGGGTTGACCGTCGCGGCCCTCATCGTCCCGCTCAGCATCGGCTACGCGCAGGTTGCCGGCCTGCCGGCGGAGGCCGGCTTGTATGCGTCGCTGGTCCCGCTCCTGGCGTATGCGATCTTCGGCTCGTCACGGCGACTCATCATCGGTCCGGACGCTGCTACGGCGGCCCTGGTTGGCGCAGCCATCGCACCGCTCGCCGTCGCGGCGGACGAACGCATCCGGATGGCCTCCGCGCTCGCTCTACTGGTCGCGGTCGTCTTCGTGGCGATGCGCCTGGCCGCGCTGGGCTTCCTGTCGGAGTTCCTGTCAAGGCCACTGCTTGTCGGATACATGACCGGCATCGGCATCACCGTGGCGATGGGCCAGATCCCCAAGATCCTTGGTGGCTCGCCGCTGGCGGACTTCATGGAGGTCCTGGGCGGCATCGACTTCCTGCATGTCGAACCGGGGGCGATCCTGGGCGCCCTGGGGATCGCGCTCGCCCAGACCAGCGCCAACCTGCCCTCCGCGGTGCTGGGCGGACTCGTCCTGGGCGCCATCCTGGCCGGCGAGCGATGGTTTCCCAGGGTCCCGATCGCGCTGCCCGCGATGCTCATCGCGCTCGCTGCGACCTACCTGCTTGACCTTCCGAGCCAAGGGGTCCAAGTCCTGGGACCGATCCCACCCGGGCTGCCGCCGATCGCCCTTCCCCTCGTCAGCGTCGACCAGGCGTTGGCGCTCCTCCCGGCCGCGGTCGGCATCGCCATCCTGAGCTTCGCCGACACGGCCCTCACCGGGCGGAACTTCGCCGAACCCCAGGGCGAGCGCACGGACCCCAACAGGGAGCTTGTGGCACTCGCCGCGGCGGACCTCGGTGGAAGCCTGACGAGCGGCTATCCGGTCAGCTCCAGTGCGTCCAGAACGCAAGCATCGACTGCGGCTGGGTCGCAGACCCAGATGGCCGGGATCGTGGCGGCGGCGGCTGTTGCGCTGGTTCTGATGTTCCTCACCCGACCGATGGCTCTCCTCCCCATGCCGGCCCTGGGGGCTATCGTCCTGGCCGGCGCGCTCCACTTCATCAAGGCCGGCGAGATCGCCCGGATCTGGCGGATCCAACCGACCGAGGGAGCGATCGCCGTCGTGGCGGCGACCTGCGTCGTGCTCTACGGAACGCTCGTCGGTGTCGGGGTCGCCGCGTTGCTGGCCGCGTTCAACGTGTTCCGGCGCGCATCCAACCCACACATGGCCGAGCTAGGCAGGTTGAGCGGCGACGACTTCGCGGACGTGGAGCGGAGTCCGGAAGCGCGGCGAACGCGGGGTGTCCTCATCGTCCGCTTCGCAGGTCCCCTCTTCTTCGCGACGGCCACGTCCCTGGGCGACCGGATCCGGGCACTGGCCGTGAACCGGGAGCCACTGAGCACGGTCATCCTGGACGCCTACTCGGTCGTGGACCTGGACCTGACGGCCGCCAGCGCCATCCGTACCATCGAGCGTGAGCTGCAGAAGTCTGGCACGACGTTCGTCATCGCCCGGCCGACCGGCAGTCTGCGCGACCGGCTGCGGAAGTTCGGGCTCGGGCACCTCGTCCCCCCGGACGGACAACGCGTGACACTCGGTGAGATCGTCGACCAGATCGGGGTGGCGGACGAGGCACCCAAGACCGAGCCGACGTCCGAGGCGACGACGATGCCGACAGCCGACGCCTCAGGCGTGCCGGAACCGTGGCCACCGACCGGCGATCGACCGACACCCCCCGCTGGCCGGCGCCACACCTGGGTCGTGGCGATCGCGGCCGTCGCCGTGATCGGCGTGACCATCGCCGCACTCGCCCTCGGTGAACGAGGCAACGCTCCGCCGGCCGGCGAAGTCGTCACGCCGAACCTCGTGGGCATCCCGCTGGATCGCGCCCATTCGGTGGCCGAGGGTGCGGACCTTGTGCTGGGACCCGGCATCTACCTTCAGACCGACGCCTATCCGGAGGGAACGGTCATCAGCCAGTCCCCGGGCCCGGGGACGACTGTCGCCGTCGGAACCACGATCACCCCGACGGTGTCCACGGCCCGTGAACTCGTGGCCGTCCCGGACGTCGTCGGCTCGCCCCAGTCCGATGCGATCTTCGCGATCACCACGGCGGGCCTCCGGGTCGGGTCCACGACACGGGCCCCGGACCCGACGATCCCGGCAGATGCCGTCATTTCCACGAGTCCGGAGGCCGGGCGTTCGGTCGCCGCAGGGACGTCCGTCGCATTGGTCATGTCGTCCGGGCCTGCGGATCCCGCCTCACCCTGACCCGGCTCAGCCCCGCGCCACAGGCGTCCGTCGGGCCGTGATCATCCGGCGGGCGCGGACCGCGTCGGCCAGCATGATCGATCCGCCGACCAGGCCCCAGATCCCGATCATCGGGACCACGATCGGCCGCATCTGGTCACTCATGATCAACGCGATGCCGAGCATGATCTCCAGCCCACCAAGCGCGATCCCCTCCCGCCGGGAGCGGCGGATCTCCTGGGTGACGGACTCCCGGAAGATCCCCGTAGCCCGGAGCGATCCGACCACGACGCAGAAGAGGCCGAGCAGTGCCAGCAGGAGCGACGGGCCAAGGAACCCGCGCAGGATGTCGCGCGCGATGACCGCCCCCGAGGCGACAAGGCCGGCGATCCCGGCTGCATAGGCAAGCCGCTCGCCCTGGACGGACCGGTGGGAGCGCGCCCAGCGCAGGGTCAGGATGGAGCCCAGGAGCCAGTAGATCGCGATGACGTTGGCGATCCCCGGCCGGAGCTCGCCGGTCACCACCACGACGATCCCGAGACCGAGCGCGAGCAGCGCCCTGACCACGAGGATCAACCAGGCGTAGGCGAGGATCGACGGGACCCGCCCGGCTGGAGGTGTCATCGCGCCATGGTAGTGCGGCGGGATGCCGCACCTGGGCCAGGCCGCAGCACTAGACTGGCGACAACAACCCCGTCGACCCTCTGGGTTGCGGGGCTCCAATCCCTTTTGGCACGCGCAGATGCACTGGCCACGAGCGGACACGACGATCCAGGTAAGGATGAGCTGACGATGGATGGCTGGACCGGACAGATCCTCAGAGTCAACCTGACGAACCAGACGCACCGCGTGGAGACGTTCTCGGAGGAGTTCGCCACCACCTGGATCGGCGGCCGCGGCTTCGCCGTCAAGATCCTCTACGACGAGCTCGCCCCGGGGATCGATCCCCTCGGGCCCGATAACAAGCTGGTCGTGGCCGTCGGCCCCATCTCCGGCATCCCGGCCCCCAACACCGGCAAGACGATCGTGGCCGCGAAGTCGCCGGCCACCGGTGGCTACGGCGACGGGAACCTCGGCACCCGCGTCACCGACCAGCTCCGCAAGGCGGGCTACGACGCGCTCATCGTCGAAGGCCGGGCCGAGCGCCCGACGATGCTCGTCATCGACGACGACAGCGTCGAGTTCCAGTCCGCGGAGGAGGTCTGGGGCAAGGGCACGATCGCGACCAACGACTGGATCTACGCCCGCTACAACAAGGGCGTCGGGGTCCTGAACATCGGCCAGGGCGGCGAGAACATGGTCAACTTCGCCGTCGTCCGCAGCTTCGAGGGACGGTCCGGCGGACGGCCCGGCATGGGCGCCGTGATGGGCTCCAAGCTCCTCAAGGCGATCGTGGTGAAGGGCTCCAAGCCCATCCCCCAGGCGTTCCCCGCGAAGATGAAAGAACTCGGCCGGGACGACCTGCGCGAGGTCCACCAGATGGACAAGGATGCCGCTTGGTCCACGCAGGGCACGACCGGCGTCCTGCCCTGGTGCAACGAGGTCGCGGCGCTGCCGGTCCACAACTTCCGAGGCACCAGCCACCCGGACGCCTGGCAGGTCGACGGGGAGCGCGTCGCCGCTGCCCGCGTCGCCACCTACGGCTGCCCGAACTGCACGATGCGCTGCGGGATCGCCGTCCTCGATGACGAGGGCCGTGAGTCCGAGCTCGACTACGAGCCGGTCGGCCTCCTCGGGCCCAATCTCGACCTGTACGACCTTCCCGAGGTCGCGTCGCTCAACTACCTGTGCGACGACTACGGGCTCGACACGATCTCCGCCGGCGCTGTGCTTGGGTTCTACGCCGACGCCATCGAGCACGGCGCCACCCCGGGCGAGCCGCTCTTCGGCGACGTGGCGGCCTTCAAGAAGCTGCTCGGCATGATCGCCTATCGCGAGGGCGAGATCGGCAACCTCCTCGCGAACGGGGCGCTGCGCGCCGCCCGGGCGTTCGGCCACGGGTCCGAGGACTACGCGATGCAGGTCAAGGGCCTCGAGATCTCGGCCTACAACTGCAAGTTCATCCCGGGCATGGCCCTGGCCTTCGGGGTCAGCCCGATCGGCGCCCACCACAAGGAGTCCTGGATCATCACCTACGAGGTGAACCAGACGCCGCGCGAGTCATATGGCCGGGACAAGGCCCAGAAGATCGTCGACCTGCAGCGGATCCGGGGCGGGCTGTTCGAGTCGATCATCACCTGTCGCTTCCCCTGGGTCGAGGTGGGCTGGGGCCTGGAGCACTACCCGATCTACTTCAACACGATCACCGGCAAGGACTGGACACTGGACGACTTCTGGCCGATCTCGGACCGGATCTACGCGCTCATCAAGCTGTTCTGGCTGCGCGAGTTCCCGGAGACGGACCGCTCGGCGGACTACCCGCCGGCGGCCTGGTTCGATCCCGACAACGCCGACACAGAGGGGCCCATCGCGGGCAAGATCCTGGAGCGCGACAAGTACGACAGCCTCCTCCAGCACTACTACGACATCCGCGGCTACGACACGCGCGGCGTGCCCACCCGGGCCACCCTGGACAGCCTCGGGCTCCAGGAGGAGGCGTCCGCCGCGGAGGCGTACGCAACGATCCGCTAGCGATGCAGGTCACGCTCAAGCTTGCCGGCGGCTTCGTCCACACGGTCGGGTTCAGTCACAAGGAGCTGGACGTCGAACCGGGGACGACGATCGACGACATCCTCGCGTCGATCCCCATCGACCGGAGCCGGCCCATGATCGTGGCCAGGAACGGGCACGGCGCCCAGCCGGAGGAGGAAGTGCGGGCGGGCGACAGGATCCTCGTCTCACCGATCTTCTCAGGAGGCTGATCACTCCCTGTCCTCGCCCGTTCCCACGATCTTCGTGGCGGCGTATCATCGACATTCGCGAGCGAGCAGGACCACCGTCCCCGGCACCTCGCCGCGCTTCGGAACGACCAATCGCCGCTGGGGACCGATGGGAGAAACGATGACGCTAGGACCGCTCGAATATACGGTCGTCGGGTTCGACGGGAACCGCTTCAACGGCGAGATCATCAACGAGATCGAGAAGGTCGTCGATGCCGGGATCATCGCCCTGGTGGACGTCGTGTTCATCACCAAGGACATCGACGGCGAGGCCGCCGTGATCGAGATCGACGCGAAGGACGACCCCCGTTTCGCTGGGTTCGCTGGGCTCCTGAGCGGCCTGGAGGGCCTCCTCACGCCCGAGGATGTGGAAGCCATCGCCGAAGACCTGCCGACCAACACGTCCGCCCTCGTGCTCCTGTTCGAGCATCGTTGGGCCGTAGGTCTCAAGGAAGCGCTCGTCGGGGCCGGTGGGTTCCTGATCAGCCGTACCACCATCGCCCCGGAGATCCTGGAGCTCGTCAACGCGGAGCTCGAAGCCGAAGCTCTCTCCGCCTAACCACAAGTCACCAAACGAAAGGGACCAGAACGATGATGCGACGACGACGCGGCGTAGGCCTTCTTGGTGTAGCCGCCGTTGCGGGGGTGGCCCACCATGCCGGCACGAAGTCTGCTCAGGGGCAGGCCAACGAACAGGCCCAGAACCAGGAGCTCGCCGACCTCGAGGCGCAGAACGCCGCGATGCAGCAGCAGATGGCAGCTCAGCAGGCTCCAGCCGCTCCAGCGGCCCCTGCGGCTCCGGCCGTCGACCCGCAGATGGCCCAGCTGCAGAACCTGGCCAACCTCCACAGCCAGGGTATCCTGAGCGACGAGGAGTTCGCCGCCGCGAAGGCCAAGGCCCTCGGGCTCTAGGCACGCCAACCGCCCGGACGGCCGGGCGGACCACACGAACGACGAGCCCGGCGGGAAGACCCGCCGGGCTCGTTCCATGTCGCCGGTGGTCGGTCAGGCGGGCGTCGAGACCGCCGTCTGGGCCGAAGCTTCCTGCGCCGCCCGACGCCGTCCACGCCCGCCAAGGCGCCAACGCAGCCCCTCGACGATCGAGTAGACGACCGGCACGACGATCAGGGTCAGGAACGTGGCGCTGAACAGGCCGCCGATGACGACCGTGCCCAGCTCCGCGGCGATGATCGACCCCTGGTTGAAGCCCGCAGCGAGCGGGATCAGGGCGAGGATCGTGGCGATGGCCGTCATCAGGATCGGCCGGACACGGGTCCGACCACCTTCGACGAGGGCATCGTGCACGGTGTACCCCCTGGCGCGCAACCGCTCCACGAGGTCCAGGAGGACGATGGCGTTCGTGACCACGATCCCGATCAGCATCAGGAAGCCGATGAGGGCGCTGATCCCGATGGGCCGGCCGGTGATGAGCAACGCCGGGAACGCGCCGATCGTGGCCAGCGGCAGCGTGAACAGGATCACGAACGGCGTGATGAGCGAGTTGAACGCCAGGACCATCATCACGTAGACGAGCAGGATCGCCACGGCCATGGATGTGAACAGGCCGCTGAAGGCCTCGCTCTGCTGCTGGCTGACGCCGGCGAGCTGGACGGTCACACCCGCTGGGATCGCACCACTCGCCACGAGTGCGTCGATCTCAGACTGGACGGACTTGGACACGGCCCCGGTGTCATCGCTCGTGATCTCTGCCGTGATGGACGCGGCCGGTGCTTCGTTGATCCGGGTGATGCTGCCCTGGACATCGGCCTGCTCCACCGTCGCGATGTCACCCAGTGGCACGGTCTTGACGGTTCCGACGGGCAGGGCCTTGAGATCCTCCACGGACGTCGTGGACGCCGGATCTACCTGCACGATGAGGGCGATCGGCTTGCCAGGTTCGAACGTGACCGTAGTGGCGGTGGTCGCGACGAGCGCCGCGCGGACCTCGCCCGCGACCTGGGCCGCGGTCAGGCCGACGTCGATGGCCTTGTTGGGATCGACGGTGACCTGGACCTCCGCCGTGGCCTTGACCAGGTCGCTCTTGAGATTGGCGATGCCCGATTGATCGGCCAGGGCCGCCAGGACCGCCTCGGATGCTTGCTCGACGGCGACCGGGTCCGGCCCGTTGACGATGACGGTCAGGCCGTTGGAGGTGAAGCCGCCGGCCGATGAGACGACCACGTCGTAGCCATCCGTCTTGACCGGTTCGAGCGACGCGGTCAGCCGGGTGGTGGCCACGGCGAGGTCGGCGGAGTCGTCCAGTCGCACGGTCATCGTGGCACTGTTCGACGGGATCCCGCTCATGGCGGACCGGAACGCCTGGAAACTCGCGTCGCCCTCGCCCGGGACCGTGGTCTGGACCAGGATGACCTCATGCTCGGGGTCCGCAAGGAGAATGGTCTCGGCCTCGATGGATTTCGCCAGGACCGCCTCCGAACTCGCACCGGGCGGCGGCACGATACTGACCGCCAGGATCTTCTCCGAGCCGGCGTTGATGAACTGGGTCGGAAGGAGCGGCGCCAGCGATGCCGTCGAAAAGAACAGGACCGTAGCCAGGGCGATCACGCCCAGCTTGGTCCAGCGGCTGCGCAGGGCGAACAGGATGGTTGGCGTGTAAGCCCGCACCCACAGCGAGTTCGTCGGCTCGCCGTTCTCGTCCATGGACGGCTTGACCTTGTCGATGAGGAGATAGGCCAGGACCGGGACCACGGTCAGTGCGCAGATGAGGGACGCGAGCAGGGCGAAGGTCACGGTCAGCGCGAACGGCAGGAAGAACTGGCTGACCAACCCACCAACGAACCCAAGCGGCAGGAAGACGGCCACCGTGGTCAGTGTGCTTGCCGTGATCGCGCCGGCGACTTCACGCGGGCCGTTGATGGATGCGGTCATCCGGTCTTCGCCCATCGCCCGATGGCGATAGATGTTCTCCAGCACGACGATGGCGTCATCGACCACGCGCCCGACGGCCACCGCCAGTCCGCCCAGGGTCATGATGTTGATCGTCACCCCGGTCAGCTGCATGATCACCAGGGCGGTCAGGATGGACAACGGGATGCTGATCGCGGCCACGATCGTGGACCGGACACTGAGCAGGAACGCGAAGATCGTCAGGATCGCGAAGAGCGCCCCGAGGCCGCCTTCGCGCAACAGGCCGTCACGCGACTCCGTGATGTACGTGGACAGGTCCGAGACGGTGGTGATCGTCAGGTCGGCGGCGTGGCGCTGGCCGATCTCGGCCAGCTTGGCCTGGACGGCATCGGCCACGATCACCGTGTTGGCTGCGGCCGTCTTGGAGACGGTCAGGCTGAGCGACGGGTTACCGTCGGTCCGGCCGTAGCCGGTCGTGGCGATGGCGTCGATCTCCACGGTCCCCAGCTCGCCGAGTGTGATCGGCTGGGGGGTAGCGGGAGCGACCGGCCGCGTGTAGCCCACGACGAGGCCGGAGACATCCTCGACAGAGGTGAATCGACCGATCGTGGAGACCGGGGTCCTGGAACCGTCGGACGAGAGCTGGCCGGACGGGAAGGTGAGGTTGTTTGCCTGGAGGATGCCGACGATCTGCTGGGTGGAGATCCCCGACGCGCCCAGCTTGTCCGGATCGAGCGTGACGGCAAGTCGCTCCTCCAGGCCGCCGGTGAGGTCCACCTTGGCGACGCCGTCGATGGCGGCGATCTCGGGCACGATCTCCGTGCGCGCGATCGCGGCTGCAGCATCCAGTCCGCCCTCACTGGTGGCGGCGATAGACGAAACGACGACCGGCGAGGCATTGATGTTCAGGGCGGACACCGTCGGCTCGACGTTCGCCGGCAGCCCGGCCTTGGCGATCCCCTCCTGGACGGCCGTCGTCGCCTCCTTCACGTTGGTGCCATACGAGAACTGGGCGATGACCAGCGCGATCGAGTTCGACGATGTGGATTGGAGGTTGTCCAGTCGCGGGACGCCGGAGATGGCGTTCTCGATGGGCTTGGTCACCTGCGCCGCCACATCGGACGAGCCGGCGCCCGGGTACGGCGCGACGACCGTGATGATCGGGAACTCGATGTCCGGCAGCAGTTCCTGCTTGAGGTTGCCCCATGCGGAGATACCCGCGATGAACAGGGCGGCGGCCAGCAGCAGGGTGACGCTGCGCTTGCTGACGGCGAGTTGACTGAGGCGACTCACTGGGCACTCCCTTGATCGGTTCCGCTGGTTGACGGTTGGCTTCTGGTGGACGGCAGGCCGGCACTGGCGCGGCGCCTCGTCGTGGCGTCTCGAAGGATCGAGAGCGCCCGTTCGACGACGTCGAGGTCGGGCGCGGGCAGGGTCCGGAGGAGGTCTCGCAGCTGGCGCGAGTTCAACTCGCGGAACCGCTCCATCAGGTCCAGCCCGGCCGGTGTGACCGAGACGATGACCTGTCGGCGATCCACGGGATCGTCCGCCCGGGCGGCCAATCCCTGGTCGACCAGCTTCTCGACGAGCCCGCTGGTCGTGGACGGGGTCACCCGCAGGCGGGCGACCAGCTCCGACATGTGGATCGGACCGGCGGCCAGGACATGGAGGGCCTTGGCCTGGGCCATGGTGATCCCGACGTCCCCGAAGTTCGGGGCGTCTTCCGTGATCAGGACATGCATCAGGTCCTCGTAGACGAGCATGACTCGCTCCACGGAGGCGCCATGGTTGTTCGTTTCATTCGTCTGAAGTGGAATGTGTGGTGTCTCCGTATGGTTCGGTCTTGCCGCATCATATATCGGATGAGCCGGCGTGTCGGATGGGTCGGTCGTCCTGTCCCTCGCGTACCATCCGGCCGTGACCTCGACCATCCACCTGGACCGAGCGACTGCTCGCCGATTCCTGGCCATGCGACACCTGCTGGCGCCACCGCGTGCACTCCCCGCCGAGCCGTCATCGGTCCTGCGTGTCATGGAGCGCCTCGGGTCGCTCCAGTTCGACCCGCTGGACATCGCCGGTCGGAACCACGACCTCGTGCTCGCCTCGCGCGTCGCCGGCTACCAGCGGGCGTGGACGGACGATCTGCTGTATCGCGACCGGACCCTGTTCGAGACCTACAACAAGGGTCTGTCGATCCTCCCCACGGCCGAACTGCCGTGGTACCGCGTCAGTTGGGATCGGGAGCTGGTGAACCACGAGGCGAACGCGTTCCAGGAGCACGCCGACCTGGTAGCGGAGCTGCTCGATCGCATCCGTCGCGAGGGCCCGCTGTCGTCGACGGACTTGGAGCCACGGGCCGCGATCGACTGGTACTGGCGCCCGACCAACCAGGTCCGGGCCCTCCTGGAAGCACTCGCCGAAGCCGGCATCCTGGGCATCAGCCGGCGTGAGGGCAACCGCCGCGTCTACGACCTGGCCGAGCGGCTCTTTCCGCCGGCCCTGCTCGCACAGACGCACCCGGAGCGGGACCAGCGGCGGCATAAGCTGCTGTCACGCTATCGGGCGAACGGGTTGCTCGGTCGCTCCGGGTCCGGCGAGCTGTGGTACGGCACCGGACCTGCCGTCCGCAGACCGGACAGCCGTCCCGAGCTACCGTTGCGCGGCGAGTTGCTGGCCGAGCTGGTCGAGTCGGGTGACCTCGTGCCGGTGACCGTCGGGGGTGTCCGCGGCGAGCGGTTCGTCCTGGGCGAGGAGCTGCCGATCCTGGAGTGGGCGGCCTCGGCGGCGTCGGCGGTGCCCGCGAATCAGAGCAGCGACAAGACCCGCGGCGTGGCGTTCTTGGCCCCGCTTGACCCGTTCGTATGGGATCGCGACCTGCTGCGTGCGCTGTACGACTTCGACTACGTCTGGG
>Ga0315271_10002555_pt1 | contig 11415 bp, 9 predicted proteins | sample C3_top_MG_FD_204664 | JGI IMG/M metagenome (GOLD analysis project Ga0315271, IMG submission 204664) | Sediment microbial communities from Yellowstone Lake, YNP, Wyoming, USA - C3_top | ecosystem: Environmental > Aquatic > Freshwater > Lake > Sediment | place: USA: Wyoming | collected 2017-08-01
TTCAGCGAGCGCGCGCCGTCCGGGAAGATGACCAGCGACGGCAAGATCCCAAAGAGGGACATCGTGAAGAGGACCAGCGCCGCGGCCCGTGACGGCTGCAGCTTCGCCGAGGCCCAGCGTGCCGCGTCGCGCGCCGTGGCGGCGAGCTGCGCCATCGCCACCGCGAAGTAGATGCCGAAGTAGTGCGACCAGAAGATGTGCACGTCGGCGCCGCGCTTGAAGCCCACGTACTGCAGCGTCGCGCCGAGCAGCAGCACCAGCGACATGAGCTCCTCGTCGCGACGGCGGACGAGGAAACGGCCGAGGGCGACGGGAAGGGCAAATTTCCCGAGTCCGATGGCCAGCGGGGTGAAGCTGAACTCGATCCACGCGGCGCGCGACTCGAGCACGGCAGCCAGCGGAAGATCCTCGGCGCCGCCGCGCGCGTCGGCCGAGCTGAGCCAGTCGGCGAGGGCGTTGGCCTTCTTGAACATGGCCAGCGTGACGACCAGGACGCCCAGCGACACGGCCACCGAGAGCGACCACCAGCGGTGGTACGTCTCGCGCACGCGCGGCGTCATCCACTGCGGGAGCACGTAGGCGCGCAGCAGCGCCCATCCCAGAAAGGGACCCATGATCAGATACCCGGCCCAGTCGCCCGACGCGCACACGAAGCAGCCGAGCAGGCTCGCCACCAGGTGCCGCGTCTTCCCGCTCTCCTGGTAGGCCAGGTGGCCCCAGAAGAAGAGGGCCGCGCCGAACATCACCATGACCTCGAGGCTGGCGAAGTTGGAGTAGCCGATGGTGATGGGGAGGACCACGAAGCCCAGCGCCGCCGCCGCGCCCGACATGGGACCGCCGATGCGGCGGCCGATGCCGTAGAGGAGCGGCGGCATGGCGGTGCTCATGAACACCGCGGGCAGCGAGATGAGGAAATCCTTGTGGTGGAAGAAGAGCGCGAAGAACGCCGCGGCCCACTCCACGCCGAAGGGGTGGTGGCAGTAGGAGTGCTCCACCGGGGGCTGCGTGGTCGAGTACCAGTCGCCCAGCGGGTAGAGGCTGTGCCACCGGACCATGTTCTCGCCGTAGCTGGCGACGGCGGCCCCGCTCGAGCCGAGGTGGCCGCCCCCGGGCGTGGCGTCGAGGCCGACGGCAGCCGTGAAGAAGAACCACGCGGTCGACAGCCACAAAATGACGCGCGCGACGCGCTCCTCGCGGTTCACGGCGGGCACATTACCCCGATTTTTCCCCCGGGAGCATCTTCCGTGGCCCTATCCTCGCGAGGATGTCCGTCGCGACACGAACCTGCGCAATCCTGCTGGTCCTGGCGGCGTCCTGCGCCCGAGCCCCCGTCGCCCCGGCGACCACGACCGCCGCTGCGACTGCGAGCGCGCGACCCGCAGCGGCCCGAGCCGCGGTGTCCAAGGACCTCCCGCTCGTCGCCATCGTGCGCGCCGACTGGTGCCCCGCGTGCCGCAAGGTCGAGCCGACCCTCGCGGAGATCGAGAAGGAGTACGCGGGACGCATCACGTTCGTCCGCCTCGACGTGACCGACGACGACACGACCGCGGGCGCGGCGGACGAGGCCACCGCCGACGGCGTGGGCGCGTTCTTCGGCGATGCCAAGGGGCGCACCGCGACGATCGGCGTGTTCTCCAAGGACCGGAAGGAGCTCTTCCGCACCTGGGGGCTGAAGAACGAGGCCGAGCTGCGTCAGGCGCTCGACGCTGCGGCGAAGCCCTGAGTGGGCGTGATAGGTTGACCTCGTGAGCATCGAGAAGCTGAGCCGCGACGTCTTCGTGCTGCTGGCCGAGATCGCCGTCGCCGACGGGACGACGCACGCGCACGAGGTGGACGCGTTGCTCCACGCGGCCCGCGACGAAGGCCTCGGCGAGGAGGATCTGCGCGCCATCGAGGCGGCGGCGCACCACCACGCGGGCGCCGAGGCGCAGTGCGATCACCTCGCGCCGGAGGACCGGCTCTTCGTCTACGCGATCGCCTACTGGGTGTCGCGGATCGACGGTGAGATGAGCGAGGCGGAGGACGCGGTCCTCACGCGGTTGGGCGTTCGCCTCGCGCTCGCCGACGACGCGCGGATGGCCGCCGAGGGGCTCGTGGACGAGGTCGCGGCCATGACCGTGGGCAAACGGCCCGAGCGCTTCGATCTGCGACGACTGAGGGATGCGATCGGGGAGCGACTGCGGCGAACGGCGGTCTAGGCTCGCCTCGACCTCGACCGATGCCCTTCAGCTCCCTTCTGTTTCTTTCGGGGTTTCTTCCGGCGTTTCTCGCCGCTTACTACCTCGCGCCCACCCGCGCGAAGAACGCGGTCGCGCTCCTCTTCAGCATCGGCTTCTACCTCTGGGGCGCGCCGACGTTCCTGCCGGTCGTCCTCTTTCTCGGCGTGCTCGACTACTCGCTCGGTCACGCCGTCGCGCGCGCTCCCACCCCGCGGCGCAAGCGCGCGTTCGTCGCCGCGGGCATCGTCGTGCATCTCTCGACGCTGGCGTATTTCAAGTACGCGAACTTCTTCGTCGCCGAGGCCACGCAGCTGCTCGCGGCGCTCGGGGTCCACCACACCGTGGGCTGGGATCCCGTCGTGCTGCCCATCGGCATCTCGTTCATCACGTTCGAGGAGATCAGCTACCTGGTCGACGTCTACCGCGGCGACGCGCGGCCCGCGAGGTCGCTCCCGCAGTATCTCCTCTTTCTCATGCTCTTCCCGCACTCGATCGCGGGGCCCATCTTCCGGTGGAAGGATCTCGAGGCGCAGCTCGCGTCGCGGAACCACGATCTCGACCGCGTCGTCGCCGGCTTCGGTCGCTTCTCGATCGGGCTCGCGAAGAAGGTGCTCATCGCCAACTCGGTCGCGGTGGCGGCCGACGCCGCGTTCGCGCAGCAACCCGGCACCCTGACGGCGCGCCTCGCCTGGCTGGGCGCGGCGGCGTACACGCTCCAGATCTACTTCGATTTCTCGGGCTATTCGGACATGGCCATCGGGCTCGGGAGAATGGCCGGCTTCACGTTCAAGGAGAACTTCGACTTCCCCTACACGTCCGCGAGCATCACCGAGTTCTGGACGCGCTGGCACATCTCCCTCTCCACGTGGCTGCGCGACTACCTCTACATCCCGCTCGGCGGAAACCGCGGCAGCGCGCGTCGTACGCTGCTCAACGTCTTCGTCGTCTTCCTTCTTTCCGGCTTCTGGCACGGGGCCGACTGGACGTTCGTCGTGTGGGGCGCGTACCACGGCGCGTGGGTCGTCCTCGAGCGCCTCCCCCGCGTCGCCGCGCTCCAGGCGCGACTCCCGCGTCTCATGCGCGTCGCGCTCACGCTCCTCGTGGTCATGGTCGGCTGGGTCTTCTTCCGGTCCACGAGCCTCGGAGGCGCGCTCGGCTTCGTCGGCGCGATGTTCGGCGGCGGCAGCGCGCCCGCCGCCGACGCTGCGCTCACGGGACAGTTCCTCTCGCATCGAACGGCGGCGATGCTGGTCCTCGGCGCGGTGATCGCCCTGTTTCCCGCGTTTCGCCCCGACATTCGCACCGGGCCGCTCGAGGCCACGCTCGACACGCGGCGCGGCTGGTTGATCGCGGCGGGGCTGGTGCCGGTGTGCCTGGTCCTGTCGATAGCCTACCTGACGAACTCGAAGTTCAGCCCGCTCATTTACTTCAAGTTCTGATGAAGAAGCTGGCCGCCACCGCGCTCGTCGCCCTCTACTTCGCGATCCTCGCGTTGCCGTTGCTCAACATGCGCTTCGGCTTGATCGAGGAGGCGCCGCTCCTGGGCGTCACCATCCCCGCGCTGCGCCCCACGCTGACCGCGAAGGAGGTCGCCAAGGAGCGCTACCAGAAGGCCTTCGTCGCGTGGTTCGAGGCCAGCTACGGCTTGCGCGGCACGGCGGTGAGGCTCGACAGCAGCCTCGACTACTACGTCTTCCAGGAAGCGCCCGCCGAGTCGCGCGTCCGGGTCGGCTCGGGCGGCCAGCTCTACATCGACGAGGATCTCGACTACTTCAATCGCCTCGCACTTCCCCCGACCCAGGAGTTCGCGGCGCTCGCGCAGCGCCTGGCGCGCGTCCAGGCCCTGCTTCGCGCGCGCGGCAAGAGCCTCGTTCCCATCCTGAGCCCGAGCAAGACGTCGCTGTTGCCCGCCGACGTTCCCTCGGCGTGGCGGCGCGAGCTGGGTGAGCCTCGTCCCTCGGAGGTCGTGTACCGCGCGATGGTGCGCGCGCTCGACGACGCGGGCGTGCGCTACGTGGACGCCCGCGCGCTGCTCCAGGCCGAGCAGACCTCCCGCGGCGTGGAGATGTTCACGAAGCGCGGAAGGCACTGGAACGCGCTGGGGGCGTGCCTGGTGATGGGCAGCGCCTTGCGCCTGGCGAAGACGCTCGCACCCGCGGTGGCGTTCGTGGATCCCGACTGCACCCCCCAGGATGCCCCGACCCTCACGATCGAGAGCCCGGAGCTCGATCTCCTTCGCCTGCTCAACGTGTGGCACCCCGGTCCGCTGCGCGACGCGGCCCCGTCGACGGTCACGCTGCCCGAGGCCTCCCTCGAGAACGCGCCCTCGGCGCTGTTCGTCGGGACGAGCTTCTCTGTGACGCTCGTCGTCGCGAGCGAGCGCAGCCGCCTCTTCGAGAGCTTCTTCCTCTACTACTACAACAAGACCGCCATCCATCATCTGGGGGGGGAGTCGGGGCATCCGGTGGACCCGACGACGGCGGCCTGGCGCGACGAGACGTTCTCGGGCGACGTCGTCTTCTACGAGATACCGGAGTGGTACTTCCCCTCCACGAACTCCGAATTTCTCGTCCAGATCGAGACCGCGCTCGCGCCCTAGCGCATCGACATCGCGCTCGCGACGAGCAGCACGGCAATCCACATCCGATACGGCCGCCATGCCTCGGCCATCCGCGCAATCGCCACGCCCGACGGCAACGCGATCCCGTACGCCTCCGCGACCGCACGCGCGAAGCGGGGCTCGGTCTCGGGCAGCTCGTCCTTGACCCCGCAGCCGCGCAACAAGACGTGCTCGGCGGTCCACGGCCCCACGCCGCGCAGCGCTCGGAGACGGGACAGCGCCTGCTCCTTCGGCAGCTTGCGCAACGCCTCGGTGTCGAGCGCGCCGTCGAGCGCCGCCCTCGCCACGCCGCGAAGGCGCTCGTGCTTCTCTGCGGGGATTCCCGAGATGGGCTCCATCGCGAGAAGCCCCGCCGGCGACGGCACCGGCCCGGTCGAACCGCTCGCCGCGGCAAGGCGTCGCTTGTTGGCGGCGGCGACGCGCATCGGGGTGCGCTGCGAGAGGATCCCCCACACGGCCGCCTCGTATGCCGACGCGAAGCACACGGGACGGAAGCCGGGTCGCTTCGCGAGCAGACGCGCCACCACGGGATCGCGCGCCGCCACGTCGTTCAGCCCCTCGCCCTCGTGGTCGAGCGACAGGATCCGTGCAACTTGCCGCGACGCCGCGTCCGCGCCCTCGAACGAGCCGGTGACCACCTCGTCGCGCTGGGCGAGCGTGGCCCGCACCGGCGCGAAGGCCGCGTCGTCGAGAAAGCTCAGGCTCAGCGTGCCGTCGGCGTCGACCGACGAGCTGCCCGACGCGGGCGTGAACCCGCAGAGAAAGCGGGACGACGTGGCAAGCGAGAAGGGACCGCGAGGCCTGAGGGTGAGCTGATTCATTCCTCCGTCGTACACGGCGGAACTGTCAGCCTCATGTCAGGTTTGTCAGTCCCCCTTCGGCCCCTCGTTGTACCCGCGGGGCCGGTACTTCGGATCCACGCCGTTGTGCTCGGTCCCGTGCTGGGCCATGTCGTCCTGCAGGAAGTTCAGCCACGAGCCCGGGTACTTGGGCCCGAGGACGCCCAGCTCTTCCTTCACGGAGTCGAAGGCCTGCTCGTCCCACAGACACTGCAGCGCCAGCGCGATGAGGTTCACGTCGTTGGGGCCCAGCTCGAAGCCGCGCCTGTAGTGCGGCCACGCCTCGGCCGAGCGGTGCATCCGGCACAGCGTGTCGCCCAGGTAGATGCTGGCCATGGGCCACTCGGGCGCCAGCTCGAGCGCACGCACGTTGGCGACCCGGCGCTCTTCCAGATTGCCGCGCGCGCCCTGCATGACCGAGTAGTTCAGGTGCGCCTTGGCGCTGTTGGGCACCGCGTGGCGCGTCGCGTCCCAGAACGTGAGATCGTCCGAGTAGTCGTTGGCGTGACGGCGCGCCGAGAACGACTGGAACAGGATGAAGAGCGTGAAGAGCGTGATGGCCACCGGGCGCATCCCTCGCGCCTTCGTCCAGTCGAAGAGGCGCTGGAAGGCGAACGCGAGCAGCACGCTCGAGCCGATGACCGGGAAATACCAGAAGCGCTCGGCGCGCACCGTGGGCAGCACGATGGGGATGTTCGACACCGGGAAGTAGCTGACGACGATCCAGATCATGGCCACGGCCGAGAGCGGGCCGATGAAGGAGGCGGCAGAGCCGAGCTCGTTGCCCGCCCGGCGCGCCCGCCAGTCCTTGACGATGCCCTGCCCCATCAGCACGAACGCCGCGAGCGGCGGCACCGCGACCAGCAGCCCGCCGAGGATGCTCTCGGGGAACACGAGCCGCGCGGGGATGGGCTCCTGCGGCGACGAGTAGTCGCCCGACAGAGTCCACGGGAAGACCACCTGACCGAGGCCGCGCAGGTACACGCGCAGCGCGCCCGCGATGCGGAAGTCCGGCGTGGCGTTCACCAGCGGGTTGTTCAGCGGATCCTTCGGTAGCCCAGGTTGGGCATACCAGCGCAGGAGCGTGTGGAAGAAGCGCGTGAACGCGCCCTTGCCCACGTCGGCCTCGGGGAGCAACTCGGCCGGCGTCACGGTGGGGAAGAGCCGTCGCCGCGCCTCCACGTAGAGGACGAAGGCGCCCATCGTGGCCACGAGCGCGAGCACCATGCGCAGCAGGCGAAGCGGCCGCTTCGGGTGCGTGATGTGCGAGGTCGCCAGCGCCGCGAAGGGAATGAGCGGCACCACGCAGAGGGCGCTCTCCTTCGAGTAGAGACCGATGAGCGTCGCGCCGAAGACCGCGAGCGGCATCCACGGGAGCGACAGCCCCAGCGACAGGAGCGCGAGCATGGCGCCGAGCGTGCCGAGCACGTCGGCCAGACCGACGACGCCGCTGACCGCCTCGGTGAGCACCGCCGCCGTCGTGAAGATGGCGCCGGCGAGCCACGCGGTGCTGCGCTGCTTGGTCAGGCGCATCACGATGAGCACCATGAGCGCGCCGTTGAGCCCGTGCAGGAGCACGTTCACCCAGTGGTGCAAGAACGGCGTCTGCTCGCGCGCGCCCAGCCCCCACAGCACGCGCCACACCAGGTTGGGCAGAGGCCTGTACGAGCCGATGGTGCGATCCGGCAGAAGGCCCCAGAAGTCGCGCCGGAAGGCGTCGAGCCAGTGGATCTTCGACGTGGGATCGGCGACCGAGCGCACGTAGGGGTTCGCGAGGAGCGCCTCCTGCTCGTCGAAGATGAAGTTCGTCTTGACCGGGTTGCGCGTGAACAGCGCCATCGAGAGGAAGCACATCGGCACGAGCGCGATGCTCAGCGTGGGGTCCTCGCCGAGGAAGTAGCCCCAGCACCAGTCGCGGAGCCGGCGGAAGAAGGGCTTGCGCGGCGTGGCCGACTCCGGCGGCGGCGGCTCGAACGGGCCCGGCAGCGCGACCGGCGGCAACGCGGCGTCGGCCGGCGCCTTCAGCGCGTCGACCACCTCGGGCGGCGCGTCCACGGACACCGACTGCGGCGCCTCCTCCGGCGTGGGCTGATCCTTCACGTCGTCGTTCATCGGTCGCTCAGCGCTTCAGCACGTCCTTCACGTGCGAAGGTTCCTTCGAGTCGTTCTCGGGCGTGCCGTGATCCGGGATCATCCACGTGTCGCCCCACAGGTGCGCGCCGCCGTCGATGTACAGGGTGTCCCCCGTCACGAAGGCCGCCGCGTCACTTGCAAGATACACGCACATCTCGGCCACCTCGTCGCAGGTGCCGAGGCGCTTGGCAGGCGTGCGCAGCCGGCCCATCTCGATGAGCTCGGGCGGGTACTGGTCCACGCCGGGCGAGCGGATGATGCCCGGGGCCACGGCGTTCACCTGGATGTTGTGCTGCGCCCACTCGATGGAGAGCGTCTTGGTCATGTTCTCGACGCCGGCCCGCGCCGCGCCGGTGTGCACCATGCCCGGGAACCCGCGCGCGATGTTGGCGATGATGTTGACGATGCGCCCGCGCTTCTTCGGGATGAAGACCTTGGAGGCGACCTCACGGGTCATGAAGAACGTGCCGTTGAGGTTGTTGCGCACGACCGCCTCCCAGCCGCGCGGGCTGAGGTCTTCGGCCGCCGTGGGGAACTGGCCGCCGGCGTTGTTCACGAGGATGTGCGGCTCGCCCAGATCCTTGCGGACGGCCTCGACGAACGCCGTGATCTGATCGACCTCGCGGATGTCGCAGGGCGCGGCGAAGACCGTGTGCCCGAGCGCGGCAAACTCGGCCTTCGCGGCCTCGAGGCGCTCGACCTTGCGGCCGGCGATCGCCACCTTGCAGCCCAGCTCCGACAGGATGCGCGCGATGGCGAAGCCGATGCCGGTGCCGCCGCCGGTGACGATGGCGACGCGCCCCTCGAAGAGGCCGGGACGGAAGATCGACGACATGGGGTGCCTCTTTAGCTCAACTTTCGCTACCGGAGAACGACGGGCGGCTTTTCCTTGGCCAGGTCGCGCGTCCACGGGGGGCTCTTGGCCAGCAGGGGCTCCAGATCCTTCGCCGCCGCGCCCCAGAACAGCGCGCACGCGATCGTGTCTCCGTCGGTCACCACCCCGCCGGCCTCGAACTTCGGCGGCGTCGGGCACTGCTTCTGCACGTACCCCGCGGCCACGGCGTCCTTCGTCGAGAACGAGCCGTCGGGCAGCGAGTGGGCGAGCCCGCGGAGCGTGGTGGCCGGAACGCGCGCGAGCTTCTCGTCCACGTAGGTGGTCTTGAACGTGTCGAGGACCAGATCCGGCCGACCGTCGGCGTCCACGTCCTCGAGCGCGTGGATGCGGAACGATGACGCGGGCTCGTAGACGCCGATCTTCCCGCCTTTCCAGGCGAGGAGCGCGCCGCCCTTCGTGCCGCCGAGCGCGTTGCTGAGGGGGTTGACGTAGACCTCGTCCTCGCCGTTGCCGTCGAAGTCGAAGAACCGCGTTCCCGCGATGCCCAGGCCCATGCGTGCGTTCACGTTGAACTTGAACGTCTTACCGCCGTCGAGGGTCTGAAAAAGATACGAATCCGGGATCTCCGACACCTCGACGCCCTTGTCGTCGACGTGCACGAGGTCCACCAGGTAGCCCCAGTCCCCGCAGGCCTCCCCGGGAAGCGGCGGCGAGAGGCGCTGCACCTCGTCGACCCGGAAGCCCCACGTGCCCTTCTCGCGGCTCGCGCACGCCGTGCCGCTCAGATCCGGCTCCGGGATGCAGCTCTCGACGGCCCTGGCCGCGGCGAGGACCTTGGTGGTGCCGTCGGCGAGCTTCTGGCACGCGGGCGAGATCGGGGGCGCGGCGTCGACGACGACCGCCACGGCGCCCGCGTCGGCGGGGGGCGGCGGCACGGCCAGCACGGGCGCGCCCGCCTCGATCGCGGGGGCGTCGGCGGTCGCGTCGTCACTCCCCGCGTCGGTCTCGGGGTTGGCGTGGCCGTGAAAGAGGCTGGCCGCGTACCAGATGGCAGCGATGGCCAAGAGCACGATCACGAAGCTGATGACCCGGTCCCGCGTTCGCATCGGCGCGTATCCTATACCTCAGCGAACCTGGAAAGGCGGCTCGACCGCGGCGAGCGCCTTGGTCCAGCCGGGGCACTGGCCCGCTTCCATCACGACGTCGACGTACGACTTGCACTGGGCGTCCAGCGCCTTGACCACCGCGGCGGCCGTGGTCCCGTGCAGGCGCGCGCAGACGATGAGCTTGGCGGCGTCCTCGTCGAAGGTTGTAAACTGCAACGGTCCGCCTGACCCGCACTCCTTCTTCGCGTAGGCGATGGCGGCCGCGTCGCCCTGGACGAAGGCGCCGCCCGGCCGCGAGTGGGCCGCGAAGAGCAAGGGCGCGATGGGGTACGTCCCGCCGAGCGCGCTCGAGGCCTCCACCGCCGCGAACGGACCGCGCGTGAGCAGATCCGGCCGCGCGTCGTCGTCGATGTCGGTCGTGTCGTCGAAGACCAGGCCCTTCGCGGGCGCGTAGGGAACGACCGCGCCGTCCTTGAAGGTCCAGATCTCGTGGAAGTTGGGGTTGTACCCCTCCTCGTTGAGCGAGCCCGAGACGATGACCTCCGGATCGCCGTCGCCGTCGAAGTCGACGTAGGTCGGCTCGTCGAGGTCGAGCGAGCCCCAATATGGGATCTGCGAGACGTTCACCTGCAGCTCGCCCCCGGCGTCGGGCTTCCAGAGCTGCACCTGCGAGGGCCCCGGCATCGCGCTCGCCTCGCGACCCGCGGCGTCGACGTGCACCAGGCGCACGTGAAAGCCGATCGACCCGCAGTAGTCCTCGTCCTCGTGCCCCGGCTCGACGTCGCGGTACGCGCGCTCGATGCGCATGCCCCACGTGACGCGGTGATCGTCGAAGCACGGCAGGAAATTCAGGCCCTCGAGCGTGGCGACGCAGGCGGGGTGCGGCGCCGACGAGGCCAGCTGCGCGACCACGCGCTCGGAGCCGTCACGAAGCGCGCGGCAGCGGGCGGACAGCTCGCCCGGCGCTCCCGCGTCGTCCTCCTCGATCGCGACGGGCTTCGGCGCAGGCGGCGGAGGCTTCGGGCGCGCGCTCGCGGACACGACCGGCGACGACGACGCATGACGATGGCGTGCGTGCTCGCGCCTGGCGAAGAGCCCCACGGCGGCGAGCGCGACGAGCCCGCCGATGCCGACCGCCACCCAGTCGGAGCGCGAGCTCACTCGGCCACCGGATCGAGCGTCGGCGCGTGCGAGCGCCGCTCCGAGATGGCCTGACGCGCCAGCTCGTCGGCGCGCTCGTTGAGCGGCACGCCGACGTGACCGCGGACGTAGACGAACTCGAGCCCGGCGCGCCCCTTGAGCATGACCTTGATGTCGGCGATGAGCTCCTGGTTGGCCTTGGCCTTCCAGCCCTTGCCGAGCACGCCGATGGCGTACTGGCTGTCGGTGTAGATGACCGTGGGCGCGTGCTTCGGGATGAGCGTGAGCGCGTGGAGGATGCCGGTCAGCTCGGCCACGTTGTTCGTGGCCTCACCCAGGAAATCCCACCCTTCGGCGATGCGCCCGTCGGGGGCCACGACGATGTAGCCGCTCCCCGCGGGGCCGGGATTTCCGGAGCAAGCCCCGTCGGTGTAGGCCAGCCAGGAGCCTGCGGCGACCGGCGCGAGGTGCGCGTCCATCCCGGTGGACTTCTTCTTCTTGTCCGCCTTCGGCGCGACGGCCT
>Ga0315271_10002556_pt1 | contig 11414 bp, 9 predicted proteins | sample C3_top_MG_FD_204664 | JGI IMG/M metagenome (GOLD analysis project Ga0315271, IMG submission 204664) | Sediment microbial communities from Yellowstone Lake, YNP, Wyoming, USA - C3_top | ecosystem: Environmental > Aquatic > Freshwater > Lake > Sediment | place: USA: Wyoming | collected 2017-08-01
GCCTTGAACGGGCGGCCGTCGGTGATGCCACCGCCGATGTCGTAGATGATCTCGCGCAGCGTCATGCCCATCGGGACCTCCACGAGGCCCGTGTTGACGATGCGCCCGGCGAGCGCGAACACCTTGGTGCCCTTGCTCTTGCCGATGCCGATCCCGGAGTACCAGTCCGCGCCCTTGCGCACGATGGCCGGCACGTTGGCGAAGGTCTCCACGTTGTTGATCAGCGTGGGGCAGTGGAAGAGGCCCTCCACGGCCGGGTACGGGGGCCGCGGGCGCGGGTTGCCGCGCTTGCCCTCGACGGACGCGATGAGCGCCGTCTCCTCGCCGCAGACGAAGGCGCCGGCGCCAAGGCGGATCTGGATGTCGAAGGTGAAGGAGGTGTCGGCGATCCCCTGCCCGAGGTAGCCGGCACGCTGCGCCTGGCGGATCGCCGTCCGGAGCCGCGTCACCGCCAGCGGGTACTCCGCGCGGCAGTAGATGTAGCCCTCGGTGGCGTGGACCGCGAAGGCCGCGATCGCCATGCCCTCCAGGATCCGGAACGGGTCGCTCTCGAGCACGCTGCGATCCATGAACGCGCCGGGGTCGCCCTCGTCCGCGTTGCAGATCACGTACTTCTGGGTGCCGGCCGCCTTGGCGACCGTCGTCCACTTGAGGCCGGTCGGGTAACCGGCGCCACCACGGCCACGGAGGCCGCTGCGGGTGATCTCCTCGCGGACCTCGGTGGACGTCATCTCGGAGAGGACCTTGGTCAGGGCCTCGTACCCGCCGCGGGCGAGGTAGTCGTCCAGGCTCTCCGGGTCCACCCGGCCCATGTTCTCGGTGGCGACCCGCTGCTGCTTCTCGAAGAAGGGGCCCTGCGGCTTGGGCGTGGCACCGTGCTTGACGCCCTTGAGCGCCTTGACCAGGCCACCCAGCTCACCGGGCTTGACCTGCGCGAAGAGCTCACCCGTCTCGGGGATCTCGACCAGGGGACCGGCGGCGCAGAGGCCCAGGCATCCGACGCGCTTGATGGTGACGTCGGTGAGCCCCGCGGCCTGGCACTGCTCGGCCAGGTTGACGGTGATGTCGTGCGCCTGCGCCGACATGCACGAGGCGGCTTCGCAGACATAGGCGGAGGCGCGGATCGGGCCGGCGTCGCCGCCGTCCGCACCACTGCCGTTGACGGGAGCGCGGCGGCGGACGGGCCGCTCCGCGGCAGGCTGCTCGCTCACATCGCCTCCAGCTGGGCGACCAGCTCGGCCGCCCCGATCTTGCCCTTGACCTCGCCGTCGACGATGACCGCCGGGGCCAGGCTGCAGGCGCCCAGGCAGCGCGCCGTCAGCAACGAGATCTTGTTGTCCTCGGTCGTCTGCTTGGGCTTGATGCCCAGCCCGCGCTCGATGCCCGAGAGGATGTCCTTCGCCCCGTTGATGTAACAGGCGGTACCGGTGCACACGACGCAGGTGTGCTCGCCCTGCGGCTTGAGCGTGAAGAACGAGTAGAAGGTGGCCACGCCGTAGACCCGGGAGTGCGGCACTCCCAGGGTGTCGCCCACGTAGTTGAGGGCGTTCTCGTCCAGGTAGCCGAATGCCTCCTGGGCGGCGTGGAGCGCTTCGATCAAGGCCGCCGGACGGTCGCCCATGCGGCGCATCCTGGTGTCGACGATCTTCCAGCGCTTGTCGTCGCTGGGTGGCGCTGGCTTGGCGTACAGAGTGGGCATCCCACCCTCCGGTGCGGTGGACCAGGTCGGGCGCTGGGGGCGCGAGCGCGAGGCTTCGGTGTTCGAACCGGTCCCCTTCGGGTCCGGCCGCCTCCAAGCCTACGGGAGCCGTCCACCACGATCCGGTGCCGAGCGTCCCGAGTCAAGGGGGTTCCCCTATGTGCCGGTTGGGCCTCCGGGGTGTCGCGCAGGTGACCTTTGGTCCAAACCCGACCCCTCACACGGGGCATCAAGCACGCCTCGCACCGGGTCCGCCCGGCCGGAGCTCGTCCGGCCCCAGGGTCTCGGATCGCGGTCGCAGACGGGGACCGGGCCGGACGGCATGGTCGCCGGATGCCGGATTGGCACGGGCGACGCCCGGGAAGGCCCACGGGTTGGGCCCATCCGGCCGCTTCGCCACGTCGCCGGGAGGCGCACCATCACCGTGCTGGGGTCCCTCACCTGGAGAAACGATGCAGACCGTCGCTCAGGTGATGACGCGGAACGTCATCACCGTCACGCCCGAGACGCCGATCAACGAGGTCGCCCGACTCCTGGTGGAGCATGGCGTCAGCGGGCTCCCGGTCGTCGACGCGGACGGCGTCGTCGTGGGCGTCATCTCCGAGGGTGACCTCCTGGTCAAGGAGGCCGGCTACCCCACCGCGTCGCGGCGGCCGCTCGCTCGTCTGTTCGGCGCCGGGCGCGAGGCCCGCGAGCAGGCTGCGAAGGTGGAGGCCCAGACTGCCGGCGAGGCGATGACGTCGCCCGCCCTCACCATCGACGAGTTCCGCGCGATCCGGGCCGCGGCCGAGGTCATGACCAGCAGCAAGGTCAACCGCCTGCCGATCGTCGACGCCGACGGCAAGCTCCTCGGCATCGTCACCCGCGCCGACCTCATCCGCTCGTTCGTGCGCTCCGACGAGGAGCTGCTGGAGGTGGTCCGCGACGAGGTCCTGATCCGGACCATGTGGCTGGACCCCGAGAAGTTCGAGATCACGGTGGAGCGCGGCGTGGTCCATCTCAAGGGCGCCGTCCAGAAGCGGTCCACGGCGGAGATGACGGCGCACTTCGTGACGATCGTCCCTGGCGTGGTCTCCGCGGACACGGACATCGCCTGGACCGAGGACGACGGCGACGGGACGGTTCCGCTCGCGGTGAGGTGATCCGGCGAGGCGGATGGCGCCCCCGGCAGGAATCGAACCTGCGGCCAAGTGCTTAGAAGGCACCTGCTCTATCCGCTGAGCTACGGGGGCGCGGCTAGGTCTTCAGTCTACGCACGAACTGTGGACATTGACGACGCCGACTGCCTCGCATGTCCGTAGCGCCGCTCGACTCCCACCACCTCGTTCGCCTTGAGGATGCGACGGACGCAGTGAGGGCCGTCGCCCTGGCAAGGGGGATCGGAGTGCTGCACCCGACCACCAACACCTGCCTTCATGCCTTGTGGAGGCCCCGCGCCACGCAAGCCCGTCAAGAGCGCAACATCCGACCCTGCACCGCGTCCTACTCCCGAACGCGCCGGGCGGTGACCGGCGTGAAGACGTCCCTGAGGTGTGAGGCGATGAGGTGGGATGCGATGCGCTGGCACGTGGTGGCCCCCAGACTCGCGGCCGGCCTCGCGTCGCTGGTGCTCCTGGGTGGCTGTAGCGCGGGGGCGACGCCGGCCCTGACACCTGCGTTGGCCAGCCCATCCGCTTCACCACTGCCGACTTCCACGCCGAGCCCATCGTCTGTCGCCCTTGCCACCGCCACCGGAAGTCCCTCCGACTCGCTCGTCGGTCACGCCGTGACCACCCTCGCAGACAGCGGGCTCCGAGTCCGCTCTGAGCCACGCGTCAGCGATGACTCGCACATGGAGGAGCCACCCTTGCCGGTAGGGACCAAGGTGTACGTCATCGACGGCCCAGTGTCGGCCTCCGGCTACGCCTGGTACCAGGTCGTCCCGCTCACCTCACGAACCCTGCCAAGCGGTTGGGTTGCGAGTGCCAGCCGGGACGGCGAGCCGTGGATCGCGGCCAGTGACTTCGACTGTCCGCCGCTGCCGACCGACGTCCGGTCCCTGGCGTCCCTGCCGCCCGGCGTCGGTTTGGCCTGCTTCCCTCGGGTGCCGATCACGATCCAGGCTCGCTTGATCTCGTGCAACTGCGATGCCGATGGGGCCTGGTACACGCCGTCCTGGTTCTTCCTGGGAAGCGGAGGCCCCAATCTGCTCGTTGAGCCCGGCGTGACCCGTGCACCGCCGAACTTCGCCGACTGGTTCGTCCTCAACCTGGATCCGGCCGGTGAACACCCCGACGTGCCTCCGGTCGGGAAGGTTGTCCAGGCGACCGGCATCTTCGATCATCCGGCAGCAGCGAGCTGCACGCGGACGGAGATGGACGGCAAGCCGGCCCCCACCCAGGGTTGTCGCCTCGAGTTCGCGGTCACGCGACTGCTCGTCCTGGAGCCATAGCCACACCACGAGGGGCGCCCCGGAGGTCTCAAGATGCAATGGAGGGGCTCGCGACGACGAGCAGGCGGGCTCGCGACTCGGCTCGCGCTCATGCTGACAGCTGTCCTGCTCGCCGGGTGCGGGAGCCCAGGACCAATCGGCCCGTCTCCGACTGTGAGTGAACCAGCCTCGTCGATGCCGCCAGCGACCCAGGACGTCCCGTCGTCACAGCCGCCAGGCTCCACGAGCCCGATTCCGTCGCCGCCGGCCGACACATCCCCGGAGCCGACGCGGTCATCGGACGCCCCGGCTTCTGCGGCCGTGCCGTCGACCCCACCCGCCACCACGGCAGCCGCGTGGCATGCGACCGGGACGATGATCAAGGCACACGTCCTCGGCACGGCCACGCTGCTGTCCGACGGCAGGGTGCTCCTGGCGGGCGGCAAGGCCAGCACCGAGGACGGGAAGGCCGGCGCCTCAGCAGAGCTGTATGACCCGGCCACCGGAAAGTGGACTGCGACCGGGAGCATGGCGCAGGCACGCTGGGGTCACACCGCCACGCTGCTGGAGGATGGGAGGGTGCTGGTGACCGGTGGCGCCGCGGGGACGGGGTGCTCTGGCTCCATCGTCATTGGCTGTGGCCGCCAGCTGGCCTCCGCCGAGCTGTACGACCCGGGCAACGGGCGGTGGACCCCCACCGGAGTCATGCATCAGGTCCGCAGCGGTCACACGGCCACGCTGATGCCCGGTGGCGGGATCCTGGTGGCCGGCGGCTACGACGTCAAGGGAGCCGAGGCCGCCTCCACAGAGATCCTGGGGCGGACGACCGCGGAGCTGTACGACCCGGGCAGCGGGCAGTGGACCCTCACCGGGGGCATGGTTGATCCCCGCGCCGGCGCCACGGCGACCCTCCTGCCCGACGGCCTTGTGCTCGTGGCCGGCGGCGACCTGGACGTGGTCAGGCCAGCCGAGCTGTACGACCCCAGCACCGGCGCATGGACGCCGACCGGGACCATGACTGGCCCCCGCCGCAATCACACCGCGACGCTGCTGCAGGACGGCACGGTGCTCGTCACGGGTGGCTTCTCCGGCAGCGGCTACACCGTCGATGCACCGTGCTCGGGGCCGCCCGAGCCGTGCTCGGCCGAGCTGTACGACCCGAGCAGCGGTCTGTGGACTGCCACCGGGAAGATGCACGCTGACCGCATCGGGCACACGGCAACCCTCCTACCGGATGGCAGGGTGCTCGTCGTCGGCCTCGGAACGGCTGCCGCACGGGTCCGCGCCGAGCTGTACAACCCGAGCACCGGTCGATGGACGTACACGGCGAGCCCGGCGAAGACCCGTGGCCTCACGGCGACGCTGCTGCTCGACGGGAGGGTCCTCGCGACGGGCGACTTCAGCACCAACAGCCGGGCCGCCGAACTGTATCAACCGAGAGTCGGCCGCTGACCGGGTGAGCCGGCCGGGAGTGCCCACCGGCACTGCAACTGAGCAACTGACTGAGGCCACTCGCGCCCCTGTCCACGCCCAGTAACACGCCCTACAGGCCCGATCTCTCAGAAGGCGCCGCTCTATCCGCTGTGCTACGGGGGCCGGGCGACGCCGCGAGTCCACCGCGCGCCCTGAGCCGTCACGCCGGCAGGCGCGCGCGTGGGGCCGGACGGGCACGCCAGCCGTGCGAACCCGCCGGCCTTCGCCGTGGGTGAACGCTTCGGCATCGATTGTGCCCGGTGGGCCCAGTTGGCACGCGATCGTTCACCGGAGGTGATCGCGCCGCACCGAACGTGCCTCCGGGCGACCGAGACGGCCTCGAAACGGCACCTCCGACCCCAAAGCCATCGCTGCTGGTGAACGCGCCGGGCGGGCCGCCCTCCGCACAGGCCACCGGGGCCCTCGGGCCCGGTGCTATGCTCCCGGTCCTCGTGCGGCAGCCCAAGGCCGCACGGTCGACGTCGAACCCGGGAATGTCCGACCAGACCAACACGACCAGACCACTTGCCGCCGGCCAGCTCGCGTTCGAGCTCCCGGTCGATCTGCCGGCGCTCGCCATCGAGCCCGAGTGGAAGGCGCAGCAGCGCCTGTGGGGTCACAGCCTCCACCCGATGTGCTCGTACCTCGCGAGCTTTCCGGCGGCGCTCGCGCACGCGTTCATCGCCCGCTACACGCGCCCCGGCGACGTCGTCCTCGACCCGTTCTCCGGTCGCGGCACGGCCCCGCTCCAGGCCGGCGCGGAAGGGCGGATCGGCGTCGGCAACGACCTGAACCCGCTGGCGCACGTGCTCACGGCCGCGAAGCTGGAGCCTGCAACCCCCGCCGAGACCCGCACGAGACTCGCCGCACTGCGCCTCGCCTGGGCCGCGGATGCGGCCGCCTGGCTCGCCCTCGCGGAGCGGGTCCGCCAGCCGCACACCGGTCTGTTCGATGTCCTGGTCCCCGAGGCGGGCTCCGGCGCTGGACCACACGCCGGCACGGAGCCCGTCCCGGACGAGGTGGCCGTGGCGTTCCACCCGCGGACCCTGGCGCAGCTGCTGCTCGTGCGCTCCAGCCTGCGCCTCGATGACCGGACGGACCGCTTCCTCGCTGGCGCCCTGGCCGGGATCCTGCACGGCAAGACGCCGTCGTACCTGTCAACGGTGATGCCCAACACATTCAGCATGGCGCCGCGCTACGTGCGTGACTTCGTGGAGCGGACCGGCTTCCAGGCACCCGACCGCAACGTGTTCGACGCCCTGGCCGCCAAGCTGGACAGGCTGTACCGCCAGCCCCTCCCGGCGACGGCTGGGATCGCCCTCCACGGCGACGCCCGCACAGCCGGCACCCGCACCCGCGCGGCGCTCCGTGCCCACGGCCTCCCGGACCGGGCCCGCCTCGTCGTCACGTCGCCGCCATATCTGCGCGTGCTCAAGTACGGCTATTACAACTGGCTCCGCACCTGGCTCCTGGGCTTCGACGCCCGCGCCATCGATGCCCAGCTGGACGATGCCCACCAGCGCGAGCCCTACCTCGTGTTCCTGCGCGAGGTCCTGGTGGACCTGCGGGGCGCGATGACGGACGACGGGATCGCGGTCGTGGTCATCGGGGACGTGGAGATGGACCGCGGCAAGCCGTCCACGTCCGGCCATCGCCTTGCGGAGCGTGCCTGGGAAGAGGCGGCGATGCCGGCCGGCTTCAAGCTGGCGGGCCTGGTGCGCGACGAGGTGGCCGCGAACCGCAAGATGACCCGCCTGTGGGGCGACGAGGCCGGCCAGGCGACGAAGACCGACCGGATCCTGGTCCTGGGCGCCAGCGAGGCCGGCCGCCGCCGCGCCCTCTCGATGGCGGACCTGCCGATCGACTGGACCTGGCCACCCACGCGCCTGCGCGCGTTGTAGCCGCTCCCCTACTCGGAGCGGGCGATCCAGACCGGGTCGCCCCGGGTCACGCCCATCGCGTTCGCGGCACTGGCCTCGTAGCGGATCACCGCCACCCAGTCCCACGCATCCACCAGCATCCCGAACTCGCCGGGGCGGACGTCGCTGTACGCGACCACGCGCCGCGCGCGGATCGAGGTCGCGGTCGTCGCCACCTCCACCACCGCGCCAAGGTCCAGGCGCGCCTTCTCGAGGTCCGCGGGCCGGATGTTGAGCCGGATGTTGCCGAAGCGGTCCACGTCCACAACCTCGCCGTGCACCCGACCCGGCTCCACCTCGGCAGCGTCCACCATGTGGACCGTGAGAAGCGCAGGATCCACCGGCGCTCCGAGCCGCTCCACGGGCACCCCCGAGGCAAGGAGCGCCGCGGCCGGTGCGAACAGGTCGCGACCCTGGAAGACTGCGGACACCTTCGTGGACCCGATCGCAACCGGGTCGATCTCGATCGCCGTCCGCACCCCACCCAGGGCCGCCCACGCCAGCGAGAGCAGGCCGTTGTCGGGACCCACGAGGAGTGGGCCGTCCATCGTCGCCACGGCGATCGCGCGGCGCTGTGTGCCCACGCCCGGGTCCACGATCGCCAGGGCCACCGCGCCGGCCCCCCCGTAGGGCATGCCGTTCGCCAGCATCATGGCGCCGGCCTGCACGTCGTGGGGGGGCACCCCGTGCGACAGGTCGATCACGTGCGCCTCGGGCGCGAGCCGGGCGATCACGAGGTGGCACACGCCGACAAACTCGTCGCGCAGCCCGAGATCGCTCACAAAGACGACGGGTCCGCCCATTCCGGTCCTCCCTGGTCGAGACGCTGCGCCGGAGGACCTCCCGCCCTGCCCGCGCTTGGGCTAGCATGACGAATCGATGAGCCAGATGTATCCCCCTTCCGATCTCGCGTCGATGGACCCTTTGGTCCTGATGAAGAACCTCGACCACGTGCGGATGACCGCGCGGCGGCTGTCGTACATCCTCCAGCAGCAGGTCCACCTCTACGCACCCGAGGCCAACCAGCTGCGCGAGCAGATCGACCGCTACGTCGAGGCCGAGCGCCAGATCGAGGGCGAGATGGCCCGGCGGCGCATCCGGGCCTGACCCGGGCAACCGGTTCGACCAGGATCCACGCGGGGACCGCAGACGCGAGCCCGTCGATGATGTGGAGCAGGCAGGCGGTGACGCCGCGCAGGCACAGCGTCACCCCACCCCGTCCGCCCTCTCGGGGTCAGGCGGCGCTGGCCGCCAGGGCGTCCGGGCAGGCGGCCTCATCCACAACGCGGACGGCCTCCACGGCAGCGGCCCGAGCCGCCCGGCGAGCTGCCTGCTCCTCGCCCACGATCCGGGCCACGATCTGCGCCAGGCGTGGCGTCTCGAACAGGCTGAAGCCCACACCGATCTCCGCCAGAGCGTCGTGCCCCATGCCCCGGAACAGGCCCCTGGTCGCCACCGCGCACATCTCGTCGTACAGCTCCGGCCAACCCACGCGACGGCGCTGGTAGCAGAAGCGCACGAACGCCTCGGCCTCGGGCGTGGCGGTGCGATCGGAGCCGGCGGGCAGCATCGATAGAGATCCTCTCTCGGGGCGCGATGGATCGGCCGGCGAGCGGGCGGGTTGTTGCCCGGCACAGGCTGGGTGCGGTCTGGTGATCGCCGTCAGGTCCCTCCCCAGGGGCCCCCGGAACGCCGGCGACTCCGGAGACGATAGGGCCTCCGGCGGCCGACCGGAAGGGGCTTCTCCACCAGTTTTCCCACCGAGTTGTCCACACCCTGCGACCCTCGGTGGACAGCCTCCCAAGGTCGCCCGAAACCTGTGGATCCACCCCGCCGGACCTGTGCATCCGGCCTCGGACGACGACCCCGTGAGGCGTCAGGGCTGGGCGTCGGGGCGGAGCACAAGACCCAGGCCGGGCCGGGCGGGCAGCTGCCAGCGCTTGTCGGCGCCGATCGTCAGGCCCGCCACCGGGTCGTCCGCGAGCAGCAGGCAGCCGTCGAGATCCACCCACTCCGCGAGCGGCGAGACGGCCGCCGACGCCGCGATGCCCACCGAGGTCTCCTCCATGCAGCCGATGAAGGTGCGGAAGCCCAGCGCCAGCGCCCGCTCCAGCATCCGCCGGGCGGGCCCCACGCCGCCGCACTTGGCGAGCTTCACGTTGATGCCGTGGACGACGCCCACCAGGCCCTCGAGATCCTCGATCGTGACGGCGCTCTCGTCCGCCACGATGGGCAGCGGGGAACGCTCCTGGAGCCAGCGCAGCTGGTCCAGGCGCCGGGCCGGGAACGGCTGCTCGATGAGCTCCACGCCCAGGCGCTCCAGCTGCGGCAGCAGCGCGACCGCGCCCTCTGGCGTCCAGCCGGTGTTGGCGTCCACGCGGATGGGTCCGCCGTAGACGGCGCGCACGGCTTCCAGCGTCTCCATGTCGGACGGACCGCCGACCTTGATCTTGAGCGCGGGGAAGTCCGCGGCGCGGCGGGCACGCTCGGCCACCACCGCCGGCACGTCGATGCCCAGCGTGAAGTCCGTCGGCGGCAGCTCGCCCGGCACGCCCAGCAGCTCCCGGATCGGGAGTCCGAGGCGCTTGCCGACAAGGTCGTGGAGCGCGATGTCGATGGCGCACTTGATGGCGCCGTGGTGGCCGATCGCATCGGCCATCAGGTCGCCCGCTCGTTCCAGCGCCGCGCGCGCCTCGTCCGGACCTCCGCGCAGGCCGTCCTCCACGGCCGCCAGCCGGCCGAGCAGCAGCGGAGCCACCGCGGCCATCGTGGCAGGGGTGTCCCCGTAGTACTCGTCCGGGTAGCCCTCACCGATCCCGGCGGGGCCGTCGGGGCCGTCCGCCCCGTCACGGAGCTCCGCCATGACCGTGGTGATCCGCCGGCCCTCACCGTGCGAGGCGCGGGCGATGACGAACGGGTCCCGGAGCGGGAGCTCCAGGGTCCGCAGGCGTAGCGACAGCGTCATGCCCGATCCTCCCCGGCCGGCGCCAGCTCCACCCACGGCAGGGCGTCGGTCGCCGCCTCGATCTCCCGCCAGAGGCCGTCACCCCCAAAGCGAACGGGATCTGCCGTGGGCAGGCCGGTCTCCACGGCGATGGCCTCCACGATCCGACGCGCCTCGGCCTCGTCTGGGATGAGCGACGTGTTGAGCGCGATCGCAACGACCTTCGACGGCGCCACCAGGCGCGCGACCTCCTCGTGCATCCGGATGAACCCGGGCAGCGGGGCCAGCGGGAAGTGACGGTCCGGCAGGTGGTCCCAGTCGTGCTCCGCCATGCCCGGCTTGTGGACGAGGATCATGGCGTGCGGCGTGAAGCCGTGCATCAGCCCGAGGGTGACGCTGCTGTAGGCGGGATGGTCGATGGATCCCTGGCCCTCGACCAGGACCCAGTCCCCGCGCCGCTCCCCTTCCTCGCTCAGCCACTCGCAGGTGCCCTGGACGAAGTCCGCCACCAGGCGGTCCACGGCTACGCCCCAGCCCTCGATCATCATCCCGGTCTGCCCGGTGGCCACGAAGCTTGCAGAGCGCCCGGCGGCCTGGGCCGCGCGCCGCAGCTCCAGGGCGACGGACATCTTGCCGATGGCGCAGTCCGTGCCCACGGTGAGCAGGACGCGCTTGCCGGGCAGGTGACGGCGCCCGACGGCGGTCTCCATGCGCTCAGGGGCCCGCCGGTAGTCCACCAGGCGCACCCCGGAGCTCCGGGCCGCGTCCGCCAGCTCCGGGTCGTCGCCGAGGAACGTGTGCAGGCCCGAGTGGATGTCCAGGCCGGACCGGATGGCGGCGAGGATCACGACACGCCACTCGTCGGGCAGCTTGCCGCCGGTGGGCGCGATGCCGATCAGCAGCCCGTTGGCCCGTGGGATGAACCCGAGCGCATCGTTGAGCGAGGCGACGATGGGGATGTCGTAGCGG
>Ga0315271_10002557_pt1 | contig 11412 bp, 8 predicted proteins | sample C3_top_MG_FD_204664 | JGI IMG/M metagenome (GOLD analysis project Ga0315271, IMG submission 204664) | Sediment microbial communities from Yellowstone Lake, YNP, Wyoming, USA - C3_top | ecosystem: Environmental > Aquatic > Freshwater > Lake > Sediment | place: USA: Wyoming | collected 2017-08-01
CCATGCCGATGGCGGCCTCCGCCGGCGAAATCCGGCCGCTCATCGCCAGCGGTATGGCAATCAGGTTGTAGGCAATCGCCCAGGCAAAATTCTGATGAATGATGCGGCGCATTTTTCGCGCGACCGTGTGCGCCGTCAGCAGGGGCTGCAAATGCGCTGACAACAGCACGGCGTCGGCGGTGAGGCGAGTGAGGTCCGCGCCGCTGCCGATCGCAATCGACACCTGCGCCGTTCCCAGCAACGGTGCGTCGTTGACCCCGTCGCCGACGGCGACCACCTGCGCGCCGCGGCGCTTCAACGCGGCGGCATACTCGAGTTTTTGCATCGGCACCTGGCGCGCCTGGACATGCGCAATGTCCACACCCAGTGCCTCCGCCACTTGCTCCACCCGGTCTTGCCGGTCCCCGGACAGGAGATGGACCGCGAGGCCGCGATCGCCAAGTGCTGCAAGGGTTGCGCGCGCATCGATTTTCAGCGGATCGGCAAGCTCAAAGGCGGCCAGCCACTCGCCGCGCCGGCCGATGAACAATGAGGCACCGGCGGCATCGACGGCGGGTGCGGGAGCGCCGACCAGCTGCTGGACAAAACCCTCATGGCCGAGCCGGTACGTCGTGCCATCGACATCGCCTTCCACGCCGGCCCCACCGACCGAACGCAGATGGGTCGCGACGACCATGGCCGCGCCAGCCGCATCGCCGCCTTGCGGGTTGGCATCGGCCATCGCCTGGGCGCGCGCACCGGTCATCGCCTGGGGGCGCGCGCCGGCCAGCGCCAGGGCGCGCGCGATCGGATGCAGCGAGCCGCCTTCAAGGGCTGCGGCAACGCTGATCACCCGGGTTCGATCAAGGGTGCCGAACAACTGCACGGACTCGATCGTGACCTGGCCGGTGGTGAGCGTGCCGGTTTTGTCGAAAATGACATCGGTGGCGCGCGCGAGCTTCTCGAGCGTATCCGCGCGCGTGATCAGCAGGCCCTCACGCGCCAGTCGGGTGGTGGCGAGCGCCTGCGCGGCGGGCACCGCCAGTGCCAGCGCGCAGGGACAGGTGACCGCGAGTACCGCGACGGCAACCGGAAAACTCATCGATGCATCGATCGCCAGCCAGACCAGTGCCGCCGCCGCCGACAGGCCCAGGGTGAGCGGCGCAATCCAGCGCGCCACGCGGTCGGCGAACTCGCTCAGCCTCGGCCGCGCCGCCAGCGCCTGTTCGGTCAGGTGCCGAAGGTTGGCGGCCACCGTCTGCTCGCCGATGCGGGTAATGCGCATGAGCACCGGCGCGCCGAGATTAAGCGACCCCCCCATCAGAAGCGCGCCCGGACCGCGCGTGAGGGGTTGCGATTCGCCGGAGAGGAGGGATTCGTCAAAGTCGCTGGTGCCCTCGACGATGGTCCCGTCGGTCGCCACCAGCTCGCCATTGGCAACGCGAATCACCTGCCCCGGCTTCAGCTCGGCCACCGCGACCGCACTGCCGCCGCGGTCATCGGGAAACGCCGGCAGGAGCCACGCCGCGGCGGGCGCCGCGTTGGTCAGGCGCTCAATCAGCGCGAGCGAGGATTCGCGTGCCCATGATTCCAGATAGCGGGCGGCGAGCAGCAGGAAAATGAACATCGAAATCGAATCGAAATAAGTTGGCCCCGTGCCTCGAAACAAGGCAACGCAGCTGGTGCCGAACGTCGCCACGATGGCCAGTGCGACCGGCAGGTCCATGCTCGCGCGGCGGATGCGCAGATCGCGCCACGCGCCGGCGAAGAAAGAACGCGCGGAATAGAGAATGGCCGGCAGGGTGAGCACCAGTGCCGCCCAGCCCATCAGGTGCCGCGCCTCCGGGCTGACGTCATCCGCGGCCGCGAAATATAGCGGCAGCGTAAACATCATCACCTGCATCATGGAGAGCAGCGCCACCCCCAGTTCGATGAGCGCGCGGCGGCGTAACCGGCGGCGCGCAGCGAAGTTGCCTGCCGCCGTCGCCGGCTGACCGCCCAGCCCGACGCGCACCAGTGCGCCCAATAGCGCGGTGAGGGTGGTCTCGCCGGCGTTCCATGCGATCGTGGCGCGATGGGTGATGTGGTTCACCGAGGCCTCGGTCACGCCAGGCTGCCTCGCCAGCGCGCTCTCGGCCAGCCAAATGCACGCGCTGCAGGTAATGCCTTCGATATAGATATCCGCGGTTCTGGTGTGGGCATCGGGCGCGGCAACGTATTCGGACTGAATGGCCTTGAGCTCGAATAGCGAATCCACGGCGAGGATCGAGGATGGCGCGGCGGGCGATACGCCGGGGGCCGCGGTGCGCTCGCGATAGTAGGCGTCGAGTCCGGCATCGACAATGGTCTGCGCCACCGCCTCGCAACCGGCGCAGCAAAGCGATCGCCTCTGTCCATCGAAGCTGATGCCAAAGCGTTTGCCGGTAGTGACGGGCAGCCCGCAGTGAAAGCATTCGCTATCGACGTCGTTGGCCAGATTGCGGGTCACATCGCTGGCCACATCGCTGGTCACACCGCTGGTCACACCGCCCCGCGGCGCCGACTCACGTGCGAACCCGCCTTCGGCAAGTGGTGTGGCAACGGTGTTCATGGCGCCACCAGCTGCGCGCAAAACGCGCCAAAGGCCCGCAATTGCTCAAGCGATCCGACGCGGGCGATGCCAAACACACCCATCGCGATCACGGCCGTGCCGGCGGCCAGGCGAACGCGCGGGTTTCGTGTCCATCCGCGCAACCGGCCGGCCGACCAGCCCGTGCCCACCATCACCGGAAGGGTACCGATGCCGAAGGCGAGCATGGTCAACGCCCCGCCGGCCGCGCTGCCGGCGCTCATGGCGGTGAGCAGCATGGCGTACACCATCCCGCATGGAATCCATCCCCACAACATGCCGAACAAGGCGGCGTGGGACAGCGTCCGCAAGGGCAGCAGCTTTCGGGAAATCGGCGAGAGATGCCGCCACAGACGGCCACCGGCCCGCTCCAGCGGCGCCAGCAACTGCGGCACGCCCATCAGATACAGGCCGGTGAATATGATCATCAGGTTGGCGAACAGGAACAGCGCCGTGCGCACCGGCATGGTCTCGCTCATGACCCAGCCCGGGCCCAGTCCGGCGAGTGCACCGCCCAGTGTCCCGGCCATGGCGCCGGCGATTCCATAACTGGCAATGCGCCCGGCATTGAAGGCGAGAACGTTGGCTTCCGCGCTGGGCGCTCCGGTTGGCGGCCATGCGCCGGCGCGCGCGGGTGAGGATGCGGGCAGGGTGACGAACACAATCGGCGCCGGTCGCGCGGTGGTTGCCGTGCCTGCCGCCGTGTGAGCGCCAAGGGGACCAGCCGGAGGCGATGCCAGCGCCACGGTCGCGGAAATGCCGCCACACATCCCCAGGCAGTGCAGGCTGCCCATCAGGCCCGTGGTCAATGCCGTCAACAGCAGCGTCCAGATGAGCGTGCCGGATTCCACCCAAAAAACTCCTTTCCGGTCAGAGGGTTCTGGAGAAGCGCTCGCGCTGCTCGCTGCGTGAGAGGTGGCGGTCGAACACCATGGCAATGCTGCGTACCAGCAGCCTGCCACTCGGCGTCACGTTGAGCCACTCGGGCTCCAGCGTAATCAGCCCCTCGCGCTCCAGTTCTTCGAGTTTATCCCACTCGTCGGCGAAGTACTCCCGGAATTTCATGAGGTAGGCAATTTCAATGGACTCAATGGACAACTCGAAGTGGCACAGCAGCGACTGGATGACCGCGCGGCGCAGCCGGTCGTCGGCCGTCAATGCGATACCGCGCAACACCGGCAATTCGCCGCGGTCGAGGCGGTCATAGTACTCATTGACGGTATTCACGTTCTGGCTGTAGGTGGTGCCGACCTTGCTGATGGCCGAAATGCCGAACGAAATCAGATCGCTGTCCGGACGCGTCGAATAGCCCTGGAAACTGCGGTGCAATCCGGCGTGCCTGGCGGCGATGGCCAACTCGTCCTGCGGCAGCGCAAAATGATCCAGTCCAATGTACACATAGCCGGCCCCGGCCAGCTTGTTGATGGCCAAGGTCATGATCTGCAGTTTGACCTCCGTCGTCGGCATGTCCCGGGCCTCGATGCGCCGCTGCGATTTGTACAGGGCGGGCTGATGGACATAGCCATACAGGGCGATGCGATCCGGTTTCATCGCCAGAATCTGGTCCAGCGTGTGGTGGAATCCGCTGACCGACTGCCTGGGCAGGCCGTAAATCAGATCCACATTGATCGACGTGACACCGTGGCGCCGGGCCGCCGAAATGGCGCGCGCGGTTTCCTCCTCGGTCTGAAAGCGGTTGACGGCCTTCTGCACTTCCGCATCGAAATCCTGGACACCGAGACTCATGCGATTGAAGCCCAGCTGGCCGATGGCGGCAATTTTCTCTTCGTCGACGGTCCGGGGATCAATTTCGATGGCGTATTCGCCCGGCAGCAGTTCAAAATGCTCCCCGAGCCGGTGCATGAGCGTTTGCAGTTCGGTGGCGGACAGGAAAGTGGGGGTGCCGCCACCCAGGTGCACCTGGGCGGTGCGACGGCTGCCTTCGAGCATGCCCGCCACCAGGCTGAATTCGCGTTCGAGGTAGCGCAGGTACCGGGTATTGCGGTCGCGGTCCCGGGTGATCACCTTGTTACAGGCGCAGTAATAGCAATTGGTATTGCAGAACGGGAGGTGCACGTATAATGACAGTAATTGGGCGTTTGCCCGGGGTCCCCAGGCGGTGTTTCGTTGACGCAGCGTGGCTTGGTGGGCTTGGGCGTCGTAGGCTTCGACGAAGCGGTCTGCCGTCGGGTATGAGACATAGCGCGGCCCCGGCTTGTCGTACTTGCGCACCAGTTCAGGATTGATCAGGACGTCCGCCGCGAGGGGGACGGACGGTAGATGGAAATCGTGCATTTGACCATGTTGGACATATGTACAATAGGTGTTTTGATATGGATCAATTCGGCGGTAGCCGCTTGTTGAGATAAACCACAGGAAATAGCAATGGCCAGGCCCGAGTTAGCACGACAGCAAAGCACCCATTTGGTTTTGGCCGAGTTGAAGGCCGCGTGCGCCAACTGTAATTTGCGCGAGCTGTGCCTGCCTGCCGGTCTGTCCGACCAGGAGCTGGAGCAACTGGACGCCCTGGTAAACGTTCGCCGCAAGATCAAGCGCGGTGAGACGCTTTACCGGACCGGCGAGCCATTTGATGCGATTTATGCCATCCGCAGCGGATTCTTCAAATCGCGCGTGACCTATGAGGACGGCCGCGATCAGGTGACCGGTTTTTCCATGGGCGGCGAGATTCTCGGTATGGATGGTATCGGCCAGGGGCATCACAACTGTGATGCCGTGGCGCTCGAGGACAGCGTTGTCTGCAGCATTCCATATTCGCGGCTCGAGGAGCTCTCGCGCGAGGTCAACGGCCTGCAGCGGCATTTTCATAAAATGATGAGCCGCGAAATCGTCCGCGAAAGCGGCGTGATGATGCTGCTCGGGGTCATGCGCGCGGAGGAACGTATCGCCGCATTCCTGCTGAACATGTCGCAGCGCCTGGGCGCGCGCGGCTATTCTCCGCTGGAGTTTCACCTGCGAATGACCCGCGAGGAAATCGGCAGCTACCTGGGGCTCAAGCTGGAAACGGTGAGCCGTGCATTCTCGCGTTTTCATGCAGACGGGCTCATCACGGTCGATCAGAAGTTCGTGCGCATCGTCGACCTTCAGGGCCTGAAGAATATCTACGCGCACCACGTGCACTAGGCCTTTTCGGCCGCGGCCACCGCCGCTTTCACCACCTCTGCGAGGACGCCGCGCGCGGCAAGTTTCCATAGGTTCGCACGGTCACTGACCGGCCACCGCCGCCGGTAGCCGGGCTCGCATGACGCGGCATGGCCCGGAAGCCCGTTCCATCCGTGCTGCATTGCGCTGGATCAAAACCCCTCACACGCGGGCATGGGAATCTGGTCATGATGCATTGCCACGTTCGTCGGAGACTCCGATTGCCGCGGCAACGATGGGGGCACGCTTGGGCCAATGCAGACGCGCACGGCGCGATCAAGGCTTGCCGCGACGGCACGGAAATAGCACTCCCCGGTTTATCATTCGATCCATCGACGCTTGGTTATCCATCACCGTATTGCCGAAATGTCACGGGGGCTGAGATGAAACTCACATTTGCCGGCGCCGCAGGGACGGTCACCGGCTCGCGTTATCTCCTGGACCACGATAATCGCCGCCTGCTGGTCGATTGCGGACTGTTCCAGGGCTACAAAGTACTGAGGCTCCGCAACTGGGCCCCGTTTCCCGTGAGTCCCGGATCGATTCACGCCGCGATACTGACCCACGCGCATCTCGACCATAGCGGCTACCTGCCGGCGCTGGTTCGGGACGGCTTGCGTGCATCGGTCTATGCCAGCGAGGCGACCCGGGATTTGTGCGCCATCCTGCTGCCCGACAGCGGGCACTTGCAGGAAGAGGAGGCGCGATATGTCAATCGCCATGAAATTTCAAAGCACCATCCGGCCCTGCCGCTTTATACGCGGCAAGATGCGATCGAATCGCTCGGCAGCATCAAGACCAAGGAGATGGATAAGGCTTGGGAGATCCTGCCGGGCATGCATGCGCAGTTCCGACAGGCAGGACATCTGCTCGGCGCGTCGATCGTCGAGATCGGCACGAGCCGCGGAAATATCGTTTTCAGCGGCGATCTGGGTCGACCCCATGACTTGGTCATGTTCCCGCCGGTACCGATCAAGCATGCCGACTACCTGGTGGTGGAATCCACCTACGGCGACCGGCGCCACGACGCCGCCGATCCGGAACTCCAGTTCGGCGACATCATCCGCAAGACCGCCGCGCGCGGGGGAATCGTGGTCGTGCCTTCATTTGCCGTGGGCCGCGCCCAGGCGCTGCTGTATGCCATTCACCGCCTGAAGAGCCGCAAGGAAATCCCCGACCTCCCGGTATTCCTGAATAGCCCGATGGCGACCAATGCCACCGCGCTTTACCAGCGACATTCGGCGTTGCATCACCTCACGCCCGAGCAGTGCCGCGGCATGTGCGACGCGGCCACCATCATCAATTCCGTCGAGGAATCACAGGCGTTGAACTCGCTGAAAGCGCCGGCCGTCATCATCGCGGCGAGCGGCATGGCGACCGGCGGGCGCGTCCTGCATCATCTGATCGCCTACGCGCCGGATCCGAAGAACTCGATTGTCCTGACCGGCTACCAGGCGGGCGGCACGCGCGGCGCGGCCATCGCCGCCGGTGCGGCGGACGTGAAGATATTCGGGCAAAGGGTGCCGATTCGGGCGGAAGTGCACCAGATCAACGGTTACTCGGCGCATGCCGATGCCGATGAGATCCTGGCCTGGCTGAAGGGCTTTGAGCGGCCTCCGCGCCGGGTCTTCGTTACCCACGGCGACCCGGCAGCGGCGGACACGCTGCGCAAGCGAATCAGTGACGAACTCGGCTGGAACGCACATGTTCCCGACCACCTGGAAACCGTGACACTCGATTTCGCGGGGCCGGCGTAAGCGATCACCCGGCGCCGGTTGGGCCTGTCGTGCCGGTCGTGCCCGAGGTGCCCAACGTAGCGGAAGCGCCACGCGCGCGCTCCAACCGGTTGCGGGTCCGGTGGCTGGGCATCGATACCTACAAGCAGCTGGTCATTTACATGCATCGCGATTGCCTCATTTGCCGCTCGGAGGGCTTTGCGGCGCAGGCGCGCGTGCGGGTCCAGTTGAACGGACGCGAAATCATCGCCACGCTCAATGTCATCGATTCCGGCCTGCTCGATGTCGAGGAAGCCGGCCTGTCGACCTGGGCGTGGCGGACGCTGGGCGCGGCGGAAGGCGATGCGTTGACCATCAGTCATGCGCCCGAGCTTGAATCGCTGCGCGGCGTGCGCGCCAAACTGTACGGCGAGGCGCTGAGCCAGCAGGATTTGAGCGCCATCATTCAGGACGTTGCCGCGGGCCGCTATGCCGATATTCACCTGGCCGCGTTTGTGGCCGCCTGTGCGGCGGGCCATATGTCGCAGGCGGAGGTGGTCTCGCTGACGCGGGCGATGGTCGATGCGGGCTCGCGGCTTGCCTGGCCGCAAGCGGCACATGCGCCGATTGCGGACAAGCATTGCATCGGCGGCCTGCCGGGCAATCGCACCTCGCTGATCATCGTGCCGATCATTGCCGCCGCCGGCCTGACGATGCCCAAGACGTCCTCGCGCGCCATTACCTCGCCGGCCGGCACCGCCGATACGATGGAAGTCCTGGCGCCGGTTGCGCACGATCTGGCGTCGATGCGCCGCGTGGTCGAACGCGAAGGCGGATGCATCGTCTGGGGCGGCGCGGTGTCGCTGAGTCCTGCCGATGATGCGTTGATATCGGTCGAGCGTCCGCTCGATCTCGACAGCCCCGCACAACTGGTGGCGTCGGTCATTTCCAAGAAACTGGCCGCAGGCTCGACGCACGCGGTCATCGATATTCCGGTGGGACCGACCGCCAAAGTGCGCAGCCATGTCGCCGCGCGCAAACTCGGCAATCTCCTCGAGCATGTCGGCGCCGAGCTCGGGCTGGCGGTGCAGACGATCTATACCGACGGGCTGCAGCCGGTCGGTCGCGGCATCGGCCCGGCGCTTGAAGCGCGCGATGTGCTGGCGGTGTTGCGCCGCAGCGAAGGCGCGCCGCTGGACTTGCGCGAGCGCTCCCTGCAACTCGCCGGCGCGCTGCTCGAATTTTGCAGCGCCGCACCGGAAGGCAAGGGGTACGCGATTGCGGAAAAATTACTCGATTCGGGTCAGGCGCTGGCCAAGTTTCTGGCCATCTGCGATGCCCAGGGCGGATTTCGCGAGCCGACCCGCGCCAGCTTTACCCACGTGGTTCTGGCGCCGCGCGCCGGGCGTATCGTCGAAGTCGGCAATCGCCGGCTGGCGCGTATCGCCAAACTTGCCGGCGCCCCGAAGGCGCCTGCCGCCGGCATCGACCTGCATGTGGCCTGCTGGAGCCGGATCGAAAAGGGCTCACCGCTGTTCACCCTGCACGCGGAATCGCCCGGCGAACTTCAATATGCGCTGGATGCGCTGGCCATCAGCCCGGAGATATTCCGCATGGAGCATGAATGAGCGCCGAGAGGCGGCTTCCGCCCGCAGCCTGGCACGTGACGTAGGGGCGCGGTTTCCCGCGCAAGAGCCCTGCGCCGGCGGCTACTTCGTCACCAGCACCGGGACCGGTGACTCGGCGATCACCCGCATGGCCACTGACCCCATGAACAGATTGCCGATCGCAGTGCGCCCATGCGTTCCCATGACGATCATTTCGCAGCCGTGCTGCTGTGCCGCCGCGATGATCTGGGCGGCGGGTTGGCCGACGGTCGGCCGCTCGACCACTTTGCACGGCGTTCCCTTAAGCAGTGCCCGCGCCGGGGCCAGCGCTTCCTCGGCCTCGTCCTGGTAATACTGGTCGATGACTTCGTGGCCGAGTACCGCCTTCGCGCGAGGCGAGGGGATCGGCAAGTGAACGTTGACCAGAACCACTTCCGGCGCCCCGCCAAACATGTCGGCATGCTCGATTACATAGCGCAACGCGCGCAGCGCGCTGTCCGATCCATCGATCGCAACGAGTACTTTCATGGTCGCATTCCTTCTGTCCGTGAGCCGTGAGCCCTATGATAAACGATGGCAGACACAAACCTGTTTTTCACTATAGCGCCGGCAGGTCCGGACGCGTTGATGCTTGTCAATACTGGGGCTGATCGCAATCGCCGCGCGCTATACGCCGGCAGCGTGTTTGCATACCGGCGTGCGCCGCGCGGTAAGATTGCGGCATGAATGCCGATCTCCTCTCCGCCTTTGTGCTGCTGTTTCTGGTGCTCGATCCGCTCGGCAACCTGCCGGTGGTCGCGTCGCTGCTCAAGCAGCTCGATTCGGCGCGCCGCGCGCGGGTGGTGATTCGCGAGTGTTTTATCGCATATCTGATGCTGCTTGCGTTCATGTTCGGCGGCCGCCAGTTCCTCGACGTGATGCATCTTTCCGAAATCTCGATGTCCATCGCCGGCGGGGTGATCCTGTTCATGATCGCGATTCGCATGGTGTTCAAGCCCGATGAGAACGTGTTCGGTGAATCGCTTGACCACGAGCCGTTCATCGTCCCGCTGGCGATTCCGCTGATTGCCGGCCCGTCGGCCCTGGCGACCGTCATGCTGATGGTTTCGCGCGAACCGGCCAAGCTGGGTATCTGGATCGGCGCGATGACGGCGGCGATGATCGTCTCGGCGATCCTGCTGGTGATGGGCGAGAAGATAGAGCGGTGGCTAGGCAAGCGCGCGATGGAAGCGATCGAGCGATTGATGGGGCTGATCCTGACCGCCATTGCCGTGGAAATGTTGCTGGGCGGCATCAAGCAGTTCCTGCTGCAGGTGAAGTGACGTGAGCAAGGCGTTCACCCGGGAAAATGAGTCGGAAGACGACGAGGACGACCTCGAGGAAAGCACTTCGCCGCTGCCGGCCGGAAGCAAGAATTACATCACCCCTGGCGGCCATCAGCGGCTGAAGGACGAATTCCAGTACCTGCTGAAAAAGGATCGCCCCGCCGTCACGGCGGCGGTGTCGTGGGCCGCCAAGAACGGCGATCGCAGCGAAAATGCCGACTACCAGTATGGAAAGAAGCGCCTGCGCGAGATCGACCGGCGCCTGCGCTTTCTGACCAAGCGTCTCGATATTGCCGAAGTGGTGGATCCGGAAACCGCCCGCGGAGATGACGATGGGGACATGGCCGACCAGGTGTTCTTCGGCGCCACCGTGACCTACGCCAATCGGAAGGGTGACGAAAACACCATCACCATCGTCGGCGTCGACGAGGTCGATCTGAAGCGCAATCACATCAGCTGGATTTCGCCGATCGCGCGTGCCCTGATGAAGGCGCGCCCCGGCGACGCGGTGATGTTGCGCGCGCCCGGCGGGGTGGAAGAACTTGAGGTCATCGATGTGCGCTACCAGCGCATCGACGTGGAGGCGTTCGTGCCGACGGAAGTGGCGTTTCCGGTCGATAAGAAAACGTAGATCGCCATTGGGCGCGGTTGCTGGCGGCAAAATGGCTGGAGAAGCGCGCCAGTGCTGGAGTTTGTGTGTACCGTCATTGCCGTGGAGACGGGGATCCAAGTTGTCCCAAAGGACTACCGGTGTTGTTAATTTGCGGTTGGAAGCCGGGGGTAGCCCGGCGGCTACTCACTTTTCTTGCTTCGCCAAGAAAAGTAAGCAAAAGAAGGCGACCCCAGGTTCGCCGCCCCCGCAAAAGCGCGGGGGTTCCCTGCGCTACTCGGAACGACAGGCCGCTGCGGAACTCGGGCTCGTGGTTGCAATGGTGCAAATGGTTGCGGTTGGTGCTCGCCCTCAGACAGTCCTCGCGGACTGCCCCTGTCGCTCCTGCGTTGCTCGGCGACTCTCATGG
>Ga0315271_10002558_pt1 | contig 11407 bp, 9 predicted proteins | sample C3_top_MG_FD_204664 | JGI IMG/M metagenome (GOLD analysis project Ga0315271, IMG submission 204664) | Sediment microbial communities from Yellowstone Lake, YNP, Wyoming, USA - C3_top | ecosystem: Environmental > Aquatic > Freshwater > Lake > Sediment | place: USA: Wyoming | collected 2017-08-01
AGTTCGAATACATCCGGCCCGTCATCTTGGGCCACCAGAAGTGGATGCCGCCCATGTAGCCCATGACCCCGCCGCCGACCATGACGTAGTGGAAGTGCGCCACCACGAAGTAGGTGTCCTGGAGGTGGATGTCCATGCCCATGGTGGCGAGGAACAGGCCGGTGAGGCCGCCGATGAGGAAGAGGCCCATGAAGCCGAACGCGAACAGCATCGGGGTCTCCCACGAGACCGAGCCCTTGTAAAGCGTGGCCGTCCAGTTGAAGGCCTTGATCGCCGAAGGAATGGCGACGAGGAAGGTGAGGGCCGAGAAGAGGATGCCGGTGTAGGCCGACTGGCTGGTCGTGAACATGTGATGTCCCCAGACCAGGAAGCCGAGGATCGCGATGGCCAGGGACGACATGGCCACGAAGCTGTAGCCGAACAGCTTCTGCCGCGAGAACGTGGAGATGATCTCGGAGATCACGCCCATCGCGGGCAGGATCATGATGTAGACGGCAGGGTGCGAGTAGAACCAGAACAGGTGCTGGAAGAGGACGGGGTCGCCGCCCTTCGCGGGATCGAAGAAGCCGAAGCCCAGGGTGCGCTCGAGTCCGAGGAGGAAGAGGGTGATGGCGACCACCGGCGTTCCCAGAACCATGACCAGCGAGGTCGCGTAGTGCGCCCACACGAAGAGGGGCAGGCGGAACCAGGTGAGTCCGGGCGCGCGCATGCGGTGCACGGTGGCGATGAAGTTGACGCCGGTGAGGATCGAGGCGAAGCCCGCGATGAAGACACCCGCCACCGCGATGGTCACCCGCGACTGGGAGTAGGCCGAGGAGTACGGCGGGTAGAGGGTCCAGCCGGTGTCGAGGCCGCCGGTCAGAACCGCGAACACCGCGAGGGACGCGCCGATGATGAAGATGTACCAGCTCGCGAGGTTGATGCGCGGCAGGGCGAGGTCCTTGGCCCCGATCATCAGGGGGATGAGGAAGTTCCCGAGCACGGCGGGAACCGCGGGGATGAGGAAGAAGAAGATCATCATCACGCCGTGGGACGTGAAGGCCTGGTTGTACATCTCCGAACTCATGAAGTCGCCCGCGGGGGTGAGCAGTTCGATGCGGACGAGGGAGGCGAACAGGCCGCCGATGGTGAAGAAGAGGGTGACGGAGAGGAAATAGAGGAGGGCGATCCTCTTGTGATCCCGGGTGAGCAGCCACGACTGGATGGACGTGTCGTGGGTGAGGTAGTTCTCTTCCTCGTGAAGTGCTTCGGTGTGGTTGGGAGTGCTCATGGTTCCTTAGCGTCCCTTGCTTTCGCTCGCCTTGGGTGACGCGCTGGTGGTCGAAGCTCCGGGCGGGGTCTGGCCCACCAGGGGCGCGTCTTTGGGCCGCTCCGCCTTCCCGAGGGTGTCGCGAACGTAGGTGAGCAGCGCATTGACCTGCTCTTCGGAGAGCTGGCTCAGATACACAGGCATGAGCGGCTCGAAACCCTCCACGACCTTCGCGGTGGGGTTGGTGATCGACTCGCGGATGTACGCGTCGTCGGCGGTCACCGTACCCCCGCCCTTGAGGGTGACGGTCTTGCCGTACAGGCCCTCGAGCACGGGGCCGCGCTGGGTGGGCCCGTTGCGGTGGCAGGAGATGCAGTTCATCTCTTCGAAGAGACGCGCGCCCTGCACCGCGGGCGCGAGGCCCGCGTTCGGACCGGCGAGCCAGCGCTGGTAGGCGTCCTTCTCCATGACGTAGACCGTCCCACCCATCTTCGAGTGATTGGCGCCGCAGTATTCCGCGCAGAAGAGGTGGTATTCACCGACCTTCGTGGCGTTGAACCACACCGTGGTCATGGTCCCGGGAATGGCGTCGCGCTTGATGCGAAAGGCCGGGATGGAGACCGCGTGGATGACGTCCTCGGACGTGATGAGCAAACGAACCGGCACGCCCAGGGGGACATGGAGCTCGTTGATCTCCCGCGCCCCGCTCATGTGCTGGATCTTCCACATCCAGCGCTTGCCCACCACGTGGATGGTGACGGCGTCCTTGGGCGGGGTGTAGATCTTGAAATACAGCTGGACTCCCCAGACGAAGAGGACGAGGCAGATCAGGAGCGGGATCACGCTCCACGCGATTTCGAGCCACGCGGGAGGATGAACCTGGATGGGACGTTCGGACTCGCTCTTCCTCGCGTACTTGAGTCCGAAATAGAGGAACAGGCCCACCACCAGAAGCGTGAAGAAGGCGGTGATCGAGACGAGAAGCGCGTAGAGCGCATCGACCTCAACCGCGACGGTTGACGCCTGGGGCGGGAGGAGCGGAGGGAAGGAGGAGCCCATGGGACAGTTTCTGGTTCGGCCTCAGGCGGGGGTGTGGGATGAAGCCGCTTTGCGCTCGCGGCGAAGACTGAAGACGACGAAGCTGGCGAGAACGATCATCGTCCCGACCGCGGAGAGACGCAGCGTGCGCATGATGGCGGCGCCATACCGTCCGCTGGCTTCGTTGTACTGGTAGCAGTAGAGCACGGCGCGATCCACGATGGTGCCGATGCGGCCCTCGGAAGCCTCGATGAGACCGAATTGAAGATCGCGCGGGAAGGGCTCGACGCCGGGAAGAAAGCGGGCCATCCGACCGTCGGGAGCCATGAGGAGCACGCCGGTGGCGTGCGCCCACTGTTTCGATTCCTCGTCGTAATAGTAGCGATACCCGGCGGCGGCGGTGATCTTCTTGATCTCCTCGGCGGCGCCGGTGAGGAAGTGGAAGCCCGCTTCGCTCCCCGACTGACCGTACGCATTCGTGATCTTGCGCTTGGCCTTGACCGAGCCTTTCGCGGTGTCGCTCGGATCCATCGATACGGCCAGGAAGGTGAAGTCGCGACCGACGATGAACTTGGTGCCCTTGAGGGAGGCCACGACGCTCTCGAGCTGGAGCGAGCAGAGCATCGGGCAGGACTGGTAGTAGAAGATCATCAGCACCGGCCGCCGGGCGGAAGCGCCGGCGAAGTACGTGCTCAAGGAAACGGTGGCGCCGGTCTCGTCGGTGACCATCGCGTCGAGGGGAAGAGACTGGCCGAGCTTCGGCTCGTAGCCGACCTCGGTCTGCAAACGCTGCGACGCCGGCTGAACCGGGCCGTAGGGCCTGGTGAAGCCCGCCTGCTGCGCCTCGGCCCCGAGGGCGGCGAGGAGCAGGAGCGACGCGAGTAGGAAACGCTTCACGGGTGCTGTGCCTTTGCGGGTTCCTTGGCCTTCGCGGGGGGTGCTTTGGGGACGGCAGGGGCCTTCGTGGCGGCGGGCGCGACGCCGGGGTCGCCCGCGGCGGGAAGACCCCGTTCCAGCGTGAGCTTCATGGCGACTTCGATGGGAAGCCGGTAAATGCCCTTGTCCCGGTCGACGACGCCATAGGTCGAGAGAATTTCCTGCTCTTCCTTGCGGAAGACGGCGAGGTCTTTCGGTTCCTGGATCTGAAGCCGGGGAGCCGGCGGCGGCTGGCCCATCCAGGTCTGCGACGGCGCCTCGGCCATGGCCGGAAGCGTGGAGGCCTGGTCGCGCCAGGACTGGAGACCGCGCAGGATGACCATCGCGATGATCGCGGTGAGGATGGTGATGACCGAGATCCAGAAGAGGAACTGATAGAGCGGACGGACATGGGCGTCCGTTTTCTCGTACCGGATCTCCGGGTTGTTCGCGGGCTTGGAGGGCTCAGTGTGCATGGGCGGAAAGCTCCTCCATCTCATGAACCTGAGGATCGTGTTTCACGAGCAGGGGGGCCCTTTCGAGCTGGCGGGCGAAGAGGTAGAGCCAGGCCCCACCCACCGCCACCGGCATCAGCAGATCGAAGGGATGCACCGAGAAATGCTCGTGCTTGAACATGGGCGCGATGTTCCAGAAGAGGTCGACATAGCGCAGGCTGAAGAGAAGACCCGCGACGACGGCAAGGCGGCTCGCGTTCTTCTTGAGCCCCGCGGACAGCAGGGTGAAGAAGGGAAGGAAGAAGTGCATGCCTACCAAGAGGAAGGTGAGCGTGCGCCACGAGCCCTTCGAGCGATCGAGGTACCAGGTGGTCTCCTCGGGCAGGTTGCCGGACCAGATGATCAGGAACTGCGAGAGGTTGACGTAACCCCAGAGCATGACGAAGGCGAAGAGGAACTTGCCGAGGTCATGGAAGAGGGTGGAGGTGGCCACGCGATTGAGCGGCGCGTGCGTGTAGAGGCGCGAGACCACCATGATGCACACGCACCAGGCGGAGAGAGCCTGACCGACCATGAAGAGGATGCCCCAGATGGTGGAGTACCAGTGCGGGTCGAGGGACATGCCCCAGTCGATGCCCGCGAACGTGATCACCAGGGCCTGAGCCAGGAGGCCCCAGCCGGACATACGGCGCATCTTCTCCGCGTACTCGCGGTCGCCCGTCTCGTCGTACTTCCACGAGAACGCGGTGAGGGTCCGGGCCATCAGCGCCCAGAACGCGAAGTAGAAGATCGTCCGAACGGTAAAGAAGGGAACGTTCAGATAAGCGCCCTTCTTGTGCACGACCTCGGCCAGGCGGGGATCGGCGGCGATGCGCACCGGATCGGCCCACGGATACAGGTAGGCCATTCCGAGAAGAATCGGAAGGAAGAAGACGGGCAGGAAATAGATGACTCGCGCGCCCGCCTCGAACAGCCGGCGAAGCAGGATGCCCCAATGGCCACCCGACTGGTGCTGGATCATCAGCATGGAAAGACAGCCGATGGAAACACCGAACCAGAGGAGGAAGGCGGGCAGGTAGCTCTGAACGAGCTGCTGCGGATTGGAGTAACCGGTGAGGGTCGCGGCCGAAGCGGCCACCGCGACGAGACCCGCGATCCGGCGCAGGGAGACCACTGGAACCGGGGCGGACGACGTGGTGGTCGCGGGCACCTGTTCCTCGTGGGCGGAGGAATGAGCGGACATCAGTGCTTGGCCTCCGGGCTCTTGGGGGCGGACTCGGCCGGCGACTTCGTTTCCGCGGCCGGTGCTATGTGACCGCCTTCACCCGGGGGCGGGGCGACGTGCAGACCTTCACCGGCCGGAACCGTCCGGCCCGAAAGGACGGCCTCTCGCTCGGCCTCGGGAATGTCGTCGAGGGTGGCGTTGCGGGAGAGCTGGAGGGCCCGGACGTAGGCGATGATCGCCCAGCGGTCCTTGACCGGGACCTGCGCCGCGTAACCGAACATCACGCCGAAGCCGTTGGTGATCACGTCGAACCAGTAGCCCACGGGCGCGTTGCGAAGGCGCTCGATGTGATGAGAGGCCGCGGGGACCTTGAAGCCGCGCTGGACGACCATGCCGTTGCCGAGACCGGTCTGTCCGTGGCAGGGAGTGCAGTAGATGGTGTATCGCTCACGTCCCCGCTCCATGATCGCGGCGTCGATCTTGAAGGGGAAGGTGGTTGCGAAGACGCCGTCCACCCTGCCGCGATAGAGGTGATCGTCCTCGCGAAGATCGCCGCGCGCGACCGTGCCTTCGACGGGAAGGCGTCCGGTGCGGCCGTCGACGAAGAAGTCGGACTTGCTCTGGGGTTTGGCCTTGGGCTGATCGTGCATGTCCTGGCGGCACGCGGCGCCCAGGAGCACCACCCAGGAAGCAAGAGCCAGCAAGGAGGATCGCTTCACGCGGGGATCTCCTTGACGAAGGTGGGATTGAGGGTCTTCAGGAGATCGGCGGTGACCGCGACGTCGAACTTCGGGTCGGCGGCTTCGATCACCAGATAGAAACGGTCGTTCGAGGCGTTCTTCGCGAACTCCTCGATGTTGAAGACGGGATGGTAGGGCCGCGGGAACCCGTTCAGGGCCAGCATGCCGAGGACCGCGCCGAAAGAGGCGAAGAGGATGGTGGTCTCGAACGCGGGCGGAATGAACGACACCCACGAATGGAACGGGCGGCCGCCGATGTTCATCGGGTAGGCGATCACCTGCGACCAGTACTCGAGACCGTAGCCGGCGAGGAACCCGGTGAGGCCGCCGCCAAGAACGATGGTGGGCACCCAGGAGTGATGCTGATCGAGCTCGTGGATCAGGGATTCCATCGGATAGGGCGAGTAGCCATCGACTTTTCGATAGCCCGCGGCCCGGACCTGGCGCGCCGCGGTGACCACGTCGTCCGCGTTCGCGAATTCGGCCATGAGACCGTAGACGCCGGTGGGCGCGGGCGAGCGCACCCACTCCGCGAGTTCCTTCAGGGAATGAAGGAGGTGCGAGGGGGTGTAACCGGATTCGCTCACCGCTTCACCCTCCCTTCAGCACCCGGCAGGATCATCTTGACCTCGGACATCGGAATCGCGGGCAGGAACCGGACGAAGAGCAGCATCAGGGTCAGGAACAGGCCGCCGGTTCCGATGAAGAACATCCAGTCGAACTCCGTGGCCTTGTAGTAGCCCCACGAGGACGGCATGAAGTCGCGATAGAGCGAGGTCACGATGATGACGAAGCGCTCGAGCCACATGCCGATGCCCACGAACACCGAGACGATGAACAGCCAGATGGTGTTGGTGCGGGCCTTCTTCCACCACAGCGTGTTCGGGATGATCACGTTGCAGAGGATCAGGAGCGCGTAGGACCAAGCGTACGGGCCGGTGGAGGAGCGGGTCTTCATCATGAACCACTCGTAGAAGTTCCCCGAGTACCACGCCATGAAGAACTCCATGAAGTAGCCGTAAGCGACAATCAGGCCGGTGGCGAGCATGACTTTCGCCATGTTCTCGATGTGGCGCATGGTGATGACGTCTTCGAGGTGGTAGAGCCAGCGCACCGGGATGGCGAGATTCAGCACCATGGCGAAACCGGCGAAGACGGCGCCCGCGACGAAGTAGGGCGGGAAGATGGTGGCGTGCCAGCCGGGGATGAGCGAAACCGAGAAGTCGAAGCTCACCACGGTGTGAACGGAGAGAACCAGGGGGGTGGAGAGGCCGGCGAGGAGGAGGTAGGCCTTCTCGTAGTTCGACCAGTGGCGCGCCGAGTTGCGCCAGCCCATCGCCCCCATGCCGTAGAGGACCTTCACGAACGGGTTCTTGGCGCGATCGCGGAGAGTGCCGAGGTCGGGAATCAGACCCACGTACCAGAAAAGAAGCGAGACCGTTCCGTAGGTCGAGACCGCGAAGACGTCCCAGATGAGCGGGCTGCGGAAGTTCGGCCACAGGCTCATGGTGTTCGGGTACGGCAGGAGCCAGTAGAACGCGAGCCAGGGACGGCCGGTATGGAAGAGCGGGTACTGCAGGGCGCAGAGCACGGCCGCGAGGGTCATCGCTTCGGCGAAGCGGTTGATCGAATTGCGCCACTTCTGCTTGAACAGAAGCAGGATCGCGGAGATCAGGGTCCCGGCGTGGCCGATACCGATCCACCAGACGAAGTTGATGATGTCCATCCCCCAGCCGACGGGGACGTTCGGGCCCCACAGCCCGATGCCGACGAAGAGCAGGCCGATGATCGCGACGCCAAGCCCGCCGGCCATGCCGAGGGCCACGAAAAGGGTGAGCCACCACGCGCGTGGCGTCTCCTTCTCGAGGGTCATGTGCGAGATCTTCTCGGTCACCGAGTCGTTGGTATGACCCGGGGCGACGAGAGGCAGGGGAATGAACCTGGGATCCATTGTCGAGGAGGAGGCGGGCGTTCCCGTCGATGAGTGGCCGCTATCCATGATGCGCTTCACCCCCAGCACCCGCGGGAGCCGCGGTGTGAAGTTCCGGGTTCGGGTTGCGCACCGAAGCCAGGTAGCTCGTGCGAGGACGCGTGTTCAGATCGTGCAGGAGAACGTAGTTGCGCGGGCTCGCCTTCTTCTTCGAAACCGCGGAGTCGGCTTTGGCGAGGTCGCCGAACACGATGGCCTGGGTCGGGCAGACCTGCTGGCAGGCCGTCTTGATCTCGCCCTCGGCGATCTCCCGACCCTCGTTCTTCGAGTTGATGCGCGCCGAGTTGATGCGCTGAACGCAGTACGTGCACTTCTCCATGACGCCGCGGCTTCGCACGGTGACGTCGGGGTTCTTCTGGAGCTTGATGCTCTCGTTGTCCCAGTCGGAGAAGAGGAAGAAGTTGAACCGGCGGACCTTGTAGGCGCAGTTGTTCGAGCAGTACCGGGTGCCCACGCAGCGGTTGTAGACCATGTCGTTCAGGCCTTCGTCGCTGTGGGTGGTGGCGGCGACGGGGCAGACCACCTCGCAGCTCGCGTTCTCGCACTGCATGCAGGGAACCGGCTGATGGTGCACGGCGGGCGCTTCAGACTCGCCCTCGTAGTAGCGGTCGATGCGGAGCCACTGCATCTCGCGGCCGCGCATGATCTGTTCCTTCCCGACCACCGCGATGTTGTTCTCGCTCTGGCAGGCGGTAACGCAGGCGTTGCAGCCGATGCAGGAGGAAAGGTCGATCGACATGCCCCACTTGCTGCCGTTGTAGGGATGCTCGGGATACATCGAGCCCTGCGGGGTCTGCTCTTCCGCATACTGCGCGAAGGCGGGCTGGGCTTTGTACTCCTCGAAGCTCGTGGTGCGGAGCAGACCGCGTTCGGAAGCATCTTCCATCTTCCAGTGGTCCTGCGTGCAGCCCATCGCGTACCGCGTGTTCTCTTTGACCATCGAACCGCCGGAGCGCGACCAGGGCGAGGCGGAGATCCGCAGCGGCTGAACATCGACGCCCACCCCCTGGCCCACGCGGCCGGAACGCTTGCGGCCGGCGCCCAGGTACACGGTGACGGTGTCGTCGGGATGACCGGGGACGACCCAGGTCGGGATCGAAACCGAGGTGCTGCCCACCTTCAGGCTCACGCGGTCGACGAACGTGCCGCGCGCCGAGCCTTCGGGGTCGGGGATGGAAAGGCGCTTCGCGGTCTTCGGCGACACCAGGGCCGCGTTGTCCCAGGTCAGCTTGGTGAGGGGCTTGGGCAGCTCCTGCATCCAGCCGTTGTTGGCGTAGCGTCCGTCGAGGATGTTGGGATCGAGCCGGAACGCGACATCGAGATCGCCCTGATTCGACGCGGGCTTTGTCTGCATCCAGGCTCCGGCCACCGTCTTCGCGACCACGAGGGGAAACGCGGATGCGGGAAGCAGCCCGTCGTGAACGATCTTGCGCCAACTCTTGTCGAAATTGGCGGTGACGGGAACGCGCGCTTTCCACGCGGTCTGGACGATGGTGTAGCCGGTGGTGGTGGAATCGCCCAGAAGTACCTGCACCAGCTCATGCGCGCTCTTGCCGTCGTAAAGAGGCGCGATGAGAGGCTGCTGGACGGAAAGAGTTCCATCGAAGGCGCGAGCGTCGCTCCACGCTTCGAGCGCGTGAGCCTCGGGGATCTGCCAGTGGCAGAACTCGGAAGTCTCGTCGTCGAAGAGGCCGAGGCGCACCTTGAGGGCCACCTTGGCCGGGTCCATGAGGGCCGCGGCGAAGCCGCTGTCGGGAGTCGCGGTCGCCACCGGATTGCCGCCGATGATAAAGAGGGCGGAGACCTTGCCCGCGGCCATGTCGGCGGAGAGGGCCTCGATCGAGTTCTCGGCGGAAGGCGGATTCGCCTCGACCGGCTCGGTGAGGATCAGGGCGGTGCCGAGGCTCCCGAGCTTCTCGTTGATGGCGTAACCGAGCGCATGAACGAAGGCGGGCTGCGACTCGCCCACCATCACGAGGGTCTTCGTCGGGCGGGCCTTCGCATCCTTGATCATGGCCGCGACGATGGTCTTCGCCATCTCGGACGCGGGCAGGGCGCCCTTCTCGACGGAAAGACCCACTTCGGCGGCCAGCTCGCGGGCGATGCCCTCGACTTCCGCAGCGCGGACGGCCATGCGGTGATCGGCGGAAGCGCCGGTGAGGGAAATCGAACTCTCCGCCATGTAGAGGCGGTTCATTTCCCTGCCGCCCATGTCGTCGGCCGATCGGCGCGCGACGAAGGCCCGGGCATTCGCAACCTTGTCGCCACCGATGCCGAGGAAGTCGGCCTCGAGGGAGATGATTACGTCGGCCTCGGCGAAGTTGTAGACGGGCTGAAGGGGGCGGCCGAAGGCGGCGCGGGCGCCGTCCATGGCATTGCGGCGCGCGATGGGATCGTGCACGTGCCACTTCGCCATCGGATACTGCTTGAGGAGCTCGGTGATCTGGGCTCCCAGCGTGGGCGAGGTCACGGAGGGGGTGAGGAGGCGGAGGCCTTCACCCTTGAGCGCCTTCTGGGCCTCGAGCACGGGGCGGATCCCCGCGATGAAGTCGGCCCAGACGCGCGTTTCCGTGCGATAGGTGAGGGTCTTCGACCGATCCGGATCGTAGAGGTTGAGAATCTCGGCCTGAGCGAAATGATCGGTGGAACCGAGGCTGCCCGGATGATCGGGGTTGCCCTCGATCTTCGTCGGACGGCCCATGTGGCTCTCGACCAGCACGCCCTGCGCGGCGCCGTCGGTGGACAGCACGGTGGCGAAGTAGACGGGCTTGCCCGGGATGAACACCTCGGGAGCCTTGGCGTAGGGCACGATCGCTTCGGCGGGCTGCCGGGTGCACGCGGAGGAGAGACCGGCGAGCGCCACCGAAGCGCCCATCAACTGGAGGAACTGGCGGCGCCCTTCGGGATCGGTGAACTCCGAGGCTTTTTCGGGGAATTCACGGTGAAGCCAGACCTTGATGTCTTCGGAGTCGACGAGCTCGTCGAGGCTGCGCCAGAACTTGGGCTTGGCCCCGGAGGCGCCCTTCGATACGCGGGTCACTTGCGAAATCGGGATGTGAACGTCGTCGCTCATGAGTTCCGTTCTAGACCTAGCGATGACAGGTGGAGCAGGAAACGCGGGGGTTGGCCTTGTAGTCGGCGCGAAGCTTCGCGCCCACTTCAAGCTGGTTCGCCGGGGGATTCCAGACCGCCGCGAACACGTCCGCCTTGGGGCGGAGGAACTTCTCGGGGTTCCGGTGGCACTCCAGGCACCACTGCATCTGCAGGGACTGGGCCTGGTAGACAAGAGGCATCTCGCCGATCTGGCCGTGGCACGTGGTGCAGCCCACGCCCTTGTTCACGTGGGCGGAGTGGTTGAAGTAAGCGAAGTCGGGAAGGTCGTTCACCTTGCGCCACTCGAGAGACCGGCCGGTGCGGTAGCTCTCACGCACCGGTTCGAGCATGGGCGCGAACGTCCAGATCTGCGAATGGCAGTTCATGCACGTCTGCGTGGGCGGAATCGACGCGGTGGCCGAAGTCTCCACCGAAGTGTGGCAGTACCTGCAGTCGATGCCGACGCCGGTGGTGTGATGGTTGTGGGAGAAGGGAACCTTCTGGTCGTAAGGGGTTCCTTCGCCGGTCGCGTAGCCCGAGCGCGCGAGCAGAAAGAGAGCGAGAAGGACGCCGCCGCCTATGGCCGCACCTGCAGCGATGCTCGCTTGAGATAGACCGTTGGCCTGCTTCGGGAAAAGTTGCGCCATACGAATAAGTGACGGATTCTATGTGCGCGATGCACGGCCAATCAAGGGGTTTGAA
>Ga0315271_10002559_pt1 | contig 11407 bp, 10 predicted proteins | sample C3_top_MG_FD_204664 | JGI IMG/M metagenome (GOLD analysis project Ga0315271, IMG submission 204664) | Sediment microbial communities from Yellowstone Lake, YNP, Wyoming, USA - C3_top | ecosystem: Environmental > Aquatic > Freshwater > Lake > Sediment | place: USA: Wyoming | collected 2017-08-01
CGCTTTGGGCGATCTCATTCTCGTGGTGCGGAAAGATCAGGTCCACGCCGCCCGTATGGATGTCGACCCGGTCGCCCAGCAGTTCGATCCCCATGGCGGAGCACTCGATGTGCCAGCCGGGACGGCCGGGACCCCAGGGGCTGGCCCAGGTGGGCTCGCCCGTTTTGGCGGCCTTCCACAGGACGAAATCCTGGGCCTGGTCCTTTTCGTATTCATCCACATCTACCGAGGTGCCCGACTGCATGCCTTCGCGGTCCAGGTGGGCCAGGCATCCGTAGTCCTTGAATCCCGCGATGCGGTAGTACACCGAGCCTTCGCGCTCGTAGGCCAGGTCTTTGCCGATCAGGTCCTGGACCAGGGACTTCATGGCATCAATGTGCTCGGTGGCCTTGGGCGTGACATCGGGCCGCAGGATCCGCATGGCATCCAGGTCTTCCAGGAAGAAGGCCGTGTAGCGGTCCGTGAGCTCTTTCATGGCGGCATGGCGCGCTTCGTTCGTGGCGTCCACCGGAAGGCCCACCTGGGAATCGCGGATGATCTTGTCTTCCACATCCGTGATGTTCATGCAGTGCCGAACCCGGTAGCCCGCAGCCAAGAGGGCGCGTTTCATCAGATCCTGGAACAGGAATGTGCGCAGGTTGCCGATGTGGGCGAAGTTGTAGACCGTCGGGCCGCAGCTGTAGACCTTTATTTCCTCCGGCGTGATGGGGGAAATCCGCTCGATTTTTCGAGTAAGGGTGTTGTAAAGCGAAATTGGGCGTATCATCCGCATCACTCCAGTTGACCACATGAGCAACCTTTTTGGCCCCTCCCGCAAGGAATTTGAGGACATCCAGTCCCGCCTGTCGCAGGTGGAGCAGGAGCGGGACACCCTTCGCAAGGAAATGGCGGAGATCCAGGAGCTGCTGCACCACCTTGACCAGGACAAGAACCTGCTGCTGATGGCCCTGGAGCGCCTGAGGCCGGGGATGGACCACCGGGTGCTGGCGGACACCCTGCTGGAACTTGTCTTCAAGCCGCTCAATCTGGCTTCGTTCTATGTCTCGATCGCCGACTACCATGCCGACATGCTGCATTGGGTCCTGTACCACGAGGGCGGCCGCGCCCGGAATACGCCTTCCCGTTCCATGAGCGCCCAGGGCGGGCTTACGGCCAAGGCGATCCTGGCCCACAAACCCCTGTACATCCGCACCCTTGAAGAAGCGAAGGTCGAGGGCGCGCAGTTCTCCGAGGCCGAGCGGCTCAGCGGCCTGGTGCCCCAGACCTGGTATGGCATCCCGCTGGGTTGGGGGGAGCGGCCGTTCGGGCTGGTGAGTTTCCAGAGTTTCCAGCCCGACGCCTTTTCCATGGACACCCGCCGCCTGATGGATGCGCTGGCGAACCTGCTGGCCATGGCCATGCTGATGCCGATGGAAGTCTGGAAAGGGCTTGATTCCTGAAGATGCCCTCGGCCGGTGCCTTATTGGCCCTTCCGCAGCAGACTCAGGAATGCATCGGGCAGCACGCAGGCTCTTCCACTGGCGCCAGTGGCAAGATGCACGGTGCTGGCTTCAGCCAGAAGCACCCCGTCGCGTTCCACCCGGTAGGCGAAGCCCACGCGGCGGCGGCCAGCCTCGGTCACCTGGGTGCGCACGGTCACCAGGTCGTCGAAATAGGCCGGGGCGCGATATTTCAGGTGGACTTCGCCCACGGTGAGATGGACCCCCGCCCGCTCCCACTCGCGGTAGCTCTGGCCCAATCCCCGCAGCAGCTCCGTTCGTCCCAGCTCCAGCCATGGGACATAGGACGCGTGGTGAACAATGCCCATGGCATCGGTTTCGACGTAGCGGACACGGAGTTGGGTCATGGATTCCATGGCCCTAGGCTATCGGGTTCCCGAAAAAAAAAGCCCCGCCATTTCAGGCGGGGCTCGAAGGGGCTGGGCCTTTTCGGGGACCTACTCGACAGCCACCTTCACGTGGTCGCCCTTGTCGGTGGTGACTTCCAGGAGCAGATCACCGGCGTGGGCTGATTCCAGCAGCTTCACCAGTTGGTCCAGCTTCAGCTTCTGGGTCTTGTGGATTTTCTTGGCGCCGCCCTCTGAATCCACGGTGCCCTTGATGTCGATTTCCTGATCGGAGATGGTCTCGAGGATTCCCTTGGCCAGGTTCAACGGCAGGCGGATGTGGACTTCGGAGGGGCCGTCGCCGCCGTGGTGGTGTTTCATGGATTTGCTGATCACGTCGACTTTGATGAAGCGGGTCTGGGTCTGCGTCTGGGCGGCCATGGGCATGACAGTGATGCAGGCAAGAGCGAGAGGGGCCAGGAAATGGCGCATGGAAGACTCCTTTGGGGGTTTTTGTCGGTGGAAGACCAGGTCGAGGAGTATTACGAGGGAGTCAACGAGGCGGTTAGTCCGGATGGTCTGACCGCAGCCTGCCGGGATATCCTCAATATGTGAGGGAACGCCGCCACGTCTGGCGGCATCCCATACCTGAACGGAGATCCGATGCGCCTCGTCGCCACCCTATTCGCAGCCACCCTTCCAATCATCGCCGCCGGTCCGGCCAGTCAATCGACAGTGGGCTGGGAGCATGGGCTCGCCGCCGCCCAGAAGCGCGCCAAGGCCGAAAACAAGCTCATCTTCATGGACCTCTGGGCCGAATGGTGCGGACCCTGCCAGATGCTCCAGAAGAAGGTGTTTCCCACCCCCACGGCCCAGGGAGCCCTGTCCAAGGTGGTACCTCTTTCCATCATGGTCGAGAGCCTTGACGGCACGGCGAACCGGGAGGGCAAACAGCTGGCGGAGCGGTTCAGGCTGAGCGGTTATCCGACCCTGGTGATGCTCGATGCCGACGGCAAGGAACTGCGTCGGGTGGAAGGCGCCCTGGACCCGAACGCTTTGGCGAAATTCATCGCGGGGAAATAGCCGTCTTCTGGTGGCTGAAGCAAAGGCCTGCGGCTTCACCGCGGGCCTTTGTTCCTTATAGGTAGCGCCCTGGTTTGAACCTGGGATCCGGAAATTCAGATGTCCTTCACGCCGGCTGGCGGCGTTGGTTTTTTGGGCATCCGTTGCTGGAAGCCTTCCAGTTCATCCTGTCGCGCGCCCTGGCTGGGACGGGGCGGGGGCGGGGATTTCGGATTGGGAGGCGGAGGCGGTTCCGGATTGGGCAGCAGGCTCTGCAGATCATGAACGGCCTCGACGCGGCCTGGCGATTCCATCAGCAGGCGCTCCAGCAGCAGCTTGGCCTGGTCAATCTCCTTCAGCGCCACCTGGGCCCGGGCGGCCATGAGCAGGGCAGGCACCCGCCAGGCGGGAATCGGCCGGGGGGCGCCCTGACCCGTGAGTGGCGCGAGTATTTTGAGCGCGCCCTCCGGATGTTTGGAACGCAGATCAATTTCAGCCGCCAGCAAGCGGTGATTGGGCCTGATGCCCCGGGGCCGCCATTTCTGCGCTTCCACGAGATCGCCTTCATCAAGCGCCCGCTGCGCCAGCCAGGCCTTCACGCCCTGGGGCAAGGGGATGTCGGGAAGCGCCGCGCGGCCTTGCTGCGAGGCGCCCACCATGAACAGCGCCAGCAGAATGGGCCGCCATTCAACCATCGGTTTTCCCGCGGCCAGAAGCCAGAGCAGCAGGCCCGCCATGGCGATCCACGCGCCCCATTCGGGGTGGGAAGGAATGAGTGAGCGGGAGACCGGCAACGCGGATTTGCCCTCAGCCAATTTCTGGAACAATTCGAGCGGCGATTCCTCAGGGCGCAGCGTCCGGCCGCCGCTGGCTTCAGCCAGGCGGCGCAGGAAGTCCGGGTTGGCCGAGGTGAAAAGCACATCGGGCTTCTGGCGCGGATCATCCGGTGCGCTGCCTGCCACGGGAATGGGATTGCCTTGGCCGAAAGCGATCCCGTACAGCGGAACCCCGGAAGCTTTCAGGGCCGAGGATGCCCGCTGCATGGCATCGGTTTCGGCGAGCCAGCTTTCTTCCCCGTCGCTCAGCACGAAAAGGATGGCGGGTTCCTTCTCCGGAAGGCTCTTCAGGATCTGGGGAATGCCGCGCCCAAAGCTGGTCCCCGGCGATCCGATCTCACCTGGCTTCACCGCCCGCAGAGCATCGCGCAGCAAAGTGCGGTCTTCGCCTGGGGGCAGCAGTGGCACCGCGTCCCCGGTCAGCAGATCCACGCTGAAACGCAGGCCTGGCGAGGGTTTGGATAGCACACGGTCGATGGTCTGCAGAGCGTTGTTCCAGCGGGAGCCTCCATTTTCATCGACGGCCAGCATGGAGCGGGATGCATCCAGCACGATGTGGACGGTCAGACGGGGGGATTCCGGCACGCCCCACCGTGGCTCCGCCAGGCCGATGCCAAGACCGCCGAGCATCAAGGCCACTCCCAGGCCCAAGGCCCACGGCCTTTGCCCCACCACCCGGACGCCAAGCCCCGTGCGGGCTTGCGCCCAAAGTCCCGCGGAAAGCGCCAGCAGCGCGAGGCCCGCGGCGGGCCAAAGGAAAACAGGGTAGGTGAAGGGCAGGTTCATAGCTCCACCCACGCGGGATGCTTGCGGCCACGCTTGCGGAAGACATCCAGAGCCAGGGGCAGGATGAGGATGGCCGCGGCCATCAGCAACCATTGGGCGAGCGGCTCGCCTTCGGTGGGCGGGTCCACGGGGAGCACCGTCTTTTCGAGCATTCCGATGGCCTGGAGGCTGCGTGCCAAACCTGCGGGATCATCGGCCGCGAAAGCTTCACCACCGGTAAGGGCGGAAATCTTTTTCAGAGCTTCGGGATCCGTGTCCACCTTCAGCCAAGCCCGGCCGCCGCCTTCCAGGGGATACAGACTCTCGCCGCTGGCCTTGCCGATGGCGACGGTATGGACGCGGATGCCCTGGGACTTGGCCTCGGCCGCCGCCTCCAGGCCGCTCACACGGCCGCGGTTCTGCGCGCCATCCGTGAGCAGCAGGATCACCCGGCTGCGGGCGGGGCTGTCAGCCAGCCTGCGCACACCGGTCATCAGGCCTGATCCGATGGCTGTGCCGTCGTCCCTGGCATCGATGTTGAGCTGGTCCAGCACCCGCCGCAGCCGGCCGTGATCCGCTGTGAGCGGACTGAGGGTCACGGGATGCGCGCTGAAAAGCACGATCGCGAAGCGATCATCCGGGCGCTTCGCGATGAAGGATTCCAGCAACCGCCGGGCTGCGTCCCACCGGCTTTCCTTGCCATCGTCGAGCGCCTTCATGGAACTGGAACCATCCAGCACCACCGCGAAATCCACCACCGGCGCAGCGCCCCGGACCGCCCTCCGCCACTCGGGCCCCGCCGCCGCCAGCACCAGCACCGTCAGGATCATCGGCGGCAGCAGATTGGCGCTCCAGCGCGCGAATTTCGAGGCGGGTCTGGGATTGGGAATGCCCCACCGGTACATGGCGCGGATGGAAAGCCATAGGCCCGGCACGAGAAACAGCAACAGGTAGGGATGGCGCAATTCCATCATGGCTGGCCGCCCAACGACCGCTTCAGGTCCAACAAGGGCGGAAAAGCCGGCGTGGCCCGCCCGAAGCGCGCGGCATCAAGGCTCTCCACCCAGATGGCCCAGGGATCCAGCGCCTGGGCGCGAAATTCCCTGGGACCCCAGGATCGGGCCTCGTCACCCACCACCGCGGCGAGCCATTCGCGGCCCGCCGCATGGGCGGCATCAAGCGCCTCGCGCTGTTTTGAAGGGGGTGGCCAGGCCTTGGCGAAGGCTGCTCTTGCCCGCCTCTGCAACCGCTTTCCAGAATTGAGACGCCAACGGCGCACCAGGTAGTAACCGAGCGACACGAAGGGCAGCAACAGCAGCGAGGCCCATCCGTAAGGGAACGGAATTTCCGGCAATTCATCTTCGCGGCCCCCGCCGACGCCCATCCAAGGCGCGCCGAAGGGAATGCTGCGATCCACCTTCACGCGCAATTCAGGTGTGCGGCGGCCATCGCCCAGGTCCATCGGGGGCACGATCGCGGTTCCCGGCGTCAAGGCCTGGACCGTGAGCTTCCAGCCCCGCCCATCCGGCATGGCTTCCACGCTTCGCAAAAACAGGGGTCCCAGCTTTTCATCGCCGGGGCGTGGCAGCGGTGGCTGCAGGGCATCGTCTTCACGCAATTCCAGGACGGCAAGTTTTCCGAATGGCAGTTCGGCGGGCGCTCGCCAGACCGGGCTCGCGGCAAGCGACGCCGCTGCGATGAAGCACAGGCACGGACGGGTGGCCTTCATGCGCCGCCTGCTTTCATCCAGGCGCCCATCCTCGCGATGGGATCCTTCAAGATGTCCCAGGTCTGGCGTTCCACCGAGGGTGGGAAATTGGGATCCGGCCAATTGGGCATCCTGCGCAATTGGGGCATTTCGGGGCGGAACCACACCACGCGGTGCCGCGCCGCGATGGGTTTGATGAGCGATGCGAGGCCTTGCAATCCCGCGCCGTTGCTCAGGATCCACCAGCGATGATCGTGTCCGACATCGCCCCAGTGCCCCAGCGCCTGCTTCCAGCTTTCCGGCGTGAGCACGGCGGGTCCGCGCTCCACCAGGCGCTCCAGCAATTGCAGCGCGTGGACCCGGCCGCGCTTGGGCGCGAGTCGCAGGGCGGGCATCCGCGCATCACCCGGCACGATGATGCCAAGCCGGTCGCCGGTCGCGTTGATGGTGGCCATGGCCGCGCCGACGATCTCCAGGGCCCAGCGCAACGGGGTCACGGGATCTCCGAGGAACATGGAGGGCGAGGGGTCGATGACGAGCCACAACACCAGATCCCGGGACGATTCAAAGCGCTTGATGATGGGTTCGCCCGTTCGAGCCGTGAGCGGCCAGTTGATGAAGCGGGGATCATCCCCCGGCACATAGGCGCGGTTTTCCACGAAGGTCAGCCCGTGCCCCTTGAGCTTGGATGGGTGCAATCCCTCCATCCCGCCCGACAGCCGCGACCTCAAGCGCAATGGCAAGCGCCGCAGGCGCGCGAGGAACTTGGCAGGAAGGGGCATGACTCAATTTAGCCGATTTTCGGCTTTCGAATTTCTTCGAAGATCCGCTTGAGGCAACATCCAGTTATTCGAGCCCCAGGTCCTTGAGTCCGGTAAGGTCCCCTTCCTTGGGCGCTTTGATCACGAGTCCCAGACTGATGGTTTTCGTGGTTTTGGCAGGTAGATTCAGAGTCCATGCCTGGACGAAGGGGGATCTGGCTTTTGCACCTGGGGTCGAATCAGGCGACGGGGAGATTTTCACGGATTCATGGATGCTCGCTGCAATGCGATCTTGAACCTCAATATCGAGCTGCTCACTTGAATCATTTGCGAGCGTGATGATCTCTCGCAATTCCCAAATCCGGTCTTCACCCTTCGAAATTATTTCTTCCTTCACCTGATCTTTCACACCGTTCTTCTGATACTGGCGCGTCTCCGTAATCTTGGTCATGCGAAAAGGACGCTTTTCACTCACACGTTGCAGCCCCACACGAAGGCCCTGATATGGTCCGAAACTCAGCTCGAATGGCTGGCTTGGTGGCGGCATCGAAAGGCTGCCCTGGCCCATGCGCATGGTTCCGACGGACCGCAGGATGGAAGCTCCAGGGAACATCGGCATCCTGGATGGCGGTGCAAAGCGTGCGACTTGGTAGGGTGTGGTGTCCAGCCGTGGGGCAACAACGATTTGGAGACGAGGCTCCACATTCTCACTGGCCACTAAGAAACGGTGGGCATCTCCATCGGAAGGCACATCCTTCGGGCCCTCAAGATGCCAGGTCTGGGCAAGTCCCTTGGCCTCTTCCAGGGAAGCGGCTGGTGGCTCTAGAATAGGTAATGGCCTGGGTTCAGGTGGTTTATAAGCCGCGGGCAATGATGCAAGGGCTTCTGAGGAATAGGTGCTTCCGGACGTGACTCTTGTCGTATCGACGGTGGCTGTAGATGCAGTGACTTCGACAGTTGCAGACCCACCCCGGAAGGGGACGGGTGGCGGATTCCATCCGATACGGGGGTAGTTCGTGAATTTCGGCATTTCTTGAACACGGCTTGGGTGGCTGTTGCTCAGGTCCATCTGCACTCCGTCCCAACCTTCACCAGAGCCTTGGGTTACTTCGGCGAAGAGTACAAGTTCCATAGTCTTTCCGTTGTGTGCGAGGCGCGCTTCGTAACTGGGTTTCCACCGGGCTTGGGCGGTGCGGTAGCTGACCTCCATTTCGACATCCCCACCTCGGGGCGTCACCAATTCCACCGTCACCTGACTCGGATTCGGATTGGTATCAAGCTTGCCTTTGAGCTTTTGCCACTCGCTTTCAAGTTCAGTCATCTCTTTTTGGACTTTGATCAGTGCTTGTCCTCGAACCTGGGATTGGGCCGCAAGTTCGGCGTAGCGTCCCTCCATCGCGCGGTTCAATTCCACCAGCGCTGCTCCAGTAGGCAGGATGACCGAGGTGCTACCTGTTCCGCCGTTGCGGGCCAGAGATTGTGTCCCATCTAAAAATTCGTAAGCCTTCTCGCTCGCTTTCTGCTGCGATTCCAATTGAATCTTCTGCTGATGAAGCGCTTCCAGTTTGGCTGCCAAGGTCTTGGATTCTGGGGTTTCAGGCGCTATGTACCGGTCAGGCCCCACAAGGATTTCACCGAGGCGTGTACCTTCGGGACCCTTAGCCTGGATTCGTAAATCATCGGATTTCAGGTCACCAGGTAGCTGACCAAGCTTGAGCTTGTGGGTGCCCGCATTGGCGACGCGAACAACCCCAATTCGGGTGACCCAGGCTTCGTCAGGATGCACGCGGACACTTCGGATCGGTGCCAGGAGAGGGATCGGTGCATCAGCACTGAGCGTGATCGAAACTACAGAAATCACAGAGATGAGCGTGTGTCGTTGCATTAGGCCCTCATGAGAGTTCACCCCATCCTCACACACAAATATGGGTTCCACTCGAGTTCAAAAAATTTAGTTCGGCCGCCTATTGGTTCTCCGAGGGAGAGCATCATTGCGGGAGGTTCAGCCCCTCGAGTCCGGAGATGCTGCCTTCCAGCGGGGCCTTGATGAGCGTGCCGAGATTCACGGTGCCAGTGGCTTTGGGGCCCACGTGCAAGGTCCAGGTGCGGACGCCGGGAACTCTTTCCTCGAAGCCAGGCGTGCTCTCTGGCAGTGCGGCGATCTTCAGGTTTTCCACGGTGCTGCGCAGGGCGCGATCGTGGAGTTCGATGTCCAGCGCATCTGAGGTGTCGTTGCTCGCTTCGAGCTTTTCGCGCAACGTCCATTGGCGTTCCTTGGTGAAGGTGCCGACCTGTTCCTTCTTCACATCCACCCGCGCGAAACTGACCCGCAGGCCGCGGTAGGGACCGAAACCTAGTTCGAATTTCTGGCCTGCGGCCGGGACCCAGAGCTGGGTCTGGCCCAACCGCTGCGTGCCTGCATACTGCACGATCGCGGCTCCTGGGAAGAGAGGGAAAGCCGATGGCGTGGCGAAGCGCGCGACCTGGTACGCGCTGGGATCGAGGCGCGGCGTGGCGGTGAGCACCAGTTCGGGCTCGATGTCCTTGGCCAGCACCTTGAAGCGGTGGGGCTCGCCATCGGAGGGGACATCCTTGGAGCCGTCCAGATTGAAAGTCGTGGCGAGACCTTGGGATTCTTCGATGACTGATGTCGCGCCTTCAGACATCTCAGTGGGGGCGACGGTTCCAGGCGCGATATCCGCAACGGCATAAGTGTTCTGGGCCGGAGAAGGAGCGGGCTTAGGGGAATCCATCACACGGGTTGCACCCATTGCAAATCCATACCCTTCACTTTGTGGCCTCGAAGGTTGCCACGCCACGTCCTGGCCTGCGCTGTAGCGCGGCACCGCCAGGCTCCGGCTGGCCCGCGTGTTGCTGATTTCGAGCTTCACCCCCTCCCAGGCTTCGCCGCTGGATTGGGTGATGGCCGCGAACAGAACCATCTCCAGTTTCTTGCGGTCGCCCGAAAGCCGGGCCTCATAGGCCGGCACCCAGCGGGCGGCGCGGGTGCGGTAGCTCAGCTCCAGCACCACGTCTCCGGCCTTCGGGGTGGTCATCTCCACGGTCACGCGGCTGGGAGCGGTGCGCTGGCCTCCGCTCTGCTTCTGCATCTCCGCATCCAGCCGCCGCTCATCCAGTAGCAATTTTTCCATTTCCCGCTTGCGGCGGCGGTCCCGGGTCAGGATTTCGTTGGTCCGGGTCTGGATCCCCTTGCCCATCTCCAGGATCGAGGCCGTGGACGGCGGACCGCTCACCAGTTTCAGGGAAACGTCCTTGTCGTAGGTGGATTGGAGATTGCGCAGGAAGGTGAGTTCCTGGTTCAGGGATTCGCCTTCAGCTTCCAGTGCGTCCCGGCGGTCCCGCAGACCTTCCCGCTCCTTCAGCAGCGCCTTGTATTCCGGCGTTTCCGTCACCACGCGCACTTCGGAATTCACGGCGAGGTCCCCAAGGCGGGAACCCTCGGGGCCCTTCGCGCTGACCCGCAGATCATCCAGGCGCAGGCCGGGTGGCAGATCCTTCACCACGAGCTTCGCCGTCCCTGCGCCAGTGATGCGCACCTCGCCCACGCGGGTCACCCAGGCCTCGTCCGGGTGCAAGCGCACGCGGGCGATAGGGGCGTCCAGCGTCGTGGGGGTCTGGGCTGCAAGGCATAGGCTGAAGGCGGGAATAAGCATCGCTACGCGCATGGAATCTCCAGAAAATCGCTTATCGAAACTGCATTCATCCGAAAATCGAAATTGAAATCACCACTTCGTCCGCACTCGATAGGTCAGTTTTGCGCTGCCTTCGGCGGGCACTGAAACTTTGAATTTCGCGGCGCCGGCGGATTCCTTGGTGTGGGGGTGGCTTTCCTGAATGATCTCCCAATCGCCGTAGATGGGCTCCAGCACGGAGACCGTGACGGCTTCCTTCTTGGCGTTCTTCAGTTCGACTTCGAAGGCGGTCTCGTAGTTGTAGTGGTATTTGCCGATGGCCCCGAGGCTCTTGTAGTCCGTCTGCTTCCGCCGCGCGGTGACATCGAAGGCATCGCCGAGCTTCAGGCGCACGGTCTCGTTCTTGGGCGTGTGATCGATGGCGTCCTCGCCGATGAACTGCGCCCGTCCTTCGGAATCCCGCTTGTAGACCCGCACCACGCCCTTGGGCAAGGGCATTCCCATGCGGTTTGCTTCGCGGTTATCGAACTCGACGAAGACGCCGACTTTCAATTTCGCGGCGATCTCGCCATAGCTGCCTTGGTAGTAGTAGCTCTCGCCCCGCAGCAGATATTCTTTCCGGACCGGAATGCTGGAGGCGCTGAGCAGGGCGACCTGCTTGGTCTGGGCGGCCTTGATGGTGGTCGGCCGGTCCAGGGTGTAGAGGTGGTACTCGAAGAGGTTTTCCTCCTGCATCTGCGGTGGCGGCGCGGGAGCCATCTCCGCCCTCATGGCCCCGCCGTTCTTGTAGGCTTTCC
>Ga0315271_10002560_pt1 | contig 11405 bp, 7 predicted proteins | sample C3_top_MG_FD_204664 | JGI IMG/M metagenome (GOLD analysis project Ga0315271, IMG submission 204664) | Sediment microbial communities from Yellowstone Lake, YNP, Wyoming, USA - C3_top | ecosystem: Environmental > Aquatic > Freshwater > Lake > Sediment | place: USA: Wyoming | collected 2017-08-01
CATAGTCATAGGTGGACGCCATGATCAGGTCCCACAGCCGGCGCGCCGGGATGGTCTTGTAGATCTTGCAGGCCACCTGGCCGATGTCATTGGTGATGTAGCCCTCGGTGCGCGGCCAGTGGCGCCACACGACCTTGGTCTCCGGGTCTTCGTACTCGTGGCGGTTGGTCGGGAACACCAGTTCCCACGGCTGGTCCTTCTTGACCGCCTGCATGAACTCGTCGGTGATCAGGCACGACAGGTTGAACTGGCGCAGGCGCCCGTCCTCGCGCTTGGCGCGGATGAAATCGGCCGCATCCGGGTGGGCGATGTCGAAGGTACCCATCTGCGCGCCGCGCCGACCGCCGGCCGAGGACACGGTGAAGCACATGGCGTTGAAAATATCCATGAACGACAGCGGGCCGGAGGTGTAGGCGCCGGCGCCGCTTACGAAGGCGCCCTTCGGGCGCAACGTGGAGAATTCATAGCCGATGCCGCAGCCCGCTTTCAGCGTGAGCCCGGCCTCGTGCACGCTCTTCAGGATGCCGTCCATCGAGTCCGGCACCGTGCCCGACACCGTGCAGTTAATGGTCGAGGTCTTGGGCTTGTGTTCCAGCGCGCCGGCATTCGAGGTCACGCGCCCGGCCGGAATCGCGCCGTTCTGCAATGCCCACAGGAACTGGCCATACCACTCCTCGCGCTTCTCCGCGCTGGTCTCGACCTCGGCCAAGGCCTTGGCGATGCGCGCATAGGTGCCCACGATGTCCTGGTCGAGGACTTCACCGGTTTTGGCCTTGAGGCGGTACTTTTTGTCCCAGATGTCGTACGAGGCGGGTTGCAGCGGTATTTCGGTCGTTGCGGACGGAAGGGCGTGCAGTTTGACGGCTTTCATTTCGTGACCACCTCCTTATTATCTTGGGCGCCGAGGGCGCCTGGTTCTTTATATATGTATATAGGCTGCCTTCGACAGCCTGCGGATATCCAAATCACTACATATTGTGTTTCGGTCGGTGATTAAACCCACCTTGTTGGGGAGTGTCAAGCATTGCATTATCGCCCCATTACCTGTCCTGATGGGACGACCGAGTTAGTACATATATAGGTAAGGCACCAAGCATCTGGCTTGGGCTTATGTCCGTTCCGGGCCAGGTTCAGGACGGGAAGTGGAGGGGTTTGGTTAACCTGGCGAGCGCGAGTATCCAGTCCCGCTGCAAAGGCGGCACGCATCACATCGTGCGCTTCAGCAGTACGCGCAGTTCTTTCAGTGAGCGGGTATTGAGCACATCCTTTTTCTCCAGCCAGCCGCGCCGCGCCTGGCCGACGCCGTAATACAAATTATCGAAATCCTGAGTGCTGTGGGCATCACTGCTGATGGCGATGAGCACGCCTTCTTCTTTCGCCATCTGGCAGTGGATGTCGAGCAGGTCGAGGCGCTCGGGGTGCGCATTGAGTTCGAGAAAGCAGCCGCGCTCACGCGCCTTGCGGATGATCTTGAGCATGTCCACGTCGTACGGCTCGCGCTGATCGATGAGCCGGCCGCTCGGGTGGGCCAGAACCGTGAAGTGCGGGTGGTCCATGGCCTTGAGGATGCGCGTGGTCTGCTTGGCGCGCGCCAGCTTGAACTGCGAATGCACCGCGCCGACCACGATATCGAGTTCGCCCAACACGTCGTCGGGCAGGTCGAGGCTGCCGTCTTCGAGAATATCCACCTCGATGCCTTTGAGGAGGGTGATGTCCTTGAGTTGCGCGTTGAGTTTGTCGATCGCTTCCATCTGCTGACGCAGGCGTTTCACGTCCAGCCCGTGGGCCACGGTCAGGCGGCGCGAGTGCTCGGTGATGGCGAGGTAATCGAGCCCGTGCGCGCGCGCCGCTGCGGCCATTTCGTTGAGCGTGTTGTGCCCGTCGGTGGCCTTGGTATGGACATGCAGATCACCTCTCAACTCCTTGAGTTCGACAAGCTTGGGCAATTTGCCGGCGCGTGCCGCTTCGATCTCGCCGCGGTTTTCTCTGAGCTCGGGTGGTATCCAGGGTAGATCGACAGCGCGATAAACCGACTCTTCGGTTTCGCCGGCAATGCGCTGCTCACCGCGGAACACGCCGTACTCGCTGATCTTGAGCTTGTGCTCCTGGGCGATGCGGCGGATCTCGATGTTATGTTCCTTGGAGCCGGTGAAATATTGTAGCGCCGCGCCGTAACATTCCGGGTCGACCACGCGCACATCCACCTGCAAGTTGCACTTGAGAATCACGGTCGAGCGGGTCTCGCCCTTGGCCAGCACCTCGCGCACTTCGTCGTAACTCGTGAACTTGTCCATCACCTTGCCGGCGCCGGTCGCGGTCACGAGGATGTCGATATCGCCGACCGTCTCCTTGAAGCGCCGGTAGCTGCCGGCCAGCACCACCTGCTGTACACCCGGGACTTTTTCCAGGTATTTCTTCAGCGGTTCGGCATACTGGCCCGCGATGGCGAGCTTGAAGCGTTTCTGTCCGGTGACATGCGTGGCGAGAGCCGCGAGTATGGTCTGTTCGGTTTTCGCGCCGAAACCTCCCAGCTCGCGGATCTTGCCGGCCTGCGCCGCCTTGGCGAGCTGGTCGATGGATTTGACCTTGAGCATGTCGTAGAGCGCGCGCACGCGTTTCGGCCCGAGCCCGGGAATTTTCAGCAGTTCGGTGATGCTCGGTGGCACCTGTTTGCGCAGCTTCTCCAGCGCCTTGCACTGACCGGTGACAACGATTTCCTGGATCTTGGCGGCGAGGTCGTCGCCGATGCCAGGCAGCTCGGTCAGGTCTTCACCCTTCGCCACCATGTCGGCCACCGGCACGCCCATACCTTCGACCTGGCGCGCGGCATTGCGGTAGGCGCGAATGCGGAACGGATTCTCGTTCTGGATTTCGAGGAGCTCGGCGATCTCCTCGAAAATGGCGGCGATGTCGGCGTTATGGATGGGCATGGTGTTTTATGATTGTTTAGCCACAGATGAACACAGACAGTGTGGGATGTTTGATGAAGGTTAATATTTCAGCCGCAGATGAACGCAGATAAAAAACGGAACCGCCACTTGTTTTGTTGTTTATTAATCTGTGTTTATCTGCATTCATCTGCGGCTTAGCCTTTGATGCAAATTAATGGTTCGACGCGCGCTACCTTGTGCGCCAGCCCGGCGGCGTGTGCCGCGTCCACCACCGCGGCAACGTCTTTGTACGCGCCCGGCGCCTCTTCGGCCACGCCGCGCGAGGTCGGGCTGCGGATCAAAATGCCGCGACCGGCGAGTTCATCGATCACCTGCCGGCCCTGCCATTGGCGGTAGGCGGCATGCCGGCTCATGGCGCGGCCGGCGCCGTGGCAGGCGCTGCCGAACGACTGCTGCATGCCCCGAGCAGTGCCGACCAGGATGTACGAGGCCGTGCCCATGCTGCCGCCGATCAGCACCGGCTGGCCGACGGCGCGCAGCGCTGCGGGAATGGATGGATGCCCTGGTCCGAGCGCGCGCGTTGCACCCTTGCGGTGTACGAACAGGCTGCGTTTTACGCCGTCAACAATGTGCTCTTCTTCTTTGCAGGTATTGTGCGACACGTCGTACATCAAGCGCAGGTCGGCGTGCGGCACGACCTGGGCAAACGCCTGGCGGGTGAGATGGGTAATGACCTGGCGGTTGGCGAGCGCGCAGTTGATGGCGGCGCGCATCGCGCCGAGATATTCCTGGCCGATGTCGGATTTGATCGGCGCGCACGCCAGCTCGCGGTCCGGTAGCTCGATTCCGAACTGGCTGGCGGCGATCGCCATGCGCTTCAGGTACTCGGTGCCGATCTGGTGGCCGAGGCCGCGCGAGCCGCAGTGAATGCTGACCACGATGTCGTCCAGCTTCAGACCGAAGGCCTGGGCGGCGTTTGTGTCATACAGCTCGGTGACGCGCTGTACCTCGAGGTAGTGATTGCCGCTGCCGAGCGTGCCGATCTCGTCGCGCTGACGCTTCTTGGCATGTTCCGAGACATTGCCCGGCTTCGCGCCCTTCATCTGGCCATGCTCTTCGGTGCGTTCCAGATCGTTCACCGTTCCGTAACCGCGCTCCACCGCCCAGCGCGCACCGCCGGCCAGCATCGCGTCCATCTCCGCGGCGCTGAGGCGAATGCTGCCGGTGCTGCCGAGCCCGGCCGGGATTTTGTCGTACAGCATGTCGGCCAATGCTTTCTGGTTCTCTCGCACGTCCTGCGGCGTGAGCCCGGTATGCAGGGTGCGCACGCCGCAGGAAATGTCGAAGCCCACACCGCCGGCCGAGATCACGCCGCCCAGCTCGGCATCGAACGCCGCGACCCCGCCGATCGGAAAGCCGTAGCCCCAGTGCGCGTCCGGCATGGCATACGAGGCCTGCACGATGCCGGGCAGGGTGGCGACGTTGGTGACCTGCTCGTAGACCTTGTGATCCATGGCGCGAATCAGGTCTTCGCTGGCATAGATCACCGCCGGTACGCGCATCTTGCCGTGCGGCGCGATTTCCCAGCGGGTTTCGTCGTGGCGGCTAAAGAGCGACAGGTCCATGATTCATCCCCGGATGATTCAACCTGGAATAAGCAGTTAAGCAGTTAGCCACAGATGAACACAGATGAACGCGGACATTCAAGGCGCTGCTGTATGCGCCAGCCGGCTAAAAGGCTGAATGGCCTCGGTGCATCCGTGCATGCTTCATTTGTGTATATCTGCGTTCATCTGTGGCTAAACGCCGTTTGAGGTTCAAACGTCCACGATGCACTCGGCCACCCAGTGGCCGTCCGCCGCCTGCACCACACGCAGGCCGGTGTAGGTCGCGCCTTTCACTTCTACCGCGGGCTGGTGGCGTGTGCGATCAATCGGCTCGCCCCAAGCCTGCGCGGTCAGTTTGTGTCCTGCAATTAGTACTGCAAAGCGGCTGAACAGCATGTGGCGTGTGGCCATCTCATACACGAGGCTGTTGAGCCAGTCCACGAACAGCAGTTCGTCGTCCGGCGCCTCGCATTGAATCTCGACCGGTTCGTGCGCCGCGACCTTGTCCAGATCCGCAATAACCGCGGTGAGGGCGAGCGCTGCCTGCTCAAAGGCCTGTTCGCGACTGGCACCGATCCCGCGCACGCCCATGTCGGCTTCGTGCGGGAAATGTTCCCAGTGCGGTTTCGCGATTTCTGTCATGGCCTGTGAGGTTGCCGATTCGGGCGATGTGTAGCCTGTTTGGGCAAGGCGCTGTTCCATCAAACCTGCATGGACATAGAAAACAGCATTCGCCCGCAGGCTGGTCCACGGCAACACTATGCCGCAGTGCCCAAGCTATGCGTTGACGCACATCAAGATATAACCCAATCGCCCAGCGGCAGCTACTTCACATCAGCCATCGGCGCCCAGATGACCGCGTTGTACCAGTGTGGCAGGTCATTGCGCCTTCGCCTGCGAGTGTCAGGAAGGAACACTGAACCGGAAAGCCCTTGTCTGGCAGCACACTGCGGGATTCCAGCTGCATCCACGCAATTAATCCGGTGGTTTTGAGGTATATCAACGAACTGAACCGGTTGTCTGCGTATGAAATGAACCGTGATTCCTGCAGGGAACCGGTTTACGGGCGATCGGCGGCGGGTGGTCAACGCCTTACCGGAGAAACAGAATGAATATCCGCATCAGGCACTTCACTGCAGGTTTCGCCGGGCTGCTGGCCGCGTTGACGGTTTGTGTGCCGGCGGTGGCCGAGACTCTCGACCAGGCCTGGGAAACGGCGTTGGCGGCGGATCGGCGGATGCGCGCGGCCGGGCACCACACGCAGTCGGCCGAGGAAACGCTGGCGGCGGCGCGCGGCGCGCGTCTGCCGCGCCTGAGTGTCGAAGGCGGCTATACCGTTCTGGATAACGCGCCGGCCATCGTGGTGACCATCCCGCCTTTTCCGCCGCAGGAATTGCCGCTCGGTCAAGACAAGGGTTACTCCTACCGGGGCACGGTCAGCGTGCCGCTCTATACCGGCGGCCGCCTCTCGTCCGGGATCGAGGCCGCCCGGGCCGGTGTGCAGGTGGCGCGCCAGGACGAGGCGCGCACGGTGCTCGACCTGAAGCTCCAGGTGGTCGAGCTGTATGCCGCGGTGCTGCGCGCGCGGCGTGGCGTGGAGGTTACGGAGAAGAATGCCGAGAGCCTGACCGCACACACGCAGGATGTGGCCAACCGCTTTCATCAGGGCCAGGTGGCGAAGAACGACCTGCTGGCCGCACAGGTGGCGCTGGCGGATGCGCGCCAGCGCGCCATCCAGGCGCACAGCGCGCTTGATCTGGCGCAGGCTTCCTATAATCGCCAGCTGGGGCGCGCACTCACCGAACCAGTAGTACTCGACGAGCTGACGCCGCAGCCGGTCAATGAAGAGCTGGCGGCGCTCACCGCGCGCGCCTTGCAGCAGCGCCCGGAACTCGCCGGCCTCGGCGAACAATCCACGCGCCTGCGCCAGCAGGCGGCGAGCGAGCGTGCCGCGAGCCGGCCGCAGGTATATCTGAGCGGCGGCTACCGGTTCGAGGAGAACCGCTACCAGTTGTACGAGGGCGTCTGGTCGGCGAACGTGGGGGTGAAGTGGGATCTGTTCGATGGCGGCATCGCGCGTCATCAGGCCGGCGCCAGTCATGCGCGCGCCGAGGCAGCCGCGCAAGAGCGCGACGACCTGGCTTCGTTCGTCGCTCTGCAGGTGCGCAAGGCGCAGCTCGACGTGACCGAGACCCGCCAGCGTGTCGAAGTGAGCCGCGAGGCGCTGGCGCAGTCGGAGGAGAATCTGAACGTGGCCAGGAGCCGCTACCGCGCCGGGCTGACCACCAACACCGTGGTGCTGGATGCCGAGACACAGCGCACCCAGAGCTACACCAACTACAACAATGCGCTGTACGACGCGGTGCTTGCGTCTCAACGGTTGCGCTATGCGGTGGGCGATTTTCTTGTGACCGGCCCGGGTCGGCCGGATGGAATGTCATCCTCCTCCAGTGAGGCGAAGCCATGAAGATGCCAGCGCTCAACCGGCGTCTGCTGCTCACCGCCGCGCTCGCGCTGCTCGTGATCGCCGGCGTCGTCGCCTATAAATTCTGGCTGGGCGACAAGGCGCTTCCGGAAGGCCTCATCCAGGCGAACGGCCGCATCGAGGGCGACCGCCTCCTGGTCGCCAGCAAGTTCCCCGGGCGGGTGACGACGTTGCTGGCGCGCGAGGGTGACCGGGTCAAGGCCGGTCAGGTGCTGGTGCAACTCGACGACACCCAGGCACACGCCCAGGCACGACAGGCGCGCGCAGCAGTCGTGGCGTTGCAGGCCGAGGCCGCGGCGGCCGGCCGCCATGCCGAGCAGACGCAGCGCGACACCGAACGTTTCCGCGAACTGCGCGCCGAAGGCACCGCCTCGGTGCGTGAGGCCGAGCAGGCCGAGCTGGCCGCGCGTGTTGCCCAGGACCGGTTCGCATCCGCGCAGGCGCAGCTCAGCCGCGCGCGCGCCGCGCTCGCGGAGGCCGAGAGCGTGCTCACCGACCTCACGGTGCGCGCACCGGCGGACGGCACGGTCGCCACGCGCATGGCCGATACCGGGGAAGTGGTTGCGGCCGGAGCGGTGTTGCTCATGCTGGTCGATCTCGACCACCTGTATCTCAAGGTCTATGTGCCCGAGGTGCTTATCGGCAAGCTGCGTCTCGGGCTACCGGCGCGCCTCTACATCGATGCCTTTCCGGACCAGCCGTTCGAAGCCGAGCTGCGCTACATCGCCGCGCAGGCCGAGTTCACGCCGAAGGAGGTGCAGACCGCGGACGAGCGCGTGAAGCTCGTGTATGCGGTGAAGCTGTATCTCAAGACCAACCCGGAACATCGCCTCACACCCGGTCAGCCGGCCGACGCCGTGATCCGCTGGAAGGAGGGTGTGCCGTGGATGCCGCCGCGCCGGTAGTCCGGGTTCGGGATTTCGCCAAACGTTACGGCCAACGCGTGGCCGCGCAGAATGTGGACATCGAGGTCGCGCGCGGCGAGATCTACGGCCTGATCGGCCCGGACGGTGCCGGCAAGAGCAGCCTCATGAAGGCGGTGGCCGGAGTGCTGACGTTCGACGCCGGCACGATCGAGGTGTTCGGCACCAGTCTCGACTCGGAGGCCGCCGCCGAGCGCATCAAGGACCGCATCGGTTTCATGCCGCAAGGCCTCGGTCTGCATCTCTACCCCGAGCTTTCAGTCGAGGAGAATATCGACTTCTTCGCGCGCCTGCGCGAGGTGGGCGAGCGCGATCTGGCCGCGCGCAAGCGCCAGCTGCTGGCCATGACGCGCCTGGCCGAATTCCGCGCGCGGCCGATGAAAAATCTTTCCGGCGGCATGAAGCAGAAGCTCGGCCTGGTGTGCACGCTCATCCATGAGCCGGAGCTCATCATTCTCGACGAGCCGACCACCGGCGTGGACCCGGTGTCGCGCCGTGACTTCTGGAGTATTCTCGCCACGCTGTTGCGCGAACGTGGCATCACCGCGCTCGTGTCCACCGCCTACATGGACGAGGCCAGCCGTTTTCACCGGGTGTCGCTGTTTCACGAAGGGCGCATCGTCGCCAGCGGCGAGCCGGATGCGATTCAGGCCATGGTGCCGGGCAGCGAGGTGCGCGTGCGTGCCGTGCCGCAGGCACAGGCGCTCGATCTGCTCAAGGCGCGCTTCGCGCAGGTCGAGGCGCTCGGCCCGTGGTTGCGCGTATTCGTACCGCAGGCCGAACACGCCGCCGCTGTCGAACAGGTGCGCGCGGCACTCGCGGCTGTGGCGGTGGACGAGATCTATCCGGGCGATCCGGATCTGGAGGACGTGTTCATCGCCCTGTTGCGCGAGCGCGCCCTGGCGTTGCCGGAGCCGGCGGAAGTGCCGGGCAAGACGCAAGGCGATGCGCCGCCGTCCATGCCTGCCAACCACGGCACCGCCATCGAGGCCATCGGCCTGACACGCAACTTCGGCACGTTCCGCGCCGCCGACCACGTGAGCTTCCGCGTGGCGCAGGGCGAGATCTTCGGTCTGCTCGGCGCCAATGGCGCCGGCAAGACCACCGTTATCAAAATGCTCACCGGCATTCTGCGACCCACGGGTGGCGAGGGGCACGTCGCCGGCGCCGACATGCGGCACGTCGGTGCGGCCATCAAGCGGCGCATTGGTTATGTGTCGCAGGCGTTTTCGCTGTACACCGATCTCACGGTGTTCGAGAACATTCAGTTGTACGCCGGCATCTATGGCCTGAACGCGGCCGAGGCGCGGGCGCGCACCGCCTGGGTACTCGACATGGGCGGACTCAACGGCCACGAGCGCGATCTGGCCGCCAGCCTGCCGATGGGTCTGCGCCAGCGCCTGGCACTCGGTTGCGCGCTGGTGCACCGGCCGCAGGTGTTGTTTCTGGACGAGCCGACCTCGGGTGTCGACCCGATCGGCCGGCGGCGTTTCTGGGACATCCTGTTCCGGCTGTCGCGCGCGGAGGGCGTGGCGATCCTCATCACCACCCACTACATGCTCGAGGCCGAGCACTGCGATCGCCTGGCGCTGTTGTTCGCCGGCCGGCTGGTGGCCGATGCCGCGCCGGCTGTACTCAAACGCGAGGTCGAGGCGGAGGCGGGCACGTTGCTGGAGATTGTCTGCAGCCAGCCGCTGCTTGCCATGGAGCAGCTGGCGCAGGCCGGTTTCCGCGAGACGGCGCTGTTCGGCAAGCATATCCACCTGTTGTCGCCGGCCGCGGAGCGCGACCGGGCGCGCATCCCGCCACTGCTCGCGGCCAGCGGCATCCAGGTTGATTCGATCGCCGCGCGGCCGCTTTCGATGGAAGACGTGTTCGTGTACCGCGTGACGGCGCTCGAGCGGCACGCCGCGCAAGCGGGGGCACGGGCATGAAACTCGGGCGCGTGCTGGCGGTGGCGCACAAGGAGTGGCACGAGATCCTGCGCGACCGCATCTATTTCCTGCTGGCGTTCATCCTGCCGCCGCTGCTCATGCTGGTGTTCTGCTACGGCATCTCCCAGGACGTGGAGAACGTGCCGTTTGCGGTGGTCGACTACGATCGCAGCGTTACGAGCCGCGACTACGCGCACCACTTTATCGTCTCGCGCTACTTCGATTACCGCGGTCACTTGGGCGCCATGAACGACGCCGACCGGCTGCTGGCGAACGGTAACGTCGGCCTGGTGCTGGTGATCCCGGAGCGCTTCGAGGAGCAGTTGTTCTCCGGCCAACCGGTCGCGATCCAGGCACTGGTGGACGGCACCTTCCCGCAGCGCGCGCGTACCGTGCAGGGCTACATCGAAGCGATCAACGCGATCGCCAGCGGTGAGCTGCAGGTGGGCACTGTGTCCAAGCGTCTCGGCGTGAGCACCGCGCGCGCCCTGCAATTGCTGCAGCCATTGCGCCTGGAAGTGCGCTACCTCTATAACCCGGAACTGCGCAGCGTGTGGAGCGTGTCCGCGTCCATGATGATGTTCATCCTGATCATGACCGCGCCGCTGCTGGCGGCGCTGAGCGTGGTGCGCGAGAAGGAAACCGGTTCGATCTACAACATCTACGCCTCGACCATCCGACGCGCCGAATTCATCCTTGGCAAACTGCTGCCGAACGTGTTGATCTCGTTCCTGAACGCCCTGGTCTTGTGGCTGATGGCGGCGTGGTACTTCGGCGCGCCGTTCAAGGGCAGCATCCCGTTCTTCCTGTTGGCCACGCTCCTGTACGTCATCTGCACCAGCAGCCTCGGCCTGCTGATATCGATGCTGGTGCGCACCCAGCAGGCGGCGCTCATGATCGCCGTGATCCTGTCGGTAATCATCGCCCTGCAGTTCTCCGGTATGCTCACGCCGGTGGCGCTGCTCACCGGGCCGAACTGGCTGCTCGCGCATCTGCTGCCGGCCATGTACTACCAGAACGTGGTGCTCGGCGCGTTCCTCAAGGGCTCGGGCTGGGCGGTGCTGTGGCCGGAGGCACTGGTGCTGGCCGTCTACTCGGCGGCGGTGCTGGGCGTCGTGGTCCTGCTGTTTCGCAAGCGCACCCGCACATGAGCGCGGCGTTGGCTCCCCTGCGTCTGTGGCTGCGCCAGCTATGGGTGATGACCGTCAAGGAGCTGCGCCAGCTGGCACGCGACCGGGTGCTGCTCATTTTCATCATCTACATCTTTACCGGGCACATCGTCATCGCCGCCGGCGGCCTCCAGACCGAGCTGCGCCGTGCCGGCGTGCTGGTGCACGATGCCGACCACAGCGCCGCGGCACGCGAGCTGATCCATCGCTTCCAGCCGCCATACTTCGAGTTCAGGCAGGAAGTCGCGGATGCCGACGCCGCGTTGACCTTGCTCGACCGCGGACGGGCCAAGGTGCTGCTCGACATCCCGGCGCGCTTCGAGCAGACCCTGTACGAGGCCGAGCAGCCGGCCGTGGTGCAGCTGATGGTGGATACGAGCAACGCGAACACCGGCT
>Ga0315271_10002562_pt1 | contig 11404 bp, 7 predicted proteins | sample C3_top_MG_FD_204664 | JGI IMG/M metagenome (GOLD analysis project Ga0315271, IMG submission 204664) | Sediment microbial communities from Yellowstone Lake, YNP, Wyoming, USA - C3_top | ecosystem: Environmental > Aquatic > Freshwater > Lake > Sediment | place: USA: Wyoming | collected 2017-08-01
AACTGCTCAAGGGCAAAACTGTGGAATTGGGTGTTGCAGGCATATTTTTCTCCTTTATTTCGAAAACAAAAAGAATGGTCCCTGGATACGCGTGATCTAACTGGATTTCGAAATTACCTCATAATTACTTTTTTTCGCTTGTTTCTGAGTGAGGGTAATTTTATGGATGAACCAGAAAGTTAATGCTCCAGTAACAGCGCCACCAATAATGGCAACAATGATCCATTCGAGGAATTGACGGAGGATAATTCGATCGAACATCTGCCAGTAATCAGGCCAAAATGTCGCGTATTTATCTCCAAAAATATTGAGGTGTTCGAGGTGGAATAACATTCCCTTTGAAAGCATGATAGCGTAATAGACATAGTAACTGAATATGGCACTTGACCATGTCAACATGCCGGAAAACATGGCGTAAATATTCTTTACCGCAAACCTGGATTCATAAATTTCCATTGGTAAGATGGGAACGAGCCATATACCGTAATTCATGCCGATGATGATGGGAACAACCAGGATGGATTCACCCAGGCTGCCCCACGAGATGTGCGCCAGCCATTCCAGGTAGAACCAATCGATCACGCCAAAAAGGAGACCTATAATGGCATAAAGGAGGAAACGGATTTTGGGTTTCTTCATCAGACCTTTTGTCAAAAACAAAACACCTGGCGCGATCAGTGGATCTCGAATTGATAGGACGCTTTTTGGTCGGTAAATCGATTTGTGCCGGTCACCACCAGGACAGCCTGCCGGACATCCCCGTCAATTTTCAAAGGGATGTTCGCGGTCTGGTCCGGGGTCAGATCGATCGTCTGAACGCTGGTTGTTTTTCCTTCCAATATAAGTGCCAGGCGGAAGGTTTGTGGCAGAGAATTCTGGATGTGCACAAAACCATCCGGTTGCCAGCCGCCATTATCTGTTTCAAAGTTTGAAAAATAATTGATCGCCGGGATGGTGACATCGTCCAGCATGAAGCCTTCTCCATTTACGGCTGCATCGGTCAGATATTCGAAGCGCAGAGTCACCTTCTGACCGGCGAATTGGGAAAGATCAATGTTTTCCTTTAACCAACCATTCGACTTTCCATTATATGCCCAGCCGAAACTATTTCCTGACTTATCCAGGTCGGTGCCCGAGGGAGTGTGCAGGATCTGCCAGGATTTGCCATCCGTGGATGCTTCCAGGTATAGATAATCGAAATCCTGTTCAAGGTCGTACCAGGTTTCATAAGACATCGAAACCGGTCCGCTGACCTGGGTCAGATCGAATTCACGCGTCAGGGTCATATCCGATTCATCCCCCTTGTTCGACCAGAATGCATAAGTCCCCGAATAGGGGTTTTCAGGTAGCAGGTTGGTCTCGGTGGAGCCTTCAAAATGCAGGGTGTAATTTCCTGCACAGTTTATCCGGATGGTATCCACTCCATATTGGTGGACAGAACGCAATACAAGCGTCTGCGGACAGTCGGAGATCGTTTCTGTGGTTGCCGCTTTTGGGACACTGGATAGATTATGGTAAGAATAGCGTCCATCTGCGACAGTTCCATCTTGAAGATAATTGGTAATTGCCCAATCCATAAATAGATCATCTGCGCCGATCTGCTTCCCGGTCAATGGATCGGTAGCCTTGATGTCTTTTAAGGTGCTGTCAACACTGTCCAGGCCGTTTAATGGGTTGGTAACCAGGGCACGCGTATCCTGTTCCCCAAATCGATCGAGGAAGTAGGCTGTGAACAAGAAACCAGCCCCATAATGCGCGGAGGTGGCATAGCGATCATCAGGCCAATCATTCAATTGCAGATCGGTATTGGAGGTGTAAAGATAATCGAAACCACCGGTGTCATATCCGTTCAGGAAAGCGGATAACTCGGAGAAGCCTTCATTCAACCAGGAGGATTCATCCCTGTCCACATTCCAATGGATCATATGCTGGAATTCATGTGCCAGGACCCCAAAAGTGAAGGGGTCTTTGAGAGAGCTATTATCGGCATTGAAGATGAACATCTCATGGGCGTTTGAATATTTATGGACGAGAGGATTGTACTCATCTGCCGAGGAGAAATATCCTGCAATGGAACCTCCCAAACCGGTGGCATACAGGATGTAAATATGAGGATCTCCATCCACACCCGGAGTCCATTCGCTGCCAAAGAATGCTCGTGTGGTCGGGTAGATCTTGTTTTCAAAAGTGCTGGTCATTGCATCCAGCTCATTCGGTTGATAATCCACTCCATTTTCCACCCAAAAATACACATGCTTGCTGATCGAACGCAGGCTGGCAGTGACCTGGTTATTTTCGTTGGTATCCATATTGCTTACCCAGAAGGTGGTCTGATCCCCCACCTGAAGTGGGACGCCCGGCGGAGGAAGAGTTGCCGGGATGTTGCATTTTAACAACAGGCGGCAGGCCAAGGCTGGCAGGTCGTTGCCGGGGACGATCGTATTCTTCAGGAGATCCTCGGTTCCGGTCGGGATCGTCTCGATGGGTGGACGGTTGACCACTACGGTGGCTGTGGGGCCGAAAATATCTGTCGGCATCTGGGTCAGGATAGCTCCCCCGTTCTTATACAGATAAACAGACCCGGCAGTTACGCCAACCAGGCAAGCGCAAAAAACAGCCAAGAGACACAGGATCATAACGGTGATCAATACATAAATAGGTTTCATAATTTATAAAAAAACGCCTCACACGTTTTATCAGAATGTAAGGCGTTATTATAAAGAACAATCGGGCTTACAGGAAGGTCTCTTTCAACTCCAGGACCTGTTCCATGTTGAAGACCGGTCCATCCACACAGATGAGCTTCTCACCCAGGTTACAGCGCCCACATTTTCCAAGCCCGCAGTGCATGCGTGCTTCCAGGGTGACATAGTTATTTTCTGGTGAAAATCCCATTTGCGCCAGGGATCTGCTGACATAATGGATCATGATGGGCGGACCGCATGTGATGGTGACAGCTTTTTCAGATCTGGGAGCCACCTTCTGCAAGAGCTCAGTGATCAAGCCAACATTTTGCACCCATGTTTCATCAGGTTGGTCAACGGTCAGGTGGAGGCTGGTATTGGGAGCTGCCCGCCACTCATCATATTCTTCCGTAAAAACCAGCAGGCTGGGATGGCGCGCAGCCCACAGGATGGTAAGGTTTCCATACTCCGAACGGTGATCGAGGACATACTGGATGACCGGGCGCAAGGGGGCTCAACCAATGCCTCCCCCCAGGACTACCAGGTTCTTCCCTTTAAAATCTTCCATTGGAAAGGAATTCCCCATCGGTCCGCGCACACCGATGGTATCTCCCTCCCCCATTTCATGCAACCCGGTCGTGACCGAGCCTAAACGGTTGATGGCGAAATCCAGGTATGGTCCGCGTTGCGGTGTATTGGCAATTCCAAATGGGGCTTCACCCAGACCAAAAGATGACACGAAAGCGAATTGCCCAGGTTTGAAATCTGCAAAAGCCTCCTTGCCTCCATTCTGCATCTGGACCCGGAAGATCTTAATTTCGTTGGCCAGGTCACGGACCTCGACCAAAGTGCCCAGGTAGGGCTGCATCGGGTTGACTCCAGAGATCATCATGCCGACCTCCCAAAATCAGAAAGGATTTCAGTGATATCCACGTTGACCGGGCAGGCATCCACGCAGCGCCCACAACCGGTGCACGAGGTTGTTTCATTGAGATTGTATTGTGAGGCGTAATAATAGAACTTGCACAGGAACCGGTTGCGCAGACGTTCACTCTTCTCTGAGCGCGGCCGGTGCCCGCCAGCCACCATGCGGTAATTGGCACCGTTGCATGAATCCCAGCAACGGATGCGCTCAAATTGCCCCTTGCCCTGGGCAGGTTCATCGCGCGTGACAAAACATCGGCAGGTGGGGCAGACATAAGCACATACCCTGCAGCTCAGACAACGATCTGAAAGGGTCTGCCAGTAGTCATCACTAAAATGGGAAGCCCAGTTCACAGATCCGGGATCTGGAAATACCTGGACAGGGTAGCTATGCACCGGTTTCTGGACCTCGTCGGTATCCATTTTCAGATCGAAAATCAGGTCCTGCCCTTTTTGAGTGATGGTTTCGACGGCGTATCCATCTTTCATTTCATAAAGCATGATATCCATCTGGGAACCGTCCTCTGGTGAACCTCCCAAACTGGTGCAGAAACAGCTCGGTTGCATTTCCTGGCAAGCCAGTCCGATCAAAACACTGTTCACTCTACGCAGTGCGTAATAGGGATCAACCGGTTTTTTATCAATAAAGACAGCATCAAGTATCTTTAAACCATGCGCATCACAAGGACGCACCCCAAAAACAACTTGTTTGACTTCCGGTAGAATTTCGGTCACCTGCACCTGCCCGCCTTCCTTATGAATGGAAAGGAGACGATCCGTGATCGGGAAGAAAGCACTCTTAACGGACATTTCCGGTCTAGTGAAACCCCAGGCGATTTCCCGGCTGTCTTGCACAGGGCGATATAAAAGAACGCCGGATACATCCACCGGAGCGATCAGTGAGTTTTCAACAGCCAGGCTGTCCAACCAGCGGGTGAGTTCTGTGTGTGAAATATGTTTCATCTTATCCCTCCTTATATTCACCGGAGAGAACGGTGACAACAGGTGACAAAACAGGTTCGAGACCAGCCACATGACCAAAGTTATTTTTCATTTCCTGGGCAAGCTTCAAATTCAACAAGCTGATGGGAATGTCCATCGGGCAAACCCGCTCGCATTCATTGCAGCCTACACACCTGCCGGCAATGTGATACGCCCTGCCCAGGTGAAAGGCACGTTTTTCATTCATTCCAACTCCCAGACCCACCCAGAGAGAGTCATCCCGTTCATATAGACAAGTGGGACAGGTGCATACCGGGCATCCTTGTCGGCAGGCGTAACAGCGGATGCACCGATCAAATTGGCTCAGCCAGTACTCCATGCGCTCCGGTCGGGACAAGGCTTCAATCTCCAGCAATCCGGGGTTTTCAGGGACGGGGTGACTTTGAACCGGTGTACCCACCAGGGTGTCGTAAATGACCGGGTTGGCGTGTTCGCACTGTTCACAGCGTCCCCGCAGGTTATTTTTCGAATTTCGAACACCCTCGCAGGTCACCCCGATGATATGGACCGCGTCGCGGTTGAATTGTTTTTCTGCAAGCTGCACATTCAGTGCCCGGCTGTCACAAGGCTTGACCACAATGGCGACCGGTTTAAGCTCCTTGATTTTCGGCGGGCGCAGCTTCACGTCCAGGTAAGTGGCCAGGTTATAAACACAATCCGGGTTCCAGACCAACCTGTCAACATCCTTCGCATCGTAGATGAATGCAGGCCGGGTTTTTCCGCGCAAACCAACTTCGTACCCAATCACGCATTCAACTTGCCCGGTTGACAGCAGATCTCTGGCTTTGTCCCGGATGGCATCGGTCTTTGCTGCACAGTTATTCAATTCGTATGGAGTCGCTGCCCTGCTTGCATGCAAATGCCGATTGATATCGACCTGGCGCTCCCTGGTTACTTTCCATTGGATTGGTCCAAGTGCCCGCACGTTATCCACGAACTCATTGGCTATGCGGGAAAAGCGTTCCCCTTCTGAGGCTGAAACCCAGTCGAGTTGCAAACGTCCGGGTTCTAGTCCCACCAACCCCATCAGTTCGCGCAGCAGTGGTATACGCTTGGCAGTGCGGTGATTGCCTGTGTCATAATGGCATTCTCCAATGTGACAGCCCAGCACCAGCACTCCATCCGCTCCCTGGTCAAAAGCTTTCATGACCAGCTCCGGAGAGACGCGTCCTGAACATGGCACCCGGATGGCTCGCAAGTTGGCTGGCGATTTCAGTCGGGCGATACCCGCCGTGTCTGCCCCTGTGTAAGAGCACCAGGTACATAAAAAGGCGACTATTCTTGGTTCAAAAGACAATTAACACCTCCTAGCCACACACGGGCGCATCTACAGAGAGCACTCCACTCAGTTCATTAACGATCTGACGGTCATCAAAATGGATCAAAGTGATCGCTTTGTTTCGGCAGGCTGCCGAACAGGTTCCACAGCCTTTGCACAGGTAGCTATTAACCACAGAAGTGCGGTTTTCCACATGAATACTGCCATACGGGCACGTTTCCTCGCACAGACCACATCCTGCGCACAGGACTTTATTAACTACAGCAATGACCGGATCGAGGGAGATGTTTCCTTGATCTATCAATGAAAGCGCTGCGGCAGCAGCAGCTCCCGCCTGGGCGACGCTGTCAGGGATATCCTTCGGAGCCTGGCACGCACCGGCGAGATAGATCCCCTGGCTGACGGTCTCCACCGGAGCCAGTTTGGGATGCCTCTCCTGGAAGAAACCATTTCCACTACGGCTGATGCCAAACAATCCTGCCACCTGAGGGGAATCCGCCTGCGGTTCAAAACCGGTCGCCAGGATCACCATGTCGACTTCAACATGGTCAGGTTGGTTATAGAAGGCTTCATCCCATTTGACCTGCAGTTTCTTGCCTTTCTTCTTGATATTCTTGACCCTGCCATGATAAAAGTTAACACCCATGCGTTCGGTGCGGTTGTAGAACTCCTCATAACCTTTCCCGAACGAGCGCATATCCCGGTAGATCTCATGGACTTCGGCTCCCACGTAATCGTGCACCAGTTGGGAGAGTTTAAGTGAGTACATGCAACAGGCTCGAGAACAATATTCGTGATACCTGGCGTCCCGGCTGCCAACGCAGTGGAGGATCGCCACGGATCTTGGTGGTTGGCCGTTTTTCATCAATACTTTACCAGTGGTCGGACCGCTTGAATTAACCAGGCGTTCAAATTCCATGGCTGTTAATACATTGTCCAGTACCCCATAACCAAGTTCCGGCGCGACCGATGGATCAAAATCTTTGAAACCTGTTGCCAGAATGATCGTCCCAACTGTTAGATCGAGGATCTCATCCGGCATATCATGATCAATGGCTCCCCGATCACAGGCTACCTGGCATTCCAGGCATTCGGAGCAGGCTCCACAACTCAGGCAGCGTTCAGCCTCTGCCAGGGCTTCCGCCTCGGTCATGGGCAAGTCAACTTCCCGAAAATTGTTGACCCGGTCTTGAACAGGTAAGGTTGGAACCCTGGCTCGCGACGCAGACGATGCCAGGCCGTTTTGAATTCGGTTTTCTACATCGTTTTTATCGAGTCGGGCAACCGGCATGCGAGGCGGCTCAGGTACACCACCCAATGGAAGGTGCAGGTAGCGATCCACTGCCCTGCCAATATGATGACCCTCGCTAACAGCATCCACAACAAAGGTTGTCATTCCCCCGCGTACATCCCCAGCGGTGAACACACCGGGTAAAGTGGTCATCAATTCATCATTCGCCCACAATCCATCCGGGTAACGTGTGGCAATACTTCCATCACGTGGCAGGAAGGTGAAATCAGGCCATTGCCCCACTGCCCAGACGATCAAATTGCCCGGGATGATGTGATCTGTGTCTGGAATTTCCTGCACCTGGCGTTTACCATTTACGATCTCACCCACACGTGCTTCCAGGCACAATACTCCAATGATCTTATTATTCTTAACAACCACTTCCTTGAAAACGCGGTTACGGATGATTTGAATTCCCTCTGCGTCAGATTCAGTTAATTCATTCTCAGACGCCCGCATCCCGCGACAGACGATCTTCACGTTGGGGCTTCCCATGCGAATGGCAGTTCGAGCACAATCCAGGGCGACGTCACCAGCTCCGATCACAATTATTTCGCGTCCACTCAAATCCAGTTTTTCACCCAGGCAAGCCCGTCTGAGTAATTCCAGGCTCAGCCAGTTATCCGGATGATCAGAACCGGGGATCGTCAACTTGGATGCCTTGTGTGCACCAGTGGCGATGACCACAGCCTGGTAACCTGTCTTCAATAACCCCGGGATATCTTCCACCCAGGTATTTAGTTTAAGCTCCACTCCTTCATCCAGGATCTGTTGTATTTCCCAATCCAAATATTCATAAGGCAAACGGTGTGGCGGAATTCCAACACGCATCATGCCCCCCGCCACCGGGAGCGCCTCGAACACGGTTGCTGAATGTCCCAGACGAACCAAGTCGAGACCGGCGGTAAGACCAGCCGGACCTGCCCCGATGATGGCGACCTTCTTGCCGGTGGATGCCGCGTTGTGCTGGAAAGGAGTCCCGGCGATGGATTTATCGACTTCATTCTTCAGTTCATTACGATGGTCGTAAGCCCAATCGGTCACAAAGCGTTTCAACCGCATGATACTGACCGGTTCATCATATAGCCCCCGGCTGCATTCCTCTTCACAGCGCTTGTTGCACACCCGCCCGCAGACCGAGGGGAACGGGTGTTCCCGGCGGATCGCCCAATAAGCATCTGCATATCGCTTCTGCCGGATCAAGGCGATGTAACCCTGGGCACGTTGCTCAGTGGGACATGCTGCCCGGCAGGGAGCGATGCCTTTTTTATCGATGACAAACGCACCCGGCACGGATTGGGCTGAGAAACGATAGGCGGCTTTGCGGGTGACCAGTCCTTTTTCAAAAGAATTGGTAATTTCCACCGGGCAGACCTCTGCACACTTGCCACAACCGGTGCATTTTGATTCATCCACATAACGCGCCTTGCGCTGAACTTGAATATTGTAATTTCCCACATACCCGGAAACCGACTTCACTTCGCTGTAACTTAGAAGTTTGATGTTTTCGTGGCGTCCAACGGACACCATCTTGGGTGTGAGTATTCAGGCCGCACAGTCTAGCGTGGGAAAGGTCTTATATAACTGGGACATGTGCCCGCCGATGGAAGATTCCCGCTCGACCAGGTAGACCTGTTTACCGGCGTCCGCCATCTTGAGGGCTGATTCGATACCTGCAATCCCGCCGCCGACGATCAATACCGATGGTGTCATCTTCACATCCCGCATGATGAGAGGATTATGGTAATGAACCCGCTGTACGGCGGCTGCCACCAGGCTTTTGGCTTTATTGGTTGCCAGTCCCCGATCAGCTATTACCCATGAACAATGTTCACGGATATTAGCCATTTGGAAGAAAAAGGGATTTAACCCACCTGCAGAGCAAGCCTGTCGAAAAGTGGGTTCATGCATTAAAGGTGTGCAGGAGGCTACCACCACCCGGTTTAATCCATACTCCTGGATATCCTTTTTAATCAGATCCTGCCCCGGATCGGAGCACATATAAGTGTAATCCTTTGCCACGGTCACTCCTGCAAGACCGCTTGCAAATTTTGCTACATCAACCACATCCACAGTTGCAGCAATATTTGTTCCGCAATGACACACATAGACTCCGGTCTTAATTTTTGAGCGATTCATAGATTTAGTTCACCTCCCGATCAATTGTCTAACGTGATGGAAATTTCCGATGACAAAAGTCCGGTCAATTCGTTCACAAGTTGGCGGTCATCAAAATGGATCAATGAGACAGCTTTGTTCGGGCACGTCGCCGCACAGGTTCCACAGCCTTTACAAAGATACCCATTGACACTTGCCTTTCGATCTTTCAAACTGATCGCCAGATATGGGCACGAACTTGCACACATCGCACAGCCAGTACATAAGTTTGAATTTATCTCCGCAATAACCGGGTCGAGGGCTATGGTACCCTGGTCGATCAGTGAGAGAGCTGCCGCAGCAGCAGCACCCGCCTGGGCTACACTGTCTGGGATATCTTTGGGAGCCTGACAAGCCCCGGCCAGGTATATTCCTTCGCTGGTGGTTTCCACAGGAGCAAGTTTCGGATGTCTTTCAAGAAAAAATCCATCCCGGCTGCGGCTAACGCCAAAAGTGGTGGCTACCTGGGCTGTATCCTTTTGTGGCTCAAAACCTGTTGCCAGGATCACCATATCCACATCTACGTGATCCGGTTGGTTATAAAAAGATTCATCCCAGCTTACTTGCAAAGTATTTCCTTTCTTTTTTACCTGCTTCACCCGCCCATGGTAAAAATGGATCCCCATCCGTTCGGTGCGATTGTAGAACTCTTCATAACCTTTCCCAAAGGAACGCATATCGCGGTAGATCTCGTGTACTTCGGCTCCCATATAATCATGAACCAATTGAGAGAGTTTGAGTGAATACATACAGCAAGCCCGTGAGCAATACTCGTGATAATTCTTATCCCGACTGCCAATGCAATGTAAAACAGCCACACTTCGGGGTGTTTTGCCATTCTTTAATAGCACTTTCCCGCCAGTTGGGCCGCTTGAATTGATCAACCTTTCAAATTCCATGGCAGTCAATACATTTTCGTATTTTCCATAGCCAAATTCTGGAGCCTGGCTGGGGTCAAAGTCCTTGAAACCGGTTGCCAGGATGATGGTGCCCACTGTTAGATCCAAAGTCTTCTCAACCATGTTGTGATCGATGGCACCGCGCTCACAGGCTGAAACACATTCCAGGCATTCTGAACATATCCCGCAATGCAAACAGCGTTCTGCTTCTGACAAGGCTTCATTTTCCGTCAGAGTCAAGTCAACTTCACGGAAATTAAGGATGCGCTCTTTCAATGGGATGCTCTGGATGGGAACCCTGCCACGCCTGGAGGCTTCCCCAAGTTTGAATTTTTTCTCTACTTCATCCAGGTTGAGGTTGACTGCCGGAAGCCGGTTGGGTTCCTGCATACCCAATTTTCCACGCAGGTACCGGTCGATACTGCGTGCAGCTTTATGACCCTCTCCAATGGCATCTACTACAAAGAAGGTCACTCCTCGATGAACATCCCCGGCCACAAAGACACCTTTCAAGGTGGTCATCATATCCAGGTCGCTTTGTACGCCAACCGGGAAACGGGTGTTGATGCTTCCATCCTCCGGAAGGAAGGAGAAATTTGGCGTTTGACCGATCGCCCAGACTACAATATCCGCGGGCAGAATATGTTCTGACCCAGGAATCTCGCTAAAATCCGGCCGGCCATGTTTAAAACCGTGAAAATCGATTTCAACACAACGCACACCGGTGATCTTATTCCTTTTTACAATGATCTCTTTGAATGTGCGTCCCGAACAAACCTTGATGCCTTCCTGTTCAGCAACGGATACTTCCCATTCAAACCCAGGCATTTCCCCACGTGGTTCCAGGCAAGCCATGCGCACTTCATCCGCTCCCAGGCGTAAGACCGTACGGGAGGTATCTAATGCAACATTTCCACCACCGAGGACAACAACTTTCTTGCCTGCCAGGTTCATCTTCTCACCCAGGCTGGCTTTCCGTAGTACATCCAGACTGAGCCAGTTATCCGGGTGGTTACAGTCGCGAATGTTAAGCTTCTTGGCGGAATGGGCTCCGGTGGCGATCAGTACCGAGTGAAATGGACCGCCCATTGTAGCAGAACTGTTCTCCAGCAAACCAGGAACATCATCCACCCAGGTATTCAGCCGCAGATCGATCCCCTCATCGATG
>Ga0315271_10002563_pt1 | contig 11401 bp, 8 predicted proteins | sample C3_top_MG_FD_204664 | JGI IMG/M metagenome (GOLD analysis project Ga0315271, IMG submission 204664) | Sediment microbial communities from Yellowstone Lake, YNP, Wyoming, USA - C3_top | ecosystem: Environmental > Aquatic > Freshwater > Lake > Sediment | place: USA: Wyoming | collected 2017-08-01
GCCTCCACCAGCCGGTAGGACTCTGAGGCCAGCGCGGCGCGCAGGAACCGGCGCATCGGGATTTCGTCCTCGATCAGCAAGACCATCGGCCCCGGCTCGCTCATTCTGCCACCTCGAACTCCCCTGACTCCCGCTCAAACGCCGGCGGGACCCCGATGATCGGCAGGGTGAACCGGAACGCGGCGCCGCCGCCTTCGCGCGAGTCCACCCAGAGCCGACCGCCGTGCGCCCTGATGATGCCGCGGCAGATGGCCAGACCGAGGCCCACGCCGCCCGCCCCCCTGCCCGCCCGGTGGAACTTCTCGAAGATCTTCTCGGATTCCTCGGGCGGGACGCCAGGGCCCCGGTCGGCCACGGTCACCTGCACCTCGCCGTGCCGCGCGCTGGCACTGATCTCGATCGGACTTCCGGCGGGGGTGTACTTCGCTGCGTTTTCCAGCAGATTGATCAGCACCTGCTCGATCAGCACGTCATCGATCGGCACCAGCGGAAGCGTCGCCGGCAGGTCCGTCGTGATCGGGCGCCCCGCCAGGCGCTCCTCTGCGCGAACCAGCGCCACTCCGACCACCTCCTCCAGCACATGCCACTCCCGGTGCACGCCCAGCGCGCCGCTCTCCACCCGGACCATATCCAGCAGGTTGGCCACCAGCCGCGTCATGCGGCGGGCCTCGCCCACAATGGTGCGCGCAAGCTCGCGCCGCGTGGAGGTATCGAGCCGACCCTGGTCCTCGGCCAGGCTGCTCGCGGCCCCTTCGATGCCGGCGAGCGGAGTTCGCAGGTCGTGCGACAGCGAGCTGAGCAGCGAGGTGCGAAGCTGCTCCGCCTCGAATTCGAGGTGTACGATCCGCTTTTCCTCGGCCAGCTTGGTGCGTTCGAGCGCCACGGCCGCCTGCCCCAGCAGCGCCTCAAGGAGTTGCCGCTGCGCCGGGTCGGAAAGACGATCCAACGGCTCGGGGCGGATCCCCACCACGCCGAGCACGCGATCGGGCGTGGCGAGCGGGACATAGACCGCCTCGGCCGCGGGCAGCGTCTGCGTCCCGCGCCCGGCGGATTCCCCGTGCTCGAAGACCCACTTGGCGACGCCGAGATCCCGCCTCGCGCCTTCCTGGGGCGGCATCTCGGCCACCACGTCAAGCTGCCCCCCGACATCCGGCAGGATCAGCATCACCGACCCGCCGAAGAGGTCGTGGAGGTGGCGGAGCGTGACGCGTCCGAGCTCCGGACGGGTCCGCGCCGCGGCGAGGTCCCGGCTGACGGCGTACAAGGTGGACGCGCGGCGTTCGCGAAGCCGGGCCACGCTGGCCTGCTCGCGCACGCGCGTGGTGAGCCCTCCCATGACGAGGGCCACTACCAGCATCATGACGAAGGTGAGGAGGTACCGGACGTCCGACACGCTGAACGCGCCGTACGGCTTGACGAAGGCCAGGTCAAACGCCGCCACCGCCAGCAATCCGGCCAGCACCGAAGGACCCCGCCCGTAGCGCGCCGCGGCGATCACGACCGCGAGCAGATAGAGCATCGCGGCGTCGATTTCGGCCAGCGTCCCATGGAACGGCAGGGCCGCCGCGGTCATGAGCGCCACGACCGCCGCTGCGCCGAAATAGTCCCGGACCGGCGCCACGTCGATTCTGGCCTTGGGCCGCGGCTCGTCCGCCTCGGAGCGGTCGTCGTCGGCGCCCACCCAGACGTGCAGTCCCTCGGCCCGCTCGACCAGCCGTCCCGCCACTGAGGCCGGGAAGAACCGACCCAGCCGGCCGCCCCGCGACCGTCCGACCATCACCCGGGTCGCGTTGTGGGTGCGCGCGTAGGCCAGGATCTCCTCGGCTGCGTCGTGGCCCGGCACGGACACGGCGGTGCCGCCCAGTTCCTCGGCCAGCCTGAGGGCTTCCTGCGCGGCCTCGCGATTCCGCGCCGGCATGGTCGCGTGACGCGGCAGCTCCACATAGAGCGCCGTCCACGGCGCGCGGAGCAGCCCCGCCAGGCGACGTGCGCTCCGAATGAGGCGGAAGCTCCGATCGGACGGCGACACGCACACCAGCAACCGCTCGGAGGCGGCCCATGGTTCCGCGATGCCGGCAGAGGCGCGATAGCCGCGCATCTGCTCGTCCACCCGCTCTGCCGTCCGTCGGAGCGCCAGTTCGCGAAGCGCGATAAGGTTGCCGCGCCGGAAGAAGCGATCCAGCGCCCGCTGCGCCTGCTCCGGGAGGTACACCTTTCCCTCACGAAGCCGCTGCTCGAGCACTTCCGGCGTCACGTCGACCAACTCGATCTCGTCGGCCTCGTCGAGCGCCGCGTCGGGCACCGTCTCCCGAACGGTGACCCCGGTGATCTGCGCGACGACGTCGTTCAGGCTTTCGAGGTGCTGAACGTTGAGCGTGGTGAAGACGTCGATGCCGGCGCCCAGCAGCTCCTCGATATCCTGAAAGCGCTTCGCATGGCGGGCGCCGGGCGCGTTGGAGTGCGCCATTTCATCCATGAGGATCAGGTCGGGCCGACGCACAAGGGCGGCGTCGAGGTCGAATTCCTCGAGGGTCGTGCCGCGGTGCACGAGCCCCTTCCGCGGCAGCACCTCGAGGCCCTCGACCAACGCCGCGGTTTCGCGGCGCCCGTGGGTCTCCACCACGCCGACGACCACATCGCGCCCGCCCAGCTTTGCAGCGCGCGCCGCCTCCAGCATGCTGAACGTCTTCCCCACCCCAGGCGAGGCGCCTACAAACACCTTGAGCCGCCCCTGTCGGGAGCGGCTCTCCTCCTGCTGGACCCGGGCCAGCAGGGCGTCGGGATCCGGGCGTGGATCAGTCATCCGCGGCCGAACCGGAAGGTCGGCACGGCTAGAATCGGAGAGAGAGCGAGGTCACGACGAAACCGCCGGTCTCCGAGCTGGCGGGAATTCCCCCCCTCGGCCAGACGGGATCTGACGAAGCAAAGCCCCGCAGTTCGGTCCGCCACTTCAGGTACTCCTCGGGTTGCACATCGACCCCAATGGAGCCGCCGATGGTACGAAAACCGTCGGGGGTGCCGGTCAAGATTAACACCTGATCGCGGTCCGAGTGCCCCTCGACCCGGCCGACCACGGCCACCTGGCTGGAGACCGCCTTCCGGGCGATCAGCACCGCGCCGTACCAGGTCTGGCTGGACGCGTCCGGCACAGTCTGCACCCCGACGTCGAAGGTCCCCCAGAGGTCCCACCCGTGCCCGGCGGAAAGCTTGGCGAGCAGTTGATTGTAGTACCTCGTGCGCGTGGGCAGCGTGTCGGGCTGCTCGTTGCCGGCGTAGATGGCATAGGCCAGCGCCAGGGCCGGCGTCGCCTGCCAGTCCACGCGAGCAATCACCGACTTGTCGGGATTGTTTTCCGAGATGTTCCCCCAGCCGTTCACCACCTGAAGCTGCGCCGTCACCTTCGATGAGGCCATCCACGTGAGCTTCGCACCAGTCACGAAATACGGGGTGTAATCGGCCAGCAGCGATCGGGTGTAGGTCGGGTTGTCCCAGCTGATGAACCCCTCCCACCCGATCGGGGAAAAGTAGATGCCGCCGTCCACCCAGAACTTGGGGGAGACCCGCACGCCCACCCAGGCTTCCTGAATGACTCGCGCCAGATCGGCGCCGCTCACGGTGCCGATGTTGGGCTCGCCGGAATAGTTGGCCTGTACCGACGTGCCGGCCTGCAGCGCCACGCGCCCGCGGACTTTTTCGCCGGTCAGCTTTGCCTCGAGGAAGGCCAGGTTGACATTGAACTCATCGTGCCGCGCCGGCTGCGTCGTATACGGCCGGTCGAAGGTGGCCGGCTGGCCGAAATCCCAGGCGAAGTAGGTGTCGACGAACGCACCGAAGCTGACGGCCGGCTTCGGCACCGCATCCACCGCCGCCGCCTGGGGAGACGCAGGGACGGTGTCGGGGGACTGCACCAGCAGCCCGGTGGCCAGGGTCGCCGCGAGCACAAGCGAAATCACGGCGTGCCCCGATCGAGGGCCAGGTTCACGAGCAGGACGTTCACCCGCGGTTCGCCGAAGATCCCAAGAAAGCGACCTTGGGTGTTGGCGGCGATGATCGCTTCCACCGCCGCCGGCGCGATGCCCCGAGCCTGGGCGATGCGCGGCACCTGGACGGCCGCCCCGGCCCGCGACAGCTCGGGATCGAGCCCGGAGCCGGAGGCGGTCACGAGATCCACGGGAATCGGGCCGGTCAGCGTGGAGTCGGCCGCGCGGAGCGCGGCGATTCGGCCCGCCACCGCGTCGCGGAGCGCCGGGTTGCTGGGGCCAAGATTGGACCCGGAGGAGGCCGCCGCGTTGTCCGGCGTCGGCCCGGTGGCCGACGGACGCGACCAGAGGTAGCCCGGCGCGGTGAACGGCTGCCCGATGAGGCGCGAGCCCCGGACCGCACCGTTGACTTCGACGAGGCTGCCATTGGCCTGCGACGGAAAGATGAGTTGGGCCAAGCCGGTGATCGCTGCTGGATAGAGCACGCCGGTGAGGAGCGTCATCAGGCAGACGAACACGACGGCGGGCCTGAGCAGGGAGCGCATGTTGAATCCTTACGCCAGGTGCAGGCCGACCAGGAGCAGGTCGATGAGCTTAATCCCCACGAACGGTGCCACGAGGCCGCCAAGACCGTAGACCAGCAGGTTCCGCCGGAGGAGCGCTGCGGCACCGATCGGCCGGTACGCCACGCCGCGGAGCGCGAGGGGAATCAGCGCCACGATGATGAGCGCGTTGAAGATGACCGCCGAAAGCACCGCGCTCTGGGGCGTGGCGAGCCGCATCACGTTGAGGGCGCCGAGCGCGGGGTAGGTGGTGGCGAAGGCGGCCGGGATGATGGCGAAGTACTTGGCCACGTCGTTGGCGGTGCTGAAGGTGGTGAGCGCTCCGCGCGTCATCAGCATCTGTTTCCCGGTCTCGACCACCTCGATGAGCTTCGTTGGGTTGCTGTCGAGGTCCACCATGTTGCCCGCTTCCTTCGCAGCCTGGGTGCCGGAATTCATGGCCACCGCCACGTCGGCCTGGGCCAGCGCGGGGGCGTCGTTCGTTCCGTCGCCCGTCATGGCGACCAGCCGGCCCTCCGCCTGGTATTGCCGGATGAGCGCCAGCTTCTGCTCCGGCGTGGCCTGGGCCAGGTAGTCGTCCACCCCAGCCTCCGCCGCGATGGCCGCCGCCGTCAGCGGGTTGTCGCCCGTGATCATCACCGTCTTGATCCCCATCGAGCGGAGCTCGCCAAAGCGCTCCTTGATTCCGCCCTTCACCACGTCCTTGAGCTGGATCACGCCGAGCGCGCGAGCGCCCTCCGCCACCACAAGCGGCGTGCCGCCGGTCTTGGCGATGGCCGTCACCGCCGCGTCCACGTTGGCCGGCACCCGCCCCCCCGCCTGCCGCACCCAGCTCACGATCGTCTCGGCGGCACCCTTCCGGATCTGGCGCCCCTCGAGGTCCACGCCACTCATCCGGGTCTCGGCAGAGAACGGCACGAAGTGCGCCCCGAGGGCGTGCACGTCCCGCTCACGGATCCCGAACTTCTCCTTGGCCAGCACCACGATGCTTCGCCCCTCGGGCGTCTCGTCCGCCAGCGAGGCCAGCTGCGCCGCGTCGGCCAGCTCCTGTTCCGTCACGCCGTCGGCCGGTATGAAGGCCACTGCCTGGCGGTTGCCCAGGGTGATCGTGCCGGTCTTGTCGAGGAGCAGGACGTCCACGTCGCCGGCCGCCTCGACGGCACGACCCGACATCGCGATCACGTTCTTCCGGATCATCCGGTCCATGCCGGCAATGCCAATGGCGGACAGCAACCCACCGATGGTGGTCGGGATGAGGCAGACGAGGAGGGCCACCAGCACGGTGAGCGTGATGGGGGTGCCCCGCCCCACCGCCGCCACGCTAAAGATGGAAAACGGAAGCAGGGTCGCCACGGTGAGCAGGAAGATCAGCGTGAGCCCGGCCAGCAGGATTTCCAGTGCAATCTCGTTGGGCGTCTTCTTCCGGTGCGCCGCCTCGATGAGCCCGATCATTCGGTCGAGAAACGATTCGCCGGGGTTCACCGTCACCCGGATCACCAGCCAGTCGGAGAGCACGCGGGTCCCGCCCGTCACCGCACTCCGGTCCCCGCCGCTTTCGCGGATCACCGGGGCGCTCTCGCCGGTCACGGCGCTTTCGTCCACCGAGGCCACGCCCTCGACGATTTCTCCGTCCGCCGGGATGTACTCGCCCGCAGTCACGAACACGATGTGACCCTTCCGGAGGTCAGTCGCGACGATCGCTTCGAAGTCGAGATGGTTCGTCGGGTCGGCGAGCCGCTTGGCCTGGAGCGCGGTGCGGGTCCGCCGCAGAGCGTCCGCCTGGGCCTTGCCCCGCCCTTCCGCCAGTGCCTCCGCGAAATTGGCGAACAGCACCGTCAGCCAGAGCCAGGCGCTCACGCCCAGGATGAACCAGGGACTCTCGTCGCCGACGCCCCGAAACGCGGCCCCGGCCAGCACCAGCGTGAACACGCTGCCGACCAGCACCACAAACATCACCGGATTCCGGAGCTGGTTTCGCGGGTGGAGCTTGGTGAAGGAATCACGGAGCGCGCGCCGGGTGGTGCCCGGTGCCACGATCACGATCTCGGGGCGGGTCATGGCTCAGTGTCCCATCAGCATGAGATGTTCGACGATCGGACCGAGGGCCAGTCCCGGCAGGTGCGCCAGCGCACCCACCAGCAGGACGGTGCCGATCAGGAGCGCCACGAACAGAGGGGTGTGCGTCGGCAGGGTGCCGAGGCCCGGCGGCACCGACTTCTTCCCCGCCAGCGACCCCGCGATGGCCAGCGTCGGCACGATGATCCAGAACCGGCCGATGAACATCGCGATGCCCAGCGCCGCGTTGAAGAAGGGGGTATTGGCGTTCATGCCGCCGAAGGCGCTGCCGTTGTTGTTCGAGGCGGACGAGAAGTTGTAGAGCACCTCCGTAAACCCGTGCGCACCCGGGTTGAAGATCGAGGCTTTGGCGGCGGGGAGCATCACGGAAATGGCCGTGCCGATGAGGAGCAACGCCGACGGCATCAGGACGATCAGCACCGCGAGCGTCACCTCGCGCGCCTCGATCTTCTTGCCGAGATACTCCGGCGTCCGCCCCACCATGAGGCCGGCGATGAACACCGCCAGGATCGCGAAGGTCAGCATTCCGTACAGCCCGGAGCCCACGCCGCCGAATACCACCTCGCCCAGCTGCATCAGCCAGAGCGGCCAGAGGCCGCCGAGGGGCGTGAAGGAGTCGTGCATGGCGTTGACGGAGCCGTTGGAAGCCGCGGTGGTCGCGGTGGCCCAGAGCGCGGAGCTGACCGGCCCGAAGCGGGCCTCCTTTCCCTCCATATTGCCCCCGGGCTGGAGGGCACTGCTCACCTGGTCCGCACCAACGGCGGTGAGGGCCGGGTTCCCTCCCTGTTCCGCCCGGATCGTCGGGATGGTGAGCGCGGTGAAGACGATGGCCATCGCCGCGAAGATCGCCCACCCCTGCCGGTCGTCCTTCACCATTCGGCCGAACGTGAAGCAGAGCGCGGCGGGAATGAGGAGGATGGCGAGCACCTCCAGCAGATTGCTGAACGGGGTCGGGTTTTCGAGGGGGTGCGCGGAGTTGACGTTGAAAAAGCCGCCGCCGTTCGTGCCAAGCTGCTTGATGGCCACCTGTGATGCCGCGGGACCGACCGCGATGGTCTGGGTCGTGATGACGGCCGAGTCCGCATGGAACGGCTCGACCATCGTCACCTTCCGGGATGCGGCCATGGTCTGTACCACGCCCTGCGACACCAGCAGGAGCGAGAGCACGGTGGCGAGGGGAAGCAGGATGTACAACACGCTCCGGGTGGAGTCCACCCAGGCGTTCCCCAGGGTGGCCGAGGAGCGCCGGTGGAGGCCGCGGATGAACGCGGCCAGGACCGCCATGCCGACGGCTGCGGAGACGAAATTCTGCACCGTGAGCGCCAGCATCTGCGTCAGGTTGCTCATCGTCGTCTCGCCGCCATACGACTGCCAGTTCGTGTTGGTGATGAAGCTGACGGCGGTGTTGAAGGCGAGCGCGGCCGGCACGCCCGCGAATCCCGCCGGATTGAAGGGGAGCACGCCCTGCAGCCGTTGGATGGCGTACACCACCGCGAGGCTCACGGCGCTGATGGCAAGGACCGTGAGCGTGTATTCCCGCCAGCCCATTTCGCGGCCGGGGTCGATGCCGAGGAGGCGGTAGAAGCCCCGCTCCACGGGGGTCAGCAGCCGCTGAGCGAGTCGAGCCTCCCCGGTATAGACCCGGGCCATGTAGTGGCCGACCGGGAGGCCGAGCGCCACCAGCGACGCCAGATACCCGCCGAGCTGGAGCCAGGCCATGGAGGTCATTCGAACGCCTCCGGGTTCAGCAGCGCCACCAGCAGGTAGATGAAGAGCCCGAGCGCGAGCACGCCCGCGATCCAATAGAGGAGAGTCACCGGGGGCCTCCGCGCCGCTCGCAGATACGGAGGAGGCCGCGGGTCAGGACCAGCAGGAGACCGCTCAGTACGATCATGGCCAGGTCCAACATAGATCGAGTCCGTGCGTGAGAGACACGGACAAGGTACGGCGGGAATGGTCAGGAAGAGGTAAGGAAAGGTGAGGGGGGTGTTAAGGCGGCATCAAGACCAGCGGGGGAGCGGCGCGAAACGGCGGTTTGACCGCCAGCCGGAACCCCTGCCCCGCAGCCCCGCCGTGCTACGGCCTCCGCCTCCACCCTGGTGCCACCGGCGGCATCGAGAGCGAGGCGCGGCGCACGAGTTCGAGGTGCGGCGCCAGAACGTCGGCCAGCTGTTGCGCCAGCGCGATGTCCGCTCGCGTGAAAGCGTCTGCGCCGGCGGCCAGGAGCGTCAGGCAGCCGAAGATCCGACCCGCCACCCGGAGCGGCACGACGAGCGCCGCGGTGGGCTGCCCTGCCCCGACATCATTTTCGAGCTGACGGCGCGCCGAAGCGTACGCATGGGGCAATTCGCCCCGCATCACGCGGCCGAGCTCGGTGCCGGCCACCGACACCAGCGGGAGGTCCGGCAGGGGACGCGAATCGCCCGGGGAAATGATGACGACCTCGTCCGCCTCGCCGAGCCGAAGGGCAAACTCCATCCGGTCGAATGGGAGAACGGTCGACGCCTCGCGCGCAAAGAGCCGCGTGGCCGCACCGCCGTGCGCCGTGGTCGCCAGCACTTCGGCCATCCGGCCGAGATGCGCCGGCACGTTCCGCAGGACGCTCAGGTGCGAACGCATCACCTGGACCTGCCAGGCCAGCAGGAAGCTGTCCACCCGCACCGCCGCGAGGGCCGCCACCTGGCGGAGCAGGTCGAGGTCTTCCGGCTGGAAGAAGTCGGCGCCATTGCCTCCGAGCAGGAGGTAGCCCGCCACCCGCGTCTGGGACAGGAGCCGAACGCCGATCACCGAGCGTACCGCCTCCTCGACCCTGCCCTGCCCCGGCGCACCCGGGCACCAGGCGGTGGGGCCGGCGTGCGAGCCGGTGTCGCCGACCAGGATCTCATCGGCGTCGCCGAAGAGCGCCGCAGGGTCGAACTGCTCCCGGGTCACCACGAGGGCGGGATCGGACCAGAACGTACCCGGCCCGTGTCGGTCGAATCGATAGTGCTCCTGGGCGGAGGCGTCCGGCACCAGAATCTGGATCCGGTCGTGGGGCAGCATCGGCTGCAGCGCCTCGGACACGAAGTCCGAGAACTCGCGCGGCGTCCGCGACGCCGACTCGGCCAGCCCGAGCTTGGCGAGGAGTGCGTGCAGTTCGACGAGCTTCCGGCCAGGTTCGGAACGGCGCCGTTCCGGCGGTGGCGGCGCGCCGTCTTCCCGCGGTGGAGCCGCCGGTTCCCGGCCCTGGCGCGCCACGCGCCCCAGGGTGGGCCCGAGCGAGTCGGCGACGTTGCGGAGCAGGACGGCTTCGGGAAGTCCGTAGCACGACGGCCGAAGTGCGGCGAGCAGCAGCAAGCCGACATCGCGATCACCATGCGGCACGGCCATGCACACCGCCGAGGCGTAGCCCGCGGTGCGGATGCGCTGCTCCATGGTGTAGAGCTCGTCCTGCCCGAGGTGCGGGGCCGGCTGGGGAACCTGCAGGTTGTCCTGGGCCAGGGCCGAGGGGCCGACGAGGACGGCGGGGCCCTCCGGCGGATAGACCCAGAGCGCCATCAGGTCGTGCGGGAGTTCCGGCGCCAGAAGCCCGGACAGGGCCTCGAGCCAGGTCTCGAGCGCCACGGCATCCCAGGTGCTCCCCTTGAGGCGGAGCAATGGCACGCGCACGTCGAGGGCCTCGATTTCTCCCCCGCCGTACGGGGACTGGAATTCATCGCGTGGGTCTTCCATGCCTGCCAGCTAATGCACTTTGCATGCCCCTGACTGCAGTCCAATGAGCTAAGTCACTGAGATACAACAAGTTCAGCAGTGATCGACGAGAGCTTTCGGCGCTCGATTCTGGGTCTTTCATCTTGCAAATGCCTATCCATCAAGAACTTCAGGGCGACTCCGTCGGCTATTGACATACCCCCTACCCCTATATATCTTCGTTTGGCTCTCCGATCCTCTGGACCACCGGAAAACTCAGCCCAGTTCGTGGTGTTGATCGAGCGGTTCGGAGAAATAATTCTGATTGGTAGTTGCCACTACTACGCGGAATGGACCATGGAAAACATCACGCTCCACATCGAAGGCATGTCCTGCGGGCATTGTCTCAACGCCGTGAGCAAGGCGCTCGCCTCCCTCGACGGCGTCGAGGTCGAATCGGTCAAGATCGGCCGCGCCGACCTGCGCTACGATCCCGCCCGCATCCACGCCAACGCAATCGCCGCAGCCATCACCGATGTCGGCTATCGCGCTACTACCGCCCCCGGCCCCGCATGAAGCGGGTGCAGACATGACCGCGGTCACCCAGCGCGCCACCATTCCCGTTACGGGAATGACCTGCGCCGCCTGCAGCGCGCGGATCCAGCGCACGCTCGAGCACTCCCCCGGCGTGGCCTCCGCCAACGTCAACCTGATGACCAACTCGGCCACCGTCGAGTTTGATCCCGCCACGACCACGATCGAAGGGCTCGTGGCCACCATCAGGGACACCGGCTACGGCGCCGAACTTCCCCGCCCCGAGGCCGCCCCCGGAGAAGAAGAGACCGCCGAAGAGCAGCGGCTCGGCACCGAGCGCAAGACGCTCCGGCGGAAGGTCGTGACGAGCCTCGTCGCCGCCGCGCTCGCCATGCTCATCGGGCTCCCCCTCGGTGAGGCCGCCGCCGCCGAGGGGGCAGCCGATCCCGGCATGCGCTTCATGATGCCGCTCGCCGACGGACTTCGCGCCGTGGCGCCGGGGCTCTTCGCCGTCGACGCCGGCACCTGGCGATGGATCCTCCTCCTCCTCACGCTGCCCATCGTGTTCTGGGCGGGCCG
>Ga0315271_10002564_pt1 | contig 11401 bp, 9 predicted proteins | sample C3_top_MG_FD_204664 | JGI IMG/M metagenome (GOLD analysis project Ga0315271, IMG submission 204664) | Sediment microbial communities from Yellowstone Lake, YNP, Wyoming, USA - C3_top | ecosystem: Environmental > Aquatic > Freshwater > Lake > Sediment | place: USA: Wyoming | collected 2017-08-01
CCCAAAGATAAAGGTTTCCAGGTTGGTTTGCATGTAGCCGAAGACCTTGCTCCAATCCCCCTCAAAGGCTTTGTGCGCCCAGAAGTGGGAATGGAACTGCACGTTCTCGATCCGGCCGATGTCGCCGGTGCCTTCCACCAGGATTCCGCGTCGGAGCACACACCCATTGATTTGGAACAACCGGTGCCGCCCGTTCTCCGTCGGGCCGGTTCGGATTCCATTGTAGCTGTTGATGAGTGTGACATTCTCGACGGTGCTATCGAAACTTACCTCCTTCGCGTTGGCCGGATGGGCGCGAATCTGGATTGTCCAGGGATAAGGCCGGATATCTTCCACGCGCTGCTCTGGATAGTAAATTGTGACTCCTTTGAGGGAAGTGGAACTGCGCATCTCGATGAAGGCGGGCGCTTCCTCACGGCCCCGACCCTCGGTGGGAAGGAGAATCGAACCGGCGGCGGGTTCCCAGGATTGGGGCGCCTGATTTAGCCCGCACAAATGCACGCCCTTCTTCACTTCGAGGTGCCCATTGCACCTCCAGCGCCCAACCGGAATAACGACCACGCCCCCCTTCTCACTGGCTGCGTCGATTGCTTTCTGAATCGGCGCGGTGCAATCGGTCTCGCCGTCTGCCACCGCTCCAAAATCCACGATGTTGAAGGTTCCAGTTGCCGGAATCGGGGCGGGCGAAGCGGGAGGAGTTGATTGCCCGAAAGCCGGAACCCACAGCGCACAAGTCGCCAGAAGCACAACCACCAAGCTCAAGCAAGTCTTCAAACAGGCTCTGATCCAACGATAGATTCCGGTGTTCATGGCTGGGCAAAATAACGGGTCAATCCGTGCTGAGTTTGATTTCCAGCCCGCTGATCCGCTGATCACTGCCTTTTCGCGTGATGAGCGTCTGGCCATTGACTTGTTTACGCTCCAATTGGTCCAGGTTGGTGAGCTTGACGCCAGCCTCGTAGCGGGCCACCGCTTCCTGACAGCCCATTTCGTGAGCGCTCTCAGCCACACGATGGTAAAAATCGCGTCCACCTCCCAGATAGATGTCCGCGAGGAAATAACGCACATTAACTTCCGGATAGGCAGCGTCGGAGTTGAGAACCACCCGCGAGCCATCGGCCGGAAGTCCGGTGGTCGAGAAGGTGAGGTGTCGTTTGGGTGGTTTGCCCGAGGCCACGAACCAATTCGCGTTCAGGGCGCGGCAACCCTCGGCCCATCGCCGCAGCGCCTCGGCAACCGCCGGATCGGATTTGGCGGGTTTCTTGTAAGCTTCAACCGGGCAACCCAGGGTTAGATCCAGCAAAGCCAATCGCATCGCGGGCGTGGAAACCGCGCCGTCATTCGAGAGCAACACCTCGTTGCCGAGGATGGTTCGGGCCGACCCGCGCTGGACGATCCGCATCACGCGGCCATCTTTGCCGAATTGGTTGGTTATCCAGCGCCGCTCCAGCTCGTTGGTGTTGACCACGCGCACCCCCGCATCCCAGAGACGAATTGCCTCGCGTGAATCCGGGTCCTTTTCACGAAGAGCGTAATCACGGTAGAGGGATGCGTTGCCGCCCATGGAAAGATCGGCCAGGAGGTAGCGAACCTGCGGTTCGCGCCAGATGACTTTCTGCCAGTCGATGCTTTGCGCGGAGGCACTGGTTGCCAGCGCGACAGACAATGCCTGCGCGGATAATAGGACGATACTCAATCCAGGAAGAACGGGGAGTTTCATTGGCGAAATGGTTCAGGCCTGGTCATTGGTGTGTCCCGGGAGCCGGAAATTTTTTCGCCGCGTCGTCCAGCACCAGCACCCAGTCGAGTTGTTCGCCGGGATTGGGCGAAAGGAATTCGCGCTCGCCGGTGTTGGGGAATTCACCAATGCCGGTGGCTTGGCCACTGCGCGGATCGAACCACCAGGCCTTCACTTTCGGTCCGGTGATCTTGTCCATGCGCACCTTGAACTTGCGCCCGATGGGCGCATAGACCATCGCGTAACTGCCGGCTTCATCCCGTGTGGCGACGAAGCGGTAGCGGCCCGCACCCGGCACCGAGGTTGGCACGCGATCAGTCACGATCACCGAGTCGTCCGGGACGCGCGTGAGATACGGTCGGGAGAGCAGGAGGTGTTTGGCGTGCTGCATTTGCATCGCGCCGGGTTGCTCGATGGCTTCGCTCCAGGGCATGAGCGGGTTGTTGATGGGACCTCTGCCGGGCGCCCACATCTGCCAAACCGAGTGGTGGCCGTAGGTATGACCGCAGGCCCCAGTGAATAGATCCCAATACAATGGGCGACGGGCGTCAGTTGCGGTCGAGTGGCCGAACTTCTGCGCGTCAAACGAAACCGGGTGATCCTCGTAGATAGGTTCGCCGTCGATGACGGGTTTCACCGGCGTTCGGTCATAGTCAGCCTTGGTTTTGTCGTAACGACCGGTGAATTCGGCCTGGTGGCCGTTCTGGCGCAGGTTGAAGTCCAGCCAGGGGTCATCTTGGAACCAGGAGGAAGAGCCATTGCCGCCGGGCGGGTGCAACGTCATGAGGTGCGCGCCGCCGTCGCCTTTCCGGAGGCCCCGAGCCATGGCCCGGATTATCTCCTTTTGGGTGTCGTTGTCCACGCCGCGGTCGCCGCCGAGGATCCAGACCAGGCCCTTTTCCCGATAGCGTTTGCCCAGCCATTCGCCGTAAATCTCAGCATTTGCTGGCGTGAAGAGAGGTTTTCCGTCCTTTACCTGGTCATGCCAGTAACGGCCCCAGGTGGGCAAAAAACCCACGTAGATGCCCCGGCGATTGGCGGCGTCCACGATGAAGTCCACGTGATCCCAATAATCGTTATTCGGCCCGTCGGTAACGGCGGGTCGGGTGGGGTCGAGATCCATCAGGGGCAGGTGGCCGTAGGCATTCGGATCTGTGTGCCCCTCGAGTTCCGCGATGGCCACCGCCTGAACGACATTGAAGCCGTTCCTGGCGCGCTGGTCGAGGTAGCGTTCGGCCTCTTCCCGGTTCAGGCGGTGGAAGAGTTCCCAGGCGGTGTCGCCCAACCAAAAGAAGGGTTGCCCCGACTCCGTGATGAGAAAACGGTGATTCTCACTGACTTTCAGCCCCGGCAACGGAGCGGCTGAACTGGCGAGGGTGGCGGCGAGCAGGAAAGCTGGTATTAACCTCGTGAGGGCAGCCTGGGGTTTCGAAGCGAAAACCATGGGAGTGCGCAGGTTGGTGGATTCCTTTGCGAAAGAGTTTTTGGATAGTGATTTCATACGGATTCAAGAGGACAGTGGATCATATTGGCGGTTTTTGTTGGTTCCGATGGCATCGTTGGCGGCTGCCAGGGCCTTGCGCGCGCTGACGCCCCGGCGCAGCAGGTAATTCACATACAGGCTCTCGAGAACCGCGAGTTGAGCCAGGCGCTGGGAGCCGATCTCGCCATTAACGTGTTCCTGGAAAACCGCCGTCAGCAGCACCAGGTCGGCGGTCTTGGCCAGCGAGGAACGCGGGAAATTGGTGATGGCCAGCACCCGGATGCCGCGGGCCTGCGCGGCGCGCATGGCGACCAGAATCGGCTTGCTCTGGCCGGAATAGGACACCGCCACCATTACATCCCCGCGATTCAGATGATTCCGCAGGATGATGAGCTGGAGGTCCGGATCTTCCGCGGTGTGACAGGTCACCCCAATGCGGAGAAACTTATGATAGGCCTCCCGCGCCACGACGGCGGCGTTTCCCAGGCCGAAGAAAGCCAGGCTTTTGGCGCTTGCGAGCGCATCCACCGCCTGGGTGTATTGCTCGAGATTGACGGCTGCCAGCGTGTCCTGCAAGGCTTGAACAGAGTTGGCGAACACTTTGCGCAGAACCGCTTCCGGCGGGTCCGTCGGGGTCACGTCACGATAGGGAACTTCAGGTTCCGGGGAGGCGAAATCTTTGCGCAGGGCGGGAAAACCATCATAGCCCAGTCGTTGAGCCAAGCGCACCACCGTGGCCTGGCTGCATCCGGCTTTGGCGGAGAATTCCACCACGCCACTGTCGTAAATCGCCTCCGGCGCGGCCAAAAGGTAATCCGCCGCCAGTCGTTCAGCTTTTTTGAGTGAGGGATAAATGCCGCGAAGCCGAACCAGGCACCGGTGGGGAACTTTGTCGGAATGCTCGATGGCGGTGGTGGAATTCCCGGTTTTCATAGGTTCGAGTGCAAATGCTGCAGGGAAGGGTAAAGCCCGCGATAGATCCCGTAGCGTTCCGCGTAGGCCGTGGCACGATCGGCGCGCGGCAGAAATTCCCGGTCATAATGAACCGTTCCAGCCACCGCTTCTGAAAGGTCCCTGTAAACGCCCACGGCTGTGCCCGCCAGCAGAGCGGCTCCCAGGCAGGCGGCTTCGCCACAGCCCAAGGTTCGCAGGGGCCGGTTCAGGATATCGGCTTTCAACTGGAGCCAGCGGGATGACTTGGCGCCCCCGCCGGCGGCGACCAGTTCCTCGATTCGAATCCCGCAAGCGAGCATTCGTTCGAGGTTGAAATTCAATTCGAAGGTCAGTCCTTCCAGCATTGCTTTGGCAATATCGTGCCGGGTAGTGGCCAGCGTGAGCCCGACCACCGCGCCCTTGGATTGTAAATCACAGACCGGGGTGCCGCTGCCGTTGAGATGGGGGAGGAACATCACCGGCGAGGGACCTTCCGGCATGCGCGCATCCATCAATTGGTAGGCGTTGATGCCCTGGCGGGCGGCTTCCGCAACCTCCTCGGTGGCGAAGTTGTCCCGCCACCATTTCAGCAGGATGCCCCCAACGTGGTTGAGCGCGAACGTGAAACTCATCCCGTTCTTGGCATGGAGATAGCAGGGATAAAAACTCTCGAACATAGACTGCGAGAGTCGAGGCTGATTCAGCGCCGTGGAGAGCACTTCGGCGGTGCCGGTCGAAATCACGCCCAATCCTTCACGAATCGCCCCGGCCCCCAGGGCCGCGCAGGTTTGGTCATGGCCGCCGGTTACCAGAGTCAGATCAGCGGGCAAACCCAGTTCCCTCGCGAGGGTGCTTCGAATGGTCGCGATCGCCGTGCCCGAAGGCACCGGCACGGACCAAATCGTTTCCGATAAGCCAAGTGTCTGGTGGATGGTCCGGCTCCATTGGCGGCTACCCAAATCGAAAGCCATCGTTCGCGAGGCCATGGAGTAGTCGATGGCCGCTTCGCCCCCCAGTCTGCCGAGGATGAAATCCGCGTAGGTTACGAGCTTCGCCGCTTTGTCGAAGATCGCAGGAGCGAGTTCGCGAAGCAGAAGCACCTTGGCGAGCGAGTTCATCGGGTGCGGCCTCATGCCCGTTTGCTCAAAGAGGGAATAAGCGCCGAGGAGTTCGGCGCATTTCTCCGCCTGCGGCGCGGAACGGTAATCCATTCCCAGAATCGCCGGATGCAACGCGCGGAAATCGCCATCCACTGGGATAATGGCGTCACCCTGAACCGAAACGCTTAACGCCTTGATATCCGCGCCGCCTGCCTTGGTCACCGCCTCTCGCAGCACTTCCTTGGCCAGAGACCAAACCTGTTCGGCGTCCTGCTCGGCCTTAGCCGGCGCATTACAGACCACCCCGTATTCGCGGAACCCCTGGCCGAGAATGCGGCCTTCCGGATCAAAGACAATCGCCTTGCAGCCGGTGGTGCCAACATCGAGGCCGAGGAGTTTCATGCGTCATCAAGGTGTGGTTTCGCAAAAGCGATCCTGCCGCCGCCGCATTTCCACCAGCGGCGTCTTGGGCAGCTGCGCCAGGTCGTCGTAGCGAATGGGTTGACCCAGGGCCACGTCGCGTGCCAGCACGCATCCTTTCGCCAGGCCCAGGGGCAGCAAGTTTTCCCGGCGCGCAGTTTGCGCCGTGTCGATCGAACCGCGGTAGCAATGTTCGCCGATGGCATCCAACGTTTCTCCGGCCTTCAGCGGGCGCTTGGCAATCGCGATGCATTCCGCCACCGGGCGGGGCAGGGGATGGCCGCCGGATTCGCCGTAGATGACGGCTTGGGCGGCGGTCAGCGGCACCTCGATGCTGCACAGGTGATAGGGTCGGAACAGGAGGTAATTCGGTCCCGGGCCCATGTCGCGCTGGATGAGGCCGTGCTTCAGTCGCGGTTGGTCGGTGGTGAACACCACGAAGACCCCGGGATGAACGCCGATCGCGAAATCCACGGCGCCCGGCCGGTTGAGAACGCCGCCCTGCGACTTCGGGCAGAAGACCTGGTGCAAGGTTTCGCGGGTGGCCTTGGCGCCGTGCATGCCGCGGATATCCGGCACCAGCCCGGTCGCATTGGCCACGCTGCACATTTCGACGGCTGTTTTTGAGCCGTCCACAAATTCGCAGAGCATCCGGGCGCTCATGTCGCGCGCGCGGGCCTTCTCGGCCAGCGCCTCGGGCGTCGCGGCGATGTCGAGCGGGTTGTTCTTGCCTTTGCCGGCGGCGACCACCTCGAATCCGAGGGCCGTGGCAAAGCGATACAACTCGAGAATTGCCGCGGGTTCATCCCCCGCCGCCAGGGTGTAAATCACCCCGGCCTCTCTCGCCAAATGGTTGAGCATCGGCCCCACGGTCACATCGCACTCGACGTTCATCATCACGATGTGCTTTTTCGTGCGGATGCCTTCCAGTGCGATCAGAACCCCCAATTCCGGCGAACCGGTGGCATCGACGATCGCCTGCACTCCCGGCAGCCGGGTCGCCAGCTGCCAGTCCGTGGCGAGGGCGATTTTGCCGGAATCAATCGCGGTCTGCGCGGCTTCGATCGATTTCACCCGCACGAGGCGATCGGCTGGCAATCGGGCCATATGGCAGGCCAGTTCGGCGCGCTCGAAGGTGACATCCACCACCACCGGGATGCGCACGCCCTTCATGAGCTGAACCTGGCACAGGATTTCCTGCCCCATCTGCCCCGCGCCAATCAGGGCAAACGCGACAGGTGTTCCCTTGGCCTCCAGGTCGAGGAGCTTTTCGTTAATAGCATTCATGTAATCGTAACGGAAAAATGGAGATCAGTCTGGCAACACCATCACCTTGAGCGCTTCGCCGGATGCCGCGATTTGAAACGCCTCGGCCACGCGGGACAGGGGCCGGGTGTGGGTGATGAACTTTTCGGCATCGATGATTTTGCGCGCGAGAAGACCCAGGGCCTCCTCGTGAGAACTGGGATGGTAGGAAAAAGCTCCGAGCACCACCTTCTCGCCATAGTGGATGAGATTGGAATCGAGGCTGACCATCGGGTTGGCTTTTGGCAATCCACCGAAGAGGACAATACGTCCGCCGCGCCGGGCCATCTCCACGGCCTGGGTCTGCGTGGAACCCACGGGGTTGGCGCAAATGACGACGTCTGCCCCCAGTCCGCCCGTCAACTTCTTGACCTCGGCCACGACGTCTTTGGCGGTGACGTCAATGACTGCGTCCGGTTGAAACCGTTCCGCGTTGGCGCGTCGCACCGCGTTGGGTTCGGCGACGATCACCCGCGCGCCGCGGGCCTGTGCCAGGGCGGTGTGCAGGCACCCGATCGGACCGGCGCCCAGCACTACCAGGGTTTCTCCCAGGCTCAAACAGCAGTTGTTCTGCGCAGCCAAAACCGACGAGAGAGTTTCCGCGAGGCCGCCCGCCTGGAAGGACAGGCCCTCCGGCATTCGGTGCACGATCCCGTTCGTCAACACGTTGCCGCTCAGGCCGACATACTCGGCGAAGCCGCCCTGGTAGCCGGGGGTGATCCCCAACAGCCGCAAGTCTGTGCAGAGGTTGAATCGGCCCTTCCGGCAATACCAGCATTGCCCGCAATGGATATCCGGCGCCACCGCGATGCGGTCGCCGACCTTGAACCGTTTCGCTTCCGCTCCCGCCTCCACCACGGTACCGGAAAGCTCGTGGCCCTGGACCAGGTGCGGCGTGCCCGCCGGCGGCCCCTCCTGCCACCGTCGCAGGTCGGACCCGCACACTCCGCAGGCCTCCATCTTTATCACGATGCCGTCCGCCGATGCCTCGGGCCGGGGCGAATCGCGAAGTTCAATGGTTTTGGGTCCGATAAGACAGGCGGTATTCATGATGATCTGGGAGATTTTGCGGTGCGTGGCCGGGCGGCGGATCCTTTTTTAGCCGAAGGTTTTTCGCCATGAACCAGCCGTTCTCCAACCGCTCCGCCGGGGTGAATGACCGCAAATTGATTTCGCGTGTAGCCGGTGACTTTCATCAAGGCGATGCAGAGGGCGTCGAACACCGCGATCACCGCCATGGTGCTGGCGGTGGCGAGCATGTTGAACTCGTCGGGCTCCCGATCCACTTTGACCCGCAGCAGCAGGCTCGCCGCGCGGCCCAAAACCGAGTCCGGGTTTTCCGTAACCCCAATGATCAGCACGCCCTTGGCCTTTAGCGGGGGAATCATGCCCGCGATTTCCCGGGTGTTGCCACCTTTGGAAATGAGAATGGCGATGTCCGACGGTTGGGCCAGCCCGAGGCCGCCATGCAGGGCATCTCCGGGCACCAGGAAGGTCGCCGGGCGTTCCACACAGCAGAGCGAGTGCGCGATCTTCCGCGCCGCCGCCGCCGAAGTGCCGCAACCGGTCGTTAGCACCCGTCCGCGGCAACCGGCGATGGCCATGACACACTGTGAGAAAATCTTCGGATCAATCGTCTGCCGGAGCCCGGCCACGGCCTTGCTCTCTGCGCTCCAAACCGATTCCGTGGTTTTCCAAATGTTTGTCGCCGACAGGTTCTGTTTTTTCATAGGGGACAGCGTTGCCAGGGATAGGGCTGTCGCAGACTGAGCGCATTAAGGCGAAATCGGTTCCGGGGCGCAAGCGAAAATTTCATTTCTAAAAACACAAACTGAAAAACCTGGAAGGCCTTATTGGGTGACGGGTGCCCGGCGGTTGCGTTAGTTGGGTTACAGAAGGATCCGCAAGAGCCCAACCAGCGCGCACAGCTTCGTGCTCTTGATCCTGCTCTTGCTCTTGATCTCGGTAGTTAAAACGCGCTCATTCTCGCGCCACTGGGTGCAGCGCATCAGGCCAAGAACGCCCGGATTCGCTTTACATGGGGTGGCGGCTTGCGCTTCCAGCAACCTTCTGGCATAGAATGGACATGAGAAAACCGCGCAAAAGGGAGTTCAGTGTTGTCGTCCACCGGGATGAGGAGGGTTTTTACGTGGCCAGCGTTCCTGAGCTGCGAGGTTGTCATACGCAGGCCCGTTCGCTGGATAAACTCATGGAGAGGATTCGCGAGGCAATCGAATTGTGTCTGGAGGTCAAGGGCGCCTCGGCCACGAATGCGGAGTTTATCGGTGTTCAGCGCGTAGCGGTCTGAGTATGCCTCGTTTACCGCGATTGCGTGGTCGGGAGGTAATTGCGGCCCTTCGGCGGGCAGGCTTTTCGGTGGTCCACATTCGTGGAAGCCACCACTTCCTCAGGCATGCGGACGGTCGAACCACGGTCGTTCCTGTCCACGCCGGGGAGACAATTGGCCCGGGTTTGTTGAAACAGATCCTTTCGGATGTGGAAATGGAACCACAGGATTTTGAGCGATGGTTGTGAGATCGTAGCCGAACCACGCGGTCCGACAGATGCCGAGATGACCGCGATGTCCTTACCGCGTCCTATACCTCGGGCTTCGACCGCATCTTTCTGTTTCGGGCTTTTGGTTCATCAGTCCATGAGCTCAAGCTTGTCTAAATGGGTTTTACTCGAGGTGGCGCCCGAATGCTGTTCAGGTGTTGAAGGCATACGAGATTAACGCTATGAAATGTCCCAAATGCACAGGTGAAATGGTTGATGGCAAGGTTTACATTGGTGGTGGCATGGCCACTCTTTTACTTGAAGGCAGCCTTTCGCTCGGCAACCTTACCTTCAAAGCTCCGGATTGGCGCGACCATGTGGTTCAAGAGACATCGGATATTTTGCCAGCTCATTACTGCGATGGCTGTGGAGCAGTTACTATCGAGACACCACGCAGAGGATTATCTACCTTGGAATGAATAAGAGTATGCTTAAAGCCACGGTAAACAAAATCATTGGAGCGATCGCGGGCCCGGTTCGTCGGGGCTAACGCAAATCATGAAGAAAAGCACAATTGTTGGACTTGTCGTTTTGGCGGGTTTGGCGCTTTTTCTGGGTTCTCTGCGGTTGGCGAGCGCTCAGCGACCCGGGATGCCGGTGGAATGGTCTCGATTGTATCGTGGCATGACCCCGGAAGAGGTCCGCTCCAGGATGAGCGACGAGATTTACGATTTGCGAGCTGTTCAGGGGTTCGACCTGGTCATTCACAAGAACAAATACGGGCATTGGCAATTGCTCATTCGGTATGACTCCGCAGGCCGCGTGGTGAGCGCCACCGCGAACTACATTCACACATTCGGATTTGGACTGCTGAATTCAAGTGGAAAGAGGATTCTTTGATTTGTCGGCCCCAACCAGAGTCGTTTCCTGGATGCTGGGGTCTTGTGTTGGCCGGTGAGTCTCGCTGGCTCTGCGCCTCCGCGGCTCGGCGTCTTTGCGTTTGGATGGATTGACCAGGACAACTGCTCTCTGCGACGGTTGCCCTGGCCTCGTCCTTCCGGACGGTTCTGGTTCGCCGCCGACCGTGTGATCTCGCCAACGGCCGCGGTTCATGCCACCCTCATCCGGTGATGAAGAAGCCGCTAGTCCGAAGAACCACGCTTTGGCTGCTGGTCTGCGGACTCGTGGCAGTTGTTTTCATGCTGCGCTTTTTTGAGCAACGACAGGTGTATCATCCGGGCCGGAGTTTTGACAACACCGGCGCTGAGCTCGGCCGTCCCTACGAGCAGGTCTATTTCAAATCCGGCGATGGCGTGGAACTCCACGGCTGGTTCTACCCGGCGCTGACCAACTCGCCAAATGCCCACATCGGCCTGATCTATTGCCACGGCAACGGCGGAAATATTAGCCATCGGCTCGGGCCCTGCCGGGCCCTGCTCCAGACGGGGATTGCAGTGTTCCTTTTCGATTACCGCGGCTACGGCCGCAGCGCCGGCACCCCCAGCGAGGAGGGAACCTACCTGGACGCCCAGGCAGCCTGCGCCTGGCTGAGGCAAAAAGGCTTTGCCAACACCAACCTCATCGCCTACGGCGAATCGCTGGGCGGCGGCGTCGCCACGGAAGTCCTGCTGCGCGAAAACCTTGGCGGCCTGGTGCTGCAAAGCACCTTCACCAGCGTCCCGGACATCGGCGCGGAATTTTTCCCCTGGCTCCCCGTCCGCTGGCTCTCGCGCATAAAGTATGACACTCTCTCCAAGCTCCCGCGTGTCACCACCCCGGTGCTCGTCATGCATAGCCGCAGCGACGAGATCATCGGTTATCATCACTCCCAGACTAATTACAACGCCATCAAGTCGCCGAAGTTCTTTTGCGAACTGGAAGGCGACCACAACAACCCGTTGGAGGATCGCAAAGCATTCGTGGAGG
>Ga0315271_10002565_pt1 | contig 11397 bp, 9 predicted proteins | sample C3_top_MG_FD_204664 | JGI IMG/M metagenome (GOLD analysis project Ga0315271, IMG submission 204664) | Sediment microbial communities from Yellowstone Lake, YNP, Wyoming, USA - C3_top | ecosystem: Environmental > Aquatic > Freshwater > Lake > Sediment | place: USA: Wyoming | collected 2017-08-01
GTGACGGTCATGGGCCAGATGCTCTGCGGGTCCTTCTGGGAACGGGTCATCATGCCGATCATCACCGCGCTCCTGGCCATCCGGTTTCACCCCACGGTCGTCAACCGGGCACGGACGGCGAGCGAGTCCATCGCCAACGGCCAGTTCATCCTGGTGACGCGCGAGAGCTACGAGGCGGTGGGAACCCACGAGGCCGTCCGGCACGAGGTGGCCGAGGACCTGGCGATGGCGCAGCTGTACTTTCGCGCGGGGCGCCGCCAGCTTTTCGCCTTCGGCCTCACCCTGATGGGGACCCGGATGTACACCAGCCTGGCGGGGCTGGTCGAGGGCTGGTCGAAGAACGTGTACGTGGGAGGAAGGCGCTCGTTTCCCGACGAGCCGATCCGCCGCGCGCTGATCCCGGTGATGTTCGGCCTGGGCGCGCTGTTCTGGCTCCTGCCGGCGGGCGTGCTGGCGCTCGCGGTGGCGGGGGTGGCGCCAGGCTGGCTTGGTCCCGCTGCGCTGGCCACCGGGCTCGGGGGCCTCTTCTGGATGCTGTTCGACGCCGGCTTCGGCATCAACCCGGTCTACGGGCTGACCTACCCGCTGGGAGTGCTGATGACGGGGTGGATCTTTGCCCGCTCGACGCGGCGCGGCGAGCGGCGGATCGAGTGGCGGGGGCGCACCTACTCCGCCAGCTGAACGGGCGGTTGCGCGGCTGGGGTGACCGGGGAATCTTTACCCGACAACTTTCATCGGAGATGTCATGCGCTTGACGATCACGGCCGAGATGCTCGCCGCGCTGGAGCGCGCCCAGGACCGGCCCGACTGGCTGATTGCCGAGGTCGCGCGCATGCGCAAGGACGGCGCGCCGTACGTGCTGCCGCTCGCGGCCGAGCAGAGCACGGCGCTGGAGGAACTCTGCGCCATGAACATCCGCTTCACGCCGGACGGCAACGTCAAGCCGGAGCACGCGGCGCTGGACCAGCTCTCGATGCTGGTCCTTGAGAACTACTAGGATTCGCAGGCCATGAACCCGACTCGCATGGAAGCCTTCAGCGACGGAGTACTGGCCGTCATCATCACCATCATGGTGCTCGAGATGAAGGTGCCGCACGGCGGCACGGACCTCGAGGCGCTGCGGCCGATCATTCCCGTGTTCCTGAGCTATGTACTCAGCTTCGTCTACATCGGCATCTACTGGAACAATCACCACCACCTGCTGCGGGTCGTCCGCCGCGTGAACGGCGCCGTACTCTGGGCGAACCTCCACCTCCTGTTCTGGCTGTCGTTGCTCCCGTTCGTGACCGGCTGGATGGGCGAGAACCACTTCGCGCCGACGCCTATCGCGCTCTACGGCGTGGTCCTGCTGATGGCGGGCTTCGCCTACTGGCTGCTGCAGCGCGCGTTGATCAGGAGCGAGGGCCCCGACTCGCTCCTTGCGGCGGCGGTGGGCCGGGACCTCAAGGGCAACCTCTCCCTGGGCGTGCTCCTCGCCGCGATTCCCGTCTCGTTCTTCCGGCCGTGGATCTCGGGGGCCGCGTATGTCCTGGTGGCGCTGATCTGGCTGGTGCCGGATCGACGAATCGAGCGCGTGCTGGACTCGGGGGACCGCCCCACCAAGGGGAAGGGCGCCTGAGCGACTGATCCGCCCGCGCGAATGCGCTCGCGTGCGTCCGTGTGGTACATCAGCAGCCTCACTCCCAGACCATCCTGTGGCACCCGCCACACGGATGGTCGCGTTGCTTTCAGGTGCTACACTCAGCTCCCTCCTCGCGCTCCACGACCTTCCGCACCTAGTCGCGGCGCTTGGACACGAGCCGCTCTGGGAACCGTTCGATCCTGCGTCTCTCGGCCTCCACGGCGGGTCGGACACGGCATTCGAGGCTGCCATCGTCGGCAGGCTGGGTGGATTCACCTGGTACGCCCTTGCCTCCCCAAACCCCGCCTGGGCGGCTCCGCGCGCAGCGCGGCGACTCGCGGAACGGGGGCGCGTGTGTGGCGTCTTCGGCCTCGATTCCGCAGGGCGTCGACTTGCGGTCTCCGTTGCGTTGCACAACGCCCCGGTGCTCGAAGTTGACCTCGACCAGCCAAGCCACCTGGCCACGAGTTGCCTGGCGCGTATCGGAAATGCCGAGCCCGGAGGAGCCCTGGCGGTGGCCGCCCGGACCGCGGACGCCCTATCCGGCGAAGGGCTCGGCCGGCAGTTCTTCCTTGCATTTCGCGCGGCGCGGGATCGCTTCACCTCCTCGATGCCGCCCGCCATCCCCGAACAGGACCGCCACGAGCTGGCCCTGCTCCAGCTGACCCGCGTTCTCTTCCTCTACTTCGTGCAAGCCAAGGGTTGGCTCGACGGCTCGGAACGCTTTCTCCGGTCCCGGGTAGACGACTGCCTCTTCCGCCGGAGGTCGGTCCACCGGGACCTGCTCCTTCCCCTGTTCTTCGGCACCCTCAACACACCCCAGACGGCCCGACGGGGAAGCGCCCTCTCGTTCGGAAACGTCCCTTTCCTGAACGGCGGCCTCTTCGAGCCGCATCCCCTCGAACGACGTCATCGTCCCACCATCCCCGATCCCGCGTGGCGGGACGCCTTCGACACCCTCTTCGAGCGCTATCACTTCACCGCCGGCCCCGAGTCGCAGGGCGCCATCGCGCCGGACATGCTGGGGCGCGTCTTCGAAGGCGTGATGGAGCCGGGCGCCCGGAAAGCGAGCGGGAGCTTCTACACGCCTCCCCCGTTGGTGCGAGCCCTGGTGGATGCCGCGCTCGCAGGATTCACCGGCGGCCGGCTGCGCGTGTCCGACGCGGAGGCGGCGACGCGGCTCGAAGCCGGTGAAGCGTCGGCCATCCGGCATCTCGAACAGATCACCATCCTGGACCCGGCGGTCGGATCCGGGGCGTTCCTGCTGGGCGCGCTCGATCGACTTGCCACCCTGCGGGGCGCCCCGAATGACCCGGGCCTCCGAAGGCGGATTCTTGCGGAGAACCTCTTCGGCGTTGACATCAACCCGTCCGCCGTTCGGCTCGCCGAACTGCGGCTCTGGCTGGCAGTCATCGGCGCGGAACCGGATGGGTCGCCGGAGCAAGTCGAACCGCTGCCCAATCTCGATGCTTTCGTCCGCCAGGGCGACAGCCTGGCGGATCCGCTCCAGTTCATGCTGAGTCACCCGCTCCACGCGACCAGGCATGCGGCGGCGCTTGCGGCGGCCCGCCGTGCCGCAGCGGTCTCTGCCGGAAGACCGAAGCGGGAGGCGATCCGGCTGCTTCGACAGCTGGAGCTCGAAGCCGCCGCGGAGCGGCTCGACGCCGCCGTCGAGGAGAAGGAGCGGCTCGTCCGCTCCATCATCTCTGCCGGGCGCGCGCCGACGCTATTCGGTGGCCGGATGCGCATGACGGCGAAGGAGCGCCGGGTCTTGGTGGAGGCGCGGAGGAAACTCCGGACGCTGCGCGGCGTCCGTCGACGACTGGCGAAGGAGGGCGTCGTTCCGGCCTTTGATTACGACACGCACTTCGGCGACGTCATGGCCGGCGGCGGGTTCGATCTCGTCGTTGGGAACCCACCGTGGGTTCGGGCAGAAGCCCTTCCGACGTCGGCCCGGGCCTACCTCAGCCAGCGATTCCGCTGGTGGCGGGCCGGCACCGGCAAGGGCTACGGGCACCAGCCCGATCTTTCCATCGCCTTCCTGGAACGGGGCTGGGAACTGACGGCCGCGGGCGGAGTGGTCGCAATGCTGGTGCCAGCGAAGATCGCGACGGCCGCCTATGGCGCCACCGTGCGCGCTGCGCTCGACGCGCAGGGGACGGTGCTCGCCATGGCTGACCTGTCGGACCAGCCCGAGTCGCGTTTCGAGGCTACGACATACCCGCTCGGCTTCGTGGTCAGGAAGGAACCCCGACCCTCCGTCCACCGCCCGCGGCTTGGGCTCTCCACGGGAAATCCGCAAGGCGCCCTGGGAACGGGGCCGCCGGGCGCGCCCTGGATCCTGGTCCACGACACGCTCAACCAGGCCCTCGAGGTCATGCGGGTCCACCCGCCGCTCTTGCATACGGTCCGCATTCAACTCGGGGTGAAGACTGGAGCGAACCACCTCTTCCTTTCGCCGCCGGCGGGCATCGAGGAGGAGCTCCTCCGGCCCGTCGTGCGCGGACGGGACGTGTGTGCCTTCAGCGCCGCGCCTGCCGGGCAGATCATCTGGACCCACGATCCGACCGGCCGTCCTCTGCCATCGCTGCCCGCGGAGGCGGCCCGCCACTTCGCCCGGCACGGTGAGGCGCTCCACCGCCGGGCGGACGACCTCGGCGGCGTGCCATGGGCGCTGTTCCGGACAGCAGCCGGTCTTGAGATCCCTCGGGTGATCTGGGCGGACCTCGGCGTGCGACTGGAGGCCGCCTGCCTGGCAGGTGGACGGGAGCGGAAGTTCGTCCCGCTCAACACCTGCTACGTGGTGATGTGCCGTCACCCGGCCACGGCCCTCGCGCTGACCGCCTGGCTCAATTCGACTTGGAGTCGAGCCGTCGCGCGGGCGCTGGCAGACCGCGCGAGCGGAGGATACGCACGATTCAACGCGCGCTCCGTCGGTTCGGTTCCGATGCCGGCGGGCGTCCTTGGTGATGCCCGGCTCGCCGCGCTCACCAAGCGGGCCGCCGCAGGGGAGGAGATCCAGGAGGAGCTCGATGACATCACGGCCTCAGTGCTCGGACTCAGCGTGGAGCACCGGACTGTCCTATCCGAAATGGTGGGCGTGGGCGCCGCTCGTCGTCGCTGAGGCGCTGCAGGTCGTCCCTGACCCTCTTCCTGGTATCATCCGGGCGGGGCGGCCCGCCGAGCCGGCCGAGGTCGCGCGCGCGATGGCAGCCTCGCTCCGGCCCCCCCACGCGACCGACCCGCCCCCACCCTGGCTCGACCCATCCCAGGCGGACTGCTTCCGGATGCTGCTGTACATCCTGCGGGAGTCCGGCGCCGCGCTCTCCGCTGAACCGGTCGGGACCGGCAAGACGTACATCGCCCTCGCGGTTGCGCACGCCATCGGAGGGGACGCGACCACGGCCATCGTCCCTGCAGCGCTTGTCGAGCAGTGGCGGTACACCGCCGCCCGGCTGGGCGTGCGGATTACGATCTGGTCCCACACGCTCCTCTCCCGCGGGCGCCTCCCGCCCGGCGATCCAGGGCTGGTGATCATCGACGAGAGCCACCACTTCCGGAATCCCGCGATTCGCCGATACCGGACACTCGCCCCGTGGCTGATCGGCCGCCGTACCCTGCTCCTGAGCGCCACTCCAGTCGTCAATTCAGCACGGGACGCCTATCACCAGTTGCACTTGGGCTTACGGGATGACGCGCTGTCGATGGACGGCGCCTCGTCGATGCGCGTCGCGTTCGAACGGGGTGCCGTTCCGCCGGCGCTCGGCCGGTTTCTCGTCCAGCGCCTCGACGGTACCGGCCGGCCCCACAGCCGATGCCGAACCGTGGTTCTCACGAGCGGCGCCGTCTCCTGCCTGCCTGCGCTCGAATCGCTCGAACTGTCGAACCACGCAGCCGTCGCCGCATTGATTCGCTCGGTGCTGCTCCGGGCGGCGGCTTCCAGTGCTGCAGCCATCGAGGCGTCGCTGCGTCGATACCGGAGCCTGCTCCTCCACGCGCGCGACGCGCGGGACTCGGGGCGCACCATGAATCGCGCGAGCATCCGGCGATTCACCTCCGGCGCCGACGCTCAGCTGCTGCTCTGGGCCATGCTCCCGGCGGACGAGCGCGAGGGAGAGCTCTGCCTGGACGACCTACCGCGAGTCGAGTCGCTGATCGCTCGGGTCCACAACCTGGCTGGGGTGCCGGACGACAAGTCGAGGTCCCTGCGAACCATCCTTTCCGACGGACTCCTCACCGTGGTGTTCGTCGGCGCGCGGGAGACAATCACGCATCTCCGAAACCTCCTGGCGGACCGTCCCATCGCCTGGTGTACGGGCGAGCGGAGCGGCATCGGCAGGGCATGCCTTCCCCGCCAGACCGTGCTTCGGTGGTTTCGGCCGGGGATTTCGAGCGGCCCGGCAGCGCTCAGCGGCAGCCCGATCGCACTCCTGGCCACGGACGTCGCCGCGGAAGGGCTCGACCTTCAGGCCGCCGGCCGGATCGTCCATTACGATCTTCCATGGACCGACGTGCGGATGGAACAGAGGAATGGGCGGGCGGTTCGGCGGGGGGCGAGCCATGAATCGGTCGAAGTGATCCGATTCGCTCCGGATGACGAGGTCGAATCTCGACTTCGCCAGCAGGAAAGACTGGTGGCCAAGGCCGGGCTGCCCCAGCGGCTCGGGCTGGGCCTCGAAGGTCGGAGCCGGTGGCGATGGCGCGCCGAGCTTTCCGGGGTGCCTTCCGGGCCGTCGACCGATGGCGTCGCTGGAGTCCTTTCCAATGTGGACGGCGTGCTCGCGGGCGTTGCCCTGGAGGCTGGCCGGAGCGTTATGGTCTCATCGGTGCTTTGGCGGGAGTTGGGAGCAGGCTGGGTGGATAGCGCAGATGAGGTAAAGGCCAGGCTGTTCGAGGCGCTCGCCGCGCCCCGAGCGGCGCCGCCATCGGACGCAGAACTCCAGTGCGTCCTCGAGTCAATGGTCGCTCCGGTCAGACACTTCCTCCGGCAAGCCTCTGCCCATCGTGTCGCTGGCAGCCAGCCATCGCGAACGGGCGTTCGACTTGGCAGACGCCTCCGCGCCCTCGCCGCCGAGGCCGCAAGGCGCCGCGACGACTCGATGCTCCAGGCACTGGACGCGGCGCTGGCCTTCTGCACTGGGGGCCACACTGCGGGCGAGGAGATGCTGATTGAGGAGCTGGCGGGACTCGACGCCCGGACACTCCTGGCGCGGCTCCCCTCGCTGCCAAGCGCCACGCAGGGGATCGGTCCGCTCCGGCCGAGGCTGACCGGGTTGATCGTGTTCCGGAGGTCCTAGTGCCGAGTGCCCCCGGGTCGCTCCGGGGGCCTCAGCGCTTCGCCGGCACCGCCGCCACGCACTCCACCTCCACCCGCGCCCCGAACGCCAGCCCATTCGCACCGAACGCGCTCCGCGCCGGGTACGGGGCGGCGAAGTACTGCCGGTACACCTCGTTGAATGCCCCCCACTCCTTGATGTCCGCCAGGAAGATGGAGCACTTCACGACGTCCTTGAGCGACGCCCCGTGGCGCCCCAGGATGGCTCGGATGTTCTCGATAGTCTGCTTCGACTCCGGCGTGATCCCGCCGGCGGCGAGCGTCGTCGTGCCCGGCAGGACGCCGATCTGCCCCGACACGAAGAGCAGTGAGCCGACCTGGACCGCTTCCGAGAACGGGAGAGCCCGCATCACGGAGTCGGGGGCGGTATAGAAATTCGGCGCGACGGCGGTGGATGGCGGCGTCTTGGCGGCGCAGCCGAGCAACGGCATGGCGAGCAGGGCCAGCACGGCGGCAGGCGGGAGCGATGAGTCGAGAGGGCGCATCGGGGGTAACTCCTTTGGCTGTTGTGCGTTTCAATAGACTGCCTGCGGGCCCAAGTCGCTAGGGCACCGGCGGCAGGCGGGCGCCGTCAAGAGATGAAGGAACCATCAGTCAGGGCACGATATCGCTTAATACGCCACCACGTACCATGTATCCAGCGACTTGGGAACCATCCCCCGTCCAGGGAAGCCCGAAGGGAGAAGGAGCCATGCTGACTCGCTTTCGCGATCGCCGCGAGGCCGGCAGGCATCTGGCAGCGGCACTGCGGCTCCCTCCAGGGGCGCTCGTGCAGGTGCTCGCGCTGCCCCGGGGCGGCGTGCCGGTCGCCTTCGAGGTGGCCCTCGCGCTCGACGCGCCGCTCGACGTCTTCATCGTGCGGAAGCTCGGTGTGCCAGGGCACGAGGAACTGGCCATGGGCGCCATTGCCCAGGGCGGCGTGCGCGTCCTGAATCCGGATGTGATTGGCGGGCTCGGCATTCCAGAGAGCGTCATCGACTGCGTCGCCACCGCCGAAGCCGCCGAACTGGCCCGACGCGAACGGATGTATCGCGGAAACGGTCCGGCGCCCGACCTCCGTGGCCGCACCGTGCTCCTGGTGGACGACGGGCTGGCCACCGGCGCAACCATGGCCGCCGCCGTCGCTGGTGTGCGCGCGCGGGCGCCGGCACGCATCGTCGTCGCCGTCCCCGTGGCCTCGCACGAGGCGATGGCAATGCTCGGGCAGGTGGCCGACGAGTGTGTGTCGGTGCTCACCCCCCGGTTGTTCGGGGGCGTCGGCCAGTGGTACGACGACTTCAGCCAAACCGAGGATGACGAAGTGCGCGCCCTGCTCGAGGCCGCGCGGCGCCGAGGAGCCACGGCCGCCCGGGGTGCGTAGCCGGACGCCATCGGGAAAGACATATGCAAACGCTCACGCTGTCGCATCCGCTCGCCACGCTCCGGGCCGCCGGGCATCGGCTCGACGGTTCACCGAGTGACTTCGACCCCCTGCTGGACCGGATCGGCCAGGCCCACTATGTGCTGATCGGTGAGGCCTCGCACGGGACCCACGAGTTCTACCGCATCCGCGCGGAAATCACCAAGCGCCTGATCCTCGAGAAGGGCTTCTGCGCCGTCGCCGTGGAAGCGGACTGGCCCGACGCCCACCGGGTGCACCGCTACGTGACCGGCACGGGCGACGACCCGGACGCCACGGAAGCCCTCAAGGGGTTCGTCCGCTTTCCCCAGTGGATGTGGCGCAACGCGGACGTCCTGGACTTCGTCGGCTGGCTCCGCGCCCATAACGACGCCCTGCCGGCCTCGGCGGCCAGGGTGGGTTTCTACGGGCTCGACCTCTACAGCCTCCACAGCTCGATTGACGCGGTCCTCCGGTACCTCCGGATCGTCGACCCCGCGGCCGCGCGGCGCGCTGTCGAGCGGTACGGCTGCTTCGACCGGTTCGGGCCGGATCCCCAGATGTACGGTCATGCCAGCAGCCTGGGCGTTGCGCCCACCTGCGAGCGCGAGGTGCTGGCCCAGTTGATGGAGATCCGCCGGGCCGCCGCGGAGTACGCCCGCCGCGACCATCGCGTGACCCCGGACGACCTCTTCTTTGCCGAGCAGAACGCCCGCCTCATCGCCAACGCGGAGCAGTACTACCGCGTCATGTTTCACTCGCACGCCTTGTCATGGAACCTGCGCGACCAGCACATGGCGGAAACGTTGGGCGCGCTCATGACGCACCTCGTCGCCCGCGTCCCGTCGCCCAGGGTGGTCGTCTGGGCCCACAACTCCCACATCGGCGATGCGCGCGCCACCGAACGCCACCGCGCCGGAGAGCTCAACCTCGGACAATTGGTCCGCGAACGGATTGGCGCCGCGGCGGTCCTCGTCGGGTTCAGCACCTTTGCCGGGACGGTTACCGCGGCGTCCAACTGGGACGAGCCCGCCGAGCGGAAGCGGGTCCGCCCGGCGCTTCCTGGCAGCATCGAGGCGCTCTTCCACGAGTCGGGCATGGGGAACTTCCTGCTCGATCTGGCGCAGGAGCCGGTACGGCGCGCCCTCGCCCGGCCGAAGCTTCAGCGGGCCATCGGCGTCATCTACCGGCCGGACACCGAGCGGCAGAGTCACTACTATCACGTGCAGCTGCCGGCGCAGTTCGACGCCATGCTGCATTACGACACGACGCGCGCGGTGGAACCGCTTGAACTCACGGGATTGTGGGAGCAGGGGGAACTGCCCGAGACGTTCCCCAGCGCGCTGTAATCCGCAACGGTGGAGGGTTCTCATGTCCCACACGACCGCTGCATCGGCCCGGCGCCATCACGTGCGGGTTCCCGTGCCGGGAGGCACGCTGGGTGGGGATCTTGTCGTCCCCGAGACCGCCACTGGCCTCGTCATCTTTGCCCACGGGAGCGGCAGCAGCCGCCTGAGCCCGAGGAACCAGTGGGTCGCGCGCCAGCTCGAAGCCGCGCAGCTGGCAACGCTGCTGTTCGACCTGCTCACACCCGCCGAGGAAGCGGTGGACGCGCGGACGGGGGAGTTGCGGTTCGACGTGGAGTTCCTCGCCGGGCGGCTCGTCCAGGTGACAGACCATGTGGCGAGCGGGCTCGAGGACCCGGGGCTCCACATTGGATATTTCGGCGCCAGCACGGGGGCCGCCGCCGCCCTCATCGCGGCGTCCTACCGGCCGGAGCTGGTGCGTGCCGTCGTGTCCCGCGGGGGGCGGCCCGACCTTGCCGGTCCGGCGCTCGCGGCGGTGAAGGCGCCGACCCTCCTCATCGTCGGCGGTGCAGACATGGAGGTGCTGGCACTCAACAACATCGCGCTCGCCCAGTTGCGCTGCCCGAAGGAACTGCAGATCGTGCCGCGCGCGACGCACTTGTTCGAAGAACCGGGGGCGCTGGAGGAAGTGGCGCGGCTCGCGCGCGGGTGGCTGGTGAGGCATCTCGGGGCCGGGCCGTCCTGACCGCAACGGAGTGGTCACCGGGGGAGGGGTCGGCTACGTTTTCCCCCATGCCACCCCTCACCACGGTCCTGTTCGACCTCGACGGGACCCTGATCGACTCGATCCAGCTCATCATCGACTCCTACCACCATACCCTCGAGGTGCACGGCCTCCCGCCGCGCACCGACAGGGAGTGGCTCGACGGCATCGGCACGCCCCTCCGGGTGCAGTTTGCGGAGTGGGCCCATGACGAGGCGCAGATGGAAGCGATGATCGCCACCTACCGCGACTACAACATCTTCCACCACGACAGCCGGGTGACGGTCTACCCTGGGGTCGTCGAGATGGTGCGCGCCGTCCGCGCGGCCGGCTGCCGCACGGGGATCGTCACCAGCAAGAACCGGGTGGGCGCGTTTCGGGGTCTGCGACTGGCCGGGCTCGACGGCGCGATGGACGTGGTCATCGGCGCCGATGATGTGACCCACCCCAAACCCCACCGGGAGCCGGTGGACCGGGCAGTCGCGCACCTCGGCGCGGAACCGGGGGCCACCGTGTACGTGGGCGACAGCGTGCACGACATGCACTCGGGACGGAGCGCCGGCGTGCGCACGGCGGCGGTGCTGTGGGGGCCGTTCGGCCGTCCGGAACTTGAACCGGCGACCCCGGACTACTGGCTCGAACGACCTGACCAACTGCTAACTCTCCTGACCACTTAGGGTTATCAATTCCCGTCCGGAACGGGGAGGCCCGCGTCATCTTGCGGCGGTGGCCGCCCTCCTTATCTTCCCGCCCGGTACCCCCACACCTGAACTCTACCGGGACGTCGCAATGCGCCTCCTGCCGCGAGACGAGCGGTTCTTCGACCTCTTCACCAAAGTCGCCACCCTCAACGTCGAAGCCGCGAAGCAGCTGCACGTGCTGCTCGCCACCGAGATGGACCGCCGGCTCCCGATCGTGGAGTCGATCAAGCGCCTGGAGCACGAGGCCGACATCATCACCCACGAGGTGGTGACCCGTCTCGACCGCTCCTTC
>Ga0315271_10002566_pt1 | contig 11397 bp, 12 predicted proteins | sample C3_top_MG_FD_204664 | JGI IMG/M metagenome (GOLD analysis project Ga0315271, IMG submission 204664) | Sediment microbial communities from Yellowstone Lake, YNP, Wyoming, USA - C3_top | ecosystem: Environmental > Aquatic > Freshwater > Lake > Sediment | place: USA: Wyoming | collected 2017-08-01
CGGCGGGGCTTATGGAGGCTTTGAAATCTATTTCCCCTTCTAGCCCGCAGGACGCTGAAAAAGGTCGCCATCGGCGTTCTCGCATCGCTCAGAGGCTCAACGTACCGAAGCGTACGCCTCGCCTCTTCGCTCGCTGCGGCCTTGCTGGACGGCCTTTTGAGCATCCTGCGTGAACGTTCCAATTGCCCTAGACATCATGTGGCCCATCCAGCGCAAGCTCGCCAGAACAGTTTTTCACGCTTGCACGTCAGCTCAGCCAGGTCCATTGCGCGAAGGTCGCAGCCTGCCCGACTCTCCGTCCCGCTGCATCCATGACATTCCAGATGAGAGCGTCCTCGACGAGAAAACGGCGGCCTGTTGAAGCAATTCTCACCCCTCGATAGGTGTCGAGATAACCGCGTGTTCTGGCTTGTTCCAACATCCATTCGCGTTCGGCCCGACTCGTGGGCTCCGCCGTCAACCGCGACGGTGTCTTCACGAGTTGTTCCCAGGTCATCTCCCACAAGTCCAATGCCATCTGATTGCCGTAATTGAGGAGCGGATCCTCTTCCATTCCGTGGGATACAACAATAAAGGGAGACTGGAAGAGCGCGTGGGCCTGATAGTCCTGATCGCCCACTCGTTCGAGGAGGTCACGCCCTGTCCAGTGACGGAAACTGTTGAGGAGCAGCTGCGACCACTCCATGATGACGGGATCGGTCCATATCTGAGATGTCACGGTACACAGCTTTCCAGAAGGTTAAGACTCAGATTGAGGCCAAGATGGGGGAGGTCTGATCTTCACTCAACCTTGACCTTAGCCTTGTCCGCGCTGGCGGACTGTTTCGGCATCCGACAAGGCGGTGTACCATGTCCGGTTGGTCAACGCAAGAATATGGTGAGGGCTCTTGTGCAGACCATAGGAGGACTCTGTATAATGTGCATCCTCTCGGAGATACCATCCGGAGAGACCGATCATTGAGGAGTATGTATGGCCGCGCAGACCCTCTTCGACAAAATATGGGAGTCTCACGTCGTCCGTTCAGAACCGGACGGGACCACCCTACTCTATATCGATCGTCAGCTCGTTCACGAAGTCACATCTCCTCAGGCATTTGAAGGGCTCAAGCTCTCGGGCCGCCAGCCTCGACGTCCCGGCGCGACGTTGGCGGTGCCGGATCACAACGTCCCGACTACCGACCGGACCCTGGGCATCGCCGACCCCCTCAGTGCGATACAAATTAGGACGCTGGAGAAAAATTGCCGTGACTTCGGCATCACGCTCTTCGGCATGAACGACATCCGCCAAGGCGTGGTGCACATCATAGGACCGGAGCAGGGCTTTACCCTGCCAGGGACGACCATCGTGTGCGGAGATTCACACACGTCAACACATGGGGCGTTCGGCGCCCTGGCCTTCGGCATCGGCACCAGCGAAGTGGAGCATGTGCTGGCCACCCAATGTTTGGTGCAGAAACGACCCAAGACTATGGAGGTCCGCGTCGATGGGGTGTTGCCGACGCACTGCTCGGCAAAGGACGTGATTCTGGCGATCATCGGCAAGATCGGCACAGCCGGTGGAACTGGCCATGTCATCGAGTACACAGGTTCGGCGATCCGCGCGCTCAGCATGGAAGGGCGCATGACTCTCTGCAACATGTCGATCGAGGGGGGCGCACGAGCCGGGATGGTGGCGCCGGACGAAAGCACCATCGCCTATATCAAAGGGCGCCCGCTGGCTCCAAAGGGAGAGCTGTTTGAGCAGGCCGTGCGGGCGTGGCAGCAGCTCAAGACCGATGCAGCTGCGACATACGATGTGACCGTCACGATGCGGGCTGAGGACATCGCGCCGCAAGTCAGTTGGGGCACGAGCCCCGGAATGGTGACCGGCATCGATCAACGAGTGCCGGACCCGCGTACGATGACAGACGAAAACCAGCGCCAGGCTACTGTGCGGGCATTGGAGTACATGGGCCTCACCCCGAACATGCCCATGACCGATATTGCCATCGACAAAGTCTTCATCGGATCCTGTACGAATGCGCGCATCGAAGATCTTCGCCTGGCCGCGAGCTTGGCGAAGGGCAAGCATGTGGCAAAGACCGTTCACGCGATGGTTGTGCCCGGTTCCGGTCTCGTGAAACAAATGGCCGAACAGGAAGGACTCGATCGACTGTTCAAAGAGGCGGGATTCGAATGGCGGGAAGCCGGGTGCAGCATGTGTTTGGCGATGAATGCCGACGTGCTTCAGCCAGGAGAGCGCTGCGCCTCGACCAGCAATCGAAATTTCGAAGGGCGCCAGGGAGCTGGCGGCCGGACCCATCTCGTGTCGCCGGCCATGGCAGTTGCCGCGGCAGTCGAAGGCCATTTCGTGGACATCAGGAAGTGGTCATGAGAATCGTGAGGCGTAAGAGGTTAAGCGTGAGGGGATTGACGAACAGATTGCAGGAGATTACTCACGCTTCACGTTTCACATTTAACATTTCACGAGGATCATGATGCAAGCCTTTGCAACACTCACAGGGTTGGTTGCCCCGTTAGATCGGGTCAACGTCGATACAGACCAAATCATCCCGAAGCAATTTCTGAAGACGATCAAGCGAACCGGGCTCCGCGAAGGGTTGTTCTTCGATTGGCGCAAGCAGAAGGATGGGTCACAGGACCCGGCGTTCTTTTTAAATCAACCGCGCTTCCAGGGCGCGACGATTCTCCTGACGCGCGACAACTTCGGCTGCGGATCGTCGCGTGAACATGCCCCCTGGGCGCTCCTCGACCAGGGCTTCCGTTGTGTCATCGCACCGAGCTTCGCCGACATCTTTTACAACAACTGCTTCCAAAACGGCATCCTGCCTGTCGTGTTGAAAGCCGACGAAGTCCTGGCCATGATGCAAGGGGTTCTTGCGACGCCCGGATACCAGCTGACCGTGGATCTTGGAAACCAAACGGTAATCGCCCCAGACGGCACCAGCGCTCGCTTCGAGATCGACCCTTTCAGAAAAGACTGTTTGTATCGCGGGCTCGACGCCATCGGCTTGACGTTGCAACACGAGTCTGCCATTACCGCCTACGAGGCTCGACGAAAGTCCGAAACTCCCTGGTTATTCACGGATCTTTCTCACAACCAGGGGAGAGCTTGATGAAGAAGCTGTTTGTGGTGATCGTGTTTCTATTCTTCATCGGCGCGGCCTATCTGCTCGTCGCCTTCAACTACAGCTACTCCGATGGAAACCGAGCCGGCTACATTCAGAAATTTTCCCACAAGGGCTGGATCTGCAAGACGTACGAAGGGGAAATGGCCATGACCACGGTGCCGGGTGTCGCCCCGATATTATGGGTCTTTTCAGTCAGGGATGAGAAAGTGGCGTCACAGCTCACGCAGGCCATGGGAAAACGATTGGTCCTGCACTACAAAGAATATCGTTACCTCCCTACGACTTGCTTCGGAGAGACCGCCTACTTCGTCGATCACGTCGAGGTCACCGAATAAATTCTCTCCTTTTGGCTTCCCCTACCGGCACACCCAAACGCCTACCTCGCTCTAATCGCCAAAGCCTCAAGGCTGATGCACATTCATACCGTCACGAACACACCAGCTTGGGACGCTGTGGGCCCAATTGATGAAGGTCGAGCCGCCACCCAAACCGAAATGCACGGCCCACGAACCCCTAGCATCCTCATCGACCCTCGTCGCCGACCAATAGACGGTCGATTGGACGGTCAGAAACGGATGGCCCAGCGGCAGAGTCGGGCCCGGCGGAGCGATAGAGGTATCCACCAGACTCGTCAGCTCTTGGAGTGACGGAAGCCGCCAACCTTTCTGCCCCCCGACATTCTTCTCAATGCAGGTACGGCGGGCCACAGTCCACCTGGCGCTTGTCGTCTGGGGTGACCTCTCCCAGACCAGGCCGGATTCTTTATCCAATACTGCCTCGCTGTTGAACGATGGCAGGATAACAAATCGCTGCGCTGCCGGTACGTCCGCACTTCCACGGCCTGCCACGAGCAGCCCACCAAGCACCAGCGCGCACAGCGAGGCAGTGAGAAACCGTCGTCTCTTCATCGCTCCCTCTCTCAACCTGCATATTTCATGATGGTTCGTCGCGCTTTTCCCGCCAATCTCGCCCGTCTCGGTTGAGTCAGGCATCGGCGATTACAGCAGAAGCTCTCTTGAATGATGCGGGCTAGATCCACTTCTTTCCTTTGAAAAATCCCAGCATGGCGATCACGATCGCCACCATCAGCCCGAGTACCAGCGGGTAGCCCCATTCCCACTTCAGTTCGGGCATGTGCTCGAAGTTCATCCCGTAGATGCCGACGATGAAGGTCAGCGGCATGAAAATCGTCGTAATGATCGTGAGAACCTTCATGACGGCGTTCAGCCGATAGCTAATGCTCGACAGATAGATATCGAGACCGGCCGAGACCATTTCACGAAGCGTCTCGATGGTATCCACGATTTGAACCACATGATCGTATACATCACGGAAGAATATCTTGGTCGACTCTTGCAAGAAGGGGCTTTCCGATCGGGAGAGATTGTTCGCCGCTTCACGGAGGGGCCACACCGCCCGCCGCAGAAACAGCAACTGCCGTTTGAGGGCATGAATCTGGCGCAGCGTCTCAGGCTTAGGATGACTGACCACCAGATCTTGCAACACTTCGATCTTCTCGCTTAACACCTCCAACACCTCGAAGTATCGATCGACAATGGCGTCGACCAGCGCATGGAGCAGGTAATCGGACCCGGACTGCCGCAACCGTCCCTTACCCCCACGAAGACGATCCCGCACCGATGTGAAGACGTCGGCCCCGTTTTCCTGAAAAGACAGCACAAAGTTCCGCCCGAGGACCAAACTCACCTGCTCAACGATAATTTCCTGCCGGTCGGTAACCGAAAGCATCTTCATGACGAGGAACAAGCAGGTCTCGTAGTCTTCGAGCTTCGGCCGCTGATCGGTATTGGCAATGTCTTCGAGGAGAAGGGGATGGAGCTGGAACTGCTTCCCGAACGATTCCAGAATATCCATCTTGTGGACGCCCCCGATGTCCACCCAGGTGACGGACTCATCGGTCGGTGGCGCAAGCCCATCGGCCGACAGATCCGAGCGTTCGTCGCAACGGCTGCCCGCATAGTTAAAAGATGTGATCGTCACCTTGTCCGGTTTTAGTTCGCCGATATGGACAAGCGTACCCGGGGGGAGCCCCGTCTTTCTGGATCGTTTCTGGACCAGCTTCATGGGTAGAGACCTCGCAGTACCCCCTGCTTGTACGCAGGTTCTCCGCGATGGTCAAGAGGACCGTCTTGCTGGTCGCCAGGGAGCCGTCTTTCTTCTTTGCCGATCCTGTAAGACCTGCTACTCTTCCTGTTCAACTCTGCGAGGCCTGTAGCATGGAACGGGAATTGGCAACGCTGGTCGAAGCGGTTCAGACGGCTGGCGCGAGGGTGCGTGAACTGGTTCTGGTTGGGTTCGAGGTGCAGACGAAACCGGATCGTTCTCCGGTCACCACCGTGGATCACGAGGTCAATCGCATTCTCCACGAGATGCAGCGCCGGGAGTTTCCACAAGATGGATGGCTCTCGGAAGAGTCTCCCGACGATCCGGCACGACTCACCAGCCGGCGCGTCTGGATTGTGGACCCCATCGACGGCACAAAGGCCTTAGTAAATCAGATGCCGGAGTTCTGCATTTCTGCCGCGTTGATTGAACAAGGCGCACCGATTGTCGCCGCGATCCTCAACCCCTCGACCGACGAACTCTTCACGGCGATACGCGGCGGAGGACTGTTCTTGAATGGCGCACGCGTCACCCTCTCACCCGGTCGTGACGTCAACCCCGTCATCATGGTCAGTGCGTGGGAACTCCGGAGCGGTCGATGGTCGGCGCTCGCCGAGACCACCCAGTGCCTCCCCATGTACTCCGTCGCCAACGCCCTGGCCCTGGTCGCCGCAGGTCGCGTCCAGGCGACCTTCACCATCGAGCCGGAGAACGAATGGGATCTTGCAGCCGGAGTCTTGCTCATCGAAGAGAGCGGCGGTTTCATTTGCGACGCGGCGGGAAACCCCTTCGTCTTCAATCAGCCGATACCGAGATTCCACGGCGTCATCGCGGTCGCCGCCACATCCAAAAAAGAACTGCGTGCCAACCTCCAAACCCATGCCGCACATGCCCGTTCGCAACCAGAGCAGAATTGAGCCGCTCCATTCAATAGCGTCATCTTCCCTCACAACCTTGTCGGCGGCTCTTGCGTCAGATAAGCCCGCAAGAGATCACACTTTTTTATGAAATTCGTTGTGAACGACGAAAATACTTCTATACTGATAATTGGAACGGTTGGGAGTCACCGGAAGAGAAATTGTGTTCCTTCCTGGACACACGTAATAGAAACTATGCAGAAAGCAGCCAATAATACCATCGATCCACGCGCCTACGATCCCTTAATCCAGGAGGGTTTTATTCGCCAAACGGATCTCGTGAAGGCTATTCAGGAGTCCCTGAATAAATCAACCAACTTGGAAAGCCTGCTGATCGAGAAATACCGAGTCCCCAAAGCGGTCCTCGGCAAGACACTGAGCACGTTTTTCGACTGCCCCTATATTCCATATGACGAACGGACCCTGATTGATCCCCAGCTCCTCAATAATCTGAGCCACGACTACCTCCGCAGACACCACTGGCTCCCGTTGAAACAGCAGGGTGAGATTCTGGATGTCCTAATCGACAACCCCCATGATCTCGATAGAGGTCATGACATCCGACGTTCCTTCCCTGGCCTGACGATACGGTATGCCCTAGGCCTGCAGCGTGACATCGAGCGGTTTCTTAGCGCCACGATCGGAGACGCTGACAGTGGGTCCATTGCGGATACATTGGGCGAGCTGGTCAACGACGCTCACCAAGAGCAGGGTTTCGACATCGAATCTGACGGCATTGACGAGAACGATTCCGCAATCGTACGGCTCGCGAATCAGATTATTGCCGAGGCATACAAGCACGAGGCGTCTGACATCCATGTCGAACCGTACTCCGATCGCAAGGAGACAGCGATCCGTTTTCGCGTGGATGGCACCTGTTCCACCTATATGCGGATTCCCGCGATTTATCGCCGAGCCTTAGTGTCCCGTATCAAGATCATGTCCAACCTGGATATTGCTGAACGCCGGAAACCACAGGACGGGAAGATCCGATTCAAGCTGAACCAGGATAAGGAAATCGAGCTGCGCGTGGCAACCCTGCCGACCGCCGGTAATAATGAAGACATTGTCATGCGATTGCTCACGGCGAGGGAGCCCCTCCCTCTCGACGCCATGGAGTTTGCTCCGGCCACGCTCAAAGCGCTCCTTGAAATCGCAGAGAAGCCGCACGGTATTATCTTGTGCGTGGGCCCAACCGGATCCGGAAAGACGACGACCCTGCATGCCCTGCTGCGTCATCTCAACACAGACGAACGGAAAATCTGGACGGCGGAAGACCCCATCGAGATCACCCAGGAAGGCCTTCGGCAAGTGCAGGTCCATCCCAAAATTGGGTTTACCTTTGCCTCCGCTATGCGATCGTTCTTGCGCGCCGACCCTGATGTCATCATGATCGGTGAAATGCGGGATAAGGAAACTGCCGATGTGGCCATCGAGGCCTCGCTGACCGGGCACCTGGTCTTGAGCACCTTACACACGAACGGGGCAGTCGAGACTGTGGTCCGCCTCCTCGACCTGGGATGCGACTCCTTCAACTTTGCCGATGCCATGCAAGGAGTGATCGCCAAACGCCTCTGCAAGCGGATCTGCGTCAATTGTAAAGAGCCGTACCATCCAACCGCGCAGGAGTACGACAGACTGGCTCATTGGTATGGTACACAGACCTGGGACAGGCTCGAAGTGGGCTATCACGAGGACTTCCAGCTCTATCGAGGGCGTGGATGTGATGCCTGCAGCCAGACAGGCCTCAAGGGTCGGGTCGCCTTGCACGAACTCCTATGCAGATCAGATGAACTACGAAACCTGATCCAGAACCGTGCCAAAACGACAGAGATGCAGTGCCTGGCTGAAAAGGAAGGGATGGTGACACTCGTGCAGGATGGAATTCTAAAAATACTCGCCGGGCTGACCACCTATGAGCAAGTCCGGACCGTCGCCATGAGATAGCTGCTTGAGTCTCATTGCGGATGCCTCATTCAGCTCGTTGATTCCAGCGCCCTGACGAACGGCTTCAGCCGCTCTCTCTCTTCAGGACGAATCTTGATAAACTCAACACCGAACCTCGTCGCGGAAGCCCACCGGACTGCGGCCAGATCGACCAGGATCGGCTCCTCTCGCTCTCGGAGTTGCATTGTCAATTGCAGATAGACTCCAACGCCGGCGACGGTGTTGGACGTGATGGCGCAACCCTCCGCAGACACATTTAAGATAGTGCCTCCGTCAGAAAGCTGGTCTCCACTGAACGACACGGGGAGTTGCACCGCAAAACGAGTATGCTTACGTCCTTCCATGAGGCTCCCTGTCATTTCCTCCTACTTACCATTTGGTGAACAGACGCACAAGAGCAATCAAGCGATTTGGACGGGTGGCAGATGTCATGAGGCCCGCTCCTACCCGAGCCGCGCAAGTCTCCAGCAAGCGTCCTCGATATCGGAATCGATTTTCGCATAGCTGAATCGGATGAACTGCGTCCCCTCAGGCCCGGAGAAGAAGGCTTCCCCCGGCACGCCGGCCAAGCCGATCGTCTTAAGAAGAAACATTGCTCGTACTTTTCCCGTTGTGCCAGGCAGGCGCGACGCATCGGCCAGCACATAGTATGCGCCTTGCGGAATCGACGGTGTCAGACCGGCCTTCGCCAATGCCCGACAGAACCGATCGCGTTTCTGTTGATAGTCGCGCGCCAGATCACGGTAGAACAAGTCCGGGAGTTCCTGGATACCCGCCGCCACCCCCGCCTGCAACGGCGTCGGGGCACAGACATAGAGTAGGTCGTTCATGGCGCCGATTGCTTGAGCCCACCGCGCTGAAGCAACACTGTAGCCGATGCGCCAACCTGTGATACTAAAAGTCTTGGAGTAGCCGCCGAGCGTAATCGTTCGGTCAGCCATGCCCGGCAGAGTTGCAAGGCTCACATGGGTACGGCCGTCATAGAGAAAGTATTCGTAGATTTCATCGGTAAACACGAACAGATCATGCTGTTGCGCGATCACCGCAATACACTCCAGCTCGCTCCTTATGAATACCTTTCCGGAAGGATTGCCGGGCGAATTCACGATGATCGCCCTGGTTCGAGGGGTGATGACGCGCTCGATATCGGTACCGGAAAAGCTCCAATCGGGGTCTCGCATCTTCACCACAACCGGAACCGCCTCAACCGCGAGCAGCGCGCTGATGTGATACTGATAATAGGGTTCGAAGAGGACAACCTCGTCCCCGGGATCGAGCAGGGCTAGGCAGGCACAATGAAAGGCCCCGGTGGCTCCCGCACTGACTGTCACGTCTGTTTCCGGATCAGCCACAATGCCGTTGTACTGCACGAGCTTCTTGGCAATTGCCTGCCGCAGTTCGGGCAATCCATCGAATCGCGAGTAGACATTCTTTCCCTGCTCCATCGCCTGCGCCGCAGCTCGAAGCACCGTCGGTGGAACAGGCGTGTCGCAGACCCCTTGTGCCATGTTGAGGCCCTTCGCCTCGATACAGGCCTGGGTCATCGCTCGAATCTCCGAATGGGCCAATCCGGCCATTCGTTGGTTGATGTGCCGTTTCATCGTCGCACTCCTCTTCGATCAAGGATTCTCTCTTGTCGCAGACCAATTCCATACAGGTCAAGCCCTCTTCGAGTCAGACCGTGAAAGAAGCCGGTCCCGATGCGATAGCCGAGTTTCAATCTCTGACCATGAGGTCGCGATGGCGGAACGTCAAGACCGCCGGCTCAGGCTTGCCGTCTATTCTTTTTGGAAGGAAGACTTCGAGGACGAGGCGAGTGTGCTTGATCTCTCCACCGGGAGTGTCAGGCAATGTCTCTTATCCAAATGCAGGCGGCATGGTATACCGCCCGTCCCTATTTGTTCTTATTCTTGAGCGAAGGTTGCGGGTGAGAACGAAACACCTCGTAATACTGCAGCACTCTCCTGACGTAGGCACGGGTTTCTCGAATGCGCGGAACCTTGCGGCCTTTGACCCGGTGGACCCCGGCGTTATAGGCCGCCAGGGCCAATGGAAGTTCGCCTTGGTACAGGTTCAGCAGGTGCCGCAGCTGCTTCGCGCCTCCGCGTATGTTCTGGATCGGGTCATAGACATCATGCACACGCAAAGTGGTTGCGGTAGCCGGTGTGAGTTGCATCAAGCCGACCGCGCCTCTGCGGGATACAGCATGCTGGCGAAATCCGGATTCGGTCTTGATGACAGCGCGTAGCAGCGCAGGGTCGAGACGATATTTCCTGGCGTACCATTTGATGGCCCGATGGATTTCCTGGTTAGAATACCGAGGGTAGACGCTGTCGTAGTCGGGCCTCGTTGGCGTAGGGACAGCAGCGACCAGCAGACACAACAGCGCCAGCGCACAAGAAATGCGCAGCAGGCGTAAATGGAGTGGTCTGCGCCTCCCGTTGTCGATAGCCATTGTGTGCGGTTGGATGCCTGTGCGCAAAACAGCCTTCATAAGAAGCCTGAAAAGCCTCAAGATCCATGCCGAGATGGTTCTCCGCTAACGTGCGGATAGGACAGGGGAAACGACGGTTACGCCTCATACCGCGCTGTGGTGCGATCTGCACAGAGTGGACGTTTGGGAACTGTTGCCCCCCCCAGGGGTGGCACAGTTCTTTCGCAGTGAAGACTTTTCTGAAGTTATCGAGGAGGGGGTCAGGAACGGCTGCGCGGAATCGGGCGAGAAGGGTTGATAGGGATCATACGATCTATCCGGTTAGTTTGGCTCAACCAAACAAACCAGAGAGACCGAATAGACCAAATGAACAAGATAGCTGGTGGCTTGTTTCAGCACCCTGCTAGAGAAGATCGCCGATCAGCTTCACCGCCTCTTCAGGCGAGGCAGCAGCATGGACAAGATGCGGCGCGAGATTTTTGAACAGGCCAACCCCGGCCTTGTCAGCTCCCAACAATATCACGGTCTTCTTTGCCTTCAATGCTAAGGCAACTTCTGAAACCGTCCCGGTACCGCCGAGCCCACAGGCCACGATGACGTCGCTGGACATGACGTTCACGTTGTTGCGCGCCTGGCCCAGGTCCGTGACAATCGCCACATCCACATACCGGGACACCAGTGTCTTGCCATCCGGGAGAATCCCGATGGTCAAGCTGCCGGGCACCGACTTCGCCCCCTCACTGGCCGAGTCCATCACGCCGCTCGCGCGCCCTCCTGTCAACACCACCCACCCTTGACGTGCGATGAGTTCTCCCAAGGTTTTGGCGTCGGCCAATTCTCTGGT
>Ga0315271_10002567_pt1 | contig 11394 bp, 9 predicted proteins | sample C3_top_MG_FD_204664 | JGI IMG/M metagenome (GOLD analysis project Ga0315271, IMG submission 204664) | Sediment microbial communities from Yellowstone Lake, YNP, Wyoming, USA - C3_top | ecosystem: Environmental > Aquatic > Freshwater > Lake > Sediment | place: USA: Wyoming | collected 2017-08-01
TTGCCGTCCCGTATGATACGCATAAAAACGATCACGGATTGTCTGCAATTATTGCCAGCTGTAGAGGAAATAAAATAAATTTTTTCAATAAAGATTCGGTGGATTGAAGAAACTGTGGATTTAGCTTGTTTTATTGTTGCGGGCTTGTTATCAGATACAGTGGCTTCTGGAAAACAAGCATGAATCACATCTGTTATTATTGAAATAAATTATATCATTAGATTAATATTATTTCATTCCGGAGAGGTTGTCGTGTCAACAATAGAAAAAACACATTCCCTGATGGATCGAATTTCCCGGCGCTACAACGCGCTAACGCCCAAGAGCCGGATTATCGGAGACTTTGTCCGGGAAAATCCGCGCAAGGCCATGTTTATGACAATCGCCGAACTGGCCAGAACCTGTCAGGTCAGTGAAGCTTCCGTGGTTCGTTTTGTCAGCCAGTTGGGATATAATGGATATGCCGACTTTCAGCAGTTTCTCCGGGATCTGGTGGATACCGAGCTCACGCTACTGGAGCGCGCGGACATTGTCAACAGACTGGAGCCCGGGGCGGAACGCTTTCGCAGGGTGATTTCCGAAGAGATAGACAATCTCAGGTTCGCGTATGAGCAGACCGACCATGTACAAATAGATCGTGTGGTGGCCCTGATGCGCAGCAGTTCCCATATTTACGTCGTGGGTTCCCGAGCATCCTATACCATGGCCTATTATCTGGGATGGTCGCTGACCAAGGTTCGAAAGAATATTCAGATCTTTAAAGGGAGCGACAAAACGACAATCGACTGGCTGACGATCGCTCCGGATGATACGCTGGTCATCATTTTTGCCACGACCCGATATCCCAATGAACTGATCCGCATCGCCAAACACGCGATCAGGCAGTCTCATAAACTGGTTCTCGTCACCGACAGTACTGCCTGTCCGCTGATTCAGTTTGCCCATGAAACCATCATTACTCCGTCCCGATATATTCCCTTCAACGGCAGCCCCACCGCCATGTGCTGTCTAATCAACTACCTGATTCAGGAGCTGGCCGGCCAATTGGGTGATGCCATGAAACACCATCAGGAAAAACTGGAGCAGGCCTACCTGGAAAACGATGTGCTCTTTAACATGAGGCGAGAGCAACCCTGATAATTTGTAGAATGATCGTTTTCCAAAATATTTGCTGCTGAAGCTGCTTGAATTGGCAGCAACCTGTTCAAGGATATCTGATGGTTAATTCTTTGAGAATGTTCGGTTCATTGTTTACCGCTGCCTTTATCTTCTTGCTCGGCAATGGCTTGCTTAACACCCTCTTGAGTGCACGCATGGCCGTGGAAAGTTTTTCCACGACCACGACTGGCTTTGTCATGTCCTGCTATTACACTGGCCTTTTGGTCGGTTCATTCGTATGTCATCGGTTGATCCAGCGAATCGGCCATATCCGGGCCTTTACGGTATTTGCCGCCACAACGACTGCTGCCGCCCTCCTCTATGGACTTTACCTCTCCCCCTGGTTATGGGCGCTCTTAAGGTTCTCAAGCGGGGTATCTGCCTTTGGATTGTTCATGGTCATCGAAAGCTGGCTCAACGAGTGCTGCGAATCGCACTACCGAGGGCGTGTGTTTTCCATCTACATGAGCCTGATGTATATGGGAACCGGCATCGGCCAGCAATTGCTCAATGCAGGCGATATTCAGGGCCAGAAGCTTTTCATCCTTGCGGGAATAATGTTTTCGCTTTGTCTGGTTCCGGTATCGATAACCGGGGGGGTACATCCCGGTTTGCCGAAAGCCAAACCCTACAAATTCATCTTGATTTTGCGAAAAGCGCCTCTGGGCATGCTGGGATGCTTTACGGCCGGCCTTACCAACAGCGCTTTCTTTGCCATAACGCCTGTGTTCTGCACCGCCATCGGCCTGTCGCTGCGCCAGCTGTCCTGGATCATGTCTATCACCGTATTTTGCGGTCTGGCCGCACAATGGTTGGTCGGCCGCCTGTCGGATCGTTTTGACCGTACCATCGTCCTGTCCGTAGTGGCCATCGCCATTGCAGTGGTCAGTGGGATAATGTTCATAAACGGGAAGCCTTCTTTCGGGGAACTGTCTTTGGAAATGGGCGTGTTCGGTTTGCTGGTCTTTGCCGTCTATCCGCTCTCTGTTGCCCGGGCTCATGATATATTCGGCGGACAGGATGCAGTGGCTGTCAGCGCCGGCTTGCTGTTTGCCTACAGCCTCGGCGCCAGTATCAGCCCTCTTCTGGCCTCCGGTGTGATGACGCTGTTTGGCTCACCCTTTGGCCTTTTCGCTTTCTGGGGAATAAACAGCAGCGCTTTGGCTGTGGTCACCCTATACCTCAGAAAACATGAGAAAGCGGCGCTGACACCGCTGGATGAGCAGGATGCCTTCGTTCCAATGTAAAAGCTCATGTCCGGTAATCATGGCCTGGACCCAATGACGGACGCCGATGTCGACGACCAATGATTTCGTCACACAGTATCAATCATCAACGGAAAAACTTGGGATTCATCAGATTTTCGATGGACAGAAGCTGATCCAGCCTTTCCTTGTCGATCAGTCCTTTTTCAAGGGCCAGTTCGTGTACCGTACGCCCGGTTTCCAGGGCCTCTTTGGCGATTGCAGCCGATGCCTCATATCCGATGCTGGGGTTCAGGGCGGTTACGATGCCGATGCTGTTCAGTACCATTTCCAGACACCTGTCCCGGTTGGCGGAGATGCCGCGAACGCATTTTTCCTCCAGCACCCTGCAGCCGCGCTGGAGCATCTCCAGCATGGAAAACAGATCAAACGCCATGACCGGCTCCATGACATTGAGCTGAAGCTGTCCGGCTTCGGCAGCCAGGGTAACGGTAACATCCATGCCGATAACCTGAAATGCCACCTGATTGACCACTTCCGGGATGACCGGATTTACCTTTCCGGGCATGATCGATGATCCCGGCTGCATCTTGGGCAGGTTGATTTCATTAAACCCGGCACGGGGGCCTGAGGACAGCAGCCGCAGATCGTTGCAGATTTTGGACAGTTTTACAGCTATTCGTCGGAGTACGCCGGACAACTGAACGTAAGCACCGGTATCCCAGGTGGCTTCCATAAGATCCTTGGAGCTTTTCATGGGCAGACCGGTAAGCTGCGCCAGATAGTCAACGGCCAGAGCGCGATATCCGGACGGGGCATTAATGCCGGTGCCGATGGCGGTGGCACCCAGATTGACTTCGTGAAAGAGTTCGCAGACCGCATCCAGACGTTCGACATCCTCGAAAAGCGTGTTGGCAAACGCCCCAAATTCCTGCCCCAGCGTCATGGGTACGGCATCCTGAAGCTGGGTGCGGCCCATTTTGAGTACATCCATGAATTCTTTTGCCTTTTCCTGAAAGGCGGTTGCCAGCGAAGACAAGGCCGTCGTCAGCTTCGGTATGATCAGCAGCAGCGCGACGCGGAACGCTGTGGGATACGCATCGTTGGTCGACTGGGAACAATTTACGTGGTTGTTGGGGTGGATAATCTCGTATTTGCCTTTTGCATGGCCGAGAATTTCCAATGCCTTGTTGGCGATGACCTCGTTGGCGTTCATGTTGGTGGAAGTGCCGGCGCCGCCTTGAATGCAGTCCACCTTGAACTGATCCACGAGTTCTCCGGCGATCAATGCATCGCATGCCCGGACAATGGCATTGCCGATATCCTCCGGCAGAACGGACAAGTCCCTGTTGGCTTTTGCCGATGCTTTTTTAACATACCCCAACGCACGAATCATCTCGGGCTCGATGGAAATGGGGATGTCGGTGATTTTGAAGTTTTCAATGGCCCGCAGGGTTTGAATGCCATAATAAGCATCTGCGGGGATTTCCTTGTCACCCAGAAAATCGTGTTCGATGCGGGTGGTTGCAGTCATATAGCCTCTCTTCTCGTTTGTTTGATGACTCTGGGGAAAATATTCAATGAACCGATTAACGTATCTGCATGCTTTCGTGATGCAGGTTAAAAAGGATATCGTTTTCAAGGTAAAGCTGCTCAAGCCGTTCCTGATGCTTTTTTAAATCAGCCCCCCCCTGTCTGGCCAGGGCGATCACCAGGTAATTGATCATGCAGGAGATGGCTGTCGGATGGCCGATGAAGGGAATCGATTTGGACGGTATGATGAGCGACTGGTGAGCAAACTGGATCAACGGGCACAGGGCACTGTCCGCCATGACCAGTAATGTTAATCCTAGGCGCCTGACGACCTTTCCCAGGCGGATCAATTCATTCGGATATCTGGAGGTGGCAATGATAACCACGAGGCTTTCCGGGTCGGCATGGGTCAACGTGTCAATGGCCGTGCTGTCGCTGCCCTTTAAAATATGCACGGCCCGGCGTACCTTGTTCAGCGACCATCCCAGATAATAAGCAAAGGTGAAGGACAGCCGCGATCCGATGACATAAACCGAAGGGCTGACGGCAAGATGATCGACAAAAGATGCCAGCACATTCAAATCAACGGATTCGTAAATCTGTTTGATGTTGTTCATTTCTTCCAGCAGCACACGGTGCAGAAGTTCTGCGCCGGGACCGACCGGTCCGGGAAGGTCGATGCGATCCGGCAGCGTCAACCCTGTGTCCACGATGTCCCGCAAAGCCTGAAGAAAATCGCCGTATCCCCCGTATCCCAGGTGGCTGACAAAGCGGACGACCGTGGCTTCGCTGACCTTGCAGGCTTCGGAAAGTTCTTTTGTGGTCATAAAAACCGCCCTGCGGGGGTTCTGAATGATGAATTGACCCAACATCTTTCCCTTTGGCGTCAGCGTATTCAGTTGAGTCATGATCGTTTCCATGACCGTTTGTGATGTCTTTTCTGTCATCGTTTCCTCGCTATTTGGCAATGATGATATTTATTCTTTCATATTCAGCATAGTATTTAACAAGTTTAGTTTCAAGAACAATTTATCATGAATGAAATCAGGCTGCCAGCCCGTAGATTTTACCCATGACACAAAACAATATAAATTATTTCTTTTAATAAATTCTTCCTTCCAGCATCCTATGCAAGCGAATATTACATATTTATTTCATAAAATATATAATATATTAAGCTTGATGCAATGAAAAACATGGGTTATGTTCTCATTATGATATATTTCATTACATTTCCTATCATTTTGTTTGACATTTTATATTTCATTTATTATAAACGGTTCCCCAGTATCATGAACCATTTTTTTTGTGCAATGCAACCGCTTTAACAGTAATAAAGGGGGAGTCTCTATGTTCGGAAGGTTCAAACCCCTGTGGGGGAAGAAGCCCGGCCTTAAATCCAGCTACGATGCCGTCATCATCGGAGGGGGGCTTCACGGTTTGGCGACGGCTTATTATCTTGCCACGGCGCATGGAATGAAAAATGTTGCTATCATTGAAAAGCGCTTTATCGGGTTTGGCGGCGCCGGCCGAAATACCGCCATTGTTCGCGCGAACCAGCGGACCCAGCAGAATGTGCCCCTATACAAGGAAGGCCTTGAGCTGTGGCCGGTACTGACCCGCGAACTGGATTACAACCTGATGTTCAACAACTGCGGCAATTTGAACCTCATGCACAGCGAGGCGGCAATGAGTGCGGCGCGGATGAACATTGCCACAGCGCAGTTTCACGGCGTGGAAAGCCATCTGCTTGATGCCCATCAGGTCAAGGACATGGTGCCGGCGCTGAATATTTCAAAGGACATCAACTTTCCGATACACGGGGCCATGTATCACCCCCCCGGCGGCATCGTCCGGCACGATGCCGTTGTCTGGGGCTTAGCCAAGGGTGCTGCCAAAAACGGGGTCCATATTCACCAGCAGACCGAGGTGACCGGGATTCTGACGGACGGTCGAAAGATTACCGGCGTGAACACCAGCGGCGGCCGAATTCACTCCCCGCGGGTTCTGGTGGCGGCAGGCGGCTATTCGGCCGCCATCATTCATGGCATGTTGGGTATCAAGCTTCCCATCAGCGTGCTGACCATTCAGGCCATGGTCACCCAGCCGCTGAAACCCCTGCTCAATCACGTCGTGTCATCCGGGGCCTATCATGCCTATGCCAATCAGACGCTGAAAGGCGAAATCGCCACCGGTGCGCACATGGATCCCTGGCCCAATTATACGACCCAGAACACGGCCCATTATATCAAGCATCAGGCAGAGGCCCTGTCCGAGTTTCTGCCCTGCCTGCGGGGGGTGAAATTCATGCGGATCTGGGGAGGGCTGGCCGACATGACGCCCGACATGGCGCCCATCATCGATGGTAATGACCCGATCGAAGGGTTTTACATGAACTGCGGCTGGGGCTATTTCGGATTCAAGTCCTGTGCAGCGACCGGTAAACATCTGGCCGCGTTCATGGCAACCGGCAACTGTCCGGAAATCCTTCAACCCTTTCATCTGCGCCGATACGAAAAGCATCGGCTGATGGGAGAGACAGCCGCTCTGGTCAACTACAGTCCGGACAATTAATGCCGCAGGCCCCAACGAGTTCAAAAAGCGCCCTGGATATGGCGCTCAGCAATAAGGAGATTTTTTATGGCGTTGACACTGACCTGCCCCATTTGCGGAAAGCGAAACGGATACGAATTTCGATATGGCGGAGAAGACAAAGGCCCGCGTCCTGCCGAAGAGGGGCTGACCCCGGGCAGCTGGTGCGATTATGTGCATATGAACAAATGCGTTGCCGGCGTTCAGAAAGAATGGTGGGTCCACCGGGACGGATGCGGCAGCTGGTTTACCGTCCACCGGAATACGATAACCAATCTTGAGGTGGCCAGCGTGGATGAGAACCAATTGGAGGCGAACCCATGAATAGACTGTCTCATTTGCCGACACTTCGGGTGAATCCGTCGGAAAAACTGTCCGTGCATTACCGAAAAAAATCTTTCACTGGCATCGGGGGAGATACGGTGGCCACGGCCCTGTATGCCAACGGCGTCCGGGTCTTTGGCCGCAGCCTGAAATACCACCGGCCGCGCGGGCTTTACAGCCTGGACGGTGAATGCAGCAATACCTGCATGTCGGTCAACGAAATCCCCAATATCCGGACCGAGACGACCCTGCTGAAGGCGGACATGCGGGTGGATGCCCAGAATGTGAAAGGCTCTGCGGAAACGGACATGATGGGATTTATGGATAAGTTCGACTGGCTGATGCCGGCCGGGTTTTACTACCGGATGATGCATAAGCCCGCAGCCGTCTGGCCCATCGCCATGAAGCAGATCCGAAAGGCAGCAGGTCTTGGAACGATTTCTTCGGATTTTAAGATGACAGGCGTCTATGACGAAATCTATCCCAGGGCGGATGTGTGCATCGTCGGCGGCGGCGCGGCCGGCATGACTGCGGCTCTCGCTGCCGCGGAAAGCGGGTTGCGGGTCATCCTTCTTGAAAACCGCCCCTGGCTGGGAGGATGCTTTGACTACCGGGCCGCCGAATACAGCAAGGGAAAACCCCTGTATGAAAGAGCCCGCGAACTGGCGGCTCAGGTGGAAAAGACTTCCAGCATCCGCGTGTTCAAGCACACGTCCCTGATCGGCGCCTATAACAACAACCTGCTCACCGCCTTTCAGGTCGGCAGCGGCATTGATCCTTTTGATGAACGGTACATCGAGATTCGCGCAACGAGCGTGGTGGTGGCGACCGGGTGTACCGAGCGTCCCCTGCTCTTTGACCATAACGAGCGCCCCGGGGTCATGCAGATCGGCTGCGCCCATCGTCTGGCTCGGACCTATGGCCTGATGCCGGGAAAAGAAGCCGTGTTCAGTGTCGGCCATGACCTGGGACTGGAGGCGGCCATCGATCTGTTTGACATGGGTCTTGAAGTGAACTGCGTGGCCGACATCCGCGAGGACGGCCAGGATCCGGCCCTCTTGTCAGGACTTTCGGCTAGACGGATTCCATATCTTTGCGGCTGGGTCGCTGTCAAGGCCCATGGTCGCAAACAGGTGAACAAGGTGACGATCGCCACTCTGGACGGCACCATCCGGCGGCATATTTCCTGCGATCTTCTGGTCGCATCCGCCGGCCTGACGCCAGCCACCGGCCCCCTTAGCCTGGCTCAGGCAACGTTCACCTATGACGACCATACCGGATTCTTTCTTCCCGCAAAACTGCCGGAGAAGATGTTTGCGGCCGGCCGCATGCTGGGATTCAATTCCCCCCTGTCGATTGAAGCTTCCGGGCGGCTGGCGGGGCTTCGGGCAGCCGATGCCTGCGGCGCTTCCTGCCAAAATCAGATTGAAGAAGCTGAAAAAGCCCTGGCGGCGCTTCCCAAACCCGAAAGGGGCAACAAACTGGTAACGGCGCCGGTCAAGGGCCGAAAAACCTTTATCTGTTTTGATGAAGACACAACGGTGAAAAACATCCGGCAGGCCATCGACATGGGCTTTGATGTGCCGGAGCTGATCAAGCGCTTTACTTCCGCCGGAACCGGCCCCGGACAGGGCGGCATTCCCGGACACAATCTGCCGCTTTACGTGGCCAAATACACGGCATCCGGTCCCGCGAAATTGCAGCCAACGACGGTCCGGCCGCCCCTGACGCCGACTTACATCAGCACCTATGCCGGAGCGAACCACAAGATGTCCAAGCGCACGCCGGCCCATGATTTGCAGGTAAAAGCCGGCGGTGTCTTTCGTCTGATAGGGGTGTGGGATCGGGCCCGCTATTTTACCGAAGATTTTACCTGCCGGGAAGAAATTTCAAATGTCCGCGGGAATGTGGGCATGCTGGATGCCTCGACACTTGGCAAATTCCGGATTCACGGTCCGGACGCGCTGGCCGCCCTGCAGCGGGCGTATGTTTCCGATATCAGCAAAATCCGCGAAGGTCGGGTGAAATACTCGGCCATGTGCAATGATGACGGATGCGTGCTGGATGACGGCGTCATCGTCAAAATCCGGGAAAATGACTATTATTTTACGACCTCAACAGCCCGGGCCGGCCAGACCATCGAATGGATCCGCTATCACACCCGTTACGACGGGTGGGATTTTCACATGGTCAACCTGACCGATGCCCTGGGCGTCATCAACCTATCGGGGCCGAACGCCCGCAAGGTGCTGGAAAAGGTTGCGGATGCGGATGTTTCCAATGCGGCCTTTCCCTTCAGCGCCTACCGGGAGTTCACGGTTGGCGGCGGGATACCGGTCCGGGCCATGCGATTGGGCTTTGTGGGCGAACTGTCCTATGAGCTGCATGTGCCCGCATCCTATATGCCGTCCCTGTGGGAGCTGGTGGAATCCGCCGGCCGGGAATTCAACCTCCGAAATTTCGGGGTGGAAGCCCAGAATGTGATGAGAATGGAGAAAGGTCATATCATTCTGGGGGTGGAATCCGAGCAGCGAACCAATCTGCTGGATGTGGGGCTCGGGTTTCTCTGGGATCGCAGCAAAACCGAAGCCAAGACTGTCGGCGCTGTTGCCTTGAGGCAGGCGGAAGGTGATCCGGGCCGGCTGACCCTGGTGGGTATCCAGATGGAAGGTGACCGGCCTGCAAAGGATGGATCCATCATCGTGGACAGCCGGGTTCGGGGGTATGTGTGCACGGCAAGGAAAAGCGTATCCCTCGGCAAGTCCGTTGGCATGGCCCTGGTGGAATCCCAGTTGTCGGATATCGGCACCCGATTGGAGATATTTGAAGATGAATGCGGCGGCAAACGGATTTACGCGCGAATCGTACCCATGCCGTTTTATGATCCGGAAGGCAACCGGATGAAAATGTGAGGAATCGATCATGCAGACCATACAAAGACGTTCTCCCGTTCAATTTGGATCGCCCCGGATGACTGAGACGCGGAACAACTGGACGATTGCGCTGTCCTACGATGATGAGGGCAAGGGACCATTTCTGGTGGATCTCTGCCACAAAACAAGATGGGATCTTCAGGATAAGGGGCTGGACGCGATCAGCCCACTGGATCTAAAGATTCCGGGAGCACCGGGTACATGCAGCCTGGAAAACGGGGTTTTGATCAACCGGATGAACCGGACCCAGGCCGCCATCTGGCTTCTGGATACGGCAACCCCGGAGCTTCCGGCCGAGACGGGTTATACCGACGTCACGGAATCCACCGTTTTTCTGGCCTTGTTCGGGCCCCGCATCTTTTCAATCGCCGAAAAACTGACGTCCCTGGATTTTCTCGATCCGGGGAAAACCGCCCCATTTCTGTTCCAGGGGCCGTTTAGCCATGTTCCCTGCCAGATCGTTACCCTGGAAAAGAACAGCGACGAGTCCGGCGGAATCCTTCTGACCTGCTCCAGAGGATATAGCCACAGCATGGTTCATGCGATACGCGATGCCGGCGCGGCGTTCGGTCTGCGGCCGGCCGGTGAAAACCGGTTTTCGGACTGGCTGAAGGCTCTGGCTTGATAACAGAAGCAGACCTATGCCTTATCTTATCACAGGAAAAGGGCTGCTTTATCTTCTTCATGACAAAGGAAGGATGAATGGGAAAACCCAAATTGAAACAGCATGTCATTAACCGGGACTGGTGCAAGGGCTGCGGGATCTGCGTGGAATTCTGCCCCAAAAACGTTCTGGAGCTGGATGACAGGGAGAAAGCGGTTGCGGCCCGGCCCGAGGACTGTATCTGCTGCCGGCTCTGCGAACTCAGGTGTCCGGATCTGGCCATCGAAATTCTTACCGAGGAATAGGGCGAAACCATGAGCAAGACCATCAAATTTATTCAAGGCAACGAGGTGTGCGTGGAAGCCGCCCTTTATGCGGGGCTGAATTTTTTCGCCGGCTACCCCATCACCCCTTCAACGGAAATCGCCGAGTTGCTGTCCTCCCGGTTGCCGCAAATCGGCGGCCGGTTCATTCAGATGGAAGATGAGATCGCCTCCATCTGCGCCATTATCGGGGCCTCCCTTACCGGGTGTAAAGTCATGACCGCCACCAGCGGCCCCGGCTTTTCCCTGATGCAGGAAGCGCTCGGCTATGCCGTCATGGCGGAGATACCGTCTGTTATCGTCAACGTGCAGCGGGGGGGCCCATCCACCGGCCTACCCACCCACGTCAGCCAGGGGGATGTGAATCAGGCCAGATGGGGCACGCACGGGGATCACGCCATCATCACCCTGACGGCCTCCAACCATCAGGACGTGTTTGCCATGACCGTGGATGCCTTTAACCTGGCCGAAACCTACCGCACGCCGGTCATTCTGCTTTTTGATGAAGTCGTGGGGCACATGCGCGAGCGGGTGGTGATTCCGGAAAAAGGCCAGCTTCCTCTGGTGGAGCGGCTGCGAACAGCGGTCAAGAGCGGGGTGGACTATCATCCTTACCTTCCCCGGGAGGACGGCCGGCTGCCCATGTCGGATTTCGGGGGGGATCACCGCTACAACGTGACGGGACTGGCACATGACATGTGGGGCTTTCCCTCGGACAATCC
>Ga0315271_10002568_pt1 | contig 11393 bp, 12 predicted proteins | sample C3_top_MG_FD_204664 | JGI IMG/M metagenome (GOLD analysis project Ga0315271, IMG submission 204664) | Sediment microbial communities from Yellowstone Lake, YNP, Wyoming, USA - C3_top | ecosystem: Environmental > Aquatic > Freshwater > Lake > Sediment | place: USA: Wyoming | collected 2017-08-01
GGCATCGAAGCATGGGTTGTTACCAGCGGCGGCCACGAAGTCCATCTGCGCATCGGCCAGCGCGAGTTCATGACGCAACTCGCGCGCGAAACAGATTTGTTATCCGCGCTGCGTCATTTACCCGGCGACCAACTGGTCTATGTCGAAGCTGACGGTCAACTCAACGGCATTGCTGCCGTGCGCGAACGATTGCGCGACTCGACACGCGAAGCCTTTAGCGCGTTGGAGGCGCTGGGCGTGCGCTGCTCGGTTCTCACTGGCGACCGCCAGCAACGGGCCGACGACCTTGGCCTGCCCAACGCGAGCGGCGGTCTGACGCCTGAAGACAAAGCCACGCGAGTGCGGACGCTCCGCGCTCAAGGCGAGCGCGTCGCATTCGTCGGCGACGGCGTGAACGATGCGCCGGCGCTGGCCGCTGCTGACGTCAGCATTGCATTGAGCCACGGCGCGGGCGTGACCACGGCGAGTGCGGACGCTGTGCTTTACGGCGGCGATTTGCGAACCGCAGCCTGGTCATTGGCACTCTGCCGCCGCGTGCGCAGTTCAATTCGCTCGAACCTCATTTTCGCCGCCTGCTACAACGTGTTCGGCATCGCGCTCGCGGCGGCGGGTCTGTTGCATCCCGTGGTGGCGGCGCTGCTCATGGTCGTCTCCAGCGCCATCGTCTCGTGGCGTGCGGTGCGAAGCGCGCAGCATGACGAACTCTGTTGCGCGCCCACGGAGACGTTAGCCAGTTCAGCGGCTCCGTTGCCAAATCGGCGAAATTGGCTCGTGTCATCAAAGCTCCAGACGGCCTACGGGATTCTGCTGGCCCTTCAAGGCCCGTTCATCGCGTGGCTGGGTCAACTTTCAACGGTGGCAACTGTTGTCGCCATCACAGCATGTACGCTCGCGGGAATCGCCATCGCTCGCTTTCGGAGTAGCAACACCGAGTTGACTCGTTACGCCGCGATGACCTTCGCCATGCTCGCGCTGGGCAATTGGGGCATGTTGCTTGGCTGGTGGGCGGACGCCGGCTTCGCGCCCGTGATGCGTTTAGGCGTATGCCTGTGCTGCCACTCGCGCGATTACTTCGCACTCACCAGCTTCAAAGTGCCGTGGATGTATCTCGGCATGTTGGTGCTCGGACTCCCGCCGATGCTGGCCGCTCCGTTGCCTGCCCGGCTTCGCGCAGGCCGGTTGTGGACTGGCCTGGTGTCCGGCATCGGCATGGTCGTGGGCATGGCTTGGGGCGCGTCGCTGGCGCTGCGTTGGGCCGGGCCGATGCACCCGCAGCAATTTCTCCTCGCCTTTGGCGGCATGACATTCGGAATGTTGGCCGGGATGATCTTCGCCTGCGAACTCACGCGCGCGCTGATTCAGTGGGCGAAAAGTTCGAGGTGAATTGCTCTCAGCCAGCATGTGATTCCTGACGTCATTGGTCCGCTCGCTATCCTTGCACGCGGATTGAACCTTTCGTGCAAAACTTGCACGGGAGGCTTTGCTGCTGGTTTTTGATCGCGTTCGCTCCATCCTCGGAGACCGCAAACCGGGCTGTCTGGCAGGCATTTAAGCGTCCCGCTCACTCGTCCGGCATCATCGTTGCTAAAGAAGAGTTTTGGCGGAACCCGACGAGCACAACCATGAGTTTTGACATTCAACGATCGGACCGGGAAGACCTCCAAGTTCTCTCGGTTGGCGGCTACATGGGCAATGTGGAATGCGGGAAGCTTGAAGTCGAATTGGAACGACTATTCCGGCGTGGCCGTCGACTGGTCATCATTGATTTTGCCGCACTTCAATTCGTGACGAGCGTAAGCCTTGTTCGTTTGGCGGAGAAAGCAAGATGGTTCCAACGGAAAGGGGGAGGTATTCGACTGTGCGGCCTGCCGCCTTCAGCGAGCAGCCTCCTTGCTTCATCCGGCCTAGAACGAAGACTGATCGTCGCCCCGGATCTGGCTGCGGCGATCGAGTCTCTACCAACTACCACAAACCTCCAGCAGGCAAACAAGAAAAAGCATTCGGCTGGGAAAGATATTGGTCCGACGAGTCAGAAAACCAAGGCTACGGCGGTTCAGCTCTGCTGAAACCGTTGCGCGAACAACAATTTGTGAAGCCACTCAGCCCACTAATACCGAACGGCTCGTTCTTGGAACAGCAGATTGCGGGTAGGCGTTCCAAAGTTCGGACGGTTGCTGTGTATGTAGTGGGATTCCACCTGCTCCTGCTTGGGGCCTGGCTGATTCAAGGCTGCAGGCACCCGCATTCGGCGGTCGGAAACACCCAATCGGCACAGATCTTTGGTACGTCTGGGATCACATCGAATGGTGGAATCCTGCCAACGAGGCCGGAGACAAATTGGTCGGCTGCCCCCCGGCCATCGCTGGTCCAGACCAAGCCACCAATTGGCGCCACCAACGTCTACGCGCTGTCAGCGGCACCAACGACCAAGGATTATCGGGTCGCGAAAGGAGACACCCTTTCGACGATCGCTATGCGCAATGGCATCACCAAGAAGGCGCTGACCCAGGCCAATCCCCGCATTGAATTGGCCAAACTGAAAGTTGGTCAACTGTTGCGAATCCCGGACTCCTCACAAGTCGCTCTTCCCACGAAACACCCGGCAAGCGCAGAGAAAAGTAAAGCCCTACCAACCGGCGGAGATTCGCTCTACACCGTTAAAAGTGGCGACACGGTGGCCAAGGTCGCTCGCAGCCATGGCACAACAGTGAAGGCGTTGCGTGCATTGAACGAACTCAAGTCTGACCAATTGGTGGTCGGCAAAACTCTTAAGCTGCCCCCACCCATCGCGAGCGCGGAGAATTCCAGAGCTCCAACGCTGAGCACTACCGCCTCCAATCTTCCGGCCCAACCATGAACAGCAACCTTCAACTTCTACTGCGGCTGCAAGAGCTGAATCTCCTGCACCAAGGTTTGTGGCTGGCTGGAGCAAATGTTCAGGAAGCGGGATTCGATGGCCTTGAAGAACGCATCGCGCGAGTGCGCCGACAGGTCCCTGGCGCCATCCTGTCGCAGTATGATGCAGTGGCGCGGCGACACCTGGAACCGATGGCCGCTGTCTCGGTCAACGTTTGCCACGGGTGCCAAGGAGAAGTCCCGCCGAGGCTGGCTAGTCAGCTGAATCACCCGAATCATTCAGGGTGCTGCCCACACTGTGGGCGTTTGCTGTATCAACACGAACGCAGCCCTGATTACCTGGGAACCACGTAGGAGGAGTGCGCCGCCAATGCCTGATAAAGCCAAACGAAAATCGAGGATCCCATCGGATGTGGGTCACCGCGTCCAGTGCACGTTCGTCATGGAGAAAATTCATGGATTACACTCGGAATCGGCGGATATGCTCATCAAATGTGTTTCACAATTCCGCTGCCAGGTATTGGTGCAATGCGGCGAGGATGTGACCGATGTCAGGAGCTTTTTCGGATTGCTGGGGCTGGCTGCAGGCTGGCAATCGGAGATCACGTTTACCGCGACTGGGGTGGACGCCAGCCTGGCGATCGCGGCGATTCGGCGACAATTCGACCGGCAGTTCAGTGAGCTCGGCGAAAAGCCCGCCGACCCTCCGATGCACAATTCTTGTGACTTCAAACCAAAACACTCAAGGCCGGACTCAAAATTATGAAAACACTCCTGGAACTCTTGATCCGCCTCCATGAAATGCGCTGTTGCTGCGAGCGAGTGAAGCGCAACCCGCAACTGACAAACGGCGAGAAATCTGTCGCCTGTTCCCACAAGCAACTCGTGCGGGAATGTCTGCCGGTCACGGTGCTGAACCATTACGACCGGATGAAAACGACGGAGCGCACGCTTCTGACATGCCCGGAGATATTCGCAATGGCGGTTTTGGTTTCTACTTATCGCAGTCTCTCGCCGCTCCAACGAAGGAGGCTGGTCAGGCATTTCAAGACCCCACTTCCCAAGCAAAACAATGCCGTCCAGTGGAACGCGAAAAGCAATCGAAGCACCGCGCGCCGTTTCAAAGCGGTCACTGGCGATATCGTTGGCAAGCCGTGGCGATGATGAACGCACCGTGGAAAATTAACCTGTTCATGGCAAGGCCAAGGGTGCGGAAATGATAACCAGCGCGAAAAACTCGCTCGTCAATCCGCGCACGCGCCACGGTTTGGAGTTGCGGACTTGTTCCATTGTTGCGGTTGCCTCCTACCTGCCTGAGCGTGTGCTAACGAACGCCGATGTTGGAAAGCGAATCGGAGAAGACGGCAATTGGATTCTGCCGCGCACGGGAATTCGGGAGCGCCGCATTGCGGCTGAGAACGAATTCACGTCTGACCTGGCGGTGCAAGCGGCCTTGCGCGCCCTCCGCAAGGCAAACCTTCGCGGCCAAGACCTGGACATGATTGTGGTTGCCACTAATACGCCCGACATGCTTTTTCCCGCGACTGCGTGTCTGGTGCAGGCAAAGATCGGCGCTGGACATTGTCCGGCGTTCGACTTGAAGGCTGGTGGGTCCGGGTTTCTCTACGCATTGGAGATTGGCGGGAAGTTCATTTCGTCACACACCTGTGAGACTGTGCTGGTCGTTGGGGCTGAAAAAATGTCCAACATCCTGGACTGGTGTGACCGCGATACCTGCGTTCTCTTCGGCGACGGCGCGGGTGCCGTCGTCCTCCAACACCGCCCGCACTCGTCGGGGTTGCTGGTGTCCAGCCTCGGCAGCGACGGAACCAAGTGTGATCTACTGACGATGAGTGCTGGCGGGAGTCGAATTCCCGCCAGTCGAGATTCTGTAATTCTCGGGCTGCACTTCCTGCGGATGCAGGGCAAGGAGACGCTTAAACAGTCTGTTGCGGTGATGTGCGGTGCCGCAGACGATGCTTTGCGGCGGTGCGGTCTGACGGTGCCGCAAATCAAGTGCATCATCCCGCACCAGTCGAACCGGCGCATCATAGACGCTTTTGCCAAGCGCATGGGTGCCACGTCCGGTCAGGTTTTCGTGAACTTGGAAAAGTGCGGAAACACCTCTGCCGCCTCCATTCCCATCGCGCTCGCCGAAGCTGTGGAAGCCGGGCAAATTGTGCCAGGAGATTTGGTTCTGTTGGTGGCCTTCGGCAGCGGTTTGACGTGGGGCGCAACAATCATCCAATGGTAAGAGTATGAAAACGAATCAACCTCCTCCCTCGGTCAGTCATAGCTTTGTCATGCGGCTGACCTATCCGAACTGTATTGGCATGTTCGCCAAACTCACCCACACCATCGGTCGGCTGGGCGGCGACCTCGGCGCGGTGGACATCGTGAATCCCGACGCCAAACGCATGACGCGTGATGTCACGGTGCGGGCGCGTGACCATGAGCACATGGAAGCCATCGTGCAGGCCATCCGCAAATTGAAGGATGTCACGGTAGCCAATGTCTCCGATCAGGTTTTTCTACTGCATCTAGGCGGGAAGATTTCGATTCAGAACAAGGTCCAGCTCACCACCCGCGACACGCTCTCGATGGCCTACACGCCCGGCGTGGCGCGGGTGTGTTCCGCCATTGCCGAGCAGCACGCCAAAGCCTGGCAACTGACCATCAAAGGCAATTCCGTCGCCGTGGTCAGCGACGGTTCGGCGGTGCTGGGCCTCGGCAACATCGGCCCGGAAGCCGCCATGCCGGTGATGGAAGGCAAGGCGATGTTGTTCAAGGAATTTGCCGGCATTGACGCCTATCCGATTTGCCTGCGCACCCAGGATACTGAAGAAATCATCAACACCGTTGCCAATCTCTCGGTTGGTTTTGGGGGCATCAACCTCGAAGACATTTCCGCGCCGCGTTGCTTTGAAATCGAACAACGGCTGCAAGAGCGGCTGGATATTCCGGTCTTTCACGACGACCAGCACGGCACGGCGGTCGTGGTGCTGGCGGCACTGTTGAATGCCTCCCGCCTGTCCGGTCGCCCGCTCGCCGGATTGCGGATTGTGATTCTTGGCGCAGGTGCGGCGGGCACAGCCATCGCCGTGATGCTGCAAAGTGCCGGATCAAAAGACATCATAGTTTGCGACCGGCAGGGAATCATCAACAGTCGCACGCGAACCGATTTGAACGACGCCAAGAAGCAACTCGCGGTCGCCACCAATCCACGCAGTCTGAGCGGCAAGGTGGAGGTGGCTTTGAAGAAAGCCGATGTTTTGATCGGCGTCTCCGGGCCGGGCTTGATCGCGGCGAAGTCGCTGCGACTCATGGCCGCCAAGCCGATGGTTTTTGCGCTGGCCAATCCGATTCCGGAAATCATGCCGGAAGCAGCGGCGTCCGCGAAGGCATGGATTATCGCGACCGGGCGGAGCGATTATCCGAACCAGATCAACAACGTGCTGGCGTTTCCAGGAATTTTCCGGGGCGCATTGAACGTGCGCGCCCGCCGCATCAACGAAGCGATGAAACTCGCCGCCGCGCACGCCATTGCAGGCTGCATCAAGTCGAATGAATTGAGTCCCGAATACATTGTGCCGAGCGTGTTCAACCGGGATGTCGTCAGTCGCGTGACGGCAGCGGTCGAGCAGGCAGCCATCAAAACTCGCGTCGCCCGGAAAGGGCTGCCCCGGACACGGTCGTCGTGAAAAACCAATGAAAACCGAAACACTTTTAATTTTTAACCATGCTTAAACGAACCACTCTCTATTCCGCGCACCAGCAACTCGCGGCCAAGCTCATTGATTTTGGCGGCTGGGAAATGCCCGTCCAATACACCAGCATCACCGACGAACATCTCGCCGTGCGCAATGCCGCCGGGATTTTCGACATCTCGCACATGGGCGAAGTCACCGTCAGCGGTGCGGGCGCGGAGGGGTTTCTAAATTCCGTCCTCACCAACGACATCGGCAAACTCGCCGCCGGTCAGGGGCAATACACTCTGATGTGCCATCCGGGTGGCGGCGCGATTGACGACCTTTACGCCTACCAACTTTCCGAAGGCGTCTATTTTCTCATCATCAACGCCTCGCGCATCGAAGCCGACATCGCGTGGTTGCAGGCGCAGGCGGCGAAGTTTTCTGGAGAACTGAAACTCACGGACGCGTCGCACCAATACGCCGCCATCGCCGTGCAAGGTCCGCGTGTGAAAGAATTCATCAACGCCGTCATCCCCGGCGCATCCATCTCCGCCAAACGTGTCGCTGCCGTGACCGATTTGAAAAAGAATGAGATCGGTGGCTTCAAATATGAAAAAGGCGCACTGCTCGTCGCGCGCACCGGTTACACTGGCGAAGATGGTTTTGAGATTGTTGGCTCCGATGAATCGATCCTCCAGGTTTGGAACAACGTGCTGAAGCTTGGTCAATCCTTTGGCTTGAAACCGGCCGGACTTGGCGCGCGGGACACGTTGCGCACGGAGGTCTGTTATCCGCTTTACGGTCATGAACTCAACGAGAACACCACGCCGATTGAAGCGGGCCTCGGTTTTTTCGTCTCGCTCGACAAGGGCGATTTCTCGGGCCGTTCCGTGCTCGCACAGCAAAAGGCCAACGGCATGAAAAGGAAACTCGCCGCGTTCAAGATGACTGACAAATCCGCGCCGCCGCGTCCGCATTATCCAATTTGGGCGAACGGCGTGGCCGTGGGCGAAGTCGTCAGCGGCACGCAAAGCCCATCGCTAAATCTTGGCATCGGCATGGGCTACGTCCCGCCAGAATTCGCGAAACCCGACACAAAGATTGAGATTGAGATTCGCGGCAACCGCTTCGCCGCCGTCGTCGTGCCGAAGCCGATTTTCCGAAAGTGAGGGCCGCTTTTGCCATCAAAAGTGCCGAACGCAAACCTTCAGCAACACAAATTTTATGAGCAACATTCCTTCTGATTTGAAATACGCCAAAACCCACGAATGGGTTCGCGTCAGCGGTGACGCCGCGACGGTCGGCATCACCGACCACGCGCAACACGAGTTGACCGATATTGTATTCGTCGAGCTTCCCGCCGTGGGCCGCAAGGTCAAGGTGGGCGAAGCCTGCGCGGTGGTGGAATCCGTCAAGACCGCCAGCGACATCTATTCGCCGGTCAGCGGCGAAATCATTGAGGTGAACCCCACCGCGGTGAACAATCCCGCGCTCGTGAACACCGAACCGCACACCGGCGGCTGGTTTTACAAGATCAAATTGGGCAACGCAGCGGAACTCAACGCGCTGCTTTCGCCGGACGATTACCGAAAGCAGATTGGGGGATGAATGACTGATTGGGATATTGTTCGACCATCACAGTTTGGATACCATGTCACTTTATGAGTAAAACCGTTGTCTGCCCGATGTGTGAGATGAATGAAATGCTGGCCCACGCCGCACGCTACGAGTGCGTCACTTGTGGTCATGAGTGGGTTCGGGAGGCACTTTCGGAAACACCCAACGCCCCGCGTGTGGTGAAGGACGCGCACGGCAACGTGCTGGCGGACGGGGATTGCGTCATCCTCATCAAGGATTTGAAGCTCGGCGGCTCATCCGTGCTCAAAGGCGGCTCGAAGTCCAGGCCCATCCGGCTCGGAGATGGCGATCACGAAATTGACTGCAAGGTGGACGGCGTCGCAGTGATGCTCAAAGCTTGCTTCGTGAAGAAGGCTTGATCGTAGCGGGCGATGAGGCGCTCGTGTCCGGGAAATGATTCACCGGCAGTGGAACGAAAAACCTGCCAAAATCGCGAGTATGCCTTCCGCGCCAGTTGCCTCACGCATGAGCATCAGCGCCTCCGCGTGTTGCGCCAGCGTATTCAACACTTCCACGACACGCTGATACTCGCCCGGCTTGGAGGAGGGTTCGACCACCAAGGCCACGAAGGTGATTGGGGTCAAGCGCCCGGCCCGCCAAGGTAACGGCTCCTGCGCGCGCCCCAGCGCGAACCGCGTGTGCGGCAGGGTCGTCAAGCGCACCTGGGCGATGACCATGCCTCCATCCAGCCTCATGCTCGTGAGCAGTTCATGATTGATGGCGGCGGAGGTCGCGAACAGATGCGCCGGCAATCCTTCGTTCATTTGCAGAACGTAGTTCAGTTCGTTGATGACGCCGATCGTCGAGCGCTCCTGTAACTCGGGCAGGATGAGTTTCGCCGTGGTGAAGTCTGCAAGCGTCGAGGTGGTGGACGGGGCTGCTTGGATGTAGTTGTTCACGATTGCTTACCTACGCATGATAGATGCCAGTGGGACCAAGCCCTCGTGCAACCGGCTGAACGGGGGCGAGTTGTGCGGAGCGTTGCTGGCGTTGCTCCCATCTGGCGGGTGCAATTCGGAAACGCCGGTGCAGAATTTGCATCGGCGCCGTTCCATTCGTGCAACCGGGCCGCGCGCGGTGAAGTAAACGCCGTTTCGTGCAACGAACGCGTTTCAAGCGACGGGCAAAGAGGATGGGTTGCACAGTGAAGCCATCTGGAGTGCAACAATTGCGCTGATAGCCTCAAACACGAACTGCTGTCGGGCATCGTCGGCAATTGAGTTCCGCGCAACTCACGCCACCAGATGGACTACCCCGGGAAGGTGAAGTGGTTGGCACGTCCGATGCGATGAACCAATTGCACATACACGATGAACCGATGAAAACGCGCCAAACATTATGAACACACCAGACACTGTTACGCTGCCAACGCCAACGTTGAACCCGATGCCGAAGGTTTTTCCGAAGAAGGAGGTTGCTCGCCACCCAGTCCTCATCCTGAAGCCAGTTCCTGCGCCGATGACTGGCGGACTCGCAGGAGCGAGCCAGGGCATCGCACCGACACAGAGCACACGGCTTAAACCGCGGACGGGACGCGATTCATCCAGGTCGCGGCCCGCATGGAGTGACCGACCGAAAGAGAACAACGCGGCGAAGACGGGAAGGGTTACTACGATTGCCGGCACCGTTACTGTTCATTTCGAGTGCATCGCCCCAACCGCTCATTCCGTATTCGTAGCCGGGAGTTTCAACGAATGGAATCCCGCACTGGCTGCGCTCGCTCGCCGCTTTGAAGGCAGATGGACTGGCGACCTCGCTCTTGCACCGGGTCGACATGAGTATCTCTTCGTGGTGGATGGGCGATGGATGTGTGACGTGGCAGCCAATGAATACGCTCTAAATCCATTCGGCGGCTGCAACTCGGTCGTGACTGTCTCGTCGAGCCAGTGATGCGCAGTTCCAGCAGCAAGAGAAAGCGAGAAACGTATGCCTGCTCTCCTGACTACCATTGCCGCTCAACCGTTCTTCAAGGGCTTGAGCGAGCAGCATCTCCGAATGCTGGCCGATAGCGCGATGCACACCGAGTTCACATCAGGCCAGAGCATCTTCCGCACGGGTGACCCGCCGAATCGTTTCTATTTGATTGAACGCGGCAAAGTCGCGGTGGAACTGGAAGTGCGAGACCGCGCGCCGATTCTGATCGAAACGCTGGGGCCGGGCCGGGAGATCGGTTGGTCGTGGATTCTAACACCGCAGCACTACGAGCATTTTTCCGCAACCGCCTTGGAGACCACGGACGCCATTTTCTTTTATGGAACCCGGCTTCGCGAACAGTGTGAACAGGATCATGACTTCGGCTATGAAATGATGAAGCGGATGGCGGAAGTGATGCTGCATCGGATACAAGCAGCCAGTCAACTCCTGTTGGAAGCCCCTGCAAGATAACACAGGCTGCAACCAAACAATGTGAAGAATGACATGAAGAAAAATGTTACGCAGAAATTGATCGAAAGTCATTTGATGGAAGGCCGGATGCAGCCGGGTGAAGAAATCGGGCTGAAGATTGATCAAACCCTCACCCAGGATGCCACGGGAACGATGGTGATGCTTGAGTTTGAGGCCATGAAAATTCCGCGCGTACGAACCGAACTTTCCGCGCAATACGTGGACCACAATCTCCTGCAAACGGATTTCAAGAATGCAGACGATCACCTCTTTCTGCGTAGCGCGTGCCGGAAATTTGGCCTTTGGTACAGCGGACCGGGAAACGGGATCAGCCACGTTGTCCACATGGAGCGGTTTGCCGTGCCAGGCAAGACGTTGTTAGGATCGGACAGTCACACGCCTGCCGCAGGTTCAATGGGTATGTTGGCGATGGGTGCGGGCGGGTTGGAAGTGGCCCTGGCCATGGCAGGAATGCCGTTCCGCGTGAAGATGCCCAAAGTCTGGGGCGTAAGGCTTACGGGAAAACTTCCACCCTGGGTCAGCGCCAAGGATGTCATTTTGGAAATGCTCCGCCGACACAACGTGGATGGTGGTGTGGGGAAAATCATCGAGTATTACGGCTCAGGCCTTGCGAATCTGGGGGCCATGGATCGACATGTGATTGCCAACATGGGAGCGGAACTGGGCGCAACGAGCAGCGTATTTCCATCCGATGGAGCCGTCCGCGCGTTTATGAAATCACAGGATCGCGCAGCAGATTGGCGGGAACTTACCGCAGACACTGACGCAAATTATGATGAGCATGAAGAAATTGATCTATCG
>Ga0315271_10002569_pt1 | contig 11393 bp, 9 predicted proteins | sample C3_top_MG_FD_204664 | JGI IMG/M metagenome (GOLD analysis project Ga0315271, IMG submission 204664) | Sediment microbial communities from Yellowstone Lake, YNP, Wyoming, USA - C3_top | ecosystem: Environmental > Aquatic > Freshwater > Lake > Sediment | place: USA: Wyoming | collected 2017-08-01
TCCGGCGTGGCGCACCTCTGCTTCGGCCTGGCGATCGGGACTGGCGCCGGCTACTGGGCCGGGCGGGCGTGGTCCGCCGCCCGGATGTTCGCGCTCGACATCAACGCCCTGATGCTCATCGCCGTGGTCGGGGCGATGGCGATCGGCGAGTGGTCCGAGGCGGCGACGGTGACGCTCCTCTTCGCGTTCGCGCAGTGGCTCGAGAACCACAACATGGAGCGCGCGAGGCACGCGATCCGGACGCTGATGGAACTGGCGCCTGCCGAGGCCATCGTCCGGCGCGACGGCCGGGACGTGCGCGTCGCCGTCGACGATGTCGCGGTGGGCGACGTCGTCATCGTGCGGCCGGGCGAGAAGGTGCCGCTGGACGCCACGGTCGTGGCCGGGGCGAGCGACGTGAACCAGGCGCCGATCACGGGCGAGTCGATGCCCGTGGCCAAGGCGCCGGGCGCGGAGGTGTTCGCGGGCACGATCAACGGGGCCGCCGCGCTCGAGGTCCGCGTGACGCATCTGCGGCGCGACTCGACGCTTGCGCGGATCATCGATCTCGTCCAGCACGCGCAGTCGGAGCGCGCGCCGTCGCAGACCCTCGTCGAGCGGTTCGCGCGCGTCTACACGCCGGCGGTCGTGGCGATGGCCGCCGCCCTCGCGATCGTGCCGCCGCTGGTCTTCGATCAGCCGTTCATGACGTGGGCGTACCGCGCGCTGGTCCTGCTCGTGATCTCGTGCCCGTGCGCGCTGGTGATCTCCACGCCGGTGTCCATCGTGTCGGCGCTGGCCGGCGCGGCGCGCAAGGGCGTGCTGATCAAGGGCGGACGGCACCTGGAAACGCTGGCGGGCGTGGCCTGCGTGGCCTTCGACAAGACGGGCACGCTGACGCGTGGCACGCCGGAGGTGACCAGTGTCGTGGCGCTCGACGGATCCACGACCCGGGACGTGCTGCGGGTGGCGGCGGCGCTCGAGGCGCGGTCGACTCACCCGATCGCGCAGGCGATTCTCCGGATGGCGTCGCGCGAAGGCGTGGTCGTGACGGTGGGCGCCGAGCACGCGGCGCTGCCCGGCCTGGGTGCCGAGGGCGTGGTCGACGGGGAGCCGGCGCTCTTGGGCAACCACCGGCTGTTCGAGGAGCGCGGTCTGTGTTCAGCCGTGCAGGAAGCGCATCTGGCCGATCTCGAGATCGCCGGCTATACGGTGGTCATGGTGGCGCACCGGGGGCGCGCCATTGGCCTGCTCGCCGTGGCGGACTCCGCCCGCAAGACCGCGCCGGCGACGGTCAACGCCCTGCGGGCCGGAGGCCTGGCACACATCGTCATGCTGACCGGCGACCAGCCCGCCACGGCCGGGCGCATCGCGTCGGAGATCGGGATCACCGAAGTGCGCGCGGGGCTGCTGCCCGAGGAGAAGGTCGCGGCGGTCCGGGAGTTGAAGACCGCGTTCGGGTCGGTCGCGATGGTGGGGGACGGCGTGAACGACGCGCCGGCGCTTGCCGCCGCGGACGTCGGCATCGCCATGGGGACGGCCGGCAGCGATGCGGCGCTCGAGACGGCCGACGTCGCCCTGATGTCCGACGAACTGCTGCGAATTCCCTACGCGCTGCGCCTCAGCCGGGCGACGGTGCGGACCATCCGGGTGAATATCGCCCTGTCGATCGGCCTGAAGATCGTGTTCCTCGCGCTCGCGTCCGCCGGCATGGCGACGCTGTGGATGGCCGTCGTCGCCGACATGGGCGCCTCCCTCCTCGTCATCGCCAACGGCCTCCGGCTCCTCCGCTACGACTGACGCCAATGCGGCGCCAGGCCGCTACTTGTTGAGGAGGACGCGGGCGACGCGAAGGCCGTCGAGCGCCTCCACGCGGATGCGGCGGCCGTCGATCTCGACCGAGTCGCCGAGGCGCGGGCGGCGGCCGATCCGGCCCAGCACGAACCCGCCGAACGTGTCGTAGAGGTCCTCGTCGATCGACAGGCCGAACTGCGCATTCACGTCCGTGACGAGGGCGAGGCCGTCCACCAGCGCCGAGCCGTCCGTCAGCACCGTAATCGACGGCGCGTCGCCGGCCCCATCGGCGCCGATCTCGCCGACGATGCGCTCCATCAGGCGCTCGAAAGTCACCGAGCCGGCGGTGCCGCCGTGCTCGTCGATGACGATGGCCAGGGAGGTGCGGCGGGCCCGCATGTGGTTCAGCAGGTCGTCGGCCTTGAGGGTGTCCGGCACGGTCAGCGGATCCCGCAGCAGCGGCGTGAGGTCGATCGTGTCGCCCGTCCCGGCGAGCGCCCGGAACAGGTCCCGCACGCGCACGACGCCCACGATGTCGTCCAACTGCGCGCGATAGGCGGGCAGGACGGGCTGGTTCGCCTGCGACAGGCGCTCCACGAGATCTGCGCGCGTCGATTGGACCGGCAGCGCAATCATCTCCGTCCGCGGCAGCATGACCTGGCCGGCCGTCAGATCGCCGAAGCCGAAGACGCGGTGCAGCATCTGTTCCTCGTCCTCCTCGAGGACGCCAGCCTCCTGGCTCGCCGTCACGAGCATCTTCAGTTCTTCCTCCGAGTGCACGAGCGACGAGCCGCTGGGCGGCTTCAGGCCGAGCAGCCGAACGACGGCGCGGCCGGTGCTCCGCAGCATCGCGATGAACGGCCACAGGACCCGCATGAAGATCTCGGTGGGCGGCCCCACCACGAGCACGGTCCGCTCGGAGTGCTGCAACGCGATGGTCTTCGGCACCAGTTCGCCGAGCACGATATGCAGCGTCGTGATCAGCGCGAACGCGATGGCGACGGCAATCGAGTGGGCGGTGACGGCGCGCAGGCTGACCGGCAGCAACCCCAGCGCCGGCTGAATGATCGACGCCACCGCCGGTTCGCCGACCCACCCGAGGGCGAGGCTGGCCATCGTGATGGCGAGTTGCGTCGCCGCGATATAGCTCTCGGGGTCGGACAGCGCGCGCCGCACCGGGCGGGCCAGGCTGCTGCCCTCGGCGATCAACTGGTCGATGCGCGTCTTGCGCACGGTCACCAGCGCGAACTCCGCCGCCACGAAGAACCCGTTGGCGAAGACGAGCGCCAGGACCGCCGCCAGGCGGATGGCAATCTCGCTCGGGGCGAAGACGGTCTGCTCCATCACGAGCCTCCGGGCGGAACTGTACCACGGCGGGGAGAGGCGCTCGGGATTGGGGATTGGGGATTGGGGATTCGGGGGGATCTGGCTGACGCAGTGACCTTCGTCGGCCGGAGCCGGGCGCTAATTGTCCTGGTGCTGGAAGAACTGGCCGTCGACGAACTCCTCGACCGCCGTCTGGTCGGCGGTGTCGATGCGTTCGAACTGGAGGCCCATGCCGACGCGGCGGTCGCTCCAGGCCACGCGGGCCTCGGCGTCGACGTCGCGCTTGGAATTCGGGAGGCGGAACCGCACCCGGGCGCGCGCCGACGACTCGAGCGGGCTCATGGTCCGGATGGCCACGCCGCCCTTGCCCAGGTTGAGCGTCACGGCGGCGGCGATTGTGTTGGCGAACCGGTAGGCGACCGGGATGCCCAGGACCACCCGGGGGCTGGTGCGGCGGTTGAAGTTGTCGGGGAACAGGTGCGGGGCGAGCGACGGCAGGATATGCTGAGCGGCGCTGTACTCGTTCACGTAGCCGGCCACGCCCAGATCGGCCAGGTCCCGGACCTCGGAGGCGCCGCTGATGGTGCCGGAGAACACCACGATCGGGAGGCGTCCGCCGTCGAGTTTGCGGATGGAGCGGACCAGGTCGACGCCGCCCGCGTGGGGCAGTCGCAGGTCCACCACCACCAGGTCGATGTCGGGGAGGTCGGCGCGGACCCGGGCCAGCAGTTCGGCCGCGCTGCGGACCGTGAACGTCCGATGCCCCGCGTGTTCGAGTGCGGCCTTGAAGCGGTCCCGCACGAACGGCGTATCATCGGCGATCACGACGGTCTTGTGCGTGGCGCCCGGGTTTGTCATCCTGTAAAGGTATCGGTCGTCGTGTGCAGAGACCTTAGACCCGGCGTCGATTGCGGCTCGGAACGGCTTGTCGCTATAATCCAGGCTCTTGTTCCGACAACCGCCTGTGTGTCAGCAGTTACGCGGCGGTGAAGTAGAACGGTGTCGGCGGGCGCCACCGCCCCGAAGTGGGCCCCCTGGTGCCCGTGACCCGTCAAGGAGGCGGTATGGCGATCTGTCCAGAATGTGACTTCGAGATTGATGTCGATGAGTACGACGTCGACCGGGGTGACACCCTGGAGTGCGACAACTGCGGCGTGACCCTCGAAGTCGTCGGCCTCAAGCCCATCGAGTTCGAGGCGGCGTCGGACGAGGACGAGGACGACAAGGACGGCCTCGACGACGAAGACGAGGAAGACGAGGACGATGAAGACGGGGACGACGACGAGTGAGTGATCCCCTCGTCGCCGCTCTGCCTGCGCTCGACGAGCCGCTCCTGCTCGAGAAGGAATCCCGGCTGCGGCGCGCGCTGGCCGGGTTCGAGTCGGTGATCGTCGCCTTCAGCGGGGGCACCGACAGCGCCTACCTGGCCTGGGTCGCCACCGACCTGCTCGGCGACCGGGCGCAGTGCCTCACGGCCGACAGCGCCAGCTACCCGGCCCGGCACCGCGAGATCGCCGTCGGGCTCGCCAGAGACTTCCGTCTCCGCCACGAGTTCATCGTCACCAGCGAGATGGACGACCCGAATTACCGCGCCAACGAACCCGACCGCTGCTACTACTGCAAGCAGGAGCTGTTCACGAGGCTCACGGCGCTGGCGCGTGCGCGCGCCGTCGCGGCGGTGCTGGATGGCGCCAACGCGGACGACCGCGGCGACTACCGGCCCGGCCGCAAGGCCGCTCGCGAACTGGGCGTCCTCAGCCCGCTGGACGACGCCGACCTCAACAAGGACGAGATCCGGGAGCTCTCCCGGCGCGCCGGGCTGCCGACGTGGGACCAGCCGGCGTCGGCCTGCCTGTCCTCGCGCATCCCGTACCACTCGCCGGTCACCCCCGGGAAGCTGGCGATGATCGACCGGGCCGAAGGCGTGCTGGCCGGCCTCGGGTTCCGCGTATACCGTGTCCGCCATCACGACGATCTGGCACGCGTGGAGGTGGGCCCGGCCGAGATGGCCCGCGCGCTGGATCCCGCCGTGCGCGACGCGCTGGTCCGCGACCTGAAGGCCCTGGGCTACCGCTTCGTGACGCTCGACCTCCAGGGCTACCGGATGGGCAGCCTCAACGAAGGTCTGCGCCTCGAGCCCGTGCGACCACAGTCGTGATCGACCTGCTCTCGTCCGTCCGCCGCGGCAGCCGGTCCTGGCGGATCGCGGCGATCCTGGCCGTGCTGTTTCTGGCCGGGCACCTGCCGTTTCTCGCCTCGACGCTCGAAGATGTCGACTCGGTGAACTTCGCGCTCGGGCTCCGCCATTTCGATCCGGCCCTCCACCGGCCGCATCCGCCCGGCTACCCGATCTACATGGCGCTCGGCAAGCTGGCGGACACGGTCCTCAGCGAGCCGCACGCGCTGGCGCTCTGGGGCGCGCTCGTCGGAGCGCTCGCCGCCTTTGCGTTGCTGCGGCTCTTCGCCTGCCTCGACGCGCTGGACGGTGGGCCGTCGCCGGCCGGTGCCGATGGCGGGGCAGCCTCGGCGCGCGGATGGGCGGCGTGGGTCAGCGGCCCCGCGCTCGCGGTGCTCCTGACGATGACGGCGCCGCTCTACTGGATGACCGCGTCGCGCCCCATGAGCGACATGGCCGGCCTTGCGGCCGTGCTCGCCGCCCAGGCGATCCTGCTGACGTCGATGGTGCGGTCGCGCGAAGCGGTGGCCTCCGGCGCGGGCGCCTACGACGCGGCCGCTGCGGCCCGGTCAGGCCGCCTGGTGCTGCTGGGCGCGTTCGTGACGGCGCTCGCCATCGGCTTCAGGTCGCAGGCGGTGTGGCTCACGCTGCCGCTGCTCGCGCTGGTGATCGTCGACCGCGCAGGCCGCGGGGCTGCCGGCGCCCTGATCGGCAGCGTCGTGTGGCTGGCGGCCGGGACGCTGCTATGGGCGGTGCCGCTGGTCATCGCGAGCGGCGGGCCGCGCGCCTACCTGGATGCGCTGGGTGCGCAGGCGGGGGAGGACTGGAGCGGCGTCGATCTGCTGGCGACCAACTTCGGCCTGCGCCGCCTCGCCTTCGCGCTGTACGAGACCTTCGTCCGGCACTGGGGGCCCGCGGCCGGCTTCATCCTCGCCTTCGCCGCGCTCGGCGCCGCCGCGATGCTCTGGAAACGCCGGCGCGCGCTCGTCGCGGTCATCGCCGCCTTCGGGCCGTACCTGGTCTTCCACCTGCTCTTCCAGGAAACGGTGACCACGCGGTACGCGCTGCCGCTGGTGGTGCCGGTGGCGTACCTCGCCATGTGCGGCCTCTTCCTGAGCAAGCGGACGCGGCCGCTGGGCCTGCTCGGCGTCGGCCTCGCGGGATTCAGCCTGCTGTTCGTCGTGCCGGAGGCCGTCAGCTACGCGCGCGGCGGCAGCCCCGTCACGCACGCGCTCGCCGAGGTGCGGGCCGAGGCGGCGTCCACGCCGGGCATCGCCGTCGGGATGCACCACGCCTTCGCGCGCCCCGTCGAGGCCGAAACGGTGGCGCCGGCGGTGGCGCTGGTCGCGAAGCCGAAGCACGAGTGGCTGGCCCTGGTCGAGCGATGGAGGAGCGGCGCGCGCGGGCCGGTCTGGTTCCTCGCGGATCCGGATCGCACCGATCTTGCCCTCGTCGATCCGCAGGCGCGCATGGTGCGGGGCCATTACGAGTGGCCGTTCCAGAGCCAGGTCTTCCTCGGCGGCATCCGGCCGGACCGCCTCGACTGGGTCGTCATCAACGAGCCGGGCTGGTTCGCCGGCGAGGGCTGGCAGCTCACGCCCGAGACGGCGGGCGTGGCGCGCGCCGACAGGACCGGGCTCTCGCGCGGCCCGATCTCCGCGTGGCTCAAGCGGCGCGACGGCGAGGTCGCGCTGGTCGTGGGCGGGCGCCACCTGGGCGTCGGCGCGGGGCCGTCGGCCCGGGTTGTTGTGCGCATCGACGGCCGCGAGTTCGACTCGTGGGTGGTCGAGCCTTCGAGGCCGTCGTTCCTGAAATTCCTCCGCGTGCCGGCGGGTGGCCTGGCCGGCCCCGGCCTCTGGGCCACGCTCGAAATCGCGGCGGCAGCCACTGACACGGGCAAGCCGACGGGCATCGTGGACGTCGAGCAATTCAATGCGCAGGACCCGGCAACGCCGATGCTCGCCTTCGGCGAGGGCTGGCAGGAGCCCGAGTACAACCCGGCCACTGGACTGTCGTGGCGGTGGGCGAGCGGCAGGTCCACACTGCACGTGTCGACGACGGACCGTGACATCGAGCTGCAGATGGTCGGCGAGTCGCCCGCGCGCTATTTCCCCAGGCCGTCGCGCGTCGTGGTGACCGCCGGCCGCCGCCAGATCATGAGCCTCGGCGTCTCCAGCGATTTCGCCTGGACCGCGCGCGTGCCGGCGTCCGCGCTGCGCGAGTCCGGCGGCACGATCACCATCGAGACCGACCAGGTCTTCAAGCCGGCGGACCGCGGCCAGGGCGCCGACCGCCGCGACCTCGGGCTGCGGGTCTACTCCGTCACGGTCAGGCCGGTTTCCTAGCCAGGCACAGCAGCGAACTGCCGAACGGCATCGGCAGCACCCGGATCGCGCGCGCTTCGATCGCGAGCAGCGCGCTCAGCACGGCGTTCACCGGCGGGGCCGGCACCGTCATCTCGCCCAGGGCATCCTCTTCCGGCGCGAGCCCCACCAGCCGCTGCACGCCGCGCACCGCCACCATCATCGGGAACAGCGAGGCGTTGGTGTAGGTCATCTGCTCGACGCGGAACCCCGCGCCCTGGAGCAGCGCGCAAAGGGACCCGCGCGTGTACCGCCGCAGCTCGGCCGAGAGCACCGAGTGGTTGCCGCGCAGGATCGGCATCGCGGCCACGTTCACGATCAGCCATCCGCCGGGCTTCAGCACGCGATACATCTCGGCGGCCGCGTCGTGCTCCACCGGCTCGGGCAGGCAGTAGAGCACGTCGAAGGAGGTGACGATGTCGAACGCGGCGGAGGGGAAGGGGACCGATCCGGCGCTGGCGCGCGCCACGCGCTCGAGGCCGGACGACCGCGCGATCTGCAGGCCCGAGTGCGTCAGGTCGAAGCCCCACGCCGAGCCGCAGCGGCCGAGCAGGCGCAGGTTGGAGCCTGTGCCGCAGCCGCAATCGAGCAGCCGAAGGCCGGTGCGGCCTCCCGCGGCCCGATCGAGCAGCGGGCCCACGAACTGCCGGAATCCCCGGAACCAGAAATGATCCCGCTCGGCGCGGGAGGTTGCCGCCAGCAATCGATCCACGTCCGCATTCTACGTCGGCCCGCCGTTGACCCCAATGCCTGGCGCCCGGAGACGATGCTGGCGCTCATGGTGTGGTCGCCCGATTGACACGCGATCGTCGGGACCATAGAGTCGGCGTAGGGCTGGCCGAGCCAGAGGGTCCGTCTCTCAGCACTGACACTGGTCGTCGGGCCTGCTGGGTGGCCCCGGAAGGAGATCACTCCATGACGCGAGTCGTTCGTCTATCGGTGCTCGTCGCGGTATGCGCGTGCCTCGCGGCCTCCGCGGCGTGCGCCAAGAAGGCGCCCGCGGCCGCGCCGCCGCCGCCACCGCCCCCCGTCACCACGCCGCCGCCCCCTCCGCCGCCGCCGCCTCCTCCTCCGCCCCCACCGCCGCCGCCGGCGCCGGTCCAGAAGGCGCTCACCGAGGACGAGGTGTTCACACGCAAGACGCTGGCGGAGCTGAACGCGGAGAAGCCGCTACGGGACGTCTACTTCGACTACGACAAGGCCGACCTGCGCGACGAGGCGCGCGTGGCGCTGCAGAAGAATGCCGAGTGGCTCAAGCGGTGGGCGGGCCCGCGCATCGTCATCGAGGGCCACTGCGACGCGCGAGGCACGGCGGAATACAACCTGGCGCTGGGCGACAAGCGCGCGGCCGCCGCCCGCGCCTACCTCGTGAGCCTCGGCATCGGCGCGGATCGGATCGAGGTCGTCAGCAAGGGCAAGGAGTCGCCGTTCTGCACGGAGGAGACGGAGGACTGCCGGGCGCAGAACCGCCGCGGCCACTTCATCATTACCACCAAGTAGGGCGCGCCCACCGGAGTCGTTCAGCTGGCGAGCGTCCGCGCGAGCGCCTCGGCGGCTGCGCGCGGGCTCGGGGCGGCGATGATCGGGCGCCCGACGACGATGAAACTGGCGCCGGCGCCGACGGCTTCCGGCGCGCTCATGGTCCGGGCCTGGTCGTCGCGCGGCCGGCCGGCGTCGCCGGGGTCGGACGCGCGGATCCCGGGCGTGACCAGCATGAAGCCGTCGCCGCGCGCCTTGCGCAGGTGCCGCACTTCGTGCGGCGAGGCCACGACCCCGTCGAGCCCCGCGGCCTGGGCGAGCCACGAGAGGGCATCCACCTGATCGAGCACCGAGCGCGAGACGCCGATCGACGTAAGCGTGTCGGGGGTGAAGCTGGTCAGCACCGTGATGGCGACGACCAGTGGCGGCGCGACGCCCGCCTTTGCGGCCGATCCCGCCGCGGCGTCCTTCGCGGCCTTCATCATGTCGTGGCCGCCGCTGGCGTGCACGTCGAACATCCACGCGCCGAGCTTCGCGGCCTCGGTGGCCGCGCCCGCCACGGTGTTCGGGATGTCGTGATACTTCAGGTCGAGGAACACGCGGTGCCCTCGCTCGGCCAACCGCCGGACGATGTCCGGGCCTGCGGCGGTGAACAGCTGGCTGCCCACCTTGACGGCGCCGACCGCGCCCCGCAAATCGTCGGCGAGGCCGATGGCCTTCGCCGGGCTGTCCACGTCCAGTGCCACGATAATCGGGTTCATAGGGATACCGTGCCGACCAGGTCGGCAACTTGCGCCACGTCGTGGCGCCGCATGTAATCTTCCACTCCGGCCTGCAGTGTCGGCCAGATGAACGGGTCCACGAAATTCGCCGTGCCCACCTGCACGGCGGTCGCGCCGGCGATCAGGAACTCGAGCACGTCCTGCGCGCTCGCGATGCCGCCCATGCCCACGACCGGGATGCGCACGGCGCGCGCGCACTCGTAGACCATGCGCACGGCGATCGGCCGGATGGCCGGCCCGCTGAGGCCGCCCATGCCGTTCGAGATCTTCGGGCGCCGCGTCTCGACGTCGATGACCATCGCGAGGAACGTGTTCACCAGCGACACGGCGTCGGCGCCCGCGTCCTCGGCGGCCTTCGCGAACGACGCGACGCTGGTGACGTTGGGCGTGAGCTTCGGGATGAGCGGCAGCGCCGTTGCCTTGCGCACCGCGCTCACGACGGCAAAGGTGCTGTCGAGGTGGCAGCCGAACTGGATGCCGCCTTCCTTGATGTTCGGGCACGAGATGTTCAGCTCGATCGCCGCCACGCCCTCGCAGTCCGACAGGATGCGCGACACCTCGCAGTACTCGTCGATCGTGGTCCCGCAGACGTTCACCACCACGACCGCGCCCAGTTGCCGCAGTTCGGGCATCTTCTCGCGCACGAAGCGGTGGACGCCGATGCCCTGCAGGCCGATCGCGTTGAGCATGCCCGACGGCGTCTCGACGATCCGCGGCGGCGGATGCCCCTCGCGCTCCTTGAGGAACAGGCCCTTCACCACGACGGCGCCCAGCGAGGACAGGTCGACGATGTCCTTGTACTCGAGGCCGTAGCCGAAGCAGCCGCTGGCGCTCATCAGCGGGGTCTTCAGCACGAGCGAGCCGATGCGTACGCGAAGGTCCACGCTCACTCCCAGACCAGGGCGTTGCCGTCGAACACGGGGCCGTTGAGGCACGAGCGCACGAAGTGCGCCGCGCCGCCCTCGTCGCGCACCTTCACGACGCAGCTGTAGCAGCCGCCGAGGCCGCAGCCCATGATGCGCTCGGTCGACAGCTGCGAGGGGCGATCGAAGCGCCGCGCGAGAGCCGCGACCGCTCTCAGCATCGGCTCGGGCCCGCACGCGTAGATCGTCACCGGCGCGTCGGCCGGGCGCGCGGCGAGCGCGGCCTCGAGCGGCATGGTGACGCGGCCGTGCACGCCTCGCGTGCCGTCCTCGGTGGCCAGGTCGAGGCGCACCCCGCGGCGCTCGAACCAGTCGAGATAGAACAGGTCCGCCGCGCTCCGGCCGCCGTAGAACAGGCGCGCGGGCGCGCCCGAGGCGGCGAGCGCCTCGGCCAGCGCCGCGAAGGGCGCGAGGCCCACGCCTCCGGCGACCATCCATCCTTCAGCGGGAGGCGCCACCGGCGCGAATGGCTTGCCGAGGGGCCCGAGCACGCGGAGGCGGTCACCGGCGTCCGCGTCGTAGAGCCGCGTCGTGCCGGGGCCGATGCGTTTGCAGAGGACCGAGATCCCCA
>Ga0315271_10002570_pt1 | contig 11392 bp, 9 predicted proteins | sample C3_top_MG_FD_204664 | JGI IMG/M metagenome (GOLD analysis project Ga0315271, IMG submission 204664) | Sediment microbial communities from Yellowstone Lake, YNP, Wyoming, USA - C3_top | ecosystem: Environmental > Aquatic > Freshwater > Lake > Sediment | place: USA: Wyoming | collected 2017-08-01
CCTTGCGCCCCGCCGACCCCTACGCCTCGCTCCGCTTCGTCGAGTACCGCGCCTTCCTCGCGGCCATGACCGCCATCTTCGTGGCCACGCAGATCCAGGGCGCCGTGCTCGGCTGGCAGGTCTACCTCCTCACCAACGACCCCTTCGCCCTCGGCCTGATCGGCCTCGCCGAGGCGGTGCCTTTCCTCGCCCTCACCCTGGTGGGTGGCTGGGCCGCCGACCGCAGCGACCGCCGCCGCATCTCGCTGCTCTCCTTCGGCGCCGTCGGCCTCTCCGGCCTCGCACTGCTCCTGCTCTCGCTGGCCCCCGCCGGCCCGGTCCTCCCGCTCTACGGCGCCCAGGTGCTGGCCGGGATCGGCCGCGCCTTCTTCCGCCCCGCCTCGGCCGCGCTCGGCACCGAGCTGGTGCCACGCGAGCACTACCAGAACGCCGCCTCCTGGCGCTCCTCGCTCTTCCACGGCGCCATGGTGCTCGGCCCGGCCGTGGGCGGGGGGCTGATCGCGCTGGGCGGCCCGCGGTTGGCCTACGCCGTGGTGGTGACACTGTCGGCCGCCGGCCTGCTGCTCATGGCCACCATCGCTCCGCGCCCGCGGCAGGCCGCAGGCGGCGGCTCGATCGGCGGCGGCCTCTCCGAGGGGATCCGCTTCGTCTTCGCCCAGCCCATCCTGCTCGGCGCCCTCAGCCTCGACCTCTTCGCCGTCCTCTTCGGCGGCGCCGTGGCGCTGCTGCCGGTCTTCGCCCGCGACATCCTCGCCGTCGGCGAGGTCGGCTTCGGCTTCCTGCGCGCCGCCCCGGCCTTCGGCTCCATCCTCATGGCGCTGCTGCTGGCCCGCTTCGGCTCCTTCGGTCGCGCCGGCCGCCTCCTGCTCTGGTGCGTGGCCGGGTTCGGCGTCAGCTGGATGGCCTTCGCACTCTCCCGCTCCTTCGCCCTCTCGCTGGCGCTGCTGGCCATCGGCGGCGCGCTCGACGGCGTCTCGGTGATCCTGCGCGGCACGCTGGTCCAGCTCTGGACCCCGCAGGAGATGATGGGCCGGGTGGCGGCCGTGAACAGCTTCTTCATCGGCTCCTCCAACGAGCTGGGGGCCTTCGAGAGCGGCCTGGCGGCGCGCCTGCTCGGCGTGGTCCCGTCGATCCTCTTCGGCGGGACCCTGACGCTGCTGACCGTGGGGCTGGTGGCGTGGCGCTCCCCGGCCCTGCGCCGCCTGCGCCACCTCGCACCGGAAGGGGCCGATGGCGACGCGCACGCTGCGTGAATGGCTGGGCGAGGGCGACTACACGCTGGCCCTCTCCTCCGGCTTCTTCGGCTTCTTCGCCCACGCCGGCGTCCTCTCGGTGCTGGAGCAGGAGCGTCTGGTCCCGGCCCGGCTCTGCGGCTCCTCGGCCGGCGCGCTGGTGGGCGGCCTCTTCGCGTCCGGCCTTTCGGCCTCCCGCATCTGCGATGAGTTGCTGGCCCTGCGTCGCGCCGACTTCTGGGATCCACGGCCGGGGCTGGGGCTGCTTCGCGGCGCCCGATTCCGGGCCCGCCTCGAGGCGTTGCTGCCGGTCGGCCGCTTCGAGGACTGCGCCCGCCCCGTGGCGGTGTCGGCCTGGGACCCGCTGGCGCGAGCGACGGTGGTGCTGCGGAGTGGCCTGTTGGCACCGGCCATCCAGGCCTCCAGCTCCGTCCCCTTCCTCTTCCACCCGGTCCGGCTCGACGGGCGCTGGCTCCTCGACGGCGGCGTGGCCGACCGCTGGGGACTGGCCGGGGCCCCGCCACCGAGCGCCATCGACCCGGCTCCGCGCCTGCTCTACCACCACCTCACCTCGCGCTCCCCCTGGCGCCGCGCCGGCAGCCCGGCGCTCGCCGTCCCGGACCGCCCCGGGCTGGTGGCGGTGGCGCTCCAGGGCCTGCCGCGCGCCGGACCCTTCAGGCTGGAGCGCGGCGCCGAGGCCATGGCCCAGGCCGCCGAGGGGATGCGCTCGGCGCTCGACGGACCGGTGCAGCCAGGCTAGGAGGCCCCCCTGCGGAAGAGCGCCTCGCTGGCGTAGAGCCCCAGGGCGACCCAGATGCAGCCGAAGGCGATGGCGTGGTCCACGGTGAAGAGCTCACCGAAGAGCAGCACCGCCAGCGCGAACTGGGTGGTCGGGTTGAGGTAGAGGAGCAGGCCGACGGTGGCCAGCGTCAGCCGGCGCACGCCGACCGCGAAGAGCAGCAGCGGCACCGCCGTCACCACGCCGGTCAGGACCAGCAGGGTGGTGACGGCCGGGGTGGCGAGGAAGTGCCCCTCCCCCCGCACGCCGAGCCAGGCCAGCCAGGCCAGCGCCAGCGGCGCCAGCACGGCCACCTCGGCCAGCAACCCGGCCACGGCGTCGACCGCCAGTCGCTTGCGGAGCAGCCCGTAGAGGCCGAAGGACATGGCCAGCGTCAGCGCCACCCAGGGCACCTTGCCGACGTGGACCACCATGGTGAGCACTCCGGCGGCCGCCAGCAGCACCGCCGCCACCTGCCTGCGGCTGAGCGGCTCGTGGAGGAAGATCACACCGAGCAGCACCGAGACCAGCGGGTTGATGAAGTAGCCGAGGCTGGCCTCGAGCACGTGGCCCGACTGGACCGCCCAGATGTAGACCCCCCAGTTGACCGAGATGAAGAGCGCGCTGGCGGTGAGCGTCGGCAGCGCCCCGGGGCGCCTGAGCTGCACCAGCACCGAGGGCCAGCGACGCGTGGCGGTGACCAGCGCCGCCATGAAGAGGGCGCTCCAGGCCACCCGGTGGGCCAGCACCTCGGCGGCCGGCACGCCGCGCAGCGCCCTGAAGTAGAGCGGGAAGAGCCCCCACATCAGGTAGGCGGCGGCCGCCGCGACGACGCCGGCCCGCTGCTGGCGCTTCTCGGAGGTGGTCACGGCGCGGCGCTCGGGTCCCCTGGCTACTCGCCCAGGTAGGCCTTGCGGACCTCGGGGGAGGCAAGCAGCTCCTGGCCCGTGCCGGTCATGACGATGTTCCCGGTCTCAAGCACGTAGGCCCGGTGGGCCAGCTGCAGCGCCTTGTGGGCGTTCTGCTCGACCAGCAGCAGCGAGACGCCGCTGGCGCTCACGTCGCGCAGCACCTGGAAGATGCGCTGCACCACCTGCGGCGCCAGGCCCAGCGAGGGCTCGTCGAGCAGCAGCAGCTTGGGCCGGCTCATCAGGGCGCGGGCCACCGCCAGCATCTGCTGCTCGCCGCCCGAGAGCGTCCCCGACACCTGGTCGCGCCGCTCCGCCAGGATGGGGAAGAGCGCGTAGTTCCTCTCGGCGTCGGCGGCGATGCCGGCCCGGTCGCGCCGCAGGTAGGCCCCCAGCTCGAGGTTCTCGCGCACCGTCAGGTTGAGGAAGATGCCGCGACCCTCCGGCGCGTGGGCCATGCCGCGCGCCACCAGCTGGTGCGACTCGAGCCGGGTCACGTCCTCGCCGAGGAAGCGGACCGTCCCGGCCGAGGGGCGGAGCATCCTGGAGATGGCCCGCAGCGTGGTGGTCTTGCCGGCGCCGTTGGCGCCGATGAGCGCCACCACCTGTCCCTCCGGCACCTCGAGCGACACCCCGCGCAGCGCCTGGATGCCGCCGTAGTCGACCCGCAGCCCGCTCACCTCGAGGATGTTGCCGCTCACGTCGAGCCCCCCGGGGCCGGCACCGCCAGGTGCTTCTCCTCGAGGTAGGCGTCGCCGAGGTAGGCCTCGATCACCCTGGGGTTGGCCCGCACCTCGGCCGGCGAGCCGGCGGCGATGGTGACGCCGTGGTCGAGCACCAGCAGCCGCTCCGACACGCCCATCACCAGCCGCATGTCGTGCTCGATGACCAGGATGGCGATGCCGAACCGGTCGCGGATGGAGCGGATCAGCTCCATGAGCTCGATCTTCTCGGCGGCGTTCATCCCGGCGGCCGGCTCGTCGAGGCAGAGCAGCTTAGGGCCGGTGGCCAGGGCCCGGGCGATCTCCAGGCGGCGCTGCTCGCCGTACGGGAGGTTTCGCGACACCTCGTCGCGGCGGTGGGCCAGCCCCATGACCTCGAGGTAGGACTCGGCGCGCTCGAGGATGCGGGCCTCCTCCACCTGGTGCCGGCCGGTCAGGAAGAGGGCGTCGAAGAAGCCGCTGGTGGCGCGGGCGTGGCAGGCCACCCGGACGTTGTCGAGCGCGGTCAGCTCGCGGAAGAGCCGGATGTTCTGGAAGGTGCGGGCCACGCCACGGGCGCAGATCTGGTGGGGGCGCCGGCCGTTGACGCGCTCGCCGCAGACCCGGACGTCTCCCTCGCTCGGCTGGTAGACGCCGGTGATGGCGTTGAAGGCGGTGGTCTTGCCGGCGCCGTTCGGGCCGATCAGCCCGACCAGCTCCCCGGGCCGCATGGTGAGGTTGAAGTCGGCCAGGGCCTTCAGGCCCCCGAAGCGCATGGTGACGCCGGCCACCTCGAGCGTGGCGTCGCTCACGGCGCCCCCCCGGCGCCGGCCCCGCCCGGGGCGGCCTTGGCGGCGCCGCGCTTCTTGAAGAGCTTCAGGTCCCAGAGCTCGTGGGTGCCGAAGATCCCCTGGGGTCGGAGCAGCATCAGCACGATCAGCAGCAGCGCGTAGACCACCATCCGGTAGGCCTGGAACTCGCGCAGCGCCTCGAGGCCCAGGGTGAGCAGCACGGCCGAGATCACCGAGCCGGTGATCGAGCCGAGCCCGCCCAGCACGATCATCACCACCACCTCGATGGAGCGGACGAAGGTGAACATGCGCGGCGTGGCCAGCAGGATGGCATGGGAGATGAGCGCGCCGGCCAGCCCGGCGTAGGCCGCCGAGATGACGAAGGCCCGCACCTTGTAGCCGGTGGTGTCGACCCCCATGGCCTCGGCCGCCACCTCGTCCTCGCGGATGGCGAAGAGCGCCCGCCCCTGGGTCGAGACCGAGAGCCGCCGCGCCATCACCACGGTGGCCAGCGCCGAGACCCCGACCCAGACCAGGTTGGTGCGAAGCGGCAGGCCGGAGAGGCCGGTGGCCTGGCCCAGCGACGGCATGTTCTCGATAACCGAGCGGATGATCTCGCCGAAACCGAGGGTGACGATGGCGAGGTAGTCGCCCCGCAGCCGCAGCGAGGGCAGGCCGACCAGCACGCCGGCCAGCCCCGCCATGGCCATGGCGGCCGCCAGCGCCAGCGCGAAGAAGATCTGGTCGGAGAGCACCTCGGGCAGGAAGGAGAGCTTGATGCCGGCCAGCGCCAGCGTGATCTTGGCGGCGGTGTAGGCCCCCACCGCCATGAAGCCGGCGTGGCCGAGGGAGAACTGGCCGGTGGCGCCGTTCACGACGTTGAGCGACACCGCCAGGATGATGTTCACGCCGACGGTGGTGAGGAGCAGCGTGTAGGCCTGCGAGCCGGCCGCCTGGAGCGCCGCCTGGAAGCCGAAGAGCAGCGGCAGGCCGACCAGGAAGGGGAGGAAGGAACGGAGCAGCTGCCGGAGGAGGACCACGGGCTAGACCTTCTCCACCGTGAGGCGGCCGAAGAGCCCGGCGGGGCGGACCAGCAGCACCAGGATGAGCACCGTGAAGGCGATGGCGTCGCGGTAGGAGGAGTCGGTGTAGCCGGCCACGTACTCCTCGGCCAGCCCCAGCACCAGCCCCCCCACCATGGCCCCCGGCACGCTGCCGATGCCGCCCAGCACCGCCGCCACGAAGGCCTTGAGGCCCGCCATCAGGCCGAAGAGTGGCTCGATGCGCGGGCGCGACACCGCGTTGATGATGCCGGCGGCGGCCGCCAGCGCGCTCCCCAGCACGAAGGTCCAGGAGATGATGCGGTTGACCGGAATCCCCATCAGCCCGGCCACCTGCGGGTCGAAGGAGACGGCCCGCATGGCGGTGCCGAAGCGGGTCCGGTAGACGATCCACTGCAGCCCCAGCATCAGGCCGATGGCCACGGCCAGGCCGATGACGTCGTAGTTGGAGAGGTTGACGCCCAGCACCTCGTAGCCGCTCCGCTCCAGCAGGGCCGGGAAGACCCGCGGGCTCGGCCCGGGCGGGAACTCGATGGGCGACTTCATCAGCGGGGAGAGCTGGAAGCCGAACTCCAGCAGGAAGGAGACCCCGATGGCGGTGATGAGCGAGGTGAGCCGGGCCCGGTGGCGCAGCGGCCGGTAGGCGAACCGCTCGATCAGGTAGCCGAGCAGGCCGCAGATGATCATCGACCCCATGGTGACGATGGTGGCCTTGACGAAGGTCTCGCCGGCCCCCGGGGGCGGGTCCGACCAGGGCGGCCGCACCCCGACCAGGTCGGAGAGGTAATAGCCGGCGAAGGCCCCCACCATGTAGACGTCGCCGTGGGCGAAGTTGATGAGCTTCAGCACCCCGTAGACCATCGTGTAGCCGAGGGCCACCAGCGCGTAGATGGTCCCGACCGAGAGGCCGTTGACGAGGTGCTGGAGGAACTCGGTCACGCGACTCTAGGCACTCAGGGCTCGACCGTGGCCAGGTACCTGGCCTTGTTCTTCTCGATGCGGAGCACCACCGCCGACTTCACGGCGTTGTGGTCGGCGTCGATGGTGATGGTCCCGCCCACGCCGGGGAAGCCCTTGGTGGCGGCGATGGCCGCGGCCACCGCCGGGCCGGAGAGGTCGGGGGCGCGGGCCATGGCGTCGAAGGCCACGTGGGCGGCGTCATAGCCGAGGGCCGCCATCGAGTCGGGGGTGGCGCCGAACTTCTCCTTGTAGCGCTTCACGAAGCCCTGGATGAGCGGGTCGGGGTTCTCGTCGGTGTAGTGGTTGGAGAAGTAGGAGCCGTCGAGCGCGCCCTGGGCGATCTCGTAGAGCTTGGCCGAGTCCCAGCCGTCGCCGCCGCCGAGCGGCACCTTGATGCCGAGCTCGCGGGCCTGGCGGGCCACCAGGGCCACGTCGGTGTAGTAGCCGGGGACGTAGATCATCTCCGGCGACTTGCCCTTGATGGTGGTGAGCTGGGCCTTGAAGTCCTGGTCGCCGGCCTTGAAGCTCTGGTCGTTGACGATGGTGCCGCCCAGCTCCTCGAACTTCTTCTTGAAGTAGTCGGCCAGCCCGACCGAGTAGTCGCTGCCGACGTCGCGCAGGATGGCCACCCGCTTCAGCTTCAGGTTCTCGCGGGCGAACTTGGCCATCACCGTCCCCTGGAAGGGATCGATGAAGCAGACGCGGAAGACGTAAGGCCGGGTCTTGTCGCCGTCCTTGGTGACGCGCGGGTTGGTCGAGGTGGGGCTGATCTGCGGCACCTGGTTGGCGTCGGCGATGGGGGCCATGGCCAGCGAGCGGCTCGAGGCCACCTCGCCGAGCAGGACCGTCACCTTGTCCTGGGTGATGAGCCGGGTGGCGGCCACCGCCGCCTCCTCCGGCTTGCCCTGGTCGTCGTAGGTCTTGGCCGCGACCTTCTTCCCCTTGATGCCCCCCTTGGCGTTGATGTCCTCGATGGCGAGCCGGATGCCGTTCTCGGTCGAGACGCCGAAGGAGGCCTCGGCGCCGGTCAGCGACCCGACGTGGCCGATGAGGATGGTGTCGCCGGCCGGGGTGGCCGCGGCGGCGGCGGGCGCGGCGGCGCCCTTGGGGGCCTCCACCGCCTTCTTCTCGCAGGCGGCGGCGAGGAGGGTGAGCGTGGTCAACGCGAGGGCACGTGAGAGTCGCATGGCTGGCTCCGGCGGTCGGGATCGGGGGGACCGCGAGGCGTCATCAAAGCCCAGCGAAGGGAATAAATCGAGTCGAAACGGACCCCTCGCCGCAGATACGGGGCGGCCGGTCCAAGCGGGACTCAGGTCCCGTAGCGCCCGCCAGCGAGCGGGATCGGAGGCGGCGACGATGCGGGCGTCACCGGGGGGCCGGCGATGGGCAGCACCACCTTGAAGGTGCTGCCCGCCCCCACCCGGCTCCTCAGCTCGATGCGCCCGCCATGCCCGCGCACGATGCCGTGCGCCACCGAGAGGCCCAGGCCGGTCCCCTTGCCGATCGGCTTGGTGGTGAAGAAGGGCTCGAAGACCCGGTCGAGGCGTTCGTCCGGGATGCCCGGCCCGTCGTCCTCCACCTCGGCCCAGACCTCCTCCCCGGTCCGGCCCGTCCGAACGGTCACCGTCACGTCCGGCCGTCCGGCCTGGACCGCGTTGAGCAGCAGGTTCATGAAGACCTGGTCGAGCTGTGACGGCCGGCACTTGATCCGTGGGACCTCCGCACCCCAGGCCGTGACCAGGCGGGCCTTCCCGGCGGTGGCCCCCTCGAAGACACGCAGGGCGCGCTCGACGATCGCCTGCAGGTCGGCCTCCTCCACCCTCCCGCGGTCGGGGAGGGCGAAGTCGCGGAGGTCGCGCACGAGGGAGACGACCCGGTCGACCCCCTGGAGCGACTCCCCGATCGACTCCTCCAGGTCGCGCTTCGCGACCTGGACGTCGAAGGCCGACCGGAGCCTGCGAAACTCCTGGAATGCCCTGCAGGTCGGCTCGCAGACCTCCTGGGCTCTCCAGTTCGCCTGAAGCATCTCGAGTACTTCCTTGGCCCGCTCCTCCGCCACGCTGAGGTTCGCCTTGACGAAGGTGAGCGGATTGTTGATCTCGTGCGCCACGCCCGCCGCGAGCTGGCCAACGACCGCCAGCCTCTCGGCTTGCAGGAGCTGGGCCTGGGTCTTCTTGAGCTTCTCGTTGAGCCGCTGCAGCTCCTCGACGCGGCGCTCGCGCTCCTCCTCGGCACGGCGGCGCTCGGTGACGTCGAGGAGCGCCCCCTTGAGGCCCCTGCGGCCGTCGGGCCCGGCCTGGTCTTCCCTGCAGATGAGCTGGGCCGTGAAGGGCCTGCCCCCGGGCGGAACGAGCTGCAGCTCGAAGCTCCCTGGCCCCGCGGCGCGCGGGGTCTGCCTGAGCTGCTCCTCCCAGCGCGGCAGGTCCGGCGCGGCGACGAAGCGCGAGAAGGGGCGCGAGAGCAGCTCGGCCCGGTCGGCACCGAGCAGGGCGGCGCCGGCCAGGTTGAGGGCGGTGAGGCTCCCCCGTGCATCGACCGTGAAGTAGCCGACCGGGGCGAAGTCGTAGAGCTCCACGTACCGGGCGTGGGCCAGCTCCAGCGCCTCCCGGGTCCGCCGCAGCTCGTCGTTCTGGAGCTCCAGCTCGATCTGGTGGACACGCAGCTCGTGGAGCTGGTCGGCCAGCGGGGCCCCGGGAGCGGTCGATGCGTCGCGGGCCAGCTCGGCCTCGGCCGAGCGGCGCAGCTCCTCCGCGGCTCCCTGCCCTGGAAGCTTCCCCGCCACGAGCCCGCCCCCTCGTTCCCCGGCGTCGCCGGCCCCGCCACACCACGGCGAGAACTCTCCCGGCTTGCCGACGGTAGGCTAGCAGCCGGATCGCACTGGTGCCAAGCCCACCGTCGAGGCAGGCCACTTGTCCAGCGTGAGCGCTCCGTCCCTCCTCAGGTCTCGAAGCGCGATGAGCCGGGCTGGACAGGCAGCGGCGGAGCGTCTGGGGGGCCCGAGGTCGGCAGCACCACGCGGAAGGTGGTCCCGGCCCCCAGCCGGCTCTTCAGCTCGATGCGCCCGCCGTGCCCGCGCACGATGCCGTGCGAAACCGAGAGCCCCAGCCCGGTCCCATCTCCGATCGGCTTGGTGGTGAAGAAGGGCTCGAAGACCCGGCTGAGGTTGGCGTCCGGGATGCCGGGGCCGTCGTCCTCGACCTCGGCCCAGACCTCCGCGCCGGTATGTCCGGTCCGGACGGTCACCGTGACGCCCGGATGGCCCGACTGGACGGCGTTGAGCAGGAGGTTCATGAAGACCTGGTCGAGCTGCGAGGGACGGCACCTGAGCGGCAGGACCTCGACCCCCCACTCCTTGATCACGCGGGCCTTCCCCTCCGAGTTCCCCTCGAAGACGCGCAGGGCACGCTCGACGACCGACCTCAGGTCGACCTCCTCCACCTTCCCGAGATCGGGGTGGGCGAAGTCGCGGAGGTCGCTGATCAGCGCGGCGACGCGGGTCAGCCCGTGCAGCGACTCGGCCAGCATCTCCTTCAGGTCGCGCCGGGCCCCCTCGAGGTCGAAGCCCTCGCGCAGCGTCCGCAGCTGCTGGGCCTGTGGACAGGTGGCGGCGCAGGTCTCAGCTACCTTCCAGGTCGCCTCGAGGGCCGCCAGCAGCTCGCCGGCTCGCTCCTCGGTCATGCAGACGTTCGACTTGACGTAGGTGAGCGGGTTGTTGATCTCGTGGGCCACGCCGGCCGCGAGCAGGCCGATGGCCGCCAGCTTGTCGGCCTGCATGAGCAGGAGCTGGGTCTTCCTGAGCCGCTCGCTGCTGCGGAACTGCTCCTCGACGCGGCGCTCGCGCTCCTCCTCGGACCGGCGGAGCTGCAGCTCCTCCTCGGCGCGGCGCCGGTCGGTGATGTCGAGGAGCGCCACGCTGAGGCCGCTGGGACCGTCGGCCCCCGGCGCGCTGGTCCTGCAGATGAGCTGCGCCGGGAAGCTCTTGCGTCCGGACGGCTGGATCTCGAGCTCGATGAGCTGCAGCGCCGGCGCGATCCGGGCCTGCAGGAAGTGGTGTTCCCAGCGAGGCCGGTCGGGATGGGCGACGAAGGTCGTGAAGGAGCGCGACGGCAGCTCGGCCCGGTCACGCCCGAGCATGGCGGCGCCGGCCAGGTTGATGCCGGTGAGGCAGCCGCCCGCATCGACCGAGAAGTAGCCGACCGGCGCGAAGTCGTAGAGCTCCCGGTACTGGTCGCGGGTCGCCTCGAGCTCGATCCGGGCCCTCCGCAGCTCCTCGTTCTGGAGCTCCAGCTCGACCTGGTGGACCTGCAGCTCGTGGAGCAGCTCCCTGGGCGATGCGCTGGGAGCGGGCGGCGCTTCGCGGGCCAGCCGAGCCTCGGCCGTGCGCCGGAGCCGCTCGTCTCCACTCGGCGCTGATCGCCTGGTGTCCACTCCCAGCACCTCCACCTGGCGCGTCTGGCACCGGCCGGACCCTGGATTCCTCAGTGCTCAAACGATAGCAGGATCAACCCGGGGCCACCACCGCCGCCCCCGATCTGCTGCCCGTCGATGCGGCGCTTCGTCTTGGTCCCATCGGGGGCGGTCTCGACCACCTCGAAGCCCTCGAAGGAGCGATCGCGCGGCAGGATCTGCTCCAGCAGATCGCGCAGCGCCGGGAGGTCCCAGCGCCGATCGGCCAGCTCGTAGATGTGCCGGCCGAGGACCGCCTCCGGCGTGGTGCTGAAGGTGGCGTGGAAGGCGCGGCTCGCCGAGACCACCTTCAGGGTCCCGTCGAGGACCAGCAGTGGGTCGCGCACCGTGTCGACGACGCGCTGGGCCAGCTCACGCTCTACCCGGGCCGTCGCCTCGGCCTCGACCCGCTTGGTGATGTCGGTGAAGGTCAGCACCACGCCGCGGATGGCGTTGTCGGCGGTCCGGTAGGGCAGGAGCCGAGCCAGGAAGGCTGCCCCCTCTGCGCTCCGCAC
>Ga0315271_10002571_pt1 | contig 11386 bp, 10 predicted proteins | sample C3_top_MG_FD_204664 | JGI IMG/M metagenome (GOLD analysis project Ga0315271, IMG submission 204664) | Sediment microbial communities from Yellowstone Lake, YNP, Wyoming, USA - C3_top | ecosystem: Environmental > Aquatic > Freshwater > Lake > Sediment | place: USA: Wyoming | collected 2017-08-01
CTGAGTGCCCATTGCAGTCACCGGCGAAAGTCAGGACCGGCCATTCGCGGTCCCATTCTGGAAAGTCGAAGATGTCAGTCAGATTGCAGGTTCGTATTCTTTCACCCAGAGCCCAGCATTGCCGCACTGCTAGCACCGTGAACTTTATTAACGATGGTCTGACCTAAGGCCGCGAGCAGCCCGTGATAAGAAGAAAGCTGCTTTCCAGCGCGTAGTTGTTCGGTAATCAGTAATGATTCGCTGAGACGACGCAACTTCGAGTCCGGTCCGGTTAGTGAATGGCACAGGCCCATCCCTGACCGCAATGTGCGTGATGATGCGAATGGGCGCCGGTTGTTCCCGCTCTCGTGGATTGACGATGGCCCACGTCTGATCGTTGACCAAGTCAAAGCATATTAGTCGCTAACGTACAATTTGCCGGAGAGAAACGACCCATGAACAGTCCGATTGGCATCTACGAAAAGGCACTTCCCAGGGACATGAACTGGGTCGATCGATTCAAGGCTGCGCGCGAGGCGGGCTACGATTTTCTGGAGCTGTCGGTCGATGAAACGCCAGAGCGCATGGCGCGTCTGGAATGGTCGCTCGGAGAGCGCCTCGAATTCTTCCGGTCATCGCGTGAATCTGGCGTTCCCGTGCCTTCCATGTGTCTGTCCGGCCATCGCAAGATTCCATTCGGCAGCGCTGACGGTGCCGTTCGCAGACAGGCGTCCGAGTTGATGGAGAAGGCTATTCGTTTTGCTGGCGATACCGGCATCCGGGTCATTCAGCTGGCCGGCTATGACGTCTATTACGAGCCGACCACGCGCGAGTCGCGGGAACGCTACGTCCAGGGCATGGCGCAAGCCCTCGAAGTGGCGGCGCAGCACCAGGTGACGCTGGCGCTTGAAATCATGGACACCACTTTTCTTAATTCCATTTCGAAGTACCTCGTGCTCAAGGAACAACTGCCCTCGCCCTGGTTCAAGCTCTATCCGGATCTTGGTAACCTGACTGCCTGGGGAAACGACGTCGCGCGGGAACTGTCGGCGGGCATCCACCAGATCGTCGGCGTCCACGTCAAGGAGTCGAAACCGGTCGGTCCCAATTTTCCGGGCGCCTTCCGTGACGTGCCGTTTGGCGAAGGTACGGTCGACTTCGTCCACTGTTTCAAGACTCTTCATCAGCTTGGTTATGCCGGCCCCTTCCTAATCGAGATGTGGACCGAGAAATCGGCCGACCCCCTGGGTGAGATTGCGCGCGCCCGGCAATGGGTTGGAGAGCGCCTGAAACAAGGAGGTTACGCTCATGCTTGAGGCACTGAAGACACTGGTTCTGGATGCGAATCTGGAACTTCCGAAACTCGGGCTGGTCGACTTCACCTGGGGCAATGTCAGCGGCCGTGACGCTGCCAGTGGCGCCGTTGTCATCAAGCCAAGCGGCGTCCCCTATGAGAGCATGACCGAGATGGACATGGTGGTGGTCGATGTTGGGGGCGCGGTGCTGGAAGGACGTCTGCGGCCCTCATCCGATCTGCCGACCCATCTCGAGCTCTATCGCGCTTTTCCGTCACTTGGAGGAATCGTCCACACGCACTCGACCTGGGCTACCGTCTGGGCACAAGCCTGCCGTGGCATTCCGGCGCTGGGCACGACCCATGCCGACTACTTCTTCGGCGAAATTCCCTGCACGCGCGCTCTGACAGAGCAGCGGATCGCGGGCCGGTACGAAGCGGAAACTGGGCTTGCCATCATCGACTGTTTGCACGAGCGCGGCATCGACCCGAGCCGCATGCCGGCCGTGCTGGTCGCCAATCACGGACCGTTCGCCTGGGGTGCCAACGCGAAGGCTGCTGTGCACAATGCTGCCGTGCTGGAAGTTGTGGCGCGCATGGCAATGCTGAGTCTGCAGATGGACAGCGCTTTGCCGGCGATGCCGCAGCAGTTGCTGGAAAAGCACTTCTTCCGCAAGCACGGTCCGGATGCTTATTACGGGCAAGGTTGACCACACCGGATTGGTCAGGGCTCGTCTCGCACTTGAACCACGCGCAAGCCAGCGGCCTCCAACTCTTCGCAGAAGGCAGGTGGCGCCAGCCAGTCGGTCACGATCATGTCGATCCGACTCAGCGGGCTGGTGAGAAAGCTCGACACGCAGTTCATCTTGGTATGGTCGGCCACGATGATCACTTTGCCGCTGGAATTCTCGATCATCGCCTTGTTGACGCTGGTTTCTGCGCTGACCGCACTGGTGCAGCCTTTCTTGATGCTGACACCGTTGATGCCAAGCACCGTGACGCTGGAAAATATCCCGTGCAGGCCGGCCAGGGTAAGGTCACCGACCAGTGACTTGGAATGGATTCGGTAGTCGCCGCCGAGCAAGATCAGCTCTTGTTGTGGGTCGAGATCCAACGCGAGGCAGGCGGCGTTGTTGGTGACGATGCGGGCTCGTCTACCGCGCAGATGGTGGATTACTTCCAGCGTGGTCGAGCCGGCGTTGGCGAAGACGGTCTCGTTCTCTGAAATCAGGGAGGCAACGTACCGGCCGATCAGGCTTTTTTCGCGTTTGGCCGAATGGTCTTTGTCTTCAAAAAATTCTTCCATCCTCAGGCCGGCAACCGAGATCGCGCCGCCGCGCGTGCGCTCCAGCAGCTTGTGCCCGGCAAGGGCGTCAAGGTCGCGCCGGATCGTGATCTTGGAGACGCCGAACTCTGTGGCGAGTTCGTCGGCGGAGACGCTTTGCCGCTGCGACAGCATTTCCAGGATCTTCTTGTGGCGGTAGTTCGACAGCTTCATCGGCTGATTCTGTACGGATTCACTCATGTTCTTCACCAATCGCCTACTTCAGCAGTTCGCGCAAAGCCGGCGCAGCCAAGGCCTGGTAGAGCGCATCGGCCTGGCGGCAACGCTGCTCATAGACCAGGGCATTCGCCGGGTCCGGTCCATAACTGGCCGTGGCAGCACCGCCGGTGGCTCGGGCAAACGCCGCCGGGTAACCGGCTTCAAGCCCGCTGGCAACGGCGGCCGCGATCCAGGCACCCAGCGATGTCGCTTCGTTGTTGTGAAAGCGTACAACGCTGCGCTCAAACACGTCGCTCTGAATCTGGTTGAACAGGTCGGACTTGCTCATGCCGCCGGCAACGCTGACCGACTGCACCCGGCCGCACAGCTTCTCGACCAGTTCCAGGCTGGCCTTCATCTCGATGGCGATGCCTTCGAGGATGGCGCGGGCCATCTCGCCGCGAGAAGTGCCCAGGCCCAGGTTGAAGAACACCCCTTTGGCATCGGGGTCCCAGTGCGGTGCGCCGCTGCCCTTGAAATGGGGCAGCAGCAAGACGCCGTTGGAGCCGGCCGGGGCCTGGGCCGCTTCCTGGTTGATGCGATCGAATGCACCGGCCTGCGCCTCGCCGGCCGCGCACAGCGACTCATTGAACCAGCGGTAAATCGCGCCCGACGTCAGCACCGCGGCCTCGACGATGTAGGCATCGGGCACGGCCGACACATTGCAGGCCAGCCGCATGCCGGCATCGAGCGTCGGCTGGGCGCTGTGCCCGATCAGGTAGGAGCCAGTGCCGGTGTTGGCAACCGCGCGCGCGCCAGAGAACAGCCCCAGGCCGAGCGCCGCGCATTGCTGGTCGCCGGCCGCCGTCACCACCGGCAGGCCGGCGCTCAAACCGGTGGCCGATGCCATGGCCGCTGTCAAACCGCCCACCACCGAGCCTGGCGCCACCAGCTCGCAAAGCATAGCTTGCGGCACTTCGAACAGCGACAGCAGTTCGGCGTCCCAGCAGCGTTGCGCCAGGTTCAGCAAATTGGTGCGGCTGGCAAAACTGTGGTCCGTGACGAAATGCCCGGTCAACAGGTAAAGCAGCCAGTCCTGGATGCCCAGCAGCTTGTGGGTCTTGTGCCAGATGTCTGGGCGATGGCGACGCAGCCAACTCATCTTGACGGCCGAAAAGACCGGCGAGATCTTGAGTCCGGTCTTGCCGTAGACCAGCGGGTTGTACTGCGTCATGGCCTGGGCCATCTCGGCGCTGCGCTTGTCCTGCCACATGATGGCCGGATGCAGGGGAGCACCCTGCCTGTCGACCGGTATCAGCGAAGAGCGCGAAGCGGTCACCGAAATGCAGACCGGCGTCACGCCCTTGGCACGGGCCGCGGCGGCACAGCTCTTCAGGGCCACGGGCACAAGGCTTTGCCAGACCAGCGGGTCCTGCTCGACCCTGCCGTCCTGGAAGAAGACCGGAAGGTTCTCGCGCTGGTCCATGTGGATCACCTGGCCAGACGCATCGTAGAGGCTGGCCCTGCTGCTGGTCGTGCCGATATCGACGGTGATGATTGCCTTCATGCCCACCTTGACGAACTTTGTTTCAATTTTGATTGTAGAGGGCAAGCGATCAATGCTGGCGTTTTACAAATACTTCAGTGTTTAAAATGAAATAAATCGCCCACAAATAAATCATTTTGATCGTTTGAGAATCTTGCCATGAAAATCGAAAAGCGTTTCCTAACAAACATGAACCGCTGCTATTCAGCGAACTGCATCGAGGTCGACGGCGAACCACGCATCCTGCTGGCCACCGAGGGCGAGGGGCCCTGCCTGGCGTGGACCGGGCCTGATTTCGACCGCTCCCACCAGGTTTGGGCCGGGCCTGGCGGCACGATGTCGATGGTGCCCATTCCCGGCAGCAACGGCGAGTTTCTGGCGGTGCAGAGGTTCTTCAAGATGTTCCAGTGGGAAGAGGCCAAGATCGTTCACGTGCGCCCCCTGGCGTCGGGCGGCTACGAAGTTACCGATCTGCTCCACCTGCCCTACATCCACCGATTCGACCTGTTGACGGTGGGCGGCAGGCACTACTTCATCGGCTGCACGCTGGCCACCACCAAGGAGTCGAAGGAAGACTGGTCCAACCCCGGCAAGATCTGGGTCGGCGAGTTCACCGGCAAAGGGCCGCTGCAGGTGCGGGTGCTGAAGGACGGCTTGAGCAAGAACCATGGCTACAGCCGTCTGACCCGACAGGGCAACATGTCGAGCCTGGTGACCTGCGAGCAGGGCGCTTTCGAAGTGACGCCGCCGGCGAGCACGGGTTCCGACTGGAGCATCCGGCAGTTCATGGACTGGCCCATCAGTGACATCTCCGCCATTGACATCGACGGCGACGGCGAGCTCGAATTTGCCACCATTGAGCCCTTCCATGGCTCGTATTTCAGGATCTACAAGCAGGTCGACGGCCGATTCAGGAAGGTGTTCGAGCACCCCGAAGTCTCGGAGTTCTATCACGTGGTGGTCGGCACGACGCTGGCCGGCGTCCCGGTCTTTATCGGCGGCTGCCGGCGCGGCAAGCAGCAGCTTTTCTGTGTCCGCGCGGCAGAAGCGGCGCCGCTCGCGTTCCAGGTCGAGATCATCGAGGAGGGCGTCGGCCCCAGCAATGTCTACGTGCGGCACGAGCCGGGCCGCGACATCATTGTGGCGGCCAACCGCGAGAAGGCCGAGGCCGCCCTCTATTTCGTCAGTTAGGCAGTTGCCGGCCGCCTGGCGCCGACTTTGATCTTGCGCAACAAAAAGCCAAAAAGATCAAAATGATGTTTTACGAGACAAGAAGTTTTCATATCATGCGAAATAGTTCGCAACATTGGATCGAAATGACCGTTTGCCACTGATGCACATCGGTACGAGGCGGGGCGGTCAACAGGAGCAAAGCATGGCAAAAGTGGATGAAGTCACCAAGGAATCGTGGGTACTGAGCACCTTCCCGCAATGGGGCACGTGGCTCAACGAAGAGATCGAGCGCGAGGTGGTGGCCACGGGCACCTTTGCCATGTGGTGGCTGGCCTGCACCGGGATCTGGCTCAAGACCGAGGGCAATACCAACATCTGTGTCGACCTCTGGTGCGGTACCGGCAAGCGCTCGATGAAGAACCCGCTGATGGACCCACATCACCAGATGGCGCGCATGACGGGCTGCGTCAATCTGCAGCGCAACCTGCGCGTCTCGCCCTTCGTGATCGACCCGTTCGCGATCCGGCGAGTCGACGCGGTGCTGTCCACGCACACGCACAACGACCACATCGACATCAATGTGGCGGCCGCCGTGTTGAAGAACTGCCCGGCCACCGTGCCCTTCATCGGCCCGCAGTCCAGCACCGATGTCTGGCTCAAGTGGGGCGTGCCGCGCGAGCGCATCACGACCGTTCGCCCGGGCGATGTGGTCAGGGTGGGCGACGTGGAGATCGTCGTGCTGGAAGCCTTTGACCGCACCATGGCCTTGACCATACCCGCGGGCCAGACCGCCAAGGGCAAGATGCCGCCGGACATGGACGAGGTGGCGGTGAACTACCTGTTCAAGACAACGGGGGGCAGCCTGTACCATAGCGGCGATTCGCACTACGCCAACGGCTACGCCAAGCACGGCAACGAGCACGTGGTGGACGTGGCGCTGGGCAGCTATGGCGAGAACCCGCGCGGCGTGACCGACAAGATGACGTCTTCGGACATCCTGCGCATGGCCGAGGCGCTCAAGGCCAAAGTCATCATTGCCTACCACCATGACATCTGGTCCAACTTCATGGCCGACCCGGCCGAGATCACCATGCTGTGGAACATGAAGAAGGACCGCCTCAAGTACAAGTTCAAACCCTTCATCTGGCAGGTCGGTGGTAAGTTCATCTTCCCCGACAACAAGGATGACATTGAGTACCACTACGACCGCGGCTTTGACGATGTCTTCACCAAGGACACCGACCTGCCATTCCCGTCCTTCCTTTAACCAGCAGGATCAGCAATGAATCCCGCGGCACGGTACCCGGTGGTGGCACGATGAGCGCCGGGATCAACGGCCTGCAACTCAAGGGCGTGAGCAAGCGCTTTGGCGATGTCTCCGTGGTGCAGGAACTCGACCTGACGGTGGAGCAGGGTGAATTTGTTGTGCTGCTGGGCGAGTCCGGCTGCGGCAAATCGACCGTGCTGCGCATGATCGCCGGCCTGGAGGAAGTGAGCAACGGGCGTATCTTCATCAAGGGCCGCGATGTGACCGATCTGCCGCCCAAGGCGCGCGACATCGCCATGGTGTTCCAGAACTACGCCCTCTACCCGCACATGGACGTAGCGCAGAACATGAGCTTTGCGCTCGATCTCGCCGGCAAGCCCAGGACCGAGATCGAAAAGCGCGTGGCCGATGCGGCGGAGATCCTCAACATCACGCATCTGCTGCAGCGCAAGCCCAAGGAGCTCTCGGGCGGCCAGCGCCAGCGCGTCGCCATCGGCCGCTGCATCGTGCGCGAGCCCGCTGTCTTCCTGTTCGATGAACCGCTGTCGAACCTGGACGCCAAGCTGCGCGGCCACATGCGCACCGAGCTCGCGATGCTGCACGAGCGCCTGGGCAAGACCACGGTCTATGTCACGCATGACCAGGTCGAGGCCATGACGCTGGCCTCGCGCATCGTGATCTTTCACAAGGGCCATATCCAGCAGGTCGGCACACCGTCGGAAGTGTTCAACCGGCCCGCCAATCTGTTCGTCGCAGCCTTTATCGGCATGCCCAGCATGAACCTGCTCGAAGGCGTACCGGTCACCGAGGACGCTCAGGTGTTTCTGCGCGGCCCCGGTTTTGCGCTGGCTGTGCCGGGCCAAGGGCCGTGGCCGACGCAACTCGTGCTCGGCGTGCGGCCGCAGGCGCTGCGGCTCTCGAGCGGCGCCGGCATGCTGCAGTTGCAGGTGGACGTGGTGGAGTACCTCGGCACCGAATCGGTTCTGGTGGGCAAGCTGGCGGGCGGCAGCGAGGCCCGCATCACGGCGGTGGTCAGCGGCCACCGCATTGATCTGCTGCACCAGACAGTGGCACTGGATTTCGAAGCCGGCGAATTGCACGTCTTTGACAAGACTAGTGGTCTGCGGATTCACGTTTGATGTTCGACAACCTTTAGGAGATGAAGATGAAAAGACGCACCCTGATTCAAACCGCCGGCGGCGGCGCCCTCGGTCTGCTCGGCGCAGGCTTGCCGCTGTTCGGCTACGCGCAGGACCGCTATGCCAAGTACAAGGGCCAGACAGTGGTGCTGAGCATCCCGGCGCACCCGCATTACGACGCCATGGTCAAGCTGCTGCCCGAGTTCACCAAGCAGACCGGCATCAAGGTCGAGGTTGACAAGCTCGCGATGGCGCGCATGAAGGACAAGCAGCTGCTGGAGATGGCCAAGCCCTCCGGTGACTACGACCTGGTGTGCTACGTGGTGATGTGGAAGGGCGAATACGTCAAGAAGAACCTGATCCGCGAACTCGAACCTTTCTTCAAGAACCCGGCGCTGGCCGATCCCAATTACGACTTCAAGGACGTGGTGCCGCGCTATGTCGAGAACATGGGTCTGGTCGGCGGCCCCAAGGGCTATCTGGCGGGACCGGGCGCCAAGCTCTACGGCATGCCCTACGGCGCCGAGACCTCGATCCTGGCGTATCGCCGCGACATTTTTGCCAAGCACAACTTGAAGGCGCCGGAGAACTACGCCGAGTTCGAGAAGCTGCTGCCGATCCTCAAGGACAAGGCCGGCATCGGCGCGCTGACCTCGCGCGGCCAGGCCGGTCACCAGTGCGTGCACGCGTGGCTGCTGCACCTGAACCCGCTCGGCGGCAAGATCTTCGATGACAAGTGGAAACCGATCTTCAACAACGAAGTCGGCGTCAAGGCGCTCAACTTCCTCAAGTTGGTCTCGGATACCGGTCCGGTCGGCATCCCGGGCTATGGCCAGGGCGAGATGATCACGTCTTTCCTGCAGGGGCAATCCGCGATGTACCTCGACTCCTCGCTGATCTTCGGCCAGGTGAACAACCCATCTGTGTCCAAGATCGGCGGCCAAGTGAGTTACGTCGTGCATCCGAAAGGCGTGCGCTATTCCTCGCAATCGGGCGGCCTGGGCCTGGCGATTCCGAAGAACGCGAAGAACGCCGATGCCGCCTTCCTGCTGATGCAGTGGCTGACCTCGAAGGAGCAGGACAAGGCGGTCTGCCGCATCGGCGGCGTGCCGAGCCGCAATTCGACCATGATGGACCAGGGCATGGTGCGCCAGTATCCCGAGTACATCACGTTGCGCCAGCAGCTCGAATACTCGGACCCCGACTGGCGTCCGATCATCGCCGAGTGGGACGAGATCAACATCCAGGCGCTCGGTGTGGCGGTGTCCGAAGCCCTGACCGGCAAGAAGACGGCGCAGGAGGCCTTGAACGGCATGGTGCCCAAGGTCACCGACATCATGAAGCGTGGCGGCTATCTGAAAGCCTGATCGATGCGCACCCCCCGGTGGGTTCCCTGGCTCTATCTGGGGCCGGCCGTCGCTGTCATGGCAGTGGCCTGTCTCTACCCCTTGCTGTCGGCGTTGCAGCTGGGGTTTTACGACTGGAGCATGGGAACGCCTTGGGGTGAGGCGAAGTGGGTCGGGATGGATGCCTTCATCCGCGCCTTTCAGGACGAGGCCGTGTGGCGCTCCCTGCGCACCACGCTGCTGTTCGCCTCTGTCTGTGTCGTGGCCGAAATGGTGTTGGGCATTGCGCTGGCGCTGGCGCTTGAGGGCCAGGTGCGCGGCATGGCGGTATTCCGCACGCTGTTCATCCTGCCGATGATGATCGCGCCGATTGCCGTTGGCCTGACCTGGCGTTATCTGTTCGATGCGCAGTTCGGCTTGCTCAACGCCATCCTGGAACTGTTCGGCAGGGCGCCGGTCGGCTGGCTGGCGCAGGAGAACACCGCCTTCATCGCCATCATCATTGCCGACATCTGGCAATGGACGCCCTTTGTCTTCATCATGATGATTGCGGCGCTGTCCAATGTCGATGGCGCCGTGCTGGAAGCCGCGCGCGTTGACGGTGCCAACTGGTGGCAGACGACATTTCGCGTCAAGCTGCCGATGGTGATGAACGTGATTGCGATCACGCTGCTGATGCGGCTGATCGATGCCTTCCGCGTGCTCGAAGTGATTTACATCCTGACCTTTGGCGGCCCTGGTGACAGCACCGAGATCCTGTCGCTGCACATCTACAAGACCGCTTTCGTCGGCCAGCGTCTGGGCAGCGCGGCCGCCATATCCGTGCTCTTGCTGCTGGTCGTGGCGGGCCTGTCCTGGTTCGCGCTGCGGCTGTCGAATCCGCTCAAGGATGAGGAGCGGTCATGAGCGGCGTCAAGAGAAATCCAGCACTGGTGACGGCGCATTACGGCGCGCTGGTCTTGCTGGCCATCGTCTGCGTGGCACCGATCATCCTGATGTTCGCCACTTCGCTGAAGCTGCAGACGCAGATCTTCACCACCGGCATCCACTTCATCTTCGCGCCCACGCTGGAGAACTACCGCGATGTGCTGGGCGAGGACAGTTTCAAGCGTTACCTGGCCAACAGCCTGATCGTGGGCGTGGTCTCGACCGTCATCACGCTGGTGCTGGGCTGCATGGCGGCCTACGGGCTGGCGCGTTTCCGTTTTCCCGGGCGCAAGAGCCTGGCCTACGTCACGCTCCTGTTGCGCACCGTGCCGCTCGCCGTGCTGGCGGTGCCGGTGTTCATGATCTGGAACCAGGTCGGTCTGATCAACTCGCTCTGGGGCCTGATCCTGCTCTACGTGGCGGTGAATCTTCCGTTCGCGATCTGGCTGCTGTATGGCTTCATCCTGCAGGTGCCGCGGGAACTCGAAGAGGCCGCGGCGATCGACGGCTGCGGGCCGGTCAAGGTCTTTTACAAGGTGGTGTTGCCGCTGATCAAGCCGGGCATCGCGGCGGCATCCATCTTCACCTTCCGCATCGCCTGGAACGAGTTCATCCTGGCCCTGGTGCTGACCGATCGCGCCACGCGCACGCTGCCGGTTGCGGCTTCGCTCTACATCACCGACATCGGCGTCGACTGGGGCAAGATCATGGCCTTGGGCAGCCTGATTGCGATACCGCCCCTGATATTCACCTTCATCGCCGCGCGGCAGATCATCACGGGCCTGACAGCGGGCGCCATCAAGGGGTAGGTGTCGAGATCATCGAGCGAAATATAGGAATTATGAGCGTGAACTGTTTAATGGTCACATTGCATCTCTGACGTAGCGGTCTCGGTACACGATGCCCTGCGCTCGGCCGTTTCGGAGTAACAAGCATGAGTGGCTGTAAGTGGTCAAGAGCCATTTGCAGTCGTGACCGGAATGACCGCTCCCGCTGCTCAAGAGCCGGCCAGTGGCGGTGCCCCATTCTTCGGGTTGAACGACAGCAATAGAGAATTCGGCTCGGCGAATGCCCGCTATAGAGTAGGACCCCCGAATACCCGCAGCTGGTCGGTACTTGCCTGTCATCGTCGGATCGCGAAGGTCGGGTTACGCTCTTGGATTCAACCGGTCGATGCAACAAGTTGGCTGAATCGTTCAGCAGGCGTTTCGTAGTTTAGAGTTTTCCTTGGA
>Ga0315271_10002572_pt1 | contig 11386 bp, 8 predicted proteins | sample C3_top_MG_FD_204664 | JGI IMG/M metagenome (GOLD analysis project Ga0315271, IMG submission 204664) | Sediment microbial communities from Yellowstone Lake, YNP, Wyoming, USA - C3_top | ecosystem: Environmental > Aquatic > Freshwater > Lake > Sediment | place: USA: Wyoming | collected 2017-08-01
CACGCCGATCGCGTCGAGCGCCGACTGGAAGATCGCCCGATGGGGTTTCAGGAACCCGTGCGCGGCCGACGACACCGAAGCCGCGATCAGGCCGTCGAGGCCGAAATGCGACGCAAATGCATCGAGCGGCCGCTGCGTATTGGAGATGAGGCCGATGCGCAGCCCGGCGCCGGTCAGCGCCCGCAACACCGGCTCCACGTCGTCATAGAGGAAGAAGTGGTGGCACGCCGCCCACTCCTCGTAGATGTCCCGCGCGGCCAGTGCCGTCGCCGGGCCGTCCCCGCCCATGTGCACGATGATCGCCCGGGTGTAGTCGATGAAGATCTGGGCATCGTAGTTGTGGGCCACAACCTGGTCGAGCACCGCCGACGCCTTCCCGACCGCCGTGCGGAACAGGGCCGGGTCGACCGTGACACCCCGCAGCGCGCAGAAATGCGCGTAGCCCTGGCCCTGGAGCGTCGGCCCCGGATAGATCAGCGTGAAGTCGACGTCGAAGAAGACGGCTCTGGTCATGCGGTCGGTCGCCGGTTCCGGATCGCGGGAAGCGCGTCCATTATACCGGCCCGCCCCACGCCGCATCCCGCGCGTTTCCTATAGAATAAGAGGATCACCATGGCCGACTGGAAAGACACGCTCAATCTGCCGAAGACCGGCTTCCCGATGAAGGCGAACCTGCAGGCGACCGAGCCGCAGATGCTGGAGCGCTGGGAGTCGACGGGGCTTTACCAGAAGCTGCGCGAGCGCCGCCGCGGCGCCCCCGTGTTCATCCTGCACGACGGGCCGCCCTACGCGAACGGCAGCATCCACCTCGGCACGACGCTCAACAAGATCCTCAAGGACATCGTCGTGCGGTCGCGGTCGATGATGGGCTTCGACGCGCCCTACGTGCCGGGCTGGGACTGTCACGGCCTGCCGATCGAGCTGAAGGTGGTGCGGGAGCTCGGCCCGAAGAAGCACCAGATGAGCGTGGCCGATCTGCGGCGGGCCTGCCGCGAGTACGCCATGCGGTTCATGAACATCCAGCGCGACCAGTTCAAGCGCCTGGGCGTCATGGGCGACTGGAACGAGCCCTACCTGACGATGGACTACCGGTACCAGGCGGCCATCGTGCGCGCGCTCGGGCGGTTCGTCGAGCAGGGCATGGTCTACAAGGGCAAGAAGCCCGTGCACTGGTGCATCCACTGCCGCACGGCGCTGGCCGAGGCCGAGGTCGAGTACGAGCCGCACACGTCGCCGTCGATCTACGTCGAGTTCGCGCTGGGTGAGGAGAGCGCGGCCGTGTTGGGAGGGCGCGTGCCCGAGCTGAACGGCAAGCCGGTCTCGGCGCTGATCTGGACGACGACGCCCTGGACGATCCCGTCGAATCTCGCGCTCGCGTTCCATCCCGAGGCGATGTACGGCGCCTACCCCGTCGACGGCCGATTCGTGGTCGTCGCCGAGGCGCTGGCCGATCAGCTGTCGGCGACGCTGGGGCGGCCGCTTGCGAACCCCATCGTGCGCCTGCCCGGCTCGACGTTCGACCGCCTGTGCTTCCGCCATCCGCTCTACTCGCGCGATTCCCTCGGCGTGCTGGCGAACTACGTGACACTCGACACTGGCACGGGCGTGGTGCACACCGCCCCCGGCCACGGCGCCGACGACTTCCACACCGGCGTGAAGTACGGGCTCGAGATCTACGCGCCGGTCGGCGGTGACGGCCGTTTCCTCGAGCAGGTGGAGCGGTTCGCGGGCCTGACGGTCTTCGAGGCCAATCCGAAGGTCGAGGAGGCACTCCAACAGGCCGGCCGGCTCTGGAAGCAGGAGCGGTTCGAGCACTCGTACCCGCACTGCTGGCGTTGCCACAACCCGGTGATCTTCCTGGCCACGTCGCAGTGGTTCATCGGGATGGACGAGACCGGCCTGCGCCAGAAGGCCATCGCCGAAGCGAAGCGCGTCGAGTGGTTCCCCGCCTGGGGCGGCGACCGGATGACGGGCATGTTCGAGACGCGCCCCGACTGGTGCATCTCGCGCCAGCGGTCGTGGGGCGTGCCTATCCCGGCCGTGACGTGTGTGACGTGCGGCACCGCCACCCTCACCAAGGACCAGGTCGACCGCGCGGCGATCGCGTTCGAGCAGGAGGGCGCCGAGGCGTGGTACGAGCGCCCGATCGGCGACTTCCTCGCGCCGGGCTTCGCGTGCCCCTCGTGCGGCGCCACCGAGTTCGAGCGCGAACGCGACATCCTCGACGTGTGGTTCGACTCGGGCTCCAGCCACGAGGCGGTGCTCGCCGTGCACCCCGAGCTGCGATGGCCGGCGGACCTCTACCTCGAGGGCACGGACCAGTACCGCGGATGGTTCCAGAGCTCGATGCTCGTGGCCTTGGGCACGCGCGGCCGGGCGCCGTATAACCAGGTGGTCACGCACGGATTCGTCGTCACCGAGGGCGGCAAGAAGATGTCGAAGTCGCTCGGGAACGACGTGCCGCCCGAGCAGGTCATCAAGCAGAGCGGCGCCGAGATTCTGCGCCTGTGGGTGGGCTCGGTGGACTTCCGCGAGGAAGTGCGCTTCGGCCCGGAGATCCTCGCGCGCGTCGTCGACACGTACCGCAAGCTGCGCAACACGCTGCGCATCCTCGCGGCGAACCTCGCCGACTTCAACCCGGCCACCGACATGGTGCCGCCGCTGGCGATGGACGAGGTCGACCGCTACGCGATGGCGCGTTTCGGCGAGCTGGGGGTGAAGATTCGCGAGGCGTACGATCAGTACGACTTCCCGGCCATCTTCCAGGCCCTGAACACGTTTGTGTCGGTCGACATCAGCGCGTTCTACGTCGATGTCTCGAAGGATCGGCTCTACACGCTCGCGGCCGCCGCGCGCGCGCGGCGGTCGGCGCAGACCGCGATGTTCGCCATCGCCGACGGCCTGGCCCGCTACATTGCGCCGGTGCTGCCGGTGCTGGCCGAGGAGTTTTGGGGCCACTTGCCCGGCGAGCGCGAGGAGTCGATTCACCTCGCGGAGTTCCCGAAGCGGGTCGACTTGTTCGTCGACGAGCCGCTCATGGGCCGGTGGTCGCGCCTGCTGAAGCTGCGGGCCGCCGTGAACGCCGAACTCGAGAAACTGCGCCAGTCGAAGGCGATCGGCCAGTCGCTCGAAGCGGTCGTGCATCTGAGCGCGACGGGCCCGATCGCCGAGCTCGTCGCGCAGTACCGGGACCAGCTGCCCGCGCTGTTCATCACCTCGCAGGTCGACGATCACGCCAGCGCGCCGGTGGCCGACCAGCAACCCGCCGAAGGTGCCGTCTACGTCGAGAGCGAGGGGAGCCTCGTGCACATCGTGGCGGCCCGCGCCGACGGCGTGAAATGCGATCGCTGCTGGCGCTACGTGCCGGCGGTGACGCAGGCGGAGGGCCGCGAGGGCGTGTGCCCGCGCTGTGAAGACGCGCTGGCGGGGGCCCGGTGAGCGAGGCGCCCGCCGTCGCGCCCGCTCCGTCGCGCTCGCGTCGTCTCGAGATCGCGCTCATCGCCGCGATTCTCGTCGCCGATCAGATCACCAAGGCGCTGGTGCGCGCCTACGTCCCGCTGCACGACAGCGTCACCATCGTCGCCGGCTGGCTGAATCTCACGCACGTGCGCAACACGGGCGCCGCCTTCGGGTTCCTGAACGGGGCGGACTTCCCGTACAAGCAGGCCGTGGTCGCGCTGGCGGCGACGGCGGCCCTCATCGGGATCGCCCTGTACGCGGCGCGCGTCTCGTCGCACGAGCGCCTCGCGCGGGTCGGGCTGGCGATGATCCTCGCCGGCGCCATCGGCAACCTCGTCGACCGCCTCGCTCTGGGCTCCGTCGTCGATTTCGTCGACGTGGTGCTCGGGGGCTGGCACTTCTGGGCGTTCAACGTCGCCGACTCGGCGATCACGCTGGGCGTCATCGCCATGATGATCGACATGATCGGACTGGACAGGCATGTTTCCACGACTTCTTGAGATCGGCCCGCTCACCGTCTACAGCTACGGCGTCCTCCTCGCGGCCGCCTACCTGCTGGCGCTCTACTTCTCGGTCCGCCGCGCCCGCGCCATGGGGCTCGACGGCGATCGGGTCCTGGACCTCGGGATCTACATCATCATCTCGGCCCTGGTCGGCGCGAAGCTGCTCCTGCTCGTCGTCGACTTCGACTACTTCCGCCGGCAGCCGGCCGAACTGTGGACGCTGGCGCGATCCGGCGGCGTCTTCTACGGCGGGCTGGTGCTGGCGTTCCTGGTCGGCCTCTGGTACGTCCGCAGGCACCGCCTGCCGATCTGGCCCATCGCGGACGCCATCGCCCCCGGCATCGCTCTGGGCCACGTCATCGGCCGCTTCGGCTGCCTGCTGGCGGGCTGCTGCTACGGCACGCCGACGTCGCTGCCCTGGGGCGTGACCTTCACCGACACGTTCGCCTCGAGCAACGTCGGCACGCCGCTGCACGTCGCCCTGCACCCGACGCAGCTGTACGACGGCGGCACCGAACTGCTCATCCTCCTGTTCCTGCTGCTGACCGAGAAGTGGTGGCGGACGCGCGCCGGGTGGACGTTCTGGATCTACATCCTGCTCTACGGGATCTCGCGGTACGTCGTGGAGATGTTCCGGGGCGACCCGCGCGGCATGACGCTGGGGTTCTCGACCTCGCAGTTCATCTCGCTCGTGCTGGTCCCGCTGGCCCTCGTGATGCTGCTCGTGCTGTGGCGATGGCCCGCCGTGCCGGCCGCGGCCGCCGCGGTGAGCCCGCCGCGCCGCAGGCGCACGCGCTGACGTATGGAACGGATCGAGCTCACGGTCGACGCGGAGCAGGCCGGGCAGCGCCTCGACCACTTCCTGGTCGCGCAGGTGGCGGGCCCGTCGCGCTCGCAGATCCAGCGCCTGATTCGGGACGGGCTGGTCCTGGTCGGCGGCCACGCGAGCAAGCCGAACTACGCGACCCGCGCCGGGGACGTCGTGGCGCTCGACGTGCCGGCGCCTGCGCCGGCCACGCCGCAGCCGGAAGAGATCCCCCTCGACGTCCTCTACGAGGACCCGGATATCATCGTGGTCAACAAGCCCGCGGGGATGGTCGTGCACCCGGCGCCCGGCCACTCAGGCGGCACGCTGGTCAACGCCCTGCTCCATCACGTGGACGACCTGGGCGGCGTGGGCGGCGAGCTCCGCCCCGGCATCGTCCACCGGCTCGACCGCGGCACGTCCGGCGTGATGGTCGCCTGCAAGAACGACATCGCCCATCGCGAGATGTCCCGGCAGTTCCACGACAGGGAAGTCGAGAAGGAGTACGTGGCGCTGGTCTGGGGGCTCGTCCAGCAGGGCAAGCGCATCGACGCGGCGATCGGCCGGGACCCCAACGATCGCCAGAAGATGTCCAATCGCGCGCGGCATGCCCGGTCGGCGGTGACGCGCGTCACGCGTTCGCAGTTCCTGAACGGCGTGTCCTACCTGCACGTCGCGATCGCCACCGGCCGCACGCACCAGATCCGCGTGCACCTGAGCGGCATTGGCCACCCGATTGTCGGCGACACGACCTACGGCGGGGTGCGCCGGCAGATGGCCGCCCATCTCCGGCCCGTGCTGCGCCTCGAGCGGCCGTTCCTCCACGCGCGCCGCCTGGCGTTCATGCACCCGACCGAATCGGGCCGGCGTCTCGAGTTCGAGGCGCCGCTGCCCGCCGACCTGCAGGACGTACTCGACGACCTCGTCGCGCGCGCGGCCGCCGCCGACGACAGCAAGGACCCGTCGGCATGGATGAAGTGAAGGGCACGGCGCGGTCTCGGCGCGAGGTCTTCACGGGCCGGGTCTTCACCGTCACCGTCGACGGCGTCACGCTGCCCAACGGCCGGGACGTGACGCTCGACATCGTCCGCCATCGCGGCTCGGTGGTCCTGCTGCCGATGCACGACGACGCGCACGTGATCCTCATCCGCCAGTACCGGTATGCGCTGGATCGGTGGATCTGGGAGTTGCCGGCCGGCAGCCTCGATGAGGGCGAGGAGCCCGCCGCGGCCGCGGCGCGCGAGTGCGAAGAGGAAATCGGGCTGGTGCCGGACCGGGTCGAGTGTGTCGGTGCCTGGTACCCGACGCCGGGCTTCTGCACCGAGGTGATGAACTACTACCGCCTCGGCGGCCTGCACGCGCCCGACCCGAACGGCCCGCGGGCGCACGCCGACGACGACGAGGACATCCGGGTGCGCGTGTTCGCGCTCGACGAGGCGCGCGACATGGTCCGGCGCGGCGACATCATCGACCTGAAGACGGCGTGGGGTCTGACGCTGGTCTGACGAGAAGGGGCCAGGCCCCTTTTATTGGGTCATCTGAAAAAGGGGTCTGGCCCCTTTTCTGGTCTTCGCCCGATGTTCGCTCGCCGGGCAGTCTCCCATGCCTCCGGCCCCGATCGGGCGTATCATCAATGGATACCCCTCATCCATTTCCCCCAAAATGGTGAGTTGTCTGGCTTGGCATGTCCAAGCTGTCTGAAAGGTCTGTCTTCATGCAGCATCCCCCGTCCCTTCACCCCAAGGGAACGCAGGCGCGCGTCCTCCTCTCCTCCGTGTTCGGTCCGTACGCCCAGGATGACGAGTTCGGGAGCCGGTCGATCAACCCGATGGAGCTCTACCACAACCAGGTGACGCGCGAGCAGGGCCCGTTCTCGCTGCGCATGTTCCACCGGTCGTGGGGCATCATCTTCATCCAGCACAACATCACCGCCCCCTGCGCGGTGCTCGATTTCCCGACGCGCGAGCGGTTCGTCGAGGAGCTCAAGGCCCACAAGTACGACATCGTCGGCATCTCGAGCATCATCGTGAACGTCGGCAAGGTGCGCGAGATGTGCCGGCTGGTGCGGGAGCATTCGCCGGACTCGGCCATCGTCGTCGGCGGGCACGTGACGGCCATCCCCGGCGTCCAGCACATGATCGATGCCGATCACATCGTGAAGGGCGAGGGCGTGTCGTGGTTCCGCGAGTACCTCGGCGAGCCGGCCGACGCGCCCATCCAGCACCCGGTCATCCCCTCGTCGTTCGGCTTCCGCGTGATGGGCATGAACGGCCCGCAGGGCGGCGGCAACAAGGCCGCCACGATCATCCCGTCGGTCGGCTGCCCGATGGGCTGCAACTTCTGCACGACCTCCGCGTTCTTCGGCGGCAAGGGCAAGGTCGTCAACTTCTTCGAGAAGGGCCAGGAAATCTTCAAGGCCATGTGCGAGGCGGAGTCGCGCCTCGGCGTCTCGTCGTTTTTCGTGATGGACGAGAACTTCCTCCTCTACAAAGACCGCGCGATGGAGCTGCTCGATCACATGAAGGCCAAGGGCAAGGCGTGGCAGCTCTACGTCTTCTCGTCGGCCAACGCGTTGTCGAAGTACACGATGCGGGAGCTGGTCGAGCTGGGCATCGCCTGGGTGTGGATGGGCCTGGAGGCGCCGCAGAGCAGCTACAGCAAGCTGAAGGGCGCGGACACGCTCGCCCTGACCAAGGAGCTGCAGTCCCACGGCATCGGCGTCCTCGGCTCGACCATCGTCGGCCTCGAGCACCACACGCCCGAGAACATCGCGCGGGAGATCGAGCACGCGGTCTCGCACGACACGGACTTCCACCAGTTCATGCTCTATACGCCGGTGCCCGGCACGCCGCTGTACCAGGAGATGGTGGACGAGGGACGGCTGCTGCCCGACGTGGATCTGGCGGACATCCACGGCCAGGATCACTTCAACTTCCAGCACGCGGCCATCCCGCGGGAGCAGTCGAAGACGCTCCTCGACTGGGCGTTCCGGCGCGACTACGAGAAGAACGGCCCCAGCGTGTACCGCCTCGCGCGGACCATGATGGAAGGCTGGCGGCGGTACCACAACGACCCCGACCCGCGGGTCCGCGCCAGGGCGCGTGAGTACGGACGCGACCTGCGTACGGGGTACGGCGTCGCGCTGTTCGCGATGGAGAAGTACCTGAAGAAGTCCAACGCCGAAGTGAGCGGGAAGATCCGCGAGCTTCGGAGGGACATGGAACGCGAGCTCGGCCACTTCACGCGGTGGGTCGACCGGGCGGCCGGCCCGGTGCTGCTCTGGGCCGCACGGCGCGACGCGCGGAAGTTCCCGCACGGCAAGACGATCGAGCCGATGACCTTCCTCGAACGCCGCAACTGGCCGGAAGGCCAGGAGGCCTGAGGGTCGACAAACACCCACTCGCGGGAGCCGGCATCAGGCGGCTCCCGCGGCGGTCCCGCCTGCGGATCCCGCGCTACGCCGCCAGCCTTCGACCCGCGAAGTGCGCCTTGTACTTCATGTCCGAGCCCATGATGTGCTGCTTCAGCCACTCGGTGAGCTGCTTCATCGTCGCCAGCGTCGCGGCATTGCTGACGGCCTGGCCGCGCGCCGCCTTGAGCTGCGCCGTGAACGCGTCGTGCTCCCGCTTGTGCGCCGCGTAGGCGGGGTACCCCAGGTCGATGAACGCCTTCTCCTCGGCCAGGAAGTGGTACACGGTGTAGTCCACCAGCTCGAGCATCACGGCGTCGAGCACCTCCTTGCCCCGCCCCTCCTTCATCGCATCGTGCAGCTTGTTGATGATGGCGATGAGCCGCTTGTGCTGGTTGTCGAAGGCCAGCACGCCAACCGACAGACTCTCGCTCCAGTGAATGAGTGCCATCCGAGCCTCCACGGAGATCCACAGGACTCCGCTTTCCTAATCGGCTCTGGGCCGGAGAACTTGAGGGGGCGGCGGGGTCAGGCGCCCAGGCGGATGGCTTCCTCGATGGTGGCCAGGTGGATGGCCGCCGTGTCTTCGGCAAGGCGCGCGTAGCCGCCGGCCAGGACGACCACCACCGGCACGCCGGCCGAGCGGGCGGCGGAGAGCACCGCGAAATCGCGGCCCCGCAGCCCCTCGAACGACAGGTTCAGTCCGCCCAGCTGGTCCTCGCGATACGGGTCCGCGCCGGCCACGTAAACGAGCAGGTCAGGCCCGCTGGCCAGCACGATCGGCAAGGCACGCTCGAGCGCCCGCAGGTACTCGTGGTCGCCGGCGCCGTCGCGTAGCCCCACGTCCAGCGACCCGCGCGGCTTGATGAACGGGTAGTTCGCGTCCTGGTGGATCGAGCACGTGAAGACCGACGGATCGTCGTCGAACGTGAAGGCCGTCCCGTTCCCCTGGTGGACGTCCAGATCGATCACGGCCGCACCGGCAATCGTGGCGTCCCGCTGCAGGGTGCGGATGGCCACCGCGACGTCGTTGTAGAGGCAGAACCCTTCGCCATGCGACGGAAACGCGTGATGGAACCCGCCGCCGATGTTGACGGCCGCCACCAGCGGGCGGTCCTGCGCGCCCGGGGCGGCCGGGACGCCCGGCGCCTGCGCGCGCGCGGCGGCCATCGCGAGGCGCGCGGCGGTGATGGTGCCGCCGGTCATCAGGCGGAACCCCTCGGCCATATCGGCCGACCAGGGCATCTCGAGCAGCGCCAGCTCGGACGGCCGGAAGCCTCCCGCGCGCGTCTTCTCGAGGTACTCCGGCGCGTGGACCAGCGCGAGTTCGTCCCAGGTCGCGGGGGCCGGCTCGACGAAATCCTCCGGCACGGCCAAGCCGCGCGCCAGCAGGGCCTCGCGCACCAGCGCGTACTTCCCCGTGTGGAAGACGTGCGCGCCGATGTCCACCTGGTAGCCTGCCGAGTGGACGAGGATCACGCGGGCGGCGCTCCTGCCGCGCCGGGCCCGGTCACCGCGACCTCAGGCACGCCGGTGAGGGTGTCGGGGCCGTCGGGAGGAGATGCCGGGGCGGGCATCAGCGCCAGGTCGAGCGCCTCGTCGATGGTCGTCAGGAAGTGGACGGTGATGTCGCGGCGCAGGTCCTCGCTGATGTCTTCCTTGATGTTCTTCTCGTTCTGCCAGGGCAGCGCCACGTGGCGGATGCCGGCGCGCCGCGCGGCGAGCACCTTCTCCTTGATGCCGCCCACGGGCAGGACGCGGCCGCTCAGCGTGATTTCACCCGTCATCGCGAGGTCGCCCCGCACGGGCCGCCCGGTCATCTCCGACGCGAGCGCGGTCACCATGGCGACGCCCGCCGACGGCCCGTCCTTCGGGATCGCGCCGGACGGCACGTGGAGGTGGATTTCGGCGTTCTTGAAGAAGTCGCCGGTGATGCCGTAGCGCTCGCCGTTGGCGCGCAGCCACGAGAGCGCGGCCCGGGCCGACTCCTTCATCACGTCGCCAAGCTGGCCGGTGAGCGTCAGCAGCGCCGAGCCCGGCATGCGCGACGCCTCGATGAACAGCACTTCCCCGCCCGCCGGCGTCCACGCCAGGCCGATGGACACGCCCGGGTCCTTGGTGCGCTCCTCCACTTCCTCGTCGAGGAACTTCGGGGCGCCGAGCAGCTCCACCACCAGGTCCCGCGTGATCGTCACCGCCGCCTCGTCGCCCTCGGCCCGGCGCCGCGCGACCTTGCGGCAGAGGGCGGCGATCTCGCGCTCGAGGTTGCGCACGCCGGCCTCGCGCGTGTATCCCCGGATCACCGCGTGGATCGCGTCGTCACCGAACGTGATGCACTCGCCCGTCAGCCCGTGGTTCTGCACCTGCTTGGCGATCAGGTGCTCGCGCGCGATCGTGAGCTTCTCCTCCTCGGTGTAGCCCGGCAGCTCGAGCACCTCCATCCGATCGCGCAGCGCGTGCGGAACCGGGTCGAGGACGTTGGCGGTGGTGATGAACAGCACCTCGGAGAGGTCGAACGGCACGTCGAGATAGTGATCACGGAACGTGTTGTTCTGCTCGGGATCGAGCACCTCGAGCAGGGCCGACGCGGGGTCGCCGCGGAAGTCGGACCCGAGCTTGTCGATCTCGTCGAGGATGAACACCGGGTTCTTCGACTCCGCGCGGCGCAGCCCCTGGATCACCTGGCCCGGCAGCGCGCCGATGTAGGTGCGGCGGTGCCCGCGGATCTCCGCCTCGTCTCTCATCCCGCCCAGCGACACGCGCACGAACTTGCGGCCGATCGACGTCGCGATCGACTTGGCGAGCGACGTCTTGCCCACGCCGGGAGGCCCGACGAAGCACAGGATCGGCCCCTTCACGGCCGGGTTCAGCTTGCGCACGGCGAGGTACTCGAGGATGCGGTCCTTCGCCTTCTCCAGATCCGAGTGGTCGGCGTCGAGCACCTCCTTCGTGTGGCGGAGGTCGATCACCTCCTCGGTGCGCTTCGCCCACGGCAGCACGATCAGCCAGTCGATGTAGGTCCGCGACACCGTGTATTCGGCCGCCGCGGCCGGCATCTTCGCGAGGCGGTCCAGCTCGCGAACCGCTTCCTTCTGCACGGCCTCCGGCATGCCGGCCGCCTCGATCTTCTCGCGCAGCTCCTCGATGTCCTTGGCCTGGTCGTCGCCCTCGCCCAGCTCCCGCTGGATGGCCTTCATCTGCTCGCGCAGG
>Ga0315271_10002573_pt1 | contig 11386 bp, 9 predicted proteins | sample C3_top_MG_FD_204664 | JGI IMG/M metagenome (GOLD analysis project Ga0315271, IMG submission 204664) | Sediment microbial communities from Yellowstone Lake, YNP, Wyoming, USA - C3_top | ecosystem: Environmental > Aquatic > Freshwater > Lake > Sediment | place: USA: Wyoming | collected 2017-08-01
TGTCGGTGCGCACAGCGCACCCTACGATTTCCATTGCAAATTGGAGTTTGCTATTGCGGGTGTCCGTGCGCTCGTGTCTACAAGTCTGAATGCGGCAGCGCTTCCAGGCTCTCCGCTGCGATCTCGCGTACGTCCGCATCCTCATCCTTCGCGCGTGCCTCAAGCCAGGGGTGTGCCTCGCATGAAGCAGTGAGTCCGAGATAGTGGCAGGCATCCGCGCGCACGCGTGCATCGGTGTGGGTGGACAGTCCACCCAGACGCGGCAGCAGTGCACGTAGCGTGTCGCTGTCCGCAAACTCCTCCAGCAGCACGCCTGCCCCCAGCCGCACGTTGAGGCCCGCCTCGGGGTTGCCGACGATGGACAGCAGCGCAGCCAACTGGCTGGGGTCCTGCTGGATGAGGGCGAGCGCTTTTGGCATCTGGCCTTCCTTTAGCAGCAGATGAAAATAATCCGCCATGCCGGCTTCGGTGCCCGCCTTGGCCATCCACTCCGTCAGCTCCTGTTTCGAGCGCAGCCCCGCCAGTTCGATGACGCCGAGCTTGACCCACGGCACCGAGCGCACACCATAGGTTTGCGCAATCTCCGGGTGCCGTTCCAGATTCACCACCTCGAGACGGCCAATGGCACCCTGTTTCACCAGATCGGCCAAGGCAGCCAGCACCGTGGGGCAGTGCGGGCAGTGGCTGGAAATCAACAGCAGGGCGTCGGGCGCGGACATGATTTTGGAGCGATATACTGAATGTATGGAATTTATCATCATCCCCGTTACCCCTTACGAACAAAACTGCTCCCTGGTGTGGGACAAAGCGGGCCATGCTGCGCTGATCGACCCTGGCGGTGAAGCGGAGCGCCTGTTGGCCGAGGTGGCCACGCGCGGTCTGGTGCTGGAAAAAATCCTGCTCACCCACGGCCACCTCGATCATGTCGGCGCAGCCGGAGAATTGCGTGAACAGCTTGGCATCCCCATCGAAGGCCCGCAGCGCGAGGAACAGTTTTGGCTCGACGCGTTGCCGCAGCAGGCGCAGATGTTTGGCTTTCCGCCCACCAGGGCCTTTGTGCCCGACCGCTGGCTGGACGACGGCGACAGCGTCAGCGTCGGATCGCTTCGGTTCGATGTACTGCATTGCCCCGGCCACACGCCCGGCCACGTGGTGTTTTTTCAGCCGGATGCGCGGCTCGCCTTCGTCGGCGACGTCCTGTTCAAGGGCTCGATCGGCCGCACCGATTTTCCGCGCGGGGACCACGCCAGCCTCATCCGCGCCATCCGCGAAAAACTCTGGCCGCTCGGCGACGACGTGCGCTTCGTGCCGGGGCATGGCGCGATGTCGACTTTCGGACACGAACGTCGTGAGAACCCTTTCGTCGGCATGGCGTCCGACTGACATCTGGCCTGCGTGCCCTATAGAAAAAAAGGAGACTGACATGAAGTCCTCTCGTTTGCTGTGTGCCCTGCTCCCCGCCGCGCTGCTGCTGACTGCCACGGCGCAGGCGCAAAACCTGTCCGCCGTCGTCCATCCCGTTCCCGAAGCGCCCACGCTCACCCAGGCCGCGCAAAGCATGCTCGACGCGGTGAATGCGCGCGTGCCGCAGATCGACACCGCAGGCCTGCTGGCGCAACTGAAGGCGCAGCCGGAAACGGTGGTGATCGACGTGCGCACCGCTGCTGAATTGAATCTGCTGGGCGGGTACATCGATGCGCCGCGCTTTTTCAACATTGCGCGCGGCTGGCTGGAATTCCAGATCGAAGCCGCCGTGCCGGACAAGGCCACACCCATCGTCGTCTACTGCGGCGTCAGCCAGCGCAGCCCCCTGGCCGCCGACTCGCTCATCAAGCTCGGCTATAAAAACGTCAAGAATTACCGTGACGGCTTCTTCAACTGGAAGCGCGCCGGCCTGCCCGTCCAGCAATTCGACAAGGCGCCAAACTCTTTTCTTTACAGCTTGCCGCAGGAGGTGATTCCCGGTGTGTGGTCGGCCATCGGCGCAACCGCGCCCGGCACTTATGAAAACTCCGGTCACAACAACAACCTGTCGTTCATCATCACCGAAGACGGCGTGCTGGTCATGAATGCCGGCGACAACACCCTGCTCGCCCAGTCCCTGCACGAGGAGATCAAAAAGCGCACCAACCAGCCGGTGAAGTACGTGGTGCTGGAAAACAGCCAGGGCCATGCCATGCATGGATCGGGCTACTGGAAGGAGCAGGGCGCCACCATCATCGCGCACAGGGATGCCGTGATCGAGATCGAGAAGAACGGTTACGAAACCCTCAACGTCATGCGTGCCCGCCAACGCGACAAGGCCTTCAAAACCGAGCTGACCCTGCCGGACAAAATCATCGACGACAAACTCGATCTGGACATGGGCTCGTGGAAAATCCAGATACTGCATCTTGGTTCATCGCACAGCCACGGCGATCTCATGGTCTGGCTGCCCGAGAAAAAACTCGTCATCTCGGGCGACACCGCTTTCCATGTGCGCATGCTGCCGGTATTCGAAGACACCGACACCGCCAGGTGGATCGAGACCTGGGACAAATTTGAGGCGCTCGGCGCGCAGATCGTCATCCCCGGACACGGCGGCCCGACCGACATGCCGACGGTCAGAAAATGGACGCGCGATTATCTCGTCTACCTGCGCGGCAAGGTCGCCGAAGTCATCAAACAGGGCGGCTCACTGGATGACGCCTATAAAATCGACCAGTCCGCCTACATGCATCTACACACCTCGGACGAACTGGCCAAAATCAATGCCGGAAGAATTTTCCGGGCGATGGAGTTTGAATAATCCTTACTCACCTCGATTGAACAAGGAGGACAAGAGGGCAAGAGGAAATTCAGTGGCAGCGCCGTTTCCCCCTCCCGTCCGCTTGTCCTCCTTGTAAATAAGAGTTGTCTAAATTCCTGGCCGATGAGTAATCCGGCGGTTGACAGCTTCATCCCAATTCCTTACTGGTCTGAGCCCCCACCCTGAAGGCCGGTGAGCTTATTGCTTCCAAAAGCAAAAATAAAAATTTGACGACAGGCATTCAGGCACGCATGCCGGCGCCGATTCCTAGAATAACGGGGGTGGGTCTGTTGCTTCCCGGGTGATCGTTCACTTAAAAATGAATGTCTTGTCTGCGCGGAGTGGCGACGGCTGCTTCGACATTTGCCGGAGGGAGAATAGCGTGCTGGGTCGAATTATCGGGATGTTGTCGGGGAGCCATGCGGGGCCCGAACCAACGGCGAATGAAGCAGCAATACAGCGACAAAATGTGCTGGCGTCGATTCAGGCGGCCTCGGATGAATTTGAGGTGGTCGAGTCGGAAAAAGAAGAGGCGTATGGCTGCACGCACTCGGTGATGCGTCGCGAGGCGGTGCTGGGCAGGGATCAGCGGGTGCTGGGCTATTCCATTATGTTGCGCCGCCCGATGAGCGAGGATGGCGGGGCCTTGCCCGAGGTGCAGCGGCTGTATGACCAGGCGCTGCTGGACAATATCCAGCGGATGGAGATTCATCGGCTGCTGGGACTGCGGCAGGCGTTTATCCCGATTTCGCCGACATCGCTGCATCACCGTTTGATCGACACCCTGCAGCCAGTGGGAACGGTATGGCTGCTGGACGCGGCTCCGCAACTGCTTGCCGATAGCGAGAAGATGCTGTTGCGGATGGATGAACTGGCGGGGCGGGGTTTCCGTTTTGCGCTGCATGGCGAGAACGCAAACCTGGCGGGGATGGCGCCCTTTCTGGAGCGAGCCGAATTTGTCTTGATCGATGCCGGCGGGGAAGACATTCAGCACATCACGGAGCAGATGTCGGCGGTGTCAAAAGCGGCGGCCGGCCGGCGTTTTGTGGCAACGCAAGTACAGACGCATGAGGCGTTTCAGACGTGCCACAAACTGCAATTCGCGCTGTTTCAGGGGCCGTTTATTACCCGGCGCGAGGTCTGGAACGGCCCTGTAATGAATGCGTCGCGTGCCAAGATTCTGGATTTGATGAACCGGGTGCGCAAAGGCGCGGAACAGGCCGAGCTGTCGCGGCAAATCAAGCTGGATCCCGCGCTGTCGGTCAGGCTGTTGCGTTACGTCAACTCGCCCGGCATGGGTTTGCTCAACAAGCTGGGAAGTATCGATCAGGCGCTGATGGTCATGGGGCACGACAAGCTGTACCGCTGGCTGACCATGGTGCTGTTTACCGGCGGACAGGCGACGGGGCTGGACTCGGCGTTGCTGGAAAATGCGCTGGTGCGCGGGCGGCTGGCCGAAAGCCTCGCCAGCCAGGCGCTGTCCGCCAGGGCGCGGGATGAAGTGTTTGTGGTGGGCTTATTTTCCCTGCTCGATATCGTGATGCGCACCCCCATGGAAAAGGTACTGCAGCAGATCAACCTGCCTGCCGAGGTGACCGATGCCTTGCTGCACCAGCGCGGCCCCTATAGTCCCTATCTGGAAATCGCTGTTGCCTGCGAGCAGGACGACCTGGCGCGCATCGAGACGCTGGCCGCGCAACTGGAACTGGATGTCGACGAAATCAATGAAGCGCAAGTCGAGGCGCTGGTCTGGGCGCAACAGGCAAGCGAGGCATGAGACCGGAACATCATGAACCCCCGTATTGGGACGGCTCGTGTAGGGTTTGAATATGGTGGAACGACAAAGCCCGGAAAAAAGCCGGGCTTTGCTTTGGTGGGGTCAACGATATATAAATAAGTGGCGTTAAGTGAAGCGCCGATTTATTCCCCTCTCCCAGCGGGAGAGGGGCAGGGGTGAGGGAGAAATTCTGGAATGCGGAGCCTGTACCGTTAGAGTGGCCCCACTTCCTCAACCGGCTTCGCCACCCTCTACCGATGGGAGAGGGCTTTACAAGAATAATTCAACGTCTCCCAAGGTCTTTAGCGCATGAATCGCTATCAAGAAGGTGGCTCCATCATGAACAGGAAACATTTCCTTGCCGCCTTTGTACTGGGCGCTGCCTCGCCTTTCCCTCGACCGGCCTGAGTCAGGACAAGTTCCTTATCAGTTCACCGGCCGACGCGGCGGGGAATGGCGCCACGAGAGCGTGAAGCGGGCTTTCCAAAGCATGGACGCGCTGGGCGTCATCGCCTTGACGGCGGCAGGCTTTCTGCGCTGGTTTTCATAGCGGACAAGGAGGATGCCATGAAGCTGTTGACCTGGAACATTCAATGGGGGCGCGGCATGGATGGCCGGGTCGACCTCCAGCGCATACTCCGGACCCTACGCAGGATCGGCGACTTCGACGTCATCTGCCTGCAGGAAGTGGCGATCAATTTCCCCGGCCTGCCCGGGAGTCGCGGAGAGGATCAGCTTGCCGAACTGGGGGCCGGCCTGCCGGGTTACACGCCGGCCTACGGCGCCGCCACCGACGTGCCTGACGGGCGGGGCGGCCGCAGTCTGTTTGGCAATGCCATCTTTTCACGCCTGCCGATGGGCCAGGTCTGGCGCCATCCTCTGCCCTGGCCGGCAGACCCCGATGTGCCCAGCATGCAGCGGATACTGGTGGAAGCGGTGGTGAGTTCCGATGTCGGGCCGCTGCGGATCATGACCACGCACCTCGAGTATTACTCGCAAAGCCAGCGCGATGCCCAGATCGATGCCATCCGCCGCCTCCACGCCGAGATCTGCGCGCACCCCCGCAGCGCGCAGGTGAGCGAGCAGGGAGGCCCGTTCGAGGTTTTCCCGAGGCCGGCCGCCGCCCTGCTCTGCGGCGACATGAATCCCTGCCGATGCCCCGGAGCGATCCCGCGTGCTGGCCCCGTTTGCGGATGGAACGCCGGCCTTTCTGGATAGCTGGTCGGTGCTGCACCCCGGCGAAAACAACGCGCCCACGGTTGGAATCCATCCGGTGGATTTTGTCAGTCAGCCCGAATGTTTCGATTTCGTGTTCATCACCGAGAATCTCGCGACTCGCCTCACGGCCCACGGCATCGATGCCGAAACCGAAGCCTCCGACCATCAGCCTGTATGGGTGGAGCTTGTCTAACGCTTCTTCAAGTCCGACAGGCTCCTGGCTGAACCCACATGGCTCGCAAATGCGGGCGCCGGAAGTTCTGTCCGTTGCTGGTGCCGGTGCTGGTGTTCAGCCGGGCGCGCGTTGCAGAGGCCTGCGCGGACACGGCGTGCTAACGAGGCGAGATCAGCGCCGAAAACAACCAGCGCTTTTTTGCACGTGTCGTCAAGGATAGAAACGATTGAAACATGCGGAGTGTAGAGTTGGGATGATATGCATGGGGAATTTGCAAATCCATACGAGCCCAATGTTCGAACGGCTATAGTCGCGCTCATGACTTTGCCATGAGCGGCATGCTCCAGCGTGGCTCCTGATAAAACATGGCAGCCATAGCGGCCACCACGTTAGACAAGAGCGATTCTAAACCGGAGTCATCGCATTGCGGGCAAGCCCCCCAGGTAACCCACTTCCGCCTTGTCGGGATTGATCAGCGGGAGGATGCGACTGTAGGTCGGATCAAGCGTGCTGTTCCTGTCGCCAGCGTGCTGATAATTGCTCATGATGTAGGCGTGGCCATTCAAGTTGTCCACGACCTGCAGGCCGGTGGATTCGGCGCCCATCGGCAGGGACAGGACACGAACCAGCTTGCCGCTGTCGACGTGGTAGGCCCACAGGTAATTGTTGACATGGTTGCTGCTGTCTTCGCCGATGAACAGCACGCGCATGCGCTCGGAGAACGAAACGTTGTCCGGGCTGGCGATCTTGTCCAGCCTGGACTTGTTGCCATCCGCGTCGGCGGTGGTCAAGTCCTCGCCGACCACAAGGGCTTCCATCACCACCGGCACAAAGGCGCTGTCGATGGCATTGCCTTCGGAGTCGAGCCAGTTGGGGTGCAAGCTGAGCTGGTAAACCGCGCCGGAGCTGTTCTTCTTCAGGCGGATGTCATTGGTCGGCTCGCCGGGCTTGTTTTCCATGCCGTTGGTCATCCGGGTCATCGCGGCATAGGCTTTGTTGTCCCGCGCGTTATAGGCCACGCCTTCGAATTTCTCGAACTCCACCGTGGCGCCCTTGAGCGCGGCGTAACGGCGGGTCTCCAGGAAGGCGGCCAGGGTGGCGATGTCCACGCCAGCAAAGCTGCCGGCCTTCAGCTTCAGGTCTTCGACGGTAGCCACTTCATGGCCGTGCTTGAGCCGGGTAAATCCGGCGACCGGGGTGGCGCCACCAGTGGTGTCCACGACGAACAGATCGCTGAACTTCACGCCGGCATCCACGGCCTTCTTGATGTCGTCATGGGTGGCATGGCCGAGCTTGATCCAGGTGAGGGTGGCCTTGCCGCCATCGGTGCCGTCGGGGGAGACCTGGCTCCACTTGGCTGCGTAGAGCGTACCAGCGGACAGGTCCTTGGCCTTGTCGGCAACGAACATGGTCAGATGGGTATAGGTGCCGTCGTCACCCTGAATGGCGGTGCGGGAATCGCCGAAGAATTGTGCTTTCTCGCGTGACAGACGGCCCAGGGTGTACCACTTCTGCACCGTGCTGGTGCCGTCCATGGCGACGGTGACCTCGGGCGTGATGCCGTAGTTGTATGGGGAAGCGGTGGCGACGCCATACAGGGTGCGGAAGGCATTCATGCGCGCCGTGTGTTCCCCTAATAGGCAGCCGCCACCAGCGACGGCGGCGTAGGCGGCGTCCGTCTCGCAGCGCGCATCCGGTTCGTACTCTTCCGAACCCAGGTGGGTGTTCCAGGGCGAGCGGCTGCCGGCGCAGGGAATCCACAGGCCGTTCACGCCGGAGAAATTTACCTGTTTGATCGAATCGACCGTCATCTTGCCGTCGCTCTTGCTCTGGCTGAGCTTGGCCAGGGTCATGGCCATGGGTACCTTGCCATATTGGTTGGCGCCGGCGCTGTCGATATTCTCGTACTCGAAGTGCGTCACCAGATAGGGCGTGCCACCAATGCTCATCAGCGAGTTGGCGTCCGGAGTCTGCGGTACGAAGGGCTTGCCGTTCGCATCCTTGATGATCGTCCCGTTCTTGTCGTGGATCGCGGCGGCGGCGGAGCCGTCGGCGGTCTTGTCGGTATCGGTGTTGTTGAACAGGTTGACATAAGCCAGGGGGAAGGTCTTGGTGCTGCCGTCGGCGTAGGTCACCATGACCGTGGAGGTGGTGTAGGCCTTGGCACGGTTGGCGTCCGACAGGCCGGTGATGTCGGTGGGGGTGAACTCCACCGATTTTACGTTGGCGGTTGCATTGAGCAGGTGTCGGGTGACTTTCTCCAGGGAGACAGGGGTCAGGCCGGCAGCCGTAGCCAGCGTTCCGACCTTGTCCAGACCGTCAATCGTGCCCGCCGTAGTGAATTTCCCGGCATTGCCGCTCACGTCGATCCTGATGTCGCCGGGCTGAGCCGCAGCCGCAGTCTGAATGAGTTGCGCCACGGCAAGGGCCTTCTCGTCGGTTTCGTCGACCACGCCGGCCAAATCCTTGGGTCGCACCATGACATGGCCGACATCCTGACTGAGCCCGGGGTTCGACATCTCAACCGAACCCAGGGTAACGCTGCCGACCTTGAAGGTGACGGTGTCGCCGGTCTGGTACTCGAATTCTCCATTTGTCCCGGTTGTGCCGCTCTTCCCGCTGGGCGCGGCACTATAGGTCACTCCCTTGACGTAGGAGTCCGAGAGCACGCCAATCTGGGCCGGTGCCGGAGAAGAGGCATCAGCGCCGTCGCCGCCGCAGGCGGACAACATCAGCGAAGAAACGATCGCAGTGGTAAGCAGTTTGAGGCGCATGTTCTAGGTTCCTGGCTATAGAAGACTGGGATGGACATCCTAGCCAGGGGGTGTTACAGAAATTTGATGGCCAAATATAATTCCGGCGCATGCTGTACCTCGTCAAATCACCGTAAACGCGCCTGATGCCCCCACAAAAGCAGTCGGATCAGAGCGAGCCAGTGTCCCTGCGGCGCCGGGTCATCCAGCGTCAGGTAGTGCCCGCTGCACGCCGCAGCCAACTGCTTTGCCAAGGTGCTTTTGCCCGTCTGGCGGGCACCATTCAGCAACACCACACGGGTGTCGCTCAAGGCAGCCTGAAGAGTTTGATCAATGAATCGCCTGTACGTGGCTTGATATTAGCCACTGAGTGGCGAATTTGCATAATTGGCCCGTCAGCCGTAACCGGCAGGGATGGGGGCAGGCTGGTTGTGGAGCGCGACACGTCCACCAGCCCTAACACGCAAGGTCAATATTCTTACTTCAAGAATTGAGAACAAGATTACGTCACATTCGGCGGATAACGGCCTGCGGCCTCATCCGCCCTACGCATGCGGCTTTTTTGGTTATTGTTATGCGGGGATGGCCGAATCTTCGCCTATCCCGCCAGGGTTTCGTATGTGCCGATTAACAGGGGCAGGGCGAGCCGCAAGCAGGTGGCGGCTCCGTCCTTGCGGGTGGGTGACTATTTGGTGAAGTGGATTTTTTCCTTGTCCAGCTTGTAGCTCCACGGCAGGTTAACGTTCTTCCAGCCGTTGACAGCACGGCGACCCTTGTTGGGGCCGTCTTTCGCCATGTCGCCCTCAAAGCCGTCGACCACTGACCAGACGTTGGTGTAGCCGTGGCGGGCGAGGAAGTCGGCGCCCAGCGCGCTGCGGTCGCCGGAACGGCAGATCAACAGGATGGGGTCAGCTTTTTCGGTGCCTTTATCCATGGCACGCGACTCGAACTGGGAAAGGAAATCCGGGTTGGGATCGCGCTGGTAGGCGCCTTTTTTCTCGTCCCATTTGTCGTAATGCATGATGCCGAAAGGGATGGAACCGTCGATGCCTTCGGGCACGCCTACGAAGAGCAACTCTTCGGGGGTGCGCAGGTCGAGGAAAAGGACTTTGTTTTTGCCGTATTTGTTGATGAATTCGGGGACGTCTTTGGCTTCTATGTAGAGGCCGAGCTTGGTGACTTTTTCCTTGGATAGCGTGGCCGGGTCAACCGCGCGGGCGGGGAGCGGGGCGGCGAGCAGCAGGCTCAGGAGGAAGGGGGCTAAGAGGGTTTTCAGCATGGCTATCTCCTTGGTGAGTGCAACAACAGGAAAACAGTTTACGCTTTATTGATCCGGCCCGAATAGGGTTTGAATTTCGTCACACCGGTGAAGGCTGTAGTGGTTGCCGCATCAGCGGCTATACAGCCATGCGTCGCCGGAATGACGGCTCTATATATTTTCGGGCCGGATCAATATTGCGCCAACCGGTCGCGCACGCGTTCGAGCATGGCTTTGGCCTCTTTGGCGACTTCCTGCATGGTGGGGTTGTCGGTCATGCTGGACATGGCGACGGGATCCTGGAAGGCAAAGCGGGTGGTGGTGTCGTTTACGGCCATGACGGCAACGCCGCAGGGGAGCATGGAGCCGGCGTCGCGGTCGGATTCGATGACGCGGCGGGCGAGGCCGGGGGCGCAGGCGCCGAGGATGCGATAGGCGGGCATGACATGATCGAGCTTGGCTTTCATGATGCCCTGGACATTGATGTCGGAGACGATGCCCATTTTTTCGGCAGCCAGCGCCTGGGTGAATTTTTCGATGGCAGCCTCGATGGGCAGGGCGACTTCTACGGTGAATGCGTACATGGGGGAGTCCTGTGACAGTGAAAACATGGTTGAAGAAAGCGTAGCCGAATTTTATCAGCTTGCAGGGCGCAACTTTGCAATGAATAAAAGCCGTTTTAGAATACGGCCATGACCATCGAATGCTATGCCCAGCGGCTGCGCAACCCCTATCGCGGAGTGACGCACACGATACGCCATCAGTCGGCGGAAGCGGTGACGACCGACGGCGTGGAGTGGGACATTTACGTGGCGAACGACGCGCTTATTTGCTTAAGGCTCATCGTGAAGTGCCCTTCGCCTTTCGTGACCATTTTGAACTATGGCTGCTGGATGGCGAGAATCAGCCGCTGGCCTTGCTGCACAGTGTGCTCACCGATACTGAAACCGAATCGGACGTGCCGCTGGACTGGCGCGCGGGCATCGCGGCACAGGAAAAATTCCAGAGTAGTGCGGTGACCGGTTTGAGCGAGTCGCCGGGCGCATATCTGACGCGTTATGTGAACGCGCGGGCGGACAAATCTGCGCCGGCGCAGTGGTTTGTGCGCACCGACAATGGCGCGGGGCTGGGGCTGGGGCTGCGGGTGGTGAAGGGTGCGGCGGAGCTGAAGGGCCGGGTGCTGGATGCGGAGGCGTTTCCACCGCTGTTCATTGCCACTGCGGGGATGGATGCAGCGCATGGGCAGCTGGTGCGGGACTATCACGTCTGGCAGGCGCTGCAGCTGCTGCTGTTGCCGCATCTGGACGCGGCGACGCGCAGTGCGATGGAAGTGCACGCGCGCTGCCATGCCGAAGCGATCGAAAAACACCACCGGCTATACTCGATGGTGTTCGACCGGATGATGCTGCAGGCGGCA
>Ga0315271_10002574_pt1 | contig 11385 bp, 8 predicted proteins | sample C3_top_MG_FD_204664 | JGI IMG/M metagenome (GOLD analysis project Ga0315271, IMG submission 204664) | Sediment microbial communities from Yellowstone Lake, YNP, Wyoming, USA - C3_top | ecosystem: Environmental > Aquatic > Freshwater > Lake > Sediment | place: USA: Wyoming | collected 2017-08-01
GGCTCGCCGTCACCGATTTCATCGCCCCACTGGTGCCATTGGGACTCGCCGCCGGACGGCTCGGCAACTTCATCAACGGCGAACTGTGGGGGCGCGCCACCGACCTGCCCTGGGGCATGGTGTTCCCACAGGCGGCGGACGGCATCGCACGCCATCCCTCGCAGCTTTATCAATTTGCCGGTGAAGGCCTGCTGCTGTTCGTCATCCTGTGGTGGTTTGCGCGCAAGCCACGCCCGGTCGGCGCAGTCTCCGGCGTCTTCCTGATCGGTTATGGCAGCTTCCGCTTCCTCGCCGAATTCGCCCGCGAACCCGACAGCTTCCTCGGCCTGCTGGGGCTGGGGTTGAGCATGGGGCAATGGCTGTCGCTGCCGATGATCGTCGCGGGCGTCATCATGCTGCGCTGGGCGACGCGCCGGACATGATTGAGGCAATCTGGCGGGGGTTCGGCTGGCTCGGTGTCATCCTTGCCCTGGTACTCTCACTGATACCGCCTGTGCTGAACGAAGGCAGCGGCCAGATGGACAAGATCATCCACCTGTCCGGCTATGCGGTATTGATGTTTTGGTGGGCACAGCTCGTCACGCAGAAACGCTGGAAACTCGCCGTTGCCGTGGTACTGTTTGGCATCGCCATCGAAGGGCTGCAAGGTCTCACCCCCGCCCGTCAGCCCGATGTGCTCGACGCGCTGGCCAACAGCTGCGGCGTCCTGCTCGGCTGGTTCGCAGCCCGATTCAGCCCCAATCTGCCGCAACGCCTCACCACCCTTCTCGCATCGCGCAGCTGACGCTATAATTTGCCGCGTCGGGGGGGTAGCTCAGCTGGGAGAGCGCCGCGTTCGCAATGCGGAGGTCGGGAGTTCGATCCTCCTCCTCTCCACCACCAATCACTCAACGCGCCTAACGAATCTCCGCCCCCACCGGGGCGTGATCCGATGGACGCTCCAGCTTGCGCATCGTCGCACTCAATACGGTTGCGCTCGCGGTGTAAGGCCTTTCGGTGCCCGGCACGACAACACCAAGAAACATCCTCATGGCCATCAAGAAATCCGAACTCTATTCTTCCCTCTGGTCGAGCTGCGACGAACTGCGCGGCGGCATGGATGCCAGCCAGTACAAGGATTACGTCCTCGTCCTGCTGTTCATCAAATACGTCAGCGACAAATACGCCGGCCAGCCCTTCGCCCCGATCACCATCCCGGACGGTGCGAGCTTCAAGGACATGGTCGCGCTCAAGGGCAAGCCGGACATCGGCGACCAGATCAACAAGAAGATCATTGCGCCGCTGGCCAATGCCAACAAGCTGTCCGACATGCCGGACTTCAACGACTCCACCAAGCTCGGCGATGCCAAGGAAAAGGTCGAGCGGCTCACCAACCTCATCGCCATCTTCGAGAACAAGGCGCTCGATTTCTCGAAGAACCGCGCCGAGGGCGACGACATCCTGGGCGATGCCTACGAATACCTGATGCGCCACTTCGCCACCGAAAGCGGCAAGAGCAAGGGCCAGTTTTACACGCCCGCCGAGGTCAGCCGCATCATGGCGCAGATCATCGGCATCCGCATTGCTGCGACCACCAACGACACCACCGTGTACGACCCCACCTGCGGCTCGGGTTCGCTGCTGTTGAAAGTGGGCGATGAGGCCGCTGCCCGCGTCACGCTCTACGGGCAGGAGAAGGACGCCGCCACCAGCGGCCTGGCGCGCATGAACATGATCCTGCACAACAACCCCACCGCGCTCATCATGCAGGGCAACACGTTGGCCGATCCCAAGTTCAGGGATGGCGACACCCTCAAAACTTTCGACTACGTCGTCGCCAATCCGCCGTTTTCCGACAAGCGCTGGAGCACTGGCCTCGACCCGCTGCACGACCCTTACGAGCGCTTCAAACCCTTCGGCACGCCGCCCGCCAAGCAGGGCGACTACGCTTACCTGCTGCACATCGTCCGCTCGCTCAAGAGCACCGGCAAGGGCGCGTGCATCCTGCCGCACGGCGTGCTGTTTCGCGGCAATGCCGAGGCCGACATCCGCCGCAGCCTGGTGCGCAAGGGTTACATCAAGGGCATCGTCGGCCTGCCAGCCAACCTGTTTTACGGCACCGGCATTCCCGCCTGCATCGTCGTCATCGACAAGCAGGACGCCCACACCCGTAAAGGTATTTTCATGCTCGACGCCAGCGGCGGCTTCATGAAAGACGGCCCCAAAAACCGCCTGCGTGCCATGGACATCCACAAGATTGTGGATGCCTTCAACAAGCGGCTCGACATCCCCAAATACGCGCGCATGGTCAGCGTCGAAGAAATCGAGAAGAACGACTTCAACCTCAACCTGCCGCGCTATATCGACAGCAGCGAACCCGAAGACCGGCAAGACATCGAAGGCCACCTCAAGGGCGGCATCCCCGTGGCGGATGTCGAGGCGCTCAAGCCCTACTGGGACATCTGCCCCACCCTGAAAACCACGCTCTTCTCCCCTCTCCCTCGGGGAGAGGGGCCGGGGGAGAGGGAGGGCTATCTCGACCTCGCCGTCGACAAAGCCGCAATCAAGCCCGCCATCTACCAGCACCCCGAGTTCGCTGCCTTTATCGCCGGCATGAATACGCACTTTTCTGCCTGGCGCGCCCAAGCAGCAACAACCCTGAAAGCGCTCAAGCCCGGCATCCACCCGAAGCAAGTCATTGCTGATCTTTCCGAAGACCTGCTCGCCCACTACACCGACAAGCCGCTGATCGACAAATACGACGTCTACCAGCACCTGATGGACTACTGGGCCGAGACCATGCAGGACGATTGCTACCTGATCGCGCAAGACGGTTGGAAGGCCGAAACCTACCGCGTCATCGAGACCGACAAGAAGGGCAAGGAGAAAGACAAGGGCTGGGCCTGCGATTTGATTCCGAAGCCCCTCATCGTCGCCCGCTACTATGCCAAAGAGCAGGCCGCCATCGACCAGCTCGCCGCCGAGATGGAAAGCGTTGCTGCCCGCCTCGCCGAGCTGGAAGAAGAACACGGCGGCGAGGACGGCGCGCTCAGTGAACTCGACAAGGTGAACAAGGCCAACGTCGCCGCGCGGCTAAAAGAAATCAAAGGCGACAAAGAGGCCAAAGACGAAACCGCCGTGCTGAACGACTGGCTCAAGCTCAACACCTTTGATGCCGACCTCAAGAAGCGCATCAAGGAAGCCGATGCCGACCTCGACGCCAAGGCCTACGCCCATTACCCCAAGCTGACCGAAGCCGAGATCAAGACGCTGGTGGTGGACGACAAATGGCTCACCGCGCTGGATAAAGACATCCACGGCGAGATGGACCGCATCAGCCAGGCGCTGACCCAGCGCGTGAAGGAACTGGCCGAGCGCTACGGAACCCCGCTGCCGCGGATGGTCAGCCGCGTGGCCGAGCTGGAAGCGAAGGTGAACCGCCACCTGGAGAGGATGGGGTTCGCATGGAAGTGATGGAGGCTAGTGCCGGTTACTTGGTCGCGGCAGATCAGCGACTGCCGGTCGGGTACAAGCAGACCGAGGTGGGAGTGATTCCAGCGGATTGGGTCTGTCCTACAGTTGCACAAATTGCCGCAAATCGTCCGAATGCGATCGTTGGTGGGCCATTCGGCTCCGATCTTGTCTCGAAGGATTATGTCGCCACCGGCATTCCCGTAGTGCGTGGCCAAAACATGGCTCGACAGTATGTTTCTGGTGATTTCGTCTTCGTTTCAGAATTAAAGGCGAAGCAGCTTCAAGCCAATATGGCGCGCGCAGACGACATCATCTTCACTCAGCGAGGCACGCTCGGACAGGTTTCGGTTGTCCCGTGGGAGCCATTTGAAAAGTACCTTGTTTCGCAGAGTCAAATGAAACTGACTTTGAATTCAGAAGTAGCAAATTGTTTGTACGTTTACCAATATTTCGTCAGCGCCAATGGCCAGCGGCAAATTCTCGACAGCTCTATTCAGACTGGTGTCCCACACACCAATCTGGGTATCCTGCGTTCTTACAGAATCCCGCTCCCGCCCACCAAAACTGAACAAGAAGCCATTGCCGAGGCGTTGAGCGATGCGGATGCCCTCATCGAATCCCTGGAACAACTCCTCGCCAAAAAACGCCACCTCAAACAAGGCGCCATGCAGCAACTGCTCACCGGCGAGAAGCGCCTGCCGGGTTTCAGCGGGGAGTGGGAGGTGAAGCGGTTAGGGGAGTTGGCAGACATTCGCAGCGGCGGAACGCCAAGTACAACGCAGCCGCAGTTTTGGGATGGGGTCATTCTCTGGTGTACGCCCACCGACATTACTGGGCTGAACGGCTTCAAATACCTCAGCGACACAAGCCGCAAAATTTCGTCGCTGGGTCTGAAAAGTAGTTCAGCCGAGATGATCCCGGCCAACTCGATCGTGATGACCTCGCGTGCCACCATCGGAGAGTGTGCAATCAACACGGTTCCAGTTTCCACAAATCAGGGCTTCAAAAACTTTGTGCCATTCGATCAGGTCGATGCGGAGTTTCTTTACTACCTGCTGCTGATGCAGAAGCAGGGGTTCATCAGCCTGTGCGGTGGCAGTACCTTCCTTGAAATCGGCAAGACCCAGCTCGCCGTTTTTGAAGTGTCACTACCTGAGCCGAAAGCCGAACAAACCGCCATCGCCACCATCCTCTCCGACATGGATGCCGAACTCGCCGTGCTGGAAGAAAAACTCGCCAAGGCCCGCAACCTCAAGCAGAGCATGATGCAGGAACTGCTCACCGGTCGCATACGGCTGATGTGAGCGTCGCTGTCATCCGGGCTTAAATTAGCGCTTTGCATTGTTTTAGTTTTTCAATAAAATCTAAAACAATAGCCGGGCTTGTTTTAATTTCCGCGAGGCGCTCCGATGAAGCATTTCCAGTCTGGCCGTTATGTCCAGCAGGCGCATTACAAGAGCTTTCAGCCCAACCCCATCAACCGCGCGTGGGCGCTGGACGATATGGGCTTGCTCCAGTTGCTGGGCCAGGCGGATCGTGAGCTGGGCCGGCTGGACATGTATTCCGAATACATTCCGAACATCGACCTGTTCATCCGCATGCATGTGCTGAAGGAAGCGACCCAGTCGAGCAAGATCGAGGGGACGCAGACGAACATGGAGGAAGCGCTGCTGGAGAAGGAGGACGTGGCGCTGGACAAGCGGGATGACTGGGAGGAAGTGCAGAACTATGTGGCGGCGATGAACGAGGCGGTAGCCAAGTTGCAGACTTTGCCCTTCTCCGCACGCTTGATCCGCGCGACGCACAAAACCTTGATGCAAGGGGTGCGCGGCAAGCACAAGCAGCCGGGCGAATTCCGCCATAGCCAGAACTGGATCGGCGGGGCGACCATCGACGATGCGGTGTTCGTGCCGCCAGTGCACGCGTCCGTCGGTGAACTGATCGGCGACATCGAGCAGTTCGTGCATAACGACCGGCAATATTTTCCCGAGCTGTTGAAGATCGCGCTGGTGCATTACCAGTTCGAGACCATTCACCCCTTTCTGGACGGCAATGGCCGGGTGGGGCGTTTGCTGATTACCCTGTATCTGGTGAGCCGGGGGATATTGAAGCAACCGGTGCTTTACCTGTCGGATTTTTTCGAGCGCAACCGCCAGCTTTATTACGACAACCTGATGCGGGTGCGGGAGAAAAACGACCTGCTGCAATGGTTCAAATTCTTTCTAGTGGGGGTGATCGAAACGGCAAAAAGCAGTACTGCGACGTTCGACAACATTCTCAAACTGCAAAAGCAGGTGGAGGTGCAGTTGCAGACGCTGGGCAGCCGCACGGCGAATGCGCAGAAGGTGATGAACTATCTTTACCAGCGCCCGGTGGTGAATGCGGCTAGGGTGGGCGAGGTGGCGGGGGTGTCGCCGGCATCGGCGTACAAGTTGATCGTTGATCTGGAGCGGTTCGGAATACTGAAGGAAGTCACCGGCGGCAAGCGCGGCAAGATGTACGCGTTCGATGCCTATATGAAGCTGTTCAGATAACGACCGGGAAGCCAGGCCATGCAGTCATCCAGCGTTGGACAAATCGAGCGGCACACGCAGAACCGGGTGGTCGCGCTGTTCCGCGATGAGCTGAAATATCGCTACCTTGGCGACTGGTCGGATCGCGCGAACAGCAATGTCGAGGAAGGCCTGCTGACGGCATGGCTGGAGAAGAATGGCCATACGCAGGCGCAAATCGGCGTGGCCCTGCATAAGCTGCGCACCGAAGCGGACAACCACAATCGCAATCTCTACGGCAACAACCAAGCCGTCTATAAGCTGCTGCGCTACGGCGTGCCGGTGAAGATTGAGGCGGGCAAGGTCACCGAGACGGTGCATCTCATCAACTGGCAGGAACCGGAGCAGAACGACTTTGCCATCGCCGAGGAGGTGACGCTCAAGGGCAAGCACGAGCGGCGGCCAGACATCGTGCTGTATGTGAACGGCATTGCCGTCGGTGTGCTGGAGCTGAAGAACAGCCGCGTGTCTATTGGCGACGGCATCCGCCAGAGCCTGTCCAACCAGCAGCCCGAGTTCAACGCGTGGTTTTTCAGCACGGTGCAATTCATTTTTGCGGGAAACGATTCGGAAGGCTTGCAGTACGGGGCGATCGGGACGCCGGAGAAATACTTCCTGAAATGGAAGGAAGACGAGGCGGACAACAGCCGCTTCAAGCTCGACAAATACCTGCTCAAGCTATGCGAGAAGCACCGGCTGATCGAGCTGATGCACGACTTCGTGCTGTTCGACGGCGGGGTGAAGAAGCTGCCGCGGGTGCACCAGTATTTCGGCATCAAGGCGGCGCAGGAACAGGTGCGCGAGCAGAAGGGCGGCATCATCTGGCACACCCAGGGCAGCGGCAAGAGCATTGTGATGGTGCTGCTGGCCAAGTGGATACTGGAGAACAATCCGCACGCGCGGGTGGTGATCGTGACCGACCGCGATGAGCTGGACAAGCAGATCGAAGGGGTCTTTACCGAAGCGGGCGAGGCGATCAAGCGCACCCGCAGTGGCCGCGATCTGATGAAGCAGCTCGGCCAGGCGACGCCGCGCTTGCTGTGCTCGCTGGTGCACAAGTTTGGCCGCAAGAACGTGGACGACTTCGATGCGTTCATCAAGGAACTCGAAGCGCAGCCCAGCTCGACGGTTGGCGAGGTGTTCGTGTTCGTGGACGAATGCCACCGCACGCAGAGCGGCAAGCTGCACCGGGTGATGAAGGCGATGATGCCCAACGCGGTGTTCATTGGATTCACCGGTACGCCACTGTTGAAGCAGGACAAGGCGACCAGTCTGGAAGTGTTCGGCGGCTACATCCACACCTACAAGTTCAGCGAGGGGGTGGAGGATGGGGTGGTGCTCGATCTCGTCTACGAGGCGCGCGACATCGACCAGCACCTGGGCTCGCAGGACAAGATCGATGCGTGGTTCGAGGCCAAGACCCGTGGCCTCAACGACTGGCAGAAGGCCGCGCTGCGCGAACAGTGGGGCACGATGCAGATGGTGCTTAGCTCCCGGTCGCGCATGGATCGGGTGGTGAGCGACATCGTGTTCGACTTCAGCGTGAAGCCGCGCCTGTCGAGCGAGCGCGGCAACGCCATTCTGGTGGCGTCGAGCATCTACGAAGCGTGCAAATATTTCGGGCTGTTCCAGAAGACGCCGTTCAAGGGCAAGTGCGCGGTGGTGACGTCCTACAACCCACTGACGAGGGACGTGACGCTGGAGGAAACCGGCGCGAATACCGAGACCGACAAACAGTTCATCTACAACACCTACACCGAGCTGCTGAAGGACATCGATGCCAAGCCGGGCATGAGTCAGACGGAGACGTATGAGGAGTACGCCAAAGACATGTTTACCCGCGAGCCTGCGAACATGAAACTGCTCGTGGTGGTGGACAAGCTGCTGACGGGCTTCGACGCGCCGCCCTGTACTTATCTTTATATCGACAAGTCCATGCAGGATCACGGCCTGTTTCAGGCCATTTGCCGCACCAACCGGCTCGACGGTGAGGACAAGGATTTCGGCTACATCGTCGATTACAAGGACTTGTTCAAGAAGCTCGTGAATGAAAGGGGGACGGGCGCCTTGCAGGTTTACACATCGGAACTCGATCACAGCGCCGGTGGCCCCGCCCCTGAAGTACTGATGCAGGATCGCCTGAAAAAAGGCAAGGAACGGCTGGACAGCGCGCTGGAAGCGCTGGCGCTACTGTGCGAACCGGTGGCGCCGCCGAAGGGCGAGCTGGAACACATCCACTATTTTTGCGGCAACACCGAGATCGCGACGGATTTGCAGGCGCGCGAGCCGCAGCGCGCAGCGCTCTACAAGGGAACCGTGGCGCTGGTGCGTGCATATGCCAACGTCGCCGACGAGCTGGATGCTGCTGGGTACGACAGCGCGGATGTCGCGCGAATCAAGCAGCAGCTCGATCACTATCTCGATCTGCGCGAAATTGTCCGCCGCGCCAGCGGCGAAACGCTCGACCTCAAGGCTTTCGAAGCGGACATGCGGCACTTGATCGATACTTACATCGAGGCCGACGAGCCGCGCAAAATTTCGCCTTTCGACAACATGGGCCTGCTGGAGCTGATCGTCAAAACCGGCATCGCCAATGCCATCGCCACCCAGCTTGGGGGGATGAAAGGCGACAAGAGCGCCATCGCCGAGACGATCGAGAACAACGTGCGCAGCAAGATCATCAAGGAACACCTGAACGATCCGGCGTTCTACGAAAAAATGTCGGCGCTGCTCGACGAGATCATCACGGCGCGCAAGGCGCGGGCCATTGAATACGAGGTATTCCTGAAACGCATCGCCGAGCTGGCGCGGCAGGTGGCGGCCGGCAAGCCGGACGACACGCCCGAACGGCTGGACACGCCGGGCCGGCGGGCGCTCTACAACAATCTGAAAAGCGGGGCAGAGATGAGGGCATCGGAACCTGCCGCGCGCTATGGCGACTCCGCCCCGGATGAAAAACTGGAACTCGCCTTGCGGATAGACGAAACCGTAAGGCAGGTGCGCCCGGATGGATGGCGCGGCCATCAGGCACGCGAGAACGAGATCAAGCGGGCGTTGCTGCCCTTGCTGGGCGGCGATGTGGCCGAAGTGGAGCGCATCTTTCTTATCGTCAGGGCGCAGCCCGAATATTGATGAGCAACCAGATTCAACTGGGTGACGTTGCGGTGGAGGTGGTGTTCAAGGACATCAAGAATATCCACCTTAGCGTGTATCCACCGACAGGCCGGGTGAGAATTTCAGCCCCGGTGCGCATGAGCATCGACACGATTCGGGTCTTTGCCATTTCCAGGCTGGGCTGGATTCGGGCGCAGCAGAAAAAGCTGTGCGAACAGGTGCGTGAAACGCCCCGCGAGTATCTGGAGCGCGAGAGCCATTACATCTGGGGCAGGCGCTGTCTGCTGCGGATCGTCGAAGAGGACGCCGCGCCGAGGGTGGAACTCAAGCACACCCGGATGGTGCTGCGGATTCGTCCGGACGCGTCCGAAGCGAAGAAACAAGCCATCGTTGCCCAGTGGTATCGGACTCAGATCAAGGCCGAGGTATCACCCCTGATCGCGAAATGGGAGCGGTTGATGGGCGTCGCGGTGGAACGCTTTTTTGTGCAGCACATGAAAACCAAATGGGGAAGCTGCAACCCTGACAAACGCACGATCCGCTTGAATACCGATCTGGCGAAAAAGCCGCGCGAATGTCTCGAATACATCGTCGTGCATGAAATGGCCCATCTGCTGGAACCTACGCACAATGCACGCTTCATCGCCCTGATGGATCGGTTCATGCCGAACTGGCCGTTACGCCGAAATCAACTCAACCAGTTGCCTGTGCGCCATGAAGAGTGGGTGTATTGAGAGGTGTTTTCCTAGTGATCTAGCGTGATCTCGGCCACCACCGGCGCGTGATCCGATGGCCGTTCCAGTTTGCGCATGTCGCGATCGATAGTCGATGACGTGCACGCAGCTGCCAGCGGCGCGGAAAGCAGGATGTGGTCGATGCGCAGACCCTGGTTGCGGCGGAAGCCCATCATGCGGTAATCCCACCAGGAGAAGGTTTTTTCCGGCTGCTCGAACAGGCGGAAGCTGTCCTGCAGACCGAGCCCGAGCAGGGTCTGAAACCGCGCACGTTCGGGTTCCGACACCAGCACGCAATCTTTCCACACCGCAGGATCGTGCACGTCGCGGTCGTCCGGCGCGATGTTGTAGTCGCCGAGCACGGCGAGTTTGGAGTAACGCGCGAGTTCATCTTGCAGCCAGGCGATGAGCGCGTCGTACCAGGCGAGCTTGTAGGGATATTTGTCGGAATCGAGGCTTTGTCCGTTTGGGCAATACACGCACACCAGCCGCACGCCGTTGACGGTGGCGGCGATGAAGCGCTTTTGCTCATCGGCAAAGCCGGGAATGCCGACCACGACATCGGTCGCTTCCAGGCGGCTGACGATGGCGACGCCGTTATAGGTTTTCTGCCCGGCAAACACCACACGATAGCCCGCCGCTTCAATCTCGGCGAGGGGGAAGTTTTCGTCGGTAAGTTTGGTTTCCTGCAGGCACACCGCGTCGGGCTGGCGGGAGGCGAGAAAGTCCAGCAGTTGCGGCAGGCGAACTTTGAGTGAGTTGACGTTCCAGGTGGCGATTTTCATGCCGCCGATTTTACCGCAGCGCCACCGCTGGGAAGTGCCGTTATTTGGCGGCTGCGGGAACCGGTGCGGCGGCGGTCGCGGGTTTATTTCCGGGCGGGGCGGACTTGGGATAACCGGCGCGGTCGAGTGCTTCGTTCCACTGGCCGGCTTCGAAGCCATCGATCTTGTCGCTGCCAACCATCAGCACCGGCACGCTGAGTTTGCCTGTGAGTTTTTTCAATTCGGCCTGGGCTTCGGGGCTGGCTTGCGGATCCCTGTTACTGAAGGGCGCGCCACGCTCGGTGAGCAGCTTGCGCGCCTGGTCGCAAGGCGCGCCGCATGCGCTGGCATAAAGGGTTATGGGGAATTTTTCGCGCGCCGTTTTGGTGGCGTAGGATTCGCCAACCTCGATGACGCTGCCCTTGAATGCTTTTTGCTGGGCATTTTTGGCGCTGGCCGGGGGCGCTTGGTCACTGTATATCGTGCGGCCTTCCGCGTCCTTCCATTGATACAGTTGGGCGGCGGCAAGCGCTGTGCTTGCCGTTGCCATCCACACCACCATCAAGACGAATCCTGCTTTCATGCCGCGCTCCCGGAAGACGTAATCATCCGCATTAACGGCTATTGCCGAATCAATCTTTACAACCACGCTCATGCCATGCCGTTGTGCCGCAGCAGGGCGTCGATAGTCGGCTCGCGGCCGCGGAAGGCCTTGAACGATTCGAGCGCCGGGCGCGCGCCGCCCTGGGCGAGGATTTCGCTCCAGAA